>Ga0302299_10002498_pt1 | contig 11241 bp, 10 predicted proteins | sample III_Fen_N3_4_FD_198795 | JGI IMG/M metagenome (GOLD analysis project Ga0302299, IMG submission 198795) | Peat permafrost microbial communities from Stordalen Mire near Abisko, Sweden - III_Fen_N3_4 | ecosystem: Environmental > Terrestrial > Soil > Wetlands > Permafrost | place: Sweden: Abisko...
CTCGCGCCGCCGGATCAAGGTGCTCGTCGCTCGAGGTCGGTCGATCATCACGAACCAACGCCAGTCGGCCCGCGAGGCGTTGACCGTGCTGCGCCGACCGGTGAAGGTCGGCGAGATGCTGGCCGGAAACTTCGGTGCACAAGTGTTGCAGGCAGTGATCCTGTCGGTCTGCCTGACCGCGTTCGGATCGCACGCCCACCTGTCTCAGCTGATCCTCGTGAATACCCTGGTCAGCCTGTTCGCGGGGCTCATGCCCGTTCCTGGTGGGGTCGGGGTCGCCGAGGCTGGCTATATCGCCGGGCTGCAGGCGATCGGCATTCCGAGCGCCGTCGCGATCTCGACCGCGTTGGCGTTCCGGCTCGTCACGTTCTACCTTCCGCCGCTCTGGGGTTCGCTCGCGATGCGCTGGCTCCGTCGCAACCAGTACCTCTGATCAGTGCAACGACGCGACATAGCTCCGGGCCGCTTCGCCGCGACTTCGCAGCCATTCCAAGCGAGCGCCCAAGGTCACCAGCACGATCCCTGCTACAGCCAGCATCAGCCACCGCGGCAGGACCTCGGTCGCCCCCCAGACCTGCGCCGTACCGGCAATTCCCAGGGCGATCGCGCTCGGAACGACGAGCCCGGAGCGCCGCTGCGATGCTCCGAGGGCCAGCAGCGCGACGCTCGCAAGCAAGAGAGCGCCCAGCCGCAGCAGAGCCTCGCGTGCAGATTGACCGGACGGTCCCCAGACCCACGGGGCCATCCAGCAGGCCACCGCAGACGGGACGAGTGCCACGAGCAGACCCGGGGTGATCCAGCTCGGCCCGCCCGGGGACCGGTGACGTTGCCACGTATAGCCCGCGATCAGCAGCAGCGCCGCGAACGGGAGGGTGGCGCCCTCGAGGTGGCGGGTCAGACCAGGGACAGCGAGCAGCAGCGCACCTTCGGCGGCGACGGCCGCGGCCCACGCCAGGTCCGGGACCCGTCCCGCGACGGCGAGCCAGAACCAGGTGAGCGCGACCAGCGCGAAAAGTACCGCCAGCTCGCGGCTCGGGTTCTCGACCGGGTTGGCGAAAGCGGACTGGACCACAAGCCCCATCGACCAGGTGGCCCACAACACTGCCGACGCTGCGAGGCCGGACTGTGCCTGCCCGATCCGGTCCAGCGCCACGAGCAGCCCAGCTCCAGCCGCGGCGACAAGGGCAGCGAGCCAGAGCTGTTGGCCGCCACGGGGAATCAGTAGGGCGAGGGCGAATGCCACGGCGAGCAGCAGGACGGCGGACAGGCCCGCCGTCGACAGTCGGGTGCGGAGCCAGACGAGCCCTGCGGCCGCCGCGGTCATGGAGGTGGACACGACCGTGCCAGCCAGCGCGGCCTGGCTCAGCCCGGCGACCGAGACCGCCCAGGTCGGCACGGCGAGGACCAGGGCGAACACTCCGGCCACGGACATCGGTTGCAGGTCGATGTGCAGCCAAGACGACAGACGAGGTCCGGAGAGCAGGCCCACGGCGGCCAGCGCGACGACGGTGACCGAAGCCGCAGACCCCGGCTGAGCGCCGTCCCAGACGCCGGACTGCAGGTACCAGGTCATGAGCGCCGCCCCGAGCGCCACGGGTTGCCAGCCGAGCCGGACCCAGGCGCGAACCCCTAGCCCGTGGCCAAGGCTCACGAACCCGGCACCGAGGAGGAGCGTGCTCACAGCGAGATACGGGCGGGCGACGTCCAGCCAGGTTTCCGGGACCAGACCGAGGGCGGGCGCCGCAAGGACGTCGATCGCGGCGAGCGCGAACGCGACGACTGCCAGCGCGGTTGCGGTGCCACCGAGGCGAGGGCCGAGGCGTACGGAAAGGGCACCGCAGATCAAGGTGCTCGCGGCCATCACGGTGACCTGGCCGGCGACCCCGACCTGGTTCCACACGACTGCGGTGAACACCAGCCCGGCGACGATCAGCAGGAACGCGCCCAGCCCTAGCAGGAACGACTGCGTGCTGGTGGTCGTGTCTGGGCGCGGTGGATGCGCGTAGACCGATGGCGCTGTCGCGGACGCAGGCGGAGGTTGGCCCCAGACGCTGAACCGGGCCGCGGTCTGAGCGTCCGGCGCCGGGTCGCTTGCGGCGATCCGCTCGTCCAGCCAGCGGAGTCGGCTCGCCAGGTAGGACGCCTCGGCGACGTACCCCGAGTACGCCTGGTGGCCGCAGGCGCAGGTCAGCATCCCCTTCTCGTCGGGCGCGGAGGTCAGCGGGGTCCCGCAGCTGGGGCAGCGAGTGGCGTCGTTCGGTCCGACGGCGAAGCTCGCGCTGCCGTCCGCCATGCCTGACACCTCCGCACGATTCGTCCTGCTCGGACGTTATCGGCCCGGGAGGATGGTGCCTCAACCTTTGGGCAGGTCCACAGCGTCCCTATGACCGACGGTGCGTCAACCAGCGAAGTGACGAGGATGACAGCGTGGTCGAGCGGGCGGAGTTCGAGGGCTTCGTCGAGGCCCGTTCCAGCCGGCTCCTGCGTACCGCCTACCTGCTGACCCACGACTGGGGTCTGGCCGAGGACCTTCTGCAGACCTCGCTGGCCAAGGCGTGGTTCGCCTGGCCGCGGATCGACACCAATCCCGAGGCTTACGTCCGCCGCACGATGGTCACCACGTACACGTCGTCGTGGCGGCGCAAGTGGCGGGCAGAGGTGCCCGACGGCGAGCTGCCCGACTCCGGTCGTCCGGACGAGACCGCCGCGCGCGACGACCGAGCCGCACTGTGGCACTCGCTCGGCCGACTTACCCCGAGGCAGCGGGCGATGCTCGTCCTGCGTTTCTACGAGGACCTCAGCGAGGCCCAGACGGCGAACCTGCTGAGCTGCTCCATCGGCACAGTGAAGAGCACGACCAGCCGGGCGCTGGCTCAGCTTCGGCTCGATCCGGGCCTGCTCGACTACGCACCCGCACGGCCAAGGCGTCGACCCTGACGAGTCCGTCGAGATCCTGAGCGAGAGGGGCTGAACCCCATGTCCGGCCTGCTCGTCGGCCACCGCGCTGGCCCTACGCCCTCGCCGACGGCGATCTCCGGACCGTCGATCCCGACGTACCGAAGCGGCGGGCGGCTCGTGGCGTCGGTGGTGAGTCACGACGCCAACGGTGTGGCCCTGACGTTCACGCCGACCAGCCTCGACCTGCAGCTGTTCACGGGCTGCACCTCGAGCATCTCGAGCGCTGCTGGGCAGGACGACATCACGGTCCAGACCACTGTGAACGGATCCCCGCTCGGCGGTGGCGGTTGCGATGCGGTCCCTGCCCTCACCTCGTTGGCGTCGGGAATGCGGCCGGAGTCGTGGGCGGCGCTGGGCGTCCGACTCGGGCAGCCGATGACGTTGGGCTACAGCGCCGCGCCGGGGAAGCACCCGAACGCCACCACGTGGGCGATGGCCGTCTACCAGGACGTCCCAGTCGAGTCGTACGTGTTCCCGCCGGCGCCGTCGCCGCTGCCGAGCGTCGACCCGGCCGGGTCGATGGCCCACCCGGACACCGCACCGGTGCTTGATGTCGGTGGGCACGGCGTACCCGCTCAGCCCAAGAGCCTCACGGACGTCACTTCCAGCGGGATGCGACGGTCAACCTGAAGCACGGTCTGCTGTTGCTGCTCGACGCCTCGGTGCCCGGCGACCTCGAGATCAGGGTCAACGGCACGGTGATCTGGACTCCCAAGTCGTGGTCGTACGGCATTGAGAGCGCACAACGCGGCTGGACCCCGGCCGAGCTGGGTCTGCGGCCGGGGCAGACGGCGACCATCAGCGTCATCGCGCACCGCTACCTCGGAGCTACGTGGCACCTGACCGCCTACGACGCCGCGCAGTAGCGGTCAACGGCGGGCTGGCGGGATTCCGCCGGGCGGCGCGGACCGCAGCAGCCACACCGGGTTGCCGCAGCCGATGAGCGTGCCGTCTGCGGCGAGCACCTGCACGCGGTAGAACCTCGACGTCGAGGTGTCGACGCTCACCGTGGCCACTCCGGCCGAGAAGGCGGACGCTGCCAGGGTCCGGACGACGACCGTGCCGGGGTCGACCGCGGCCGTGTAGTCGACCGGGCCGGAGACCAGCTGGACGCTGGCACCGGACGGCAGCGCGCTGGCCCAGATCGCCAGCGAGCGGGTCGCCTTGGTCGCGACGGACACCGAGCCCATGCGAACGGCGCCATCGACGAGAAGGTCGGTCTCGCCCCCCGGCCACAGGCCGAAGTGCGCGGCGAACGCTCGGCCGGCGGCGAGCGACGCCAGCAGGTCGGCGTCGGACCGGGACGCAGCCCAGACTCCGGTGGCGAAGCCGTTGCTGAGGTTCTTCCAGTTCTGGCCGCTGTGGTCGTCGCTCGTCCCGTTGCCGGTGAGGAATGTGCCGTTGCGCGAGAACGTGTCCCAGAGGGCGATGTGGGTCGCTGCGTCGACATTGCCGCGCAGCCGGTATCCGACTTCGAGGATGTCGACGCCGAAGTGCTGGACCGCCATCATCGACTGGAACAGCTGGCGCCGCTTGATGTCCCGGTCGGCGGGAGCGAGCAGCGGGCCGGTGTTGTAGCCGAACGGGTGGTTCCACGAGATGAGGCCGCCCCGCGCGTGCACGTCAGAAACCACCGCCGGATGCCACGCGTCGCTGTTCGCCGGCAGGTGCGCGTAGTCCGGGAAGTACTGCGGGATGCCGAACGGATTCATATCCGGCAGTGTCTTGCTGATCTCCGTCGTGGCCCGCACCGTGAGGTTCGAGAACTGCGGCTGGTACGCGGAGATGAGCCGCGCCTGGTTCGCCGTGATCGCGGCCGGTGCGTTCTGCGTGCGCAGGAACCGCACGCCAGCGACCGAGATGTCGGCCACCGCGCCCTTCTTCGGACTCTTGGCCACGAACGAGACGCCGTACATCGCGTTGTCGGACGCCAGCATCGTCGGCCAGATCAGCGCGACATCGGCCTCCGGCGAGAGCCGCTGGACCGATCTCGCGGCTGCAGTCGGCAGCCCGACCACTCCGGTCAGCCCTCCGTTCTCGGTCCACCGACCGGACCCGGCACCGAAGCGGTAGACGAGCTGGTAAGCGCCGGCCGGCCGCCCGGCGATCGCGGGGTGATAGCTAAGCGGCACGACCACCTCGTACCGGGCGCCGGTGGTCAGACGCATGGACGTCACCGTGTGCTCGAGGGTCTGTCCGGCGATCGACGTACGCAGCCGGTTGAACGCCTGCGGCTGCGGCTGGATGCTCATCGTCACCGAGGCGGCGGTTGCAGCCGCGGAACTCTCGGCGAGCAGGCGGATCGCCCCGCCGTTGGCGGTCGAGGCCTGCTGGGCGAGCGCGCCGGTAGTGGCTCGGACCCAGGTCACCCCGGCGAGCGAGGTGAGGTAGTTGGTCGCGGTCGCCCGGAAGTCGTGGTCGGTCAGATAGAGCACGTCCAGACCGTAGGACGCGGCTTGGGCGAACTGCGCCTCCCAGCTCCCGAGCCCCTCCGACCAGCTGCCGTGCACGTGCATGCCCAACCGCAGGGCGGTGGCTCCGGTGAACTCGTTCGGAACCCCGACGGCTGCGTTCGCGGGTAGCCACACCGGGGTCGGGACGGCAAGGCCGGCGGCGGCGACTGCCCCCATTCCGAGCAGCTCTCGGCGGGACAAGTGGCTGTGGGTAGTCATCGCTGACTCCCTCCCTCAACCTTCTATTGTCGCGGCTCGGGTCCCTCGCATCCGGAGGCGAAAGCCTCTGTCGGAGTGGGCTGTTCATGCTCTACAAAGGAGGCCCACCGAAGGGAGCAGTGTTGAGTCCGCGCAGCACCAGCATCGAAGAGTTGGCCGTGCTCGTCGAGGGACTGGGGCCGTCGCCTCGGGTCGTGGTGTCGGGGAACTTCGCGACTCCGCTCCCAGTGCTCGACGCCCTCGACCGCGTCGTTCCTGAGTGGACACTTCACGTCCTGAACGCTCAGCCCGGCTTGCCGCACCGCCAGGGAGTGCGGCTCGAGACGTGCTTCATCGGTCCGGGGATGCGGGACCAGCCGACCCTTTCGTACGTCCCGAGCCGCCTGTCGATGCTGCCGGTGCTCCTGCAGACGACCCTGCCGCCCGACGTCGTGATCGTGCATACGACCACGCCTCGGGACGGTTCCGTGTCGCTCGGAACCGAGGTCAACATCTTGCCGGCCGCGATCGAGTCGGCCCGCCTCCGGGGTGGCCTGGTGGTCGCCGCAGTGAACCCGAACATGCCGTGGACGTATGGCGACGCGGTCATCTCGCTCGATCTGGTCGACATCCTCGTCGAGGTGGCAGAACCGCTGCGGTCGACCGCGCCGTCCGTGCCCGACCCGGTGTCCCAGGAGATCGGCGCACTGGTGGCTGCCCGCGTCTCCGACGGCTCGACGCTCCAGGCGGGGATCGGTGCGGTGCCCGATGCGGCGCTGCTGGGCCTGCGCGGGCGACGTGACCTCGGCGTCTGGGCCGAGATGGTCAGCGACGGCGTCATGGGGCTCGACACGGCGGGGGCGCTCGACCCCACCCGACCGATCGTGGCGTCCTTCATGTTCGGCAGCGACGAGCTGTACCAGTGGGCCGACGGGAACCGGCAGCTGTCGATGCTGCGCACCGAGACCGTGAACGATCCGGCGCGGATCTCGGCCAACCCGTTGATGGTTTCCGTCAACACGGCCCTCGAGGTCGACCTGTTCGCCCAGGCGAACGGCGCGCGGGTCCGGTCCCGTGCGTACTCGGGATTCGGTGGCCAGCCCGACTTCGTCGTTGGTGCGCTCCACTCGGCTGGTGGCCAGGCCCTGATCGCGCTGCGGTCGTGGCACCCGCGGGCCGACTGCTCGACGATCGTGCCCCTCCTCGACGGCCCGGCAACCTCCTTCCAGCACACCGCGGTGATCACCGAGCAGGGAACCGCAGTGCTCTGGGGCCAGAACCAGCCTGAGCAGGCCCGCGTCCTGATCGATCACGCGGCAGACCCGAGAGTCCGCGACGAGCTGCGCGAGGAGGCGGCGGACCTTGGTCTGGCCGGTCCCGGCACGCACCCGTAGGTTGGTGTCAGACCACAGGAGGACTGGATGAACGCTGCGGGACCAGCACCGGCACCGCTCGATCGTGCGCAGCTCGAGGCCGCGGTCGTCGCCGCCTCCCAGGCACCGTCGATCCTCAACTCCCAACCGTGGCAGTTCCGGGCCAACGGCGACGTGATCGACGTGTTCGCCGTTCCCGAGCGGTCCCCAGCGGTGCTCGACCCCAGCGGACGTGAGACCTTCTTGTCGCTGGGGGCGGCCCTGCTCAACCTGCGGCTCGCAGTCTCCGCGGCGGGGCGGATGCCCGGGATGCAGTTCCTCCCGTCACCGGACGACCGAACCCACGCGGCGCGGATCCGGATCGGTGGTCCAGGCGTCATCAGCGACCTCGAGCGCCCCCTGTACGAGGCGATTGCGACCCGACGCTCGAGCCGGCTCCCGTTCACGGACGAACGTGTCCCCGAAGAGGTGTTCGCGCACCTGCAGGACGCGGCCGCTGCGGAAGGCGGTTGGCTCGACCCGGCGACCGGGCTGCACCGGGTCGCCGTCCTCGAGGTGCTGCATGAGGCCGACGGGGTCCAACGGGCCGACCCGGTACTGGTCCGCGAGGTCCGCCGGTGGACCGGCGAACGCGACCACCCGGACATCGGCATCCCGCCGGACTCCCTCGGCCCGCGCCCGCGCAACCCTTCCGCGACTGTTCGCGACATGACTCTTGGCTCGGCCCGGGACCGCCCGTCCGCGCAGTTCGAGAACTCCGGGCTTCTCGCCGTTCTGCTCACCACCGGCGACACGCCCGCCGACTGGCTGCGCGGTGGCCTGGCGCTCGAGCGGGTGCTGCTGACAGCTTCCTCGATGGGGCTGTCCTGCGGGATCCTTTCGCATGGCACCGAGGTCGTCAGCCTGCGTCCGCTCGTGCGCGACCCGAGTAGCCGGTGGCGCTTCCCGCAGCTCGTGCTGCGGCTGGGCCACGGCCCCGACGTCGCCGCGACGCCGCGGCTCCCACTGTCCGACGTCTTCGAGTTCGTCGGCTGAGGTCGACCCGAGGGGTCAGCCGCACCCGCTGATCGGCAGAACGAAGTACCGTGCCGGTACGGCCCGAACGAGGGACACGCCCGAACGAGGGATACGACAGTCATGGCGGAAGAAGTGACGGCACCGACGCGGCAGGGCCCGATCCGGGTGTTCCTGCTGGACGACCACGAGGTGGTCCGGCGCGGGGTCCAGGAGCTTCTGGAGGCCGAGGACGACATCGTTGTGGTCGGTGAGGCAGGAACCGCTGCAGAGGCCCTCGCGCGGGTGCCCGCGCTGCGACCGGACGTCGCGGTGCTCGATGTCCGACTGCCCGACGGTGACGGCGTGAGCGTGTGCCGCGAGCTGCGTTCGCAGATGCCCGAGCTGGCCTGCCTGATGCTCACCTCGTTCGCCGACGACGAGGCACTGTTCGACGCCATCATGGCTGGCGCCTCCGGCTACGTTCTCAAGCAGATCCGGGGTGCCGACCTGACCGGAGCGGTTCGTGCGGTCGCGGCGGGGCAGTCCCTGCTCGACCCGCGCACGACGGCCACGGTGATGGAGCGGCTGCGAGGCCCCGTGGCGCCCCACGACCCGCTCGACGGACTCACCGACCGCGAGCGAGAGATCCTCGTGCTGATCGGCGAAGGTCTCACCAATCGCCAGATCGGTGAGCGGCTGCATCTGGCCGAGAAGACCGTGAAGAACTACGTCTCGCACCTTTTCGCCAAGCTCGGCATGGAGCGTCGGACGCAGGCCGCCGTCTTCGCTGCGGACGTCCGCCGCGAAGACCGGCACTGAGGTCGAGGCTGATCAGGTCGGCTGGTAAGTGATGCGTCGTCCGGTGACGATCGTGGGGGACATCCGGACGAATCGTGCGTCGCTCGACTCGACCCAGGCCTGGATCCCCAGGTCGGCTGCGTGGCGCTCGTCGCCCGGATCGGTCATGGGGGTCGCTACGCCGGTGGCGACGACGCTCCACCCGGTACCTCGAACCTCGTCGATGTGGTCGACCTGGAACGCAACGACCGTCCCATCGAGGGCGGCCGCGATCTTCGTCCCGTCGCTGCTGCGGAAGACGATGTCGCCGTCGTCCAGTGCGTAGGCGACGGGGAGTGCTGTCGGCAGCGCCTGCTCGGTCAGGATCACTCGACCGATCCGCGCACCGGCGAGGAGTTCCTCGCACTCGGCGCGCTCCAAACTGTGGCTGTCGCACTCGTGCATCTGCTCACCATCGCTGGTGGCCGGTCGCGCAGCCAGGGTCAAACGTCCTTCAGCGACAGGGGTTATGCCTTACCGAGGCCCCGCGGGTGGGCCTGGACGAGGGGCGCAGTCCACACGAGCTCCGTGCCGGTGGACGCCTGGTGCGCGACCGCATTGAGTGAGCCGCCCAGCGCCAGCGCCCGCTCGGCGAGGTTGAGCAACCCACTGCGTCGTCCGTCCGGGCTGATCCCGACGCCGTCGTCGCTGACCCGCAGCTGCACCTGACTGGCATCGACTCGGATCGCGACCTCGACCCGATGAGCCTCCGCGTGCCGGGCCGCGTTCGACAACGCCTCGACGAGGACGGCCACCAGGTGCGGAGCCACCTCCGAGGGCACGGCAGTATCGACCGGACCGTCGAAGCGCACGGACGGGGCGAAGCCGAGCGAGCTCGTCGCGGTGTCTGCGACGTCGAGCAGCTGCGAGCGAAGGCTCCTGCCTTTCGCGGCATCGGGTGTCTGGAGTGCGTAGATCGCCGAGCGGATCTCGCGGATCGTCATGTCGAGCTCGTCGACCACATGGCGCACCCGTGCGATGGCCTCGTCGTTGTCGAGCAGCCGGGTCATGCTCTCGAGCTGCATCCCGCTGGCGAACAGTCGTTGGATCACCAGGTCGTGGAGGTCGCGGGCGATCCGGTCGCGGTCCTCGTAGAGCACGACCCGCTCACCTTCGCGCCGGGCCTCGGCGAGCTGGAGAGCGACGGCGGCTTGCGCGGCGAACCCTTCGAGCATCTGCGTCGCTTGGTCGCTGAACGGCATCCCGCCCGCGGGCCGGATGACTGCCAGGACGCCTCGCACCCCGGTCGAGTCCACGAGCGGCACCAGCATCGCTGGTCCGCCCGGGCCGCCAAGGGCCAGCCCGATCGGGTCGTCGCGTTCGAGGCCCCCCACGGTGATCGCCTCGGCGGATCGGAAACAGCGCCCAGGCAGGCTGCCCTGCATCGGGACGGCCAGCCCCAGCAGCTCAGCGGCCGCGTCGCCGTCGGCCACCTCGACAACCAGGGCGTGCTCGGCGCCGGGCAGCGCGATGAACGAGGACGAGGCCTCTGCCAGCTCGCGTGCCCGCAGAGCGACGATGGGGAGCGCATTGGCCGGGTCGGTCCCCGACATGAGGGACGTGGTCACCTCGGTCGATGCTTGGAGCCACCGCTCGCGCCGCCGAGCCTCGTCGTACAGGCGAGCGTTCTCGACGGCGACTCCGGCGGCCGCGGCGAGGGCGATGACCACCCGCTCGTCCTCGTCATCGAACTCCGCACCGCCGTGCTTCTCGGTGAGGTAGAGATTGCCGAAGACCTCGCCCCGCACCCGGATCGGGACCCCGAGGAAGGTGGTCATCGAGGGATGGCGGGGAGGGAAGCCGTACGAGGCTGGATGCTGGGTCAGGTCGGCCAGCCGCAGCGGCTCGGGGTCGCTGATCAGCACGCCGAGGATTCCGTGCCCGGCCGGCAGGTGGCCGATGGCAGCACGTGCCCGGTCGTCGATCCCGACCGTCAGGAACTGCGCGAGGTGGCCGGGTTCGCCGATGACCCCCAGCGCGCCGTACGACGCGTCGACGAGCGTTACCGCGGCTTCGATGATGCGGTAGAGCACCGCGGTCAGGTCCAGCTCGCTGCCGACCGCGACGATCGCCTCGAGGAGGCTGTTGGACAGCAATTCGGCCGACTCAGACGCCGCCTCGACCTGACCCATCCCTGGCTCGCCTCCACGACTTCGACCCGACCTAGGGCCAACCCTCCCACGCGCGGACGCCCAGGCGCGCCCGGGGAAGGGACTTTGGTCCCGGTTCCCGGGGACCTGCGACTCTGCCTGTGCTCGAACCTGCCCGAGAGCCTCAGCACAGGAGGCAGACATGCACGCACTATCCGTCCTGCAAGGGGACCTGAACCAGCCGGCCCACTACCTGAACATGGGGCCTGTCCAGATCTCGGTGGGGAACCTCGCGGTGATCATCATCATGATCATCCTGTTCGTCCTCGCGATCAC
>Ga0302299_10002499_pt1 | contig 11236 bp, 13 predicted proteins | sample III_Fen_N3_4_FD_198795 | JGI IMG/M metagenome (GOLD analysis project Ga0302299, IMG submission 198795) | Peat permafrost microbial communities from Stordalen Mire near Abisko, Sweden - III_Fen_N3_4 | ecosystem: Environmental > Terrestrial > Soil > Wetlands > Permafrost | place: Sweden: Abisko...
TTTCGGAATTCCCGAGCGGGATGATCTGCTGCGTCTGCTGGTCGCTGAACATCTGCCGCAGGCTGTTCGAGAGCGTGCGCACGTCGACACCAGGCAGGTCGACCATGGTGCTGATCAGGAAATCGGGATGCGCAGCCCAGCGCGGGATGTCGGCCGGACGCACGAAGCAGGCCGAACTGCGCGGGTTGCCCTTTCCGGGCGAGTTCGTGCTCTGGACCTGGAGCAGCACCGGGCCCTTGGTATTCGCGAAGCTCAGCACGAAGTCGTTGGCCTTCAGGATGCCCTGCACGAAGGCGTGCACGCGCTCCGCGGGGACGTCGATCGGCAGCGCGATCCCGCACTTCAGAACGCGCAGCTGGTTGCGCGTCTCGCTGCCCATCAGGACTTCCCAGCCCATGTGCTGCGCGTAGACATCGACGAGGTCGAGCAGGCGCGCCTCTTCCCGTTCGGGCTTGGCCAGATGCAAGTCCTTGGAAGGACTCGCGAGGAACGCGAGGTCCGTCGCCTCGGGCAAGGCCGGCGGCGTGCTCGACTTCACGCCCGCCGCCTCGTCCACGAGCTTGCGGAAGAGCTGCGAGAGGCGCGCGACCTCGCTTGCGTAGCCCGTCACGAGCAGGCTGTCGGTCCCGATCGTGAGGATCTGCTGGCGCTGGTTGTCGTCGAACAACTGGCGCAACCCGTTCGAGAGCGTGCGCACGTCCACTCCGGGCAGGTTGAGCCGGGTGCGGATCAGGAAATCCGAGTGCTCGGCCCAGCGCGGGAGCTCGTCGCTCTCGATTTCCATCGCGTTCGAGCGCAAGCGCTCGCCGCGGCCCTCCGCGAGAGTCACACGCAGCAGCACCGGCTCGGAGGCGTGCACGAATTCGAGGATGAAGTCGTTCGCGCGCAGCACGCCCTCGACGAATGCGTGCACGTTTTCCGGCGGCACCTCGAGCGGCAGATGCGCGTCGAGGCGCGCAAGGCGCAGTGCCCCGCGCACATCGTCGTCGGCGAAGAGCTGCCAGCCCATGAGCTCTGCGTACTGCGCGACGAGCGCAAAGATCGGCAGCCCGATCGTCGCGGGATCGGTCTCGAGCTGCAGCCCCTTGTCCGGCGTCCGCAGGAGCTCGATCCAATGCGTGCGCTCGAGGGCCGGCGGCAGTGCCGGCGGCGCGTGCGCGAGGTCGCCGAGCACGCGCACGAGGCGCGCGACCTCGCGGCCGGTGCCGGAGAAGAGGATCGTGCTCGTCTCCCCCGCCTGCTGCACGACGCCGCGCGCGCTCTCGCCGAAGATCGCGCGCAAGCTCCCGACGAGAACCTGGGTATCGCCGGCAGGCAGCGGCGCCTGCACGTGGATCATGTGCGCGGGGTGCGCCTCCCAGCGCGGCGCCTCGGCAAGCGGCACGAGCACGCGGTTGGCGGGAATGTCGCCCTGCTGCTTGTAGTCCGGATCGACGACCTGCAGCACGACCGGGTTCGTGAGGTGCTCGAAGCGCAGGAAGAATCCGTTCGCGCGCACGAGCTCCTCGACGAAGCCGTGCACGTTGTTGAAGGGCACCTCGAGCCTCGTCGTGAAGTCGCAGTGCCGCGCGGCGAGCTTCTCGCGCGCGCCCTCGGGCACGAGCAGGCTCCAGCCCATGCGCTGCGTGTAGCGCTCGAGCAACTCCGCGAGCGGCATGCCCGGTTCGACGTACAGGCTCTTGTGCGGCAGCACGAAGAGCTCGATGCCGGTGCCGGAGTCGGGCGCCGGGACCTGCGCGCTTCGGCCGCAGGCCGCGAGCGCGAGGCACACGAGATACGGGGCGATCGAAGGGATGCGTACGCGGCTTGCGAGGATCATGGGCAACTCTCCGGGCCCCATTACAACCGCCGAGCAGGACCGGTTACATCCGCGGCGCGCGGAAGCCGCGTCAGCGCGGCTTCGCGGTCGCCCGCAGCAGGCGCAGGGCGAGGACCGCGCTCGTGATCGCGCGCGGCGTGCCGATCACGCTGAAGACACTCGGATCGTCGAGCTGCGTGATCCAGAACGGCGCCTGCTCGTCGGGCGAGCTGAGCCCGCGCAGCTGCTCCAGCTGCTGCGCGTCGAGTCCGGGCAGGCGCACGAAACTCTGGAAGCGCGTCGCCGCCAGATGCGCGACCGACGCGAGTTCGGAGAGGCGAATCGTGTTCAGCCCGGCCGGATCGAGCGGCGTCGCGCCGGAAGGCGGGTGCCTCTGCAGCAGGTAGAGCACTGGCGCTCGCGCGGGAAGCGGCATCAGCGCGCACTTCGAATCGGCAAGCATCCCGGAGACGAACTCGTGCGCCCAGTCGGGCGGCACACGACTCGGCAGGTCCGCTCCGCCGGGAGCTGCCGCGAGCGCGCTGCGCGTCTCTTCCGATTGGAACAGCAGCGCGCGTTGCGACCAGCGGCCGTACTCGAGCAGCACGAACAGCTCGCTCGGCGAGGGCGCGTTCTCGTGCAGCACGAGCACGCCCTCGCGCGCCGGAAACACCGCGCGCAGCGACTCGGGCAGCTTGGCCGCGGCCTTGCCTTCGGGCGTGTTTGGATCCGCGGGAAAGGTGGCGCTCTCCAGGTCTTCTGCGAACTTCGGACCCTCGGCGAGCGCCTCGACCACGAATGCGATCTCCGAGGACGAGCCTGTCACGCGCAGCGCACCCGATTCGGCGCACGCGACGCGCGTGCGCCCCGGAGTCTGCGCGAGCAGCAACTGGAGCCGCCCGCAGAGCGCCTCGCTGCCCGCGGGTGCATGCGCGAGGTCCACCCGCAGCGTGAAGGCGGGATGATTCGCCCAGGCGGGCAGGAGCTCCACCGGGATCTCGATCGGTGTCTCGATCGCGGGCTGGCCGTGTTCGTCGCTGGCGCTCGCGACGAGCAGCGTGGGCTCGCTCGCGGAGGGCTCGAAACGGAAGCACAGGCCGCGTTCGCGCGCGAGGGTCTGCACCAGCGGGTGAACGTCGTCGCGCGCGATCTCTCCCGGCAGCGCGAGGCCGGTCTCGAGCTTCGCGAGCTCCGCTTCGAGCGACGGCTCGAGCTTCAATTTCCAACCCAGCAGCTGCGTGTAGGCTTGCAGCAGCGGCAACACGCACTGCGCGCGTTCGACCGCGCCCGCATCCTTGGCCGGGCCTTCGAATTTCAACGCGTGCGTGGGTGTGCGCAGCAGCGCGAGCGTGCGCGCGGCCTCGTCCAAGCCGGGAGCCTGTGCGAGGCCGAGCAGTGTGAGGAGCAGGCAGGTCAGCACGCGCGCTGAGCGTAGCTTCGGCGCGAGCGCGACTGCAACGCCTGGTTCCTACCTACTTTCCCTGAGCCGGTGCCTCGCCCGGCTTGGGCGTCATGCGCGCGCTCTGCTCCGAGCGGGCGGCCTCCTCGTCGGCGCGTCGCAGCATGTCGACCACGTTCGTCGCCATCGAAGCCGGTGCGGTGATCAACAGCGAGTTCGAGTTGCCGAGCGAGACCAGCTGCTGCGTGCGCTGGTCGGTGAAGACCGTGCGCATGCTGTTCGAGAGCGTGCGCACGTCGACGTGGTCGAGCGAGAGCATCGTCTGCACGAGGAAGGCCGGGTGGTCCTTCCAGGCCTCGAGCGCCTCGACCGGCACGTAGACCGGCTTGATCGTGCCCGAAGCGTCGTTGATGGCGCGCGGGTGCGTCACGCCCAGCAGGCGCGGCGATTCCGAGCGCAGGTGGTAGAGCAGGAAGCCGTGGTAGGAGAGCACGCTCTCTGTGAAGCCGTAGACCTGGCTCGCGGGGACATCGACGTCCTGGTTGAGGCCGCAGCTCGACTCGAGCATGCGACGCGTCTGCTCGTCGGAGACGATCGTCATGCCCGTGGCGCGCGAGAACTCGCCCAGGAGATCGGAGAGGCGCGGCATCTTCTCCGCGCTGAGCTGGATCGACATGCCCTTCTGCGGTGCGGGGAAGTATTCGGAAGGCGTGCTGAGCTTCTGCGCGGCGGGCACAGGCGCAATCAAGCAGCTCGAGAGCGCGGCGAGGAACACGGTCAGGAAAGCATTCATGGGGAGCCTCATCGAAACGAGTCCGTTGGACGGGCACCCCTGGACGCGCTCGCCGCGGACTTCTTCCGCGTGAAGATCTCAGCCCGCCTGGTTTTTCACACGTAGCGCGTGGGGTCCTGGACTCGGGCCTCGCTGAAGCCCTTCTTCCGCAGCTGGCAGGCGTCGCAGCGGCCGCAGGCGCGCACCTCGCCGCCACGCACGAGCGGGTCGTAGCAGCTGTGCGTGAGCGAGAAATCGACGCCGAGTTCGAGCCCGCGCTTCACGATCGCAGCCTTGGTCATCTGCATCAGCGGCGCCTGCACGCGGAAGCGCGCGTGCTCCTCGGTGCCTGCCGCGGTCGCAAGTTGCGCGAGCTCCTCGAAGGCGCGCAGGAATTCCGGCCGGCAATCGGGATAGCCGGAGTAGTCGAGCGCGTTGATGCCCACGAAGATCTCGCGCGCGCCGAGCACCTCGGCCCAGCCGAGCGCGACGCCGAGGAAGACCGTGTTGCGCGCGGGCACGTAGGTGGCCGGCACGCCGCGGCCGATCTCGGCCTCGACGCGGTCCTTCGGGACCTCGATCGAATCGGTCAGCGCCGATCCGCCCAGCGCGGAGAGGTCTACGCGCACGACGCGCTGCTCTTTCGCGCCGAGCGCCAGCGCGACGCGCGCGGCCGCGTCGAGCTCGACCTTGTGGCGTTGGCCGTAGTCGAAAGAGAGCGCGTGGCACTCGAAGCCCTGCGCGCGCGCCTCGGCCAGCGCGACGGCCGAGTCCATGCCGCCGGACACGAGGCACACGGCAAGCTTTGCGGGGGAGCTCATCGGCGCGCAGGATAGCGCGTATTCCCTACGCGTTCCCGCGCTGGCTGGCGGCTGGAACTGCGAGTAGGCTCTCTCAGGAAGCTCGACGTCCAGGAGACACCTCGCCCAGCGCCATGTTCGAACTCCCCCGGCCCTTCGTGTGCGGGCTGCAGGCGACGATTGCCGCGGCCCTGATCGGGCTGCTCTCGCTCTCCACGCGCACGCCCTTCCTCTTCCCGGCGCTGGGCGCGAGCACGTTCATCGTGATCGCGTTCCCGCACCTGCCGGCTGCGCGGCCGCGCAACGTGATCGGTTCGCACGTCCTGGCGGCTGCGACGGGCTGGTTGTGTTACCACGGCTTTGGACTGGATGTCGTGAGCGCGACGCTGGTGACGGGAGGGAGCTGGCAGCACGTCGCCGCGGCGGCACTCGCGCTCGGCACGACGACCTGCCTGCTGCTGCTGCTCGGCATGCACCACCCGCCCGCGGGCGCGACGACGCTGATCTTCTCGCTCGGCTTCCTGCCGCATGCCTGGCAGATCGCCATGGTCGGCGCGTCGGCCGTGCTGCTCGTCCTGATCGTGCGCGTGCTGGCGTTGCTCGGCCCGAGTCCGGCGCGAGCCGCCGAACCGGCGAGCGTCGAGGCCCGCGACCTGCCCGTTCGAGCCAGCGACCGATGACGGGCTGATGCGCTAGTCTCTGCGCGTGGGTTTTCCCGGGATCGACTTCGCGATCGGATTTTCGAGCGCGCGCGCAGGCGTCGGCAAGACGACGATTGTCGTGGAGCTTTGCGCCTGGTTCGCGGCGCGCGGGCACGCGGTCGCGCTGCTCGATGCGGATCTGGGGGCGCCCGATGCGCTCAACAGACTGCGCATCGCGGGCAGCCGCGGGGAGCGCGAGGACGTCGCCTGCTTCTCGCTCGGCCGTGCGCTCGAGGAGCGCGGGCTCGCCGGGGTCCAAGGCGAGCTGCTCGAGCAGGAACTCGCGCGCCTGTTCGAGAGCGAGCTCGACTTCGGCCGACGCGAGCTCTTGCTCGTCGATCTCGCGCCCGGCGCGGAAGCGGACGAGGGCTGGCTCGAGGCTCTCGGCCTCGACGCGCTCGTGCGCGTCGCGCTCGAGTCGGACGAGTCGGCGCCCGATTCGATGTTGCCCGTGCTCGGCCGGATCGAGACCTTCGCGCAGGCCGCGGAGTCCAAGCGCGGCCCACGCGGGGCGACGCTGCTCGGGCGCGTGCGTTTCGACCCGCTCCTGCGCGATCTCGCGACGCGCGGCAGGCCGCTGGTGCTCGACAACGCGAACGGCGCCACGGCGCGGGCCATCGCCAAGGCCGGCGCGAACCTTTGGAAGCGCGTTCAGAGCCGCCTTGCCTGAGTCGCGCGACGCGCACTTGCCCGGAACCGCCGGGGAACTAGAGTAGTCGCCCCGTTCCCGCCCCGCACCCCAGCCGAGATCCCCTCCCGTGGCCAAGACGACCTCCAAGGACGACATCCTCGACGCCCTGCGCCAGATCGAGGACCCCGATCTGCACAAGGACATCGTCAGCCTGGGCTTCATCACCCAGCACACGATCTGCGACGGCGCGATCAAGGTCACGATCAACCTCACGACGCCCGCCTGTCCGGTCAAGGACGTGATGAAGCGCCACGCCGAGGAACTGCTGCGCAAGCTGCCGGGCGTCACGAGCGTCGTGGTCGACATGACCGCCGTCGTCGTCGGCAACCAGGCGCCGCGCAACTTCGGCAAGGACATCAAGCACATCCTGGCCGTCTCGAGCGGCAAGGGTGGCGTCGGCAAGAGCACGGTCGCGGTCAACCTCGCGGTCGCGCTGGCTTCGACTGGCGCGCGCGTCGGGCTGCTCGACTGCGACGTCTACGGCCCCGACATCCCGATGATGATGGGCCTCTCCGGCGCGCCCGAGGGTCAGGCCGGCAAGCTGCAGCCCAAGGTGCGCCACGGCGTCAAGACGATGTCGATCGGCTACCTGCTCGACGAGGAGAAGCCGGTCATCTGGCGCGGCCCGATGGTGCACAAGCTGATCGAGCAGTTCCTCGCCGACGTCGAGTGGGGCGCGCTCGACTACCTGCTGGTCGACATGCCGCCCGGCACCGGCGACGCGCAGCTCTCGCTCGCGCAGATCGTGCCGCTCTCCGGCGCGGTGCTCGTCACGACTCCGCAGGCCGTCTCGACCTTCGACGTCGGCAAGGCCGTCTCGATGTTCAAGCAGGTCAACGTCGACATCCTCGGCATCGTCGAGAACATGGCCGGCTACGCGATCGAGGGCATGATCGAGGGCGCGAAGCAGGGCACGAAGGTGCGCCTTGCGACCGGCGGCACCGAATCGGTGCTCACGACCGACAGCGAAGGCCGCTTCGCGACCGTCGTCGACGTCTTCGGCCGCGGCGGTGCCGAGCGCCTCTCGAAGCGCCACGGCTTCCCGCTGCTCGGCAGCGTGCCGCTCAACCCGGTCGTGCGCGTCGGCGGCGACGCGGGCGACCCGGTGATCGTCTCGAGCCCCGATTCGCTGATCGCCAACCGCTTCCGCGAGATCGCGGGCAAGGTCGCGCAGCGCCTCGCGATCAAGGCGCACCAGACGCTGCCGATCCTGCAGTAGGCCGCTCCACGTCGAGTACCGACCGCCTCGGGCGCGTCAACGACTCGCAAGCCTGTTCCAGACGAGGATCGAGGTCAGGTAGGTGCGCAGATCCCGGGCCGAGCGCTCCCGCCTCAGATACTCGAGGCACGCTCCGACCGCTGTGATCTGAACGAGCACGTCCCCGCGCCGCCATTGAACCGCAAGGTCGTAGTCAGCCTCGTGTCGGTCGTCCTGAAGGCGATGGAAGAGCTGCGCCAACTCTCGCAATTCACTCGAGACTTCTGACCCGGCGAGAGCGAGCCTCAAGTCCGGGGGGAGTCCGTTCGCCCCCTGTGCGAAAGCTCGCGATGCACGCTGCATCTCTGCGTGAGTGTAGGTACGAGCGAGGAGCCTGCGCATGGCGCGGGTCCGGGGCCCTGGCCCGGCCAGCCTCACACAGCTGACCTCCACGAGAGCATGGAAGAGGGCATAGTAGGCGCCGCTGACCGCCCTCCGGAGGTTCACCTGCTCGGGCCGGAAGCGATCCCGCTTGGCGAGATGCAGCGCCTGATCGAGCAGGCGCTCCGATTGCCGTGCCAACTTCAACCCGCCCGGCGCCGACGGAATTCCCGACTGCGGACATAGCGGGTGTACGCGAAGCGACGCTCTCCCATCTCGAGGAGAGCGTCGGTGATGGCGCGGGTGACCTCACGCACTCCGGGCGACATGAAATCGCGGTCGGTAGTCGCATCGTCGAAGATGATCCAGACGCGAAGCTCATCTCCCCCGCTGTGGTCGACATAGGGTTCGATGAAGATCCGGCGCACCCTCGGCTTGCGAGGGAGCTTGAGCGTGGCCAGATCCAGGCTCGGCAAGGGCAACTCGTGCGGGCGCATGACGTCCTCCATCCTACTAGACGTCCGGCCTGCCGCGAGGTTGCCTCGCCAGTGCGGAAAAACCGCGCGCCTACTTCTTCGCGCCGAGCTGCGGATTGGCGCCCGCGAGCAGCTTGTCGACCATCGCCTCGACCGCCGGCATGTCTCCGTCGACGCCGCGGTAGCGCACTATGCCCCTTCCGTCGAGCACGAGGATCGTGGGCCATTGCTCGACGCCCCACGCGCGCGCGATCGGACCGTTGGCGCCCTTCGGACCGTCGGAGAACGAGCGCCAGCGGATGTTCTGCTTCTCGATCACGTGCTTGAGCCGCTCGAGTTGCGTGTCGCTGTTCACACCCACGATCGCAAAGGGCTCCGACTCGAGCCGCTTGGCGAGCTTGCACAGGTGCGGATACGTGCTGCGGCACGGACCACACCAGTCGCCCCAGAAATCCAGCACCACGACGCTGCCGCGGAAGTCGCTCAGGCTGAACTCCTGTCCGTCGAGGTCTTCGCCGCTGATCTCGGGCGCCACCTGGCCGATGTTCCCGGCGGTCTTCGGCGCTCGCGAGGAGCAGCCGAGTCCGCTGAAGGCGACGGAGGCGAACAGGCCGCCCAGGACGGCCGCTCGCGTGAGGCGGGAAAGACCCATACGTGGACCTCATCGGAGGCCGTGCTGGACGAACTGAAAAAAAGTCCGGGGGCCCGCCCGATCGGTTTGGAGAGCCCTTTTCGCAGGCGCGGGCGGGCTACTGCAGCTCCGAGAGCAGCTTCTCGATCGTCTGGTCGATCTCGGGCACGTTGGCGCCGACCGACTTGTAGCGGATCACGCCCTTGCCATCGAGGATGTAGAGCGTCGGCCAGCCTTCCACTTCCCAGGTGCTCGAGATCGGACCACGGCTGCCGTCAGGCCCGTTCCAGAACGAGGGCCAGCTGATGCCCTGCTTCTCGCAGGCGGCCGCGATCTTCTCGCGTTCCTTGTCGCTGTTGACGCCCACGATCGCGAAGGGCTCGTCCGCGTGCTTCTCAACGAGCGACCGCTCGTGCGGGATCATGGCCCGGCAAGGGCCTCACCACATGCCCCAGAAATCGAGCAGCACGACCTTGCCGCGGTAGTCGCTCAGCTTGAATGCGTTGCCGTCGAGATCGCTGCCCGTGATCTCCGGCGCGAGCGCGCCGACGGAAGTGTCGGGGTGCGACGAGCAGGCGAGCGCAAGCAGCAGGGAAGAACAGGCGAGGAGTCGCTCGAGCGAGGGAGGCCGCATGCAGGCGCTGTTCGTCTGCCGCGGCCTCCGGACTGAAAGAAACTCCAGCGTGCTACTTGGCGTCCGTCGCGGGCTCCTTGTGCTTCAACTCCGCCAGCAGCTCTTCGAGCGTCTTGTCGATCAGCTCCTCGTTGCCACCGACCATCTTGCAGCGGATCACGCCCTGCGCATCGAGGATGTAGAGCGTCGGCCAGCCGTGCACGTTCCAGGCCGAGGAGATCGGACCGCCCGTGCCTTCAGGCCCGTTCCAGAAGGAACGCCAGCTGATGTTCTCCTTCTCGCGCACGGGCTTCAGCTTCTCGAGGTCCGAATCGCTGTTGATGCCGACGATGGCGAAGGGCTCGTTCTTGAACTTCTCCACGAGCGACCGCTCGTGCGGGAACATGGCCCGGCAAGGGCCTCACCAATTCCCCCAGAAGTCGAGCAGCACCACCTTGCCGCGGTAGTCGCTGAGCTTGAACGCCACGCTGTCGAGGTCGACGCCCTCGATCTCCGGCGTCGTCTTGCCCACGGCGAGGTCGCGCAACTCGTGCAGCGCTCCACTGGCCTGCTTGCCGAGCGTGGTCTCGCGCTTCGTGCCCGCGTTGAGCTTGATGTCGGCGAACTCGGTCAGCACGCGGTCGTAGATCTTCTCCATCTCCTTCTGCGTCGCCGCGACGTCGAGCTTCTGCAGCTTGGCGAGCTTCTCCTCGCCGAGATACTCCTTCATTCCCCCGAGCTCCTGCTCGCTCTTGCCCTCGAGGTAGCCGGCGGTCTGGATGTCGTTCTTCAGGCCCTCGGCCATCGCGTAACAGGCCCGGCCGCGGACCTCGAGATGCGGCGACTTGGCGCACAGCTTCTCGAGCATCGCGGGCTCTTTCTGCGAGAACATGTTGCACAGGTCGCCCATCTCCGGGCGATCCATGTGGTACTGCTCGAGCAGCGCGAGCAGCGGCTTCTGCGTTCCCGGCTCGCGCTGGTTGTTCAGCAACCACTCGATGGTCTTGAAGGCCGTGAGATCGGTCTTGTCCTCGTCGAGCAGCGCTTGCGCGCGCGCGAGGTAGCCGGCCGCATCGGGCTCCTTGACCTTCTCCTGGACCTTCTTCCAATCCTCGGCGCTGGGGTTCTCGTTGTCTCCCAGCGCGGCCTGAATCGCCTCGTAGTAGGCATTCATCGCGTCCGCCTGCTCCTTGATGAGCGCGGCGAGGCGATCCACGCGCGCATCGGCAGGCGTGCCGGCGGGCTTGGCCTCGGGCGCCGTCGCCTTGGGCGGGATGATCGGCAGGGCCGCGGTGGCCTTGCTCTCTTCCTTGGCGGGTTTCGCCGGGACCGCCGCCGTCTGGGTCGGCGGCGCGGAGGTCTTCTCGGCATCGGCGCCCGAGCGGCAGGCAACGCCGAGTCCTGCGATCAGGACGAGCGGCACGAATCGGGATCTCATGGGGGGCTCCTGTGTGTGGAACGTGGAGGCTCAGAGGGTACTGCGCTTCCGCGCAGCGCGCCATCTGGACGAGGACTCGCATCGCCGAGCCCCCATCCAAGACGAATTCGGGCGCGGAGGATCCGCGCCGCGCTATTTCGCGTTGCCGGCAGGCTGCTTCAGCTCCGCGAGGAGCTTCTCCAGCGTCTCGTCGATCAGCTTCTCGTCGCCGCCGACCATCTTGCAGCGGATCACGCCCTGCGCATCGAGGATGTAGAGCGTCGGCCAGCCGTGCACGTTCCACGTGCTCGAGATCGGACCGCTCGTCCCCTCGGGGCCGTTCCAGAACGAGCGCCACG
>Ga0302299_10002500_pt1 | contig 11234 bp, 7 predicted proteins | sample III_Fen_N3_4_FD_198795 | JGI IMG/M metagenome (GOLD analysis project Ga0302299, IMG submission 198795) | Peat permafrost microbial communities from Stordalen Mire near Abisko, Sweden - III_Fen_N3_4 | ecosystem: Environmental > Terrestrial > Soil > Wetlands > Permafrost | place: Sweden: Abisko...
GCCAGATGAGGGCCGAGACCGCGACGGGGATGCCGACGAAGACGAGCAGGAGCTGTCCGGTCGACATCAGGGTGTCGTGCGCCGATCCCGGCATCGGGTCGGCCGCCCACGCGGGAGCTGCGCCGACAGCGAGGACGAGGACGGTGAGGCTGCCGGTGAGGGCGGCGCGCATGCGAAGTCGCGAGGTCGGGGCCATGCCGCGATCCTACGGGCGCCGGAGCGGACGACGCGCCGGGTCCGGGCAACGCCCGTTCTCCGCGCCCGTCACCCGCGCAGGGTCGAGACGAGCCGGCCGAGCAGCGCGGCGGTCGGCAGGTCGTCGAGCAGCACCGGCGTGCCGACGGCGTCGGTGAGCGGGACGCGCCAGTTGGGGTACTCCTGGTCGGTCCCCGGCTGGTTCTGCGCCTTGCGGTCGCCCACCGCGTCGGCGAGCGACACCTGCAGGAGCCGCGCCGGTGTGCGGGCGAGGTAGCGGTGCAGCGCCTCGACCACGTCGTCGGTGCTCGCGCCGTCGCGGAGCAGCCCCTGTCGGCGCAGCACGTCCATCCACCGGGCGAGGTCCGCCTCGTGGGCCGCGAGCTCCTCGTCGTAGGACCGGGTCAGCAGCCCGAGCTCGTGGCGCAGGGTCACGTGCTCGCCGGCGAGGAAGCCGGCCGTGGGCGGCAGGTCGTGGGTCGTGACGCTCGCGAGCGCGAGCTCGCGCCACTGCTCGGGCGGGAGCGGGTAGCCCTCGGCGTCGGCCTCGAACCAGAGGATCGACGTGCCGAGGATGCCGCGGTCCTTGAGCGTCTCCTGGACCCACGCCTCGACGGTGCCGAGGTCCTCGCCGATGACGACGCAGCCGGCCCGCTGCGCCTCGAGCGCGAGGATGCCGACGAGCGCGTCGTGGTCGTAGCGGACGTAGGTGCCCTGGTTGGCGGGCATGCCGCGCGGGATCCACCACAGCCGGAACAGCCCGAGCACGTGGTCGATCCGGATGCCGCCGGCGTGCTTGAGGACGGTGCGCAGCATGTCGCGGTAGGGCAGGAACGCGGCCTCGGCGAGGGCGTCCGGGCGCCACGGCGGCTGCGACCAGTCCTGGCCCATCTGGTTGTACATGTCGGGCGGCGCACCGACCGCGACGCCGCTCGCGAGCACGTCGCGCAGCGCCCAGGCGTCGGCCCCCTCGGGGTGCACGCCGACCGCGAGGTCGTGCATGACGCCGATCGCCATGCCGGCGTCGACGGCCTGCTGCTGCGCCGCCTCGAGCTGCTCGTCGAGCAGCCACTGCAGCCAGCAGTGGAACTCAACGTCGCCCGCGAGACGCACCCGCGCGGCCTCGGCCGCCGGTCCGTGCGGGTCGGACAGCTCCTCGGGCCAGGACGCGGGCTCGCCGTACTCGTCGGACAGCGCACACCACAGCGCGAAGTCCGCCAGGCCCTGGCCCTCGCTGGCGCGAAAGGCGTCGTACGCCGCCTGTCGGCCCGGCAGCCGGGGAACGAGGCGGACCAGCTCGAGCGCCGCCCGCTTCGCGGCCCAGACGGGGTCGCGCTCGAGCAGGTCGGTCGAGGTGTTGGCGGGGCGCACCGTCGCGGCGATCTCGGCGACGCGGGCGCGGCCGACCTCGGGGAGGTAGGCGAACTCAGGGACGTCCTCGACGCGCAGGTAGATCGGGTTGGCGAAGCGCCGGGTCACGGGGAGGTAGGGCGAGGGCGCCATGGGCGGGATCGGCGACGCGGCGTGCAGCGGGTTGACCAGGACGAAGTCGGCTCCGAGCGTGCGCCCGCTCCACGAGCACAGCTCGGAGAGGTCGGCGACGTCGCCGAGACCCCAGGACCGCGAGGAGCGCACGGAGTAGAGCTGCGCCGCGAAGCCCCAGCCGCGGCGGCTGCGCAGCGCCTCCGGGAGCTCGAGCCGACGCGGGGTCACGACCAGGGTGGTCGACGTCGACGCGCTCTCGCGCTCGTCCCCGGAGATCTCCGCGTGCAAGCGGTGCCAGCCGGTCGGGAGGTCGAGCGGCAGCGCGAACGTGGCCTCGCCGACGACCACGCCGTCGACCTGCACGGGCTCGACCCAGCGGTCGACCTGCGTCACGTCCGAGCGGCTGCCGCCGTCCTCGAGCTCGATCCAGAGCCGCGCGCGGTCACCGTGCGGCAGGTGCACCCAGGTCGTGGCGGGATCGCCCTGGCGCGCCACGAAGACGGGCGGAAGCGTGCGCCGCCACTCGCGCAGGCGGCGGTCCTCGGCCGCGGACGCCACGGACGCCGGCGACGACGCGTCGACCCCGAGGGCGGCGAGCACCGCCACGACCGTCTCCTCCGAGACGACCTGGTGGGCACCGGACTGGTCCCAGAACTCGGTGGCGACTCCGTAGGCGGACGCGAGGGCGACGAGGTCGTTGTTCACCCTGCCATCTTGTCCGCCCCCAGCCCCGGAATCCAGGGCTGGGGGTGGACGGATGTAAGCGTTCTCACCAGCCAGGCGGACGGCGTCCGGCCCACGGGGCGGCCGCCTCGAGCTGCGCGGCCAGCGAGACGAGCGTGACCTCGTCGGCCGGCCGCCCGACGAGCTGGACGCCGATCGGCAGGGTCGCGCCATCGACCTCGCTCCAGTGCAGCGGGAGGGACAACGCCGGCTGGCCGGTCACGTTGTAGGGCGAGGTGAACGGGGTGAACCGCTTCTGCGCCTCGAAGTCCGCTGCGGGGTCGGCGTCGTCCCGGATCCCGCCCACGAGGCTCGGCACCTGCGCGAGCGTCGGGGTGAGGACCACGTCGTAGCCCGCAGTGGCGACGAGGGAGTCGCGGGTCAGCGACTGCATCGCGCTCACGGCGTTCGCGAGCTCGAGGCCGCTCACGCCGCGGCCGGTCTCGCGCAGCCAGCGGGTGAGCGGCGTGAGCCGCGGCTCGTCCTGCGGCGGGATCGGGATGCCGAGGGCGAGGGTCGACCACACCGCCACGAACGCCCCGACCATCGACGGGGCCCACGGCGGCGCGATGTCCTCGACCGTGTGCCCGAGGCGCTCGAGCAGCGCCGAGGCCTCGTCGTACGCCGCGAGGCACTCGGCGTCCACGACCGCCTCGGCGATCACCGGCGTCGCGTACCGCCCGATGCGCAGGCGTCCCGGCTCGCGGTCCGCCGCGTCGAGGAACGTGCCCGCGACCGCAGGGAGCAGCGTCGACGCACCGGCGAAGGAGCCCGCGAGCACGTCGAGCAGCGCCGCGGCGTCGCGCACGGTGCGCGCGAGCGGGCCGATCACGGCGAGCTCGCCGACGCCGTCGGGCAGCGGACCGCCGCTGACGCGGTAGCGCGAGGGCTTGATGCCGACGAGACCCGTGACGCTCGAGGGGATGCGGATCGAACCGCCGCCGTCCGAGCCCTGCGCGGCGCTCGCGAGACCGGCCGACACCGCGGCCGCGGCACCCCCGCTGCTGCCGCCCGCCGAGCGCCGGGTGTCCCACGGCGAGCGTGCCGGGGGCGCGACGGGGTTCTCCGTGTAGCACGGCAGCCCGAACTCCGGGGTGTTCGTGATGCCGGGGAACACGAGGCCGGCGGACCGCATGAGCGCCACGGCGTCGCCGTCGACCGGCGGGGTCAGCTCGACCGCGGCCGACCCGAAACTCGTCGGCACCCCCGCGACGAGGTCGAGCCCCTTCGGCGGCACGACCGTGCCGAACAGCGGGCCGAGGTCCTCGTCGGGGTCGGCGCCCGCGATGCGCGCGTCGGCCGGAGCCGCCTGGTCGCGCGCGAGGTCGTCGGTGCGCACGAGGAAGGCGCCGAGCTCGTCGGCGCGCGCGTCGCAACGGCGCAGGTAGTGCTCGGTGAGCTCCACGGCGGAGATCTCGCGCCTGCGGATCGCCCGTGCCTGCTCCAGCGCCGTCAGGTCGTGCAGCTCCGTCATCGCAACCTCCACCGTCGTGTCCCTGCCTCAACCTACGGCGGCAGCCACGCAGCCACCCCCGAGATGTGGTGTCTCCGCGAGATGGCAGGCGCGCTGATGCCACGTCTCGGGGGCTGCCTAGGGTGGGCGGGTGCCGACCTACCCGGATGCCCCCCGCCTCGATCTCGTCGACGACTACGCCGGCGTGCCCGTCCCCGACCCCTACCGCTACCTCGAGCGCACCGACGACGAGCGCACGGTGGCGTGGGCCGCGCAGCAGGCCGCGCTCGTCGCGGCCGAGGCCTCGGCCTGGGACACCACGGACCACTGGCGCGCACGCCTCACCGAGCTGACCTCGGCCGGCTTCGTCGGGGCGCCGACCTTCCGTCGCGACCGACGGTTCTTCATGCGCCGCGACGGCGAGCAGCAGTTCCCCGTGCTCATGACCGTCGACCCCGACGGCACCGAGCGGGTGCTGCTCGACCCGATGGCGATCGACCCGTCCGGCCTCACGACGCTCGATGCGTGGCAGCCGAGCAAGGAGGGCGACCTGCTCGCCTACCAGCTCTCCGAGGGAGGCACCGAGGAGTCCGTCGTACGCGTCCTCGACATCGCGACGGGCGAGCTCGTCGACGGACCGATCGACCGAGCGCGCTACTCGCCCATCGCGTGGCTGCCGGGGGCGGAGGCGTACTACTACGTGCGGCGGATGGACCCTGCGGGCCTGCCCGAGGGCGAGGAGCAGTTCCACCGTCGGGTGTGGCTGCACCGCCTCGGCACCGACCCGAGCGACGACGTCGAGATCTTCGGCTCCGGACGCGTCGTGACGAACTACTACGGCGTCTCGGTGAGCATGGACGGCCGCTGGCTCGTCGTCTCCAGCCAGGAGGGCACCGAGCCGCGCAACGACCTGTGGATCGCCGACCTCACGGCCTCGCCGCTCGAAGCGCCGGAGCTCGTCGAGGTGCAGGTCGGGGTCGACGCCAGCACGTCGCTGCACGTGGGACGTGACGGGCGCGCCTACGTCTACACGGACCTCGACGCCCCGCGCGGTCGCATCCTGGTCACGGATCCCTCGACGCCGTCGGCCGAGCACTGGATCGAGCTCGTGCCCGAGGACGACGAGGCGGTGCTCGACGACATCGCGATCCTCGACGGCCCCGAGCTCGAGCGCCCGATCCTCGCCGCGGCCTGGACGCGGCACACCGTCGGCGAGATCACCCTGCACGACCTCGCCACCGGCGAGCGCATCGGTGAGGTGCCGCTGCCCGGCGTCGGCACGCTCGGCGGCCTCGGCGAGCGCCCCGACGGCGGCCCGCTGATGTGGTTCGTCTACACCGACTTCACCACGCAGGTCCACGTGCACCAGTACGACGCCCGCACGGGCGAGGTCACGCTCTACGCCTCTCCGCCCGGGTCGGTCGACGTGCCCGAGATCGTGAGCCAGCTCGTCACCTACCCGTCGGCCGACGGCACGATCGTCCGGATGTTCCTGCTGTCCCAGGCGTCCGAGCCCGACCGACCCCGGCCGACCTTCCTCTACGGCTATGGCGGGTTCGGCATCTCGATGTCGCCGCACTTCTCCGCGACGGCGCTCGCCTGGGTCGAGGCCGGTGGCGTCTACGCCGTCGCCTGCATCCGCGGCGGCGGCGAGGAGGGCGAGGAGTGGCACCGCGCGGGGATGCTCGCGACCAAGCAGAACGTCTTCGACGACTTCCACGCCGCGGCGGAGTGGCTGGTCCGGGAGGGGTGGACCACGCGCGACCAGCTCGCGGTCCACGGCGGCAGCAACGGCGGCCTGCTCGTCGGCGTCGCCGCCACCCAGCGGCCCGAGCTCTACGGCACCGTCGTCTGCACGGCGCCGCTGCTCGACATGGTGCGCTACTCCCACGCCGAGCCGAACGAGGGCGGCGGCCTCGGCCCCACGTGGACGGTCGAGTACGGCGACCCCGAGGTCCCCGAGGAGCTCGGCTGGCTCCTCGCCTACTCGCCGTACCACAACGTCCACGAGGGCACGGACTACCCCGCGACGCTGTTCATGGTCTTCGACAACGACACCCGAACGGTCCCGATGCACGGGCGCAAGCTGTGCGCGGCGATGCAGCACGCGACGAGCGGCAGCCGTCCGATCCTGCTGCTGGCGGGCGCCGACGTCGGCCACGGCGGGCGGTCGCTCACCAAGTCGATCGAGGAGTTCACGAGCATGCTGGCCTTCATGGCGCGCTGGACCGGCCTCGAGCTGTCCTGACTAGGCTTCGTCCATGCTCAGCAGCCTGTTCGCGCACGCCGCCGGCTCGACGCTGGCCGCGCAGAGCTTCTGGCAGACCGCCGGCGACTGGGTCCGGACGAACGCCCTCATCATCGTGGCGACCCTCGTGGTGTCGTTCATCGTGTGGTGGCTGCTCGTCCGGCTGATCCGGCGGGTGACGAACCAGGCGAAGAACCGCCTCGACGCGCAGGACCGTCCCGGTCAGGCGCGCGGCGTCGAGGGCACGCAGGAGCTCACGGCGGTGCTCATGAGCGCCCGTCGCGAGCAGCGGTTCGAGGCGATCGCCCAGCTGCTGCGCAGCATCACCACGTTCAGCATCGTGAGCCTCGCGCTGCTCATCATCCTCGGGCAGCTCGGCGTCAACATGGCGCCGCTGCTCGCGAGCGCCGGCGTCATCGGCGTCGCGCTCGGCTTCGGCGCGCAGACCCTCGTGAAGGACTTCCTGTCGGGCATCTTCCTCGTGCTCGAGGACCAGTTCGGTGTCGGCGACGTCGTCGACCTCGGCCCCGCGACGGGCACCGTCGAGGAGGTCACGCTGCGCGTCACGCGCATCCGCGACCTGTCCGGCGTGGTCTGGTACGTCCGCAACGGCGAGATCCTGCGCGTCGCCAACCGCTCCCAGGGCTGGACGATGGCCATCGTCGACGTCCCGATCGCCTACAACGAGGACCTCGACCGCGTGCGCCGCATCGTCGACGAGGTCGGCGCCGCGATGGACGGCGACCCGGCCTACGACGGCATCCTGTTCGGCACTCCGACCTACGCCGGCGTCGAGAGCGTGAGCGGTGACGCGGTCTTCGTGCGCGTCACTGCGAAGGCAGCACCCGACCAGCAGATGTCGGCCGGTCGGGCGCTGCGCGAACAGCTCAAGGTGGCGTTCGACAAGGCCGGCGTGCGGGTCCCGGTGCTGGTCCGCCAGAACCTGCCGTCCGCCAACCCGCCCGCCTCCGGGGGATCGGGCACCCCTCCGCGCATCTGAGCACCGCCCCGGTGAGCGGACTCGCGCGCGCAGCGACAGACTGACGGTCATGAAGTGCCTCGTGACCGGTGCGACCGGCTACATCGGAGGACGCCTGGTCCCGGAGCTGCTCGCCGCCGGTCACGAGGTGCGGATCCTCGCCCGCCACCCCGAGCGGCTCTCCGAGCGGAGCTGGATCGGCCAGGTCGAGGTCGTGGCCGGCGACGCCGGCGACCCGGACGCGGTCCACGCGGCGCTGCGCGACGTCGACGTCGCGTACTACCTGCTGCACTCGATGGCCGCGGGAACCGGCTTCGAGGAGATCGAGCGGCACCTCGCGCGCCTGTTCGCCGCCTCGGCCCGCGACGAGAAGGTCGGGCGCATCGTCTACCTCGGCGCACTGATGCCCGACGAGCCCGTGACCGAGCTGAGCCACCACATGCGCAGCCGCAACGAGGTCAGCGAGATCTTCCACCTCTCGGAGGTGCCGACGGTCGAGCTGCGCGCCGCGGTGATCATCGGCAGCGGCTCCGCGAGCTTCGAGATGACGCGCTACCTCACCGAACGGCTGCCCGTGATGGTGACGCCTGCCTGGGTGCGGACGCCGACGCAGCCCATCGCGATCCGCGACGTCCTCTACTACCTCGTGCGCTGCGCCGACCTGCCCGCCGGCCTGAACCGCACGTTCGACATCGGCGGCCCCGACGTCATGACCTACGAGCTGATGATGCACGGCTACGCCCGAGCCGCCGGGCTGCGCAAGCGCGTCGTCGTCCGCATGCCGCTCGGCACGCCGGGCCTCTCCCGGTTCTGGGTCGGGCTCATCACGCCCGTGCCGCGCTCGGTCGCGGGACCGCTCGTGGAGAGCGTGACGATGCGCACGGTGTGCCGCGACCACGCGATCGCGGAGTTCGTCCCCGACCCGCCCGAGGGACTCGTGGCCTACGAGCGCGCCGTGGAGCTGGCGCTCGCCAAGATCCAGCAGGCCGACGTCCGCACCGCGTGGTCGAGCTCCAGCGTGCCCGGCGCCCCGAGCGACCCGCTGCCCTCCGACCCGAGCTGGTCCGGCGGCTCGCTCTACCTCGACGACCGCGGCACCGTCGTGCACGCGAGCCCGGCGTCGCTGTGGCGCGTCATCGAGGGCCTCGGCGGCGACCGCGGGTACTACTCGTTCCCGGCTGCCTGGGAGGTGCGGGGCTGGATGGACCGCGCCGCCGGCGGGGTCGGCCTGCGTCGGGGACGTCGCGACCCGGACCGGTTGCGCGTCGGCGACCCGCTGGACTTCTGGCGCGTCGAGGAGCGGGTCCCCGAGCAGCTGCTCCGGCTCCGCGGCGAGTTCCGGATGCCCGGGCTCGCCTGGCTCGAGCTGTCGATCAGCACCGAGGGCTCGGGGCGCGACGCCGTGACGGTCTACCGCCAGCGCGCGCTCTTCCACCCCAAGGGGCTCTACGGCCACGCCTACTGGACGAGCATGCTGCCCTTCCACGGCATCATCTTCGGCTCGATGCTGCGCAACATCCGCGAGAACGCCGAGCAGCTCGAGCGCAGCGAGCGCCGCTCCCTCCCGCGCGGTGAGCCGGTCGACCGCGCGTCCTGACCCGGGTGGACTGCGTAGCACCGGGGTGACGGCAGAATGAGCCGCATGCCAGACGAGCCGACGCCGTTCGACCGGATGGGCGGCGCGGAGTTCTTCGACGCGCTCGTCCACCACTTCTACGAGGGTGTCGCCGGCGACCCCGTGCTGCGACCGATGTATCCCGAGGGCGACCTCCAGCCGGCCGAGCGCCGCCTGCGGCTGTTCCTCACGCAGTACTGGGGCGGTCCGACGACCTACTCCGACGAGCGCGGGCACCCGCGGCTGCGGATGCGGCACAACCCGTACGTCATCGACGACGACGCCCGCGACCGGTGGCTCGACCACATGCGCGCCGCGCTCGACCTGACCATGGCCGAGCAGGAGCTCGACCCCTCGTGGGAGCAGGAGCTCTGGCGCTACCTCGTCGGGGCCGCCATCGCGATGGTCAACGCCACTCCCTCCGACTCGCCCGCGCCGCCCACGACCGGCCTCACCATGACCCAGGAGAACACGTGACCATCGACCTCCCCGTCCGCGAGGGCAATGCCGGGATCCCGCCCCGGAAGGTGCGCGACTGGTGGCGCGACGCGGTGGTCTACCAGATCTACCCGCGCTCGTTCTCCGACTCCGACGGCGACGGTCTCGGCGACATCCCCGGAATCCGCGCGCGCCTGCCCTACCTGCACGACCTCGGGGTCGACGCCGTGTGGCTCTCACCGTTCTACCCCTCGCCGCTGCTCGACGGCGGCTACGACGTGGCGGACCCGCGCGAGGTCGACCCGCGCCTCGGCACGCTCGACGACATGCGGGCGCTCGTGGCCGAGGCGCACGCCCTCGACCTGCGCGTGTTCGTCGACGTCGTGCCCAACCACTTCTCCTGGGAGCACGAGTGGTTCAAGGCGGCGATCGCGACCGCACCCGGCTCGCCGGAGTGGTCGCGCTTCCACGCCTTGCGCGGCAAGGGCGAGCACGGCGAGCTCCCGCCGAACAACTGGCCGAGCGCCTTCGGCGGCCCGGCGTGGACGCCGATCGAGGGGCACCCGGGCTGGTGGTACCTCCACCTGTTCGACTCCTCGCAGCCCGACGTCAACTGGGAGAACCCGGAGATCCACGAGGACTACGAGAAGACGCTGCGCTTCTGGTTCGACATGGGCGTCGACGGCTTCCGCATCGACGTCGCGCACTCGCTCATCAAGGCCGAGGGCCTGCCCGACGGACCCGAGCCCGACGGCCTGCCGCTGGCCGGCAACGAGCGCGGACCGGCGTGGGACCAGCCGCGCGTGCACGACGTGTGGCGCGAGTGGCGCCGGATCGCCGACTCCTACGAGCCGACGCGCGCGTTCGTCGGCGAGGCCTGGGTCGCGACGACCGAGGCGCAGGCCGCCTACACACGCCCCGACGAGCTCCACACGACGTTCAACTTCCACTTCCTCAAGGCCTACTGGGACGCCGCGGTCATCCGCGACGTGATCGGCACGTCGCTGCTCACGTCCGCAGCCGTGGGTGCACCGCCCACGTGGGTGCTCTCGAACCACGACGTGTGGCGTCCCGTGACGCGCTTCGCGCCGTGGCTCGACGCCACCACGATCGACCTCGAGACCGGACGCCGTCGCGCTGTCGCGATGTCGATGCTCTCGCTCGCGCTGCCCGGCTCGGCCTACCTCTACCAGGGCGAGGAGCTCGGGCTGCCCGAGGTGCTCGACCTGCCCGACGACGCGCGCCAGGACCCGACGTACTTCCGCACCGAGGGTGCCGTGAAGGGGCGCGACGGCTGTCGCGTCCCGATCCCGTGGTCCGGCGAGGAGCCGCCGTACGGCTTCAGCACCGGCACTCCGTGGCTCCCGCAGCCGGCCGACTGGGCCGGGCTCACCGCCGAGGCGCAGGCCGCGGACCCGGCGTCGACGCTCGCGCTCTACCGCACCGCGCTGCGGATCCGCCGCGCGAGCGAGGTGCTCGGCGACGGTGAGCTGATCTGGCGCGAGTCGGGACAGCCGGACGTGCTCGCGATCGAGCGGCCCGGCGACGGCGCGATCCTCGTGCTGCTCAACGTGTCCGAGACCGAGCGCCTCGTCGAGGTCGAGGGCGGGGTGCTGCTCAGCACGGGCGTCACCGAGTACGACGACGGCGGTGCGCTCGTGCTGGCGCCGGACTCCTGCACCTGGATCTCCCTGCCGTGACCTGGCGCCACCGCGCCTGGGCCGTCGCGGGCGTCACGTTCGTGGCGCTCGTCGCGGCGGCCGCCATCCGCTCGAGCACCGGCGTGCTGCTCGAGCCGGTGTCCGACGACCTCGGGTGGTCCCGCGCGACCGTGTCGTTCGCGATCACGGTGAACCTCGTGCTCTACGGCGTGGTCGCGCCGTTCGCGGCCGCGCTGATGGAGAAGTTCGGCGTACGCCGGGTCGTCGCGGCAGCGCTCGTGCTGATGGCCGCGGGGATGGCGCTCACGACCCTCGTGCGGACGCCGTGGCAGCTCGTGCTGACGTGGGGCGTGTTCGTCGGGACCGGCGCGGGCTGCCTGGCTCTCGTGTTCGGCGCGATCGTGGCGCAGCGCTGGTTCGTCGCCCGGCGCGGGCTC
>Ga0302299_10002502_pt1 | contig 11234 bp, 7 predicted proteins | sample III_Fen_N3_4_FD_198795 | JGI IMG/M metagenome (GOLD analysis project Ga0302299, IMG submission 198795) | Peat permafrost microbial communities from Stordalen Mire near Abisko, Sweden - III_Fen_N3_4 | ecosystem: Environmental > Terrestrial > Soil > Wetlands > Permafrost | place: Sweden: Abisko...
GCGGATCGGGTGGCGCCGGGCCCGAAGTAGTCCGAGGCCCGGCCGATGGCCACCTCGACCCGCCCGGAGCGATGGGCCTCGAGCAGCTCGACGGTCATGGCGGCCCGGGTGGCCGACTTGTCGGACGTGGGGTGGGCGGCGAGCGACTCGACCAGGTCCCGGCCGTCGGGCCGCCCGTAGGAGTAGAGGTTGTCGAGGACCACCAGCCGGGCCCCGGCGGCCTCGGCCCCGGCGAGCACACCCCGTTGTAGGGGAGGGAACTCCTCGGCCCAGCGGGCGTAGTGCAGGGCGTTGAGGCAGAAGTAGACGACGTCGGCTCCTGCGGTGACCCGGGTGGTGAAGGTCGGATCGGTGGCGTCGCCGGCCACGACCTCGGCGCCGGGCAGGTCGGCCCGCCCGTCGCGGTTGACGGCGACGACGTCGATGCCCTGCTCGATCAGCTGCCGGGCGACGACGTGGCCGACCTGGCCGGTGCCGAACACGATGTGTCGAGTCATGCTGCGCTCGCTTCCTGGTTGGTGGTGGGGTTGGTGGTGGGGTTGGTGGTGGGGTCGGTGACGGGACGGGTCAGGGGCAGGCGGTCGAGGGCGAGCGGGAGTCCGACGGTGAGGGCGGTCACGGTGACGGCGCCACTCGACCCGAAGACCGTGAACTGCTCGTCGACCTGCACGCCGATGGCCGTGGTGACGGCCCATCCCGCGGCCCAGATCGCGGCGAGCGCCGGTGGCCAGGCGAGGGCCCGTCGCCCGAGCCGGGGTCGCAGCACCAGCGACTGGGCCAGGCCGACGGCCAGTCCGCAGATCGCGCCCTGCACCGTGAGGGCTCCGAGGGAGGTGCGGAAGTCGACGGCGGAGGCGCCGGCTCCGAGGCCGACCATGAGGCCCACGGAGGTGGCGACGACCCACAGCTCCGGGACCGGGCGCTGACGACCGAGGCCCCAGGCCTGGACCGTTCCGAGGACGGCCCCGGTGACCGCGCCGCCGAGGAGGGCGGGGGCCAGGCTGTCGACCGGGCCGACCAGCAGCTCGGCAGCCAGACCACCGGCGGGGAAGCCGAGGAAGGTGACCATCCATCGCCCGACGGTGCGGCGTCGAGACGGGGGATCGATCGGCCGGGCGTAGCGCGGCGATGAGGACGGGGTTCGGGGCATGGTGGGCTCCTACTGGTGCGGGTTGACGTGGGTGTCGGGCTGGTCGTGGTGGGTGGGGAGCGAGGCGATCCAGGCGGCGACGACGTTGTCGGGGTGGTCGGCGAGGTGGTCGCGGGCCAGCGCGTCGAGCAGCTCGTCGTCGCCGGCGAGGTGCGCGGCGGCGAGGGCCACGAGCTGGCGGTCCCGGGTGGTCCGGGCGAACGTGGCCGCTCGGGCCAGCAGTCCGTCGGGGTCGACGCTGAGCAGCGCGGCGGCAACCACCACGGACGGATCGGTGTCGGTCCAGGCCCGTTCGAGGATCGCCGCGGGGGCATCGGGATCGCCCCCGATGAGGCGGCGCACCAGCGGGTCGGGAGCGGAGGTCATGGCGACACCTTCGAACCGGCTGCTGATGATCCCCTGACGATGCGCTGACGGCTCGACGGATGGTCGCCGGCTCGCCACGTAGGCTCACCCGGGTGCTGACGGTCGCCGTGCTGGGTCCGGTCGAGGTCTGCCGTGACGGGACACGCCTCGCGGTGCCGTCGGGCCGGACCACCGAGGTGCTCGTCCGCCTCGCGCTCGACGCCGGGGTGGTGGTGCGCACCGGGCGCCTGATCGAGGATCTGTGGGGTGCCGAGGCGGTGGGCACCGCCAAGAACACGCTGCAGTCGAAGGTCTCGCAGCTCCGGCGAGCGCTCGGCCCGCCCAGCGCCGTCATCAGCGGCAACGGCGGCTACCTGCTGGATCTGCCGCCCGACGGCGTCGACGCGCTGGAGGTGGTCGACCTGGCGGCGAGGTCAGCCGAGGCCCGCCGCTCGCAGGACGCCCCGACGAGCCTGGCGATCGCCACCGAGGCGCTGGCCCGGTTCCGCGGGGAGGTGCTGATCGATGCCGGTGAGGGGAGCTGGCTGGCGGCCCATCGCGTGCGCCTCGAGGAGGTGCGCCTCGGTCTGCTCGAGGACCAGCTCGCGGCCCGGGTCGAGCTCGGCACGGGCGGCGACGTGATCGGCGAGCTGGAGAGCCTGGTCGGCCAACACCCCCTCCGCGAGGGCCTCTGGTCGTCGCTGATCACCGCGCTCTACCGCTCGGGCCGCCAGGCCGACGCGTTGGCCGCGTACGGCCGGGTCCGAGAGGTCCTGGTGGAGGAGCTCGGGATCGAGCCCGGTCCGCAGTTGCGGGATCTGGAGGTGCAGGTGCTGCAGCAGAGCCCGGCCCTCGCGCTCCGGGACCCGCCGGCGCCGACCACGCCGGTCCCGTCGACCGATGTGCCGCCGAGTGTGCCGCAGGGCGGCAACCTTCCGGCGCTGACGTCGACGTTGGTGGGCCGGGAGACGGATCTGGACACGGTCACCGCTCGCCTGCGCGAGCAGCGCCTGGTGACCCTGGTGGGTCCGGCCGGTGTCGGCAAGACCCGGTTGGCGATCGAGGTGGCCCGCGGGATCGACGTCCCCGGAGGGGTGTGGCTGGTGCGCCTCGACGGCGCGGACGCAACCAGCTCGATCACCCGCCTGGTCATCGAGGCGCTCCAGGTCTCGGGCGGCGAGTCGATGCTGGTCGAGCGGCTGGCCGGGGCCGAGACGGTGCTCGTGCTCGACAACTGCGAGCACGTCATCGGCGAGGTGGCCGACCTGACCGCCCGCCTGCTCGACGCCACGACCCGCCTGCACGTCCTCGCCACCAGCCAGCTGCCGCTCGGCCTCGACGGCGAAGCGGTCCACCTGCTCGAACCGCTGCGCATCGCCGACTCGATCGCGTTGTTCGCAGGACGGGCCTCGGAGATCCGCACCCGGTTCGTGCTCGACGCCGACACCACCTCCGTGGTCGAGGAGGTGTGCCGCTCGCTCGACGGGTTGCCGCTGGCCATCGAGCTGGCCGCGGCGCGGGTCAAGTCGCTGTCGGTGCAGGAGATCGCCCGACGGCTCGACGACCGCTTCGCCCTGCTCCAGGATCCGACGAGTCGCCGGCCGGAGCGCCGTCGAGCGCTGGCGGGTGCCATCGCGTGGAGCTACGACCTCCTCTTCCCCGACGACCAGCGGGGGCTGTGGGCGTTGGCGTGCTTCTCGGGTGGCGCGCCCCTCGCGGCGGCCGAGCACGTCCTCGGCGCGCTCGGGGTGCCCGAGGCGTCGGCGGTGGACGTGGTCGGGCGGCTGGCCGATCGCTCGCTGGTGAGCGTCGACGTCGCCGGCGATGGGACGGTTCGCTATCGCCTGCTGGACAGCATCAGGGCGTTCGCCCTCGACCGGCTGGTCGAGTCGGGGCTCGACGGGGACGCCGGCGCGGCGCACGCCGCGTGGTACGCGAGCGCAGCCGACCGGTGCGGGGCACTCGTCCGGGGACCCGCCCAGGCCGGTTGCGTGGCGCTGGCCCGCGCCGAGCGGGTGGATGTCGACGCCGCCCTGGCCTGGTGCGCGGAGCACGACCCCGGCCTCGGCGTCCGCATCGCCAACGGCTTCGGCTGGACCTGGGTCGTGCTGGGCGACGGGGTGGCCGGCGCGGCTCGGGTGCGTGACGCGCTCGTCGCAGCCGATGGGATCGTGGACGCTCGAGCGCGCGTGACCGGCCTGCTGCTGGCCGGCTGGCTCGAAGCGTCGGCCGGTGACGTCGAGCAGGCCGAGACCGATCTCCTCGAAGCGGAGGATGCGGCCGAGCCGCTGGACGACGAGCGGCTCCGGGCCGACATCGATCGCCACCTGGCCTTCCTGCGCATCCAACAGGGCCGCCCCCAGGACGTGGTCGACCGGGCCGAGGCCAGCCTGCTCGTGTACCGATCGCTCGGGCTCGACTGGGAGGTCGCGGCCAGCCTGCTGCTCGCCGCGTTCGGCGCGTTGATGCTGGGCGACGTCGCCCGAGCGAGCGAGTCGGCGTCACGCGCGGTCGAGCTGCTGCAGCCGCTGCACGACTCGTGGGGACTCGTCCACGGCGAGGCGATGCTCGGTGCCATCGCCTCGGCCGATCGGCGCTTCGACGAGGCTGCCCGACTGCTGACCCGAGCGGTGGAGGAGTCCGAGCGGCTGGCCTTCGTGGGGCAGGCGGCGCTGCACCTCACCACCCTGGGCCGGGTCGAGCACCTCGCCGGCCGGCAGGGACCGGCCGGGGCGACGCTCGAGCGGGCCATCGCGGCGGCGGATCGCAGCGGCGATCGCCGGATCGGCGCCACGGCCCGGATCGACCTCGCTCGGGTCCATCGGACGACCGGACGGGACCCCGAGGCGCGGGTGCTGCTCGAGGAGGTGGCCGACTGGTACCTGATGGCGGGCGGAGGCGACGGCGCGCTGCTGGCCCGTGCGCTGCTGCTCGCCGTCTCGGTGGCCGACGGACACGACGAGGTCGCCGCGCTCGAGGCCGTGCTCGAGGAGGCTCGACGCGGGCAGATGGCGGAGGTGGAGGTCTTCACGCTCGACGCGCTGGCCCGCGGGGAGGCCCAGCGGGGCGACGCGGTCCGGGCCGCCGAGCTGCTGGCGGCCGCCGACGAGCGCGTCACGGCCGGCTTGGGCCTGGTCGAGGAGGTCGACCGGGTCGACGCGACGGCCGCCCGCCGGCTGCTGGCCTGACCGCTCCGGACCCGATCGAACAGGGCTTGTCACGACGGAGATACTGAGTATAGTACTCGGTATGTTCAACCTCCGAGATGACCGATGAGCGTCCGGCACGCGCTGCTGGCGCTGCTCAGCGAGGGACCCAAGTACGGACTGCAGCTGCGACAGGAGTTCGAGGCCCGCACCGGCGAGGTCTGGCCGCTCAACGTCGGGCAGGTGTACACGACGCTCCAACGGCTCGAGCGGGACGGCTTCGTCGCCTCCGACGAGTCCGACGACGGGCCCCAGAAGGGCTACAGCATCACGACCGCCGGGGCGCGGGAGCTGACCGAGTGGCTGCAGACGCCGCCGGGCCTCGAGCAGCCTCCCCGCGACGAGCTCCTCATCAAGGTGCTGGTCGCCGTGCAGGTGCCGGGGGTCGACGTCGGTGACGTCATCCAGGTGCATCGGCGTCACCTGATCGGGGTGATGCAGCACTACACCTCGGTGAAGGCCGGGGCGGCCGAGGACGACGTGGCGCTCGCCCTGGTCGTCGACGCCGAGCTCTTCCGCCTGGAGGCTGCGGTCCGCTGGCTCGACAGCGCCGAGGTGCGGCTGCGGAACCACCGGGCGCCGACCGGGCCGACCGCAACCGCGCCGGTCGCGGACGCACCCGTCGCGGACGCACCGGTCTCGGCCTCGACCGGGCGGCGGGCCGGGCGATCGGGGTCCCGGTCATGAGCACCCTGCTCGAGCTGCGCCAGGTCTCGAAGACCTACGGCGAGGGGAGCACCGAGGTGCACGCGCTCCGCGCTGTGGACCTGTCGGTCGCGGCGGGGGAGATGGTGGCGATCATGGGTCCCAGCGGGTCGGGCAAGAGCAGCCTGCTGACCATCGCTGGCAGCCTCGAGGACGCGACCGAGGGCGAGGTGCTCATCGAGGGCACGCCGATGTCGGGCCTGTCGCGGGGCGACCGATCGGCGTTGCGGCGTCGGTCGATCGGCTTCGTCTTCCAGGACTTCAACCTCTTGGCCGGACTGACCGCGGCGGAGAACGTGGCGATGCCTCTCGAGCTCGACGGCACCTCGGCCCGCGCCGCCCGCCAGCTCGCGCTCATCGCGTTGGACGATCTGGGCGTGGCCGACCGAGCCGACCACTTCCCCGACGACCTCTCCGGTGGAGAGCGCCAGCGGGTGGCGATCGCCCGAGCGGTCGTCGGCGACCGCAGGCTGCTGCTGGCCGACGAGCCGACCGGCGCGCTCGACTCGACGAACAGCGAATCGGTGATGCGCCTGCTGCGCGGGATCTGCTCGCGCGGCGCGGCGGTCGTCGTGGTGACCCACGAGCCCCAGCTGGCCGCGTGGGCCGATCGGGTGGTGTTCCTGCGCGACGGGTTCCTCGTCGACCAGACGGCACCGCCACCCGGCCCGGAGGTGCTGCTCGCCTCCGACCCGCAGCCCCAGCCATGAGCGCACGTCGGCCCGGCTCGAGCGGCCCCGCCCGCCGCGCCGTGCTGCGCTGGAGCGCCCGGCTGTTCCGGCGCGAGTGGCGCCAGATGGTGCTCGTGCTCGCGCTGATGACCGTGGCGGTGGCCGCCGCGGTCGCGGCCGCGACCATGGTGTCGAACGCCGCCGCGGCGAGCGACGCGGACTTCGGCGCCGCGACCTCCATGGCGAAGCTCGACGCCACCCGGGCGGACGTCGCCACCGCCCAGCTCGCGGCGGCCCGCCAGCGCTTCGGTGACGTCGAGGTGATCACGCACCGGATGGTTGCGATCCCCGGATCGGCGGCGCCGCTCGACGAGCGGTCGCAGGACCCGGCCGCCCCGTTCGGTCGGCCGCTGTTGGCCCTGCGCTCGGGCCGCTACCCGACGCAGGCCGACGAGGTGGCCCTGACCCCGGCCACCGCCCGTCTGCTGTCCGCCCACGTCGGCGACACGATCCAGCTGGGGACCGATTCGAGCGACCCGCCGCTGCTGGTCGTGGGTCTGGTCGAGAACCCGACCGACCTGAGCGACGAGTTCGCCCTGATCCCCCCGGACGAGCACGCTCCGGCCGACTCGCTCACGCTGCTCTTCGACAGCAGTCGCCGAGAGGGGACCACCCAGCAGGCCGGCGCGTCAGGCCCGGCCGACTTCCCGGTGATGGGCAAGGGCGACCCGGGCCCGGTCACCCCGCTGGTGCTGGTGGCGACCACGCTGGCCATGGCCCTCGTCGGTCTCATCGCGGCGGCCGGCTTCGTCGTCGTGGCCCAGCGACGGCAGCGCCAGCTCGGCCTCCTTGCCGCCAGTGGGGCCACGGAGCGTCACCTGCGCCTGGTCATGGTCGGCACCGGCGCGATCGTCGGCATCGGCGCTGCGCTGATGGGGGCCGCGCTCGGCACCGTCGGCTGGATCCTGACCGTTCCCGCGGTCGAGGTCGCCGTCGGCCACCGCATCGATCGGTTCGACCTGCCGTGGGCCACGATCGCCATGATCCTGGCGCTGGCGGTCGCCACCGCGACCCTGGCCGCGTGGTGGCCGGCCCGCGGGGTGGCCCGCCAGCCGGTGATGGTGGCGTTGTCCGGCCGACCGACCCCTCCGCTACCGGTCCGCCGTTCGGTCGTGGTGGCCGTCGCCTTCACCGCGGGCGGCATGTGGGCCATCAGCGCGTCGCATCCGTTCGGTGGCGAGGTCCAGCCGCTGCTGTTCGTGGCAGGAACGGTGGCGGTGGTGATCGGCGTCGTCGCCGCGGCCCCGGCGGCGATCCGCGTCGTCGCTGCCCCTGCGGCCCGCTTCCCCTTCGCCGCTCGGCTGGCCCTGCGCGACCTGGCCCGCTTCCAGTCCCGAGCGGCGGCGGCCCTGGCCGCGATCACGTTGACCTTGGGCCTGTCGATCGCGGTGGTGGGCATCGCCCAGGCCAACGAGTACCGATCCGACGAGGGCAACCTCTCGTCGCAGCAGGTGCTCATCCGCCTCGGCGAAGGGCGGTCGTCCCGCACGCCCGCGGGGAGCCAGGACGGCGGCTCCGACCTCGACGGCAGGGTGGCCGCGGTGGCGGCGGCAGTGCCCGACGCCACCGTGCTGCCGCTCGCCGTCGCCGTCAACCCACGGGCCTCGGATGCGGGGCAGCACGAACCGGTCGGCGAAGTCGTGCAGGAAGGGCCGTACTCGATCCGCCTGGTGGACCATCCCGCGGTCGCCACTCCGGAGGTGCTCGCTCGCTTCGGCATCGACCCGGCGACCATCGACGACGCCACAGATCTGTTGACCAACAGCAAGGAGGACGTGCAGCTGGCCGACATCGGATCGGAGCAGCGAGGTCCGATGGACACGGTCGTCCAGCGGGTCGACCTCCCGACCTACACGTCAGGGCCCACCGCGCTCATCACCGAAGCGGCGATGCGGCGCAACGGCTGGGTTGCCACCCGCTCCAGCTGGCTGGTGGACGCGCCCCACGCCCTCACCACCGACCAGATCGCCGCCGCTCGCGCCGCGGCGGCGCCGCTGGGGCTGACCATCGAGACCCGCACGTCGCAGGACGCGCTGGCGACCGTCCGCACGGTGGCGACGTCGACCGGGATCGTCCTCGCCCTCGCCACGCTGCTCATGACCATCGGCCTGATCCGCAGCGAAGGCGCCCGTGATCTGCGGACCCTGACCGCCACCGGCGCCTCGCCCCGCACCCGCCGGGCACTCACCGCCACCACCGCGGGGGTGCTCACGCTCGTCGGGGTGGTCCTGGGTGCGGTCGGTGCCTACCTCGCGCTCGTCGCGGCGTACCACACCGACCTCGGCAAGCTGGTGCCGCTGCCGCTGGTCGACCTGCTGCTGATCGCCGTCGGCCTGCCTCTGGCCGCCAGCGCGATCGGCTGGCTGCTGGCCGGCCGCGAGCCCCGCACGTTCTCCCGTCAGGCCCTGGAGTAGCGATCAGGCCGGGAGTAGCGATCAGGCCGGCGAGATGGTCACGGGGATGCCGTTGACCGCGGCGTTGCCGGAGAGCACGTCGACGAAGTCGCCGGGGGACAGCACGTTCGTGTTGACCCCGGCGTGCTCGTTGGCGACGGAGAGCTGGGTGCCCGGACGATCGTGGCCCCAGCCATGGGGGAGCGAGACGACCCCCGGCTTGAGCGCGTCGGTCAGCTCGGCCGGCACGACCAGCGAGCCGGCCTCGGAGGAGACCTTGGCCTGCCCGCCGTCCTCGATGCCGAAGCGGGCCGCATCGGTCGGGTGCACGAGCAGGGTGCAGCGGTCCTTGCCCTTCACCAGCACCGGCACGTTGTGCATCCAGGAGTTGTTCGAGCGGAGGTGGCGTCGGCTGATGAGCACGAGGTCCTCGGACGGGCGGTCGAGCCGCTCGGCCAGGCGGGGCAGATCTGCGGTGATGTACGGCGGCGCCAGCACGACTCGGCCGTCGGGTGTCTGCAGCACGTCGGCCAGGCGGGGCACCATCGGCCCGAGGTCGATGCCGTGCGGTTCGGCCTTCACCTTGTCGAGGTTGATGCCGTCGGGGACCTCGCCGTAGCGGTCGCCGAACGGCCCGGTCCGCAGCGTGAGGTCGAGCAGGCGCTCGGGGCCGCCGTGGTCGTAGCCCTCCCGCACCTTCGCCCCGTCGAGGCCGTGGACCGAGGCCAGGACGTCGAAGAACCCGTCGTCGATGGCGGCCACGTCGACCTCGTTGGCCGGCTGGCCGGCGCACAGCCCGGCGAGTCGGATGAGGATCTCCCACTCCTCGGGCCGACCGTCGGTGGGCGGGAAGATCGGTGCCGAGTACTTGGCCCCGCTGCCGACCGCGAACTGCCAGATCAGGTCGTCGTGGTGCGCCTGCTCGAGCGCCGACATGCCGGGCAGGATCACGTCGGCGTGGCACGTGGTCTCGTTCACCCAGTTGTCGACGCTGATCATGCAGTCGAGTCCGGGCAGCGCCGCGTCGAGCCGGTCGCCACCGGGGGTCGACAGCACGGGGTTGCCGGCCACCGTGAACAGCGCCCGGATCTGGCCCTCGCCGGGGGTGGCGATCTCCTCGGCCAGGCACGAGGCCGGCACGTGACCGAGCACCTCGGGTGCGCCCCGGACCCGGCTCGTCCACCGGCCGAAGTTGGGGACGCCACCCTCGAGATCGGGCATCGGCAGCAGCGTGAGCGGCCAGGCCGCGGCCCTCGGGAACATGAGGCCGCCGGGCGTGTCGAAGTGCCGGGTGAGGATGTTGACGACGTCGACGAGCCAGCTGGCCAGCGTGCCGAACTCCTGGTTGCACAGCCCGATGCGACCGTAGACCACCGCTCGATCGGCCTCGGCCAGCTGCCGGGCCAGGCGACGGATGCGCTCGACCGGCACATCGGTCACGCCGGTCACGCGCTCGGGCGTCCACTCCTCGACCAGCGCCCGCAGCTCGTCGACGCCATCGACGAGGGCGCCGGCGTCGCCGAGGTCGACCAGCTCCTCGGCGAAGAGCACGTGCACGACCGCCAGCAGCAGCGCCGCGTCGGTGCCCGGGGTGATGGGCAGCCACTCGCCGGCCTTGTCCGCGGTGCCGGTGCGGCGGGGGTCGACCACGATGACCTCGCCGCCCCGGTCCTGGATGGCCTCCAGCTCGCCCATCAGGTCGGGGCAGGCCAGCAACGAGCCCTGTGAGGCCTGCGGGTTGGCGCCCATGACCACGATGAGGTCGGTCCGCTGCACGTCAGGAACCGCGATCGACCACATCGACCCGTACATGAGGTGCGAGCTGACGTTCTTGGGCCACTGGTCGACCGTGCCGGGGGAGTAGATCATCGGGATCCCCGACATCCCGATGAGGATCCCGATGTAGCGGCTCAGGCTGAGCGCGTGCGCCAGGGGGTTGCCCACGAACGCGGTGACCGCGCCGATGCCGTGCTCGGCGATGACGGGGGCGAGCAGCTCGGTGCACCGGTCGAAGGCCTCCTCCCACGAGACCTCGCGGAACGTGCCGTCGGCATCCTTCACGAGCGGCGAGCGCAGGCGGTCGGGGTCGTGGTGGAGCTGACCGAGCGTCGTCCCCTTCGGGCACAGGTGCCCCTTCGACCAGACATCCCGCTGGTCGGCCCGGATCAGCTCGACCTGCTGGTCGCGCACGTGGACCTCGAGCCCGCACATGGCCTCGCACAGCGGACACGTGCGCAGGTGCACCTGCCGCCCGCTGGCGTCGGTCGTGATGGTGGTGTCCGACATCGCTGGCCCCCCGGCTGTCATGCGGTCTCGGCGCAATGTACTGCGAGAGCTGCGACCGCTCCGACCGCTCGTGCCGCTAGGACGAGAGGTCGGGGAGGGTGAGCGGGAGGTCGAGGGAGCTGACCAGGCCGGGCCCGGACCGCCGCACGGCCGGGATGGCGTTGACGATGCGCATGGTGGTGGCGATCATGCCGTCGTGCGACGCGGTCTCGGCGTCGCCGAGGGTCAGCGTGCAGTCCATCGACGGCACGCCGTCGATCTGCACCCGGTAGGTGCCGTCGCGATCCGCGGTCGGCCAGGCAGGGGCGATGTCGTCGGCCATCCGGTTGACGTGCTCGATCACGATGGCGTCTCGCCCGTCGACGACGGCCACCGTCTCGAAGCGCACGCCCCCGACGGTCCCCGCGACGATCGGACC
>Ga0302299_10002503_pt1 | contig 11228 bp, 10 predicted proteins | sample III_Fen_N3_4_FD_198795 | JGI IMG/M metagenome (GOLD analysis project Ga0302299, IMG submission 198795) | Peat permafrost microbial communities from Stordalen Mire near Abisko, Sweden - III_Fen_N3_4 | ecosystem: Environmental > Terrestrial > Soil > Wetlands > Permafrost | place: Sweden: Abisko...
CTGCTCGCGCGCTACCAGGCGCGCGAGCGGCTCGACGCGCGCGGCGGCCTGGTCGTGCCGGGCTTCGTCGACGCGCACACGCATCCGGTCTTCGCCGGTACGCGCGAGGACGAGTTCGAGCAGCGCACGCGCGGCGCCACGTACGTCGAGATCGCAGCGGCGGGCGGCGGCATCCTGTCCAGCGTGCGCGGCGTGCGCGCGAGCTCGAAAGAGCAGCTGCTGGCCCTGCTGCTGATGCGCCTCGACCGCTTCCTCGAGCTCGGCACGACCACCGTCGAGTGCAAGACCGGTTACGGCCTCTCGCTCTCCGAGGAGCTCAAGTGCCTCGAGGTGCTGCGCGTGGCGCAGCAGCTGCACCCGGTCGAGCTCGTGCCGACCTTCCTCGGCGCGCACGACTTCCCGGCCGAACACCGCGAGAAGAAGGGCGAGTACGTGCGCATCCTGGTCGAGGAGATGTTGCCCGCGGTGCGCGCGCAGGGCGTCGCCGAGTACTGCGACATCTTCACCGAGAGCCACGTCTTCGGGATCGAGGACTCGCGCCGCATCCTCTCGCGCGCGCGCGAGCTCGGGCTGCGCCTGCGCCTGCACGCCGACCAGTTGACGCCGCTCGGTGGCGCCAAGCTCGCGGCCGAGCTCGGTGCGGACAGCGCCGATCACCTCGAGTTCGTCGATGACGCGGGCATCGAGGCGCTCGGTGCCGCGAACGTGGTGCCCGTGCTCTGCCCGCTCGTGCCGCTCTACCTGCGGCTTTCGCAGGAAGCACCCGGCCGGCGCATGATCGACGCCGGGCTCGCGCCGGCGCTCTCGACCGACTTCAATCCCGGCAGCTGCTACCTGCAGAGCATGCACGAGGTGCTGAGCTTCGCCGCGCTGCGCTACCGCATGAGTGCGGCCGAGACACTCACGGCTTCCACGCTCAACGCCGCCTGCTCGCTCGGCCGCGGCGAGCGCCTCGGAACGCTCGAGCCTGGCAAGCAGGCCGACGTGCTCGTGCTCGACCTGCCCAATCACAAACATCTCGTGTACGAACTCGGTCGCAACCCCGTGCGCGCGGTGGTCAAGCGCGGGCGCGTGGTGGTCCGGCGCGAGCCGGCATGTTCCAATCTGCGGCCATGAGCCTCGTCGAATGCGTGCCCAACTTCTCCGAGGGCCGGCGCCCGGAGAACCTCGAGCCGATCCTGGCCGCGATCCGTGCCGTGCGCGGCGTCAAGCTGATCGACCACAGCATGGACGCGAGCCACAACCGCGCCGTGGTGACCTTCGTCGGGCCGCCTGAGGCCGCGGGCGAGGCCGCGTTCCGTGCCATCGCCTGCGCGCGCGATCGCATCGATCTCACGCAGCACCAGGGCGAGCACCCGCGCATCGGCGCAACCGACGTCGTGCCCTTCGTGCCGCTCGAGGGCTCGAACATGCAGGAGTGCGTGGCGCTCGCGCACGCACTCGGCGCGCGCGTCGGCCGCGAGCTCGAGATCCCGGTCTACTTCTACGAGGCCGCGGCCAAGCGCCCCGAGCGCCGCAACCTGCCCGATGTGCGCAACATCGGCTTCGAGAAGCTGCGCGAGGCGGTTGCGAGCGATCCCGCACGCACGCCCGACGAGGGACCGAAAAAGGCACTGCACCCGACCGCCGGCGCGACGGTCATCGGCGCGCGGAACTTCCTGATCGCCTTCAACGTCAATCTGGAGTCGCAGGACCTGGCCCTTGCGAAGGAGATCGCCAAGAAGATCCGCGAGAAGGACGGGGGTTTGCCCGGGATCAAGGCCATGGGCTTCTTCCTCGACGACCTGAAGTGCGCCCAGGTGAGCATGAACGTCTGCAACTTCGCCGCGACCGGCCTCGAGCGCGTCTACCAGGAGATCGCGGCCCTCGCCCAGGCGCGTGGCGTCTCCGTGCGCGAGAGCGAGCTCGTGGGCCTCGCGCCGCGCGCCGCGATGACGCCCGGCCTCGCGCAGCGCATCTGCTTGCGCGGCTTCGACCCGCGCAAGCAGATCGTCGAGGAACTGCTCGGATGACGCGCCTCGTGCTGCTCCTGTGCCTCCTTTTCGCCGGGGCGCTCGCGCCCGCGGCCTGGGCGGCGCCGCTGCAGGACAAGCCCGCCGGGATCTGCACCAAGTGCAAGAACGTCGGGCGCCTGTGGTGCACGGAGCACGAAAAGAGCGTCGAGGAGCGCGAGTTCATCGACGAGGACGAGCTGCAGTTCTGCAGCTTCATCGCCGACTGCCCGGTCTGCAGCGGCACGGGCTGGATCCTCTGCCCGCAGTGCAAGCCGCCCGAGATCGCCGAGGCGCTCGAGAAGAAGAAGGCGCTGATCGAGAAGCACCGCATCACGCTCAAGTACATCGACGAGAAGATGAAGCGGCCGATCAAGAAGGGCGAGAGCGCGCACTTCGTGGTCACCTGGGACCTCGAGAAGCTCAAGGTCGACAAGAAGTTCATCTCGCAGCACCAGGCGCTGCACCTCTACGCGCATCGGCTCGAGCAGCTCTTCACCGACTACTGCGCCACGCTGCAGGTCAAGCAGACCGAGTTCTCCCAGAAGTGCCGCGTTCTGGTCTGGTACCTGCCCTCCGACCAGGACTTCGCCTCGACCGTCTTCTGCGACATCAACGGCCACGGCGGGGTCAAGCTCATGGGGCTCAACCCGACCTACTCGCTGTGCGGCAACAAGCAGCACTTCCAGAGCGACGAGCGCCTGCACCGCAACATCGTGCACAACGTGGTGCACCTCTTGATGTCGGCGCAGGGGCCGCCGGCCTGGATCGGCAACCAGAAGTACGGCTGGGCCGACGAGGGCCTGGCGCACTGGTTCACCGACCGCTACTGGAACCTGTGCGACACGTACTGCTTCCAGGAGCAGAACACCAACGTCGATTTCAAGAGCGGCAAGTTCAAGCTCGCCGTGCGCAAGATGGTCGCGGCCAACGAGCAGCCCGCGATCGCCGAGATCTTCCAGATGACCTCCGACCAGCTCACGCTGCCGATGAACGCGGTCTCGATGAGCTACGTCGACTACCTGATCTTCAAGGACCCGCCGAAGTTCCTGCAGCTCGTCAAGAAGTTCAAGGCCAAGGTGGTCGCGCGTGACGCGCTGCAGCAGGTCTACGAGATGAGCCTGCTCGACCTCGAGTCGCAGTGGAAGGCCTGGGTGCTCGCGACCTATCCCAAGATCTAGCGCAGCGAGCGCATGACCTTCCTCCAGCTCCTGCCGACGCTCGTCTCCTGGCTCGTCTTCTGCGCGCACCTCTTCCGCGTCGGGATGCTGCCGCTCCTGCCCTTCGTGCTGCCGTTGCCGCTGCTGCTGCTCGTCAAGCACGGACTCGTCGCGCGCTTCTTCCAGCTGGCGCTGTTCTTCATCGCCGCGCAATGGATCCTCGTCGCGGTCTTCAAGGCCGTGCACCGCTCGGAGGCAGGCGAGCCCTGGCTGCGCATGCTGCTGATCCTCGTCGGCGTGGCGTTGTTCGCGTTCTTCGCCGCGGCCTTGTTCGAGTCGGAGCACCTGCAGAAGCGCTATCCGCGCAGCTTCGCGTTCTAGTGCGCCGGCGCGGTGGATCGCCGCGCGCGCGCATGGCACTCTAGTTCGCACGTGAACCTGCGCGTCCATTGGCTCGTGATCCTGCTCGCGCTGGCGCTCGCCTGGCCGTTGCGCACGCGCTCGGGTGCCGGCAACGTGGTCGAGCCGGGCGAGCTCTATGGCGTCAGTGCGCTCTTCTCCGACGGCGAGAGCTATATCCACGCGCGGCGCGTCGCCTGCGCGCTCGAGGGCGCCGGCGTCGGCAGCCGCGACGGGCTGCTCGGCCACCCCGACGCGGCCGAACTCGTCTCCCCGCCGCTCTACGACGCCGCGCGCACCTCGCTGGTGCAGATGCGCGTCGCCCCGAACGACGAGCTCGGCCGCGAGCGCTTCCTGGCCGCGATGGGGCCGTGGATCGGAGTGCTCGGCTGCTTCCTCGTCTGGCTCGCGGCCGCGGCTGCCGGCGCGGGGCTGCTCGAGAGCCTGCTCGCGGCCCTGTGGGTCGCGGTGGCACCCGCGTGTGTCCATGCGAGCGAGTGGGGGCGCATCAGCGACGTCGCGCTCGGACTCGTGCCGCTGGCGCTCGCCGTGCGCTTCGCCACGCGCACGCTGCGCTCGGAGGAGCCGCTGCGCGCGATCCTCGGCGGACTCTCCTCGGGCGCGCTCGCGGGCCTGCTCGTCGCCTCCTCGCCCGCGGGTGCCGTGCCCTTCGTCGCCGGCGTCACGGGCTTTGCGCTCTGGACCTACGGTTCGGACGGCGACACGCGGCGCTTCGCCACGCGCGCCGGACTGCTCTACTGTCTCGTCGCAGCGCTCGTCGCGCGCATGCTCGTGCTCGACGGGCCTTGGCAAGCCGATCCGAGCGGGCTCTTCGCGGCCTGGGTCGAGGGCGCGTCGGTGCTGGCCTTCGCCTGCGCCACACCCTTCATGGTGGCGATGGCGCGCGAGCAGGCTTCCGCGAAGCGCTTCTTCCCGCTGCTCGTGATGGCCACCGCCGCGGTGGTGATCGTGATCCTGCTCGTGCGCTCGCGCGAGCCGCTCGCGAGGGTCTGGAGCGCCTGGGCGCAGGCGCGCGAACTGCGGCCGCTCTTTGGGACGCACCCGCCGCGCGAACTCTTCTTCGCGCTGACGCCGCTGGTGCTGCTCGTGCCTCTGGGCTGGATCGCGATCGCGCGCGCGAAGCTCGATCCTTCCGCCTTGTACCTGCTCGTGCTCTCGGTCGGGATGCTCGTCGCGACGCTCGTCGATCCCGAACTCGCGCCCTGGTGCGTCGTGGCGAGCGCGGTGCTGCTCGCGCGCGTGGCGAGCGAGTGGGGCAAGGGCACGCGCGAACGCACGTGGGTGCTCGGCGTCGGGGTGGCGGTGTTCGCGGCGCACGCGCTCGCGGGCTTCCTGGTCGAGCCCGACATGTCGCTGCACGAGACGCGCGTCGAGATCGCGCGCGGTCTGCGCTGGATGCGCGACAACACGCCCTCGCCCGGGCCGTGGAACGCGCCGCGCGCCCAGCCGGACTGGGGCGTGCTCAGCGTGCCCGCGCGCGGCGCGGAGATCGCGTGGCAGGCGAGACGACCGGCGGTGTTCAGCGAGGCAGGGGTGTTTGGGAACCTCGAGTCGTTGCACACGGGCGCGAAGGCGCTTCGCGGGGAGGATTTCGAACGGTCGATGCACGGATCCGGGGCGCGCTACCTCGTGCTCTCGCCACTCGATGGCCAGACCGAGCCCGGTGTCAGCTTCGGACTGACGCGCGTCTACGCCTCGCCGCGCGTCATCGACAAGCAGGGGCATGCAGTGCAAGGCGGCGGTGCGGGCGCTCCCGCGATCTCGATCTGGGAACTCCCGCCCGTGAAGCGCGAGGACTCCACCCCGCAGATGACCCCGCGCTGAGCACTCGCTAGCATCGCTCGAATGGCCCTGATCGAACCGCGCACCCTCAAGGGATTCCGCGACTACCTGCCCGAGACGATGATGCCGCGCGAGCGGCTGATGGAGACGGCGCGCAAGGTCTACCGTTCGTACGGCTTCGCGCCGATCGACACGCCGGCGCTCGAGTACGAGGAGATCCTGACCGGCAAGGGCGGCGAGGAGTCGGACAAGCAGCTCTACCGCTTCGAGGACCACGGCGGCCGCAAGGTCGCGCTGCGCTTCGACCTGACGGTGCCGCTCGCGCGCTTCGTGGCGCAGTACCACAACGACCTCGGCCTGCCCTTCAAGCGCTACCACATCGGGCCGGTCTGGCGCGGCGAGAACACGCAGCGCGGGCGCTACCGCGAGTTCATCCAGTGCGACTTCGACACGATCGGAGTCGAGACGATCACGGCCGACATCGAGGCCGTGCTGGTCGTTCACGATCTCTTCCGCGCGCTGGGCTTCGAGAAGTTCCAGATCCGCGTCAACAACCGCAAGGTCCTGAACGGCCTGCTCGCCTCGCTCGGGCTCTCGGAGCACTCGGCCGGCATCCTGCGCGTGCTCGACAAGCTGCCCAAGGCGGGCGAGGCCAAGGTGCGCGAGGAACTGACGACTGCGCTCGCGCTGGACGGCACGCGCGCCGACGAAGTGATCCGCATCGCCTCGATCTCGGGTTCGAACGCCGCGATCCTCGCCGAACTGAAGCCGCTCGCGCGCGGCGAGACGGGCGAGAAGGGCCTCGCGGAACTGGCGGAGCTCCTGCGCTGCGTCGAAGCCGCCGGCGTGCCGGCCGAGCGCGTGCAGCTCGATCCCTCGATCGCGCGCGGACTCGACTACTACACCGGCACGATCCTCGAGACCTTCCTCGGCGACCTGCCCGCGATCGGCAGCGTGTGTTCGGGCGGCCGCTACGACAACCTGGCGCAGCTCTACACCAAGGAGCGCATGCCCGGCATCGGCGCCTCGCTGGGCCTCGACCGCCTGCTGGCGGCGATGGAGGAGCTCGGCATGCTCGAGAAGCGCCGCACGCCGGTGAGCCTGATGCTGGCCTTCTTCGATCCGCAGCACCTCTCCGACTACCTGCGTCTGGCTTCACGCCTGCGCGCGGCGGGCATCGGCGTCGAGTTCTATCCCGAGCCGAAGAAGCTCGGCGCGCAGCTCAAGTACGCCGATCGGCGCGGATTCAAGCGCGCGCTGATCCTCGGCAGCGACGAGTGGAAGAACGGCCGCTGCCAGCTGAAGGATCTCGCCAGCGGCACGAGCCGTGACCTTGCATTGGAAGACGGGCGAGGAGCGCTGTCGCCAGAGCTCCTCGCCGCGTTGACGGACTGATTCCCCCCCGGGTTCAGCCTGCCTGGACTGTGATGCGCCGCGGCGAGTCGGCCGCCGCGCGCGGCAGTTCGATCTCGAGCACGCCATCCTTGGCGCTGGCCTTGACCTTCTCCGCGTCGATCGGGAAGGGCAGCTGGAAGCTGCGCTCGAACTCCTGCACCTCTTGCCCGGCTTGCGCCTTGCTCTTGCCGCGCAAGGTCAGCTCGTCCGCTCGCACCGAGACCTCGAGGTCCTCGATCGCGAAGCCCGGAACGAGGGCTCGTACTCGCACGCCCTTCTCGTCGGACGTCGCGCGCAGCTGCGGGAACTGCGCCGAAACTCCGCGGACCGCGCTCAGATCGCGCTCGAGTCGGCGCAACTCGAGCCAGGGATCCCAACCCACCATCGTTCTCGGCCAGCCAACCATGTCGATCTCCTTTGAAATTCATCGGCGGAGCCCAACGCTCCGCGCGCGGCCCGTAATGCAAAGCCGGTGCCAACGCTGCGCATGTCGTGCGGAAGGATCTGCGCTCGCGCACGTGCCGCTCTGGCAGAATGGAGACTGCCAGCCCTGCCAACAGCGGCACTCGGCGGCCCGAACCACTCCGATCCCATGAGCGTCTCCTTCAAGGACTACTACGCCGTTCTCGGCGTCGCCCGCAGCGCCGATGCGGATGCGATCCAGCGCGCCTACCGCATGCTCGCGCGCAAGCACCACCCCGACATCGACAAGAGCGCGGGCGCGACCAAGCGCTTCCAGGAACTGCAGGAGGCCTACGAGGTGCTCAAGGACCCGGAGAAGCGCGCGCGCTACGACCAACTCGGCGCGAACTGGAAGGAGGGCCAGAGCTTCACGCCGCCCGAGGGCAGCGGCGACTTCCAGGACATGGAGGGCTTCAGCGACTTCTTCTCCTCGATCTTCGGCTCGCGCGTGCACTTCGAGCAGCGCGAGGAAGAGCAGCACGGCGACTTCGACCTGCACGCGCGCCTGGACATCGCGCCCTGGGAAGCGGCGCTGGGCGGGAAGGTGCCCTTCCGCCACTTCGATGGCAGTGAGGTCTCGCTCACGATCCCGGCCGGCTCGGCCAGCGGGCGCGAGCTGCGCCTGCGCGGCCTCGGACGACCGCGGCGCAACGGCAAGCGCGGCGACCTGTATGTGGAACTGCGCATCGTCGTGCCCCAGGCGGTCGACGATGCGCAGCGAAAAGTGTGGCAGGAACTGGCGCGCGTCTCGAAGTTCGATCCGCGCGCCTAGCTCACGGGCAGAACGGCACCGCGAGGGCGTCGGTGAGGTTGAAGCCCGCTCCGAAACCTGTGTCGCGGTAGTAGCACTGGAAGCGCCAGAGCGTGCCGGGCAGGATCTGCCCGGGGCCCGCGCTGAAGGGCGGCTGCGTGAAGTCGAGTTGGCGCGTGATCACTCCGTTCGAGCCGCTGTTCTGAACCGGCAGACGGAAGAGCTGCGCTCCGCCGACGCAACGGAAGCCGTTGCCGAGCGGCAGCTGCACGGCGTCGCGGCCGTAGAAGAAGAAGCCGGCCTTGTTCGGCGGAAGCTGGCCCGCCGTCAACGTGAAGGCATTGGCCGCGAGGCTGGTCGAGCCGCTCGCGCCCATGTCGGCCGGCAGGCCGGTCTGGTTGACGCCGCCGGTGCAGTAGCTCGCCGGTCCCGTGCACCAGTTGCCGATGCAGGAGTTCTCCGCGCCGGTGCGCATCACGTCGGCGCAGGCCTGGTGGAAATAGGGGTAGATGTTGTTCATGCCGCCCGAGCACAGGTGGCAGTAGCTCATCAGCGTGCCGTTCGAGATGCACACCTGCTGCGTCTGGCACTGGCCGAAGTAGTTCGAGGGCGGGCACTGGTCGAGCGGCGTCGGGCACCAGTCGTGCGTGTGCGGCGTGCCGAAGTTGTGGCCGACTTCGTGCGTCGTGACCATGAAGTCCCAGTTGAGCGGGCCCTGCACGACCGGGAAGGGAGTCAAGCCGCCCTGCAGCGTGATGTTGCCGCAGACCGCGAAGCCGTAGGTGCTGTCGCAAAGCGTGGCGAGCCAGGCGACGCCGCCGCCGAGCGAGGCGCCCGAGAGGAAGGTCGCGAGGTTCGCGCCGTTCGGCAGGTTGCCGGCCCAGGCGGCCTGGAATTCGTAGAGCATCGCGACGCTGCCCGAGCCCGTGTCGCCCGAGGTCCAGCCGTCGTTGGAGTTCGTGTGCAAGCCGAGGTAGACGGTGTCGAGCACCGTGTTGATCTGCTCGACATAGCGCTGGTTCGCAGCGCCGAGCAGCTGGGCGAGATAGTTCGTCTCGGCCGTGAGGTCGCTGCCGAAGTCCTGGTAGAGCTGGTAGTCGGTCTCGATCGCCTGGCGGCAGACGAGTGTGGTCGTGGTCATCGACTGCGGCGCCGCGCTGCGCTGCGGGTTGGGCTTCGTGCCCGGCGCGTAGAGCTGGTCGAGCGCGCAGTCGATGCTGGCGCGCACGCCGAGCGACTCGAGCTGCGATTCGGTCGCCAGGCGCGAGAGCGAGTGCGCCCAGTGTCCGTCGGTACCCGGCTGCGCGAGCACGTGGTGGTACTCGCCCTGCGAGTAGATCCAGCCGCGCGAGCCGTAGGCCGAGAAGCCGAGGAAGACCGAGGAGCCGGGCTCGCCGAGGATCTTGCCGGCCCAGGAGCTGCCCTGCAGCGCCAGTCCGCCCGCGACCGGCCGGCCGTCGACTGCGACCACGATGCCCTGCGTGTCGGGATCGGCGCGCTCGAGCTGCAAGTCCACGCGCCGACCGTCCGCCAGCGGCGCGCCCGTGAGCACGATCTGCGCCAGCGGCGCGAATGCATTCAGCGCGCCGGCGTCGAGCACCAGCGCGGGCAGCTCGTTCGCCGCTGCGGGCTGCAACTGCATCGGGAAGGGGAACCGGTCCGCGGCGGGAGCCGCCAAGGTGAGCGTCGAGAGCAGGGTGATCAGCATGGAATGGATTCAGGCGAGCGGGGATACGGGGATGCCTTCAGTCTACGACGGATCTCCAGTCCCGTCCGGTTCCCTGCGCTCAGGGTCGTACGCTGCGCCCGAGCTTCTCGGAGACCGTGCTGCCGATGCGCTCGAGCAGCTCGTGGCCGTCCTTGTCGTCGAGCCAGGCACCGCGCTCGGCGTCCCAGCGGTAGTGCCAGGCGCGCGCGCCGGCCGCGAGCCACATCTGGCGGGTCGCGCTCTGGCGGTTGAGCACGAAGCGCTTGCCGTCGGCGAAGCTGAGCGTCACGACCCCGTCGGTCGTCGAGTAGTCGAGCTCGTCGGGATCGAAACCCTCGAGCCAGCGGCCGACGTGCTGCAGGCACTCGTCGGCGCGCTTCTGGAATTCGCGGTCGTCCACGGGGTGCAGTCTAGCGCACGGCGCGGAAGAGACCCTCGGCGACGAAGCTCGCGCAGGCGGACTGGATGCGCTGGGCGAGGTCCGCGGGCGAGCCGCGATGCTTGCGCGCGGCCGCCGCGAGCGCCTGCGCCAGCGTGCGGCCGCGACACAGCGCCGCGAGCAGCTCGAACTGCAACGCGTCGAGATCCATGCGCCAGACCGTCCAGTCCTTGCGGTAGACGACCACGAAGGTCTGCTTGCGGCCGAGCGGCGGCAGCGGCTCCTTGCGCCGCGCCGCGCTGGCGATCGCGTTGCAGCGGTGCTCGAAGGCGAGGAGCCGCAGCGCCTCGATCGGGGCGAGGCGCGTCTTGCTCCAGTCCGCGGGCGCGATGCGCGCCAGAGCGTCGGGTGCGAGCGCAGGCGAGGATTGCGCCTCGAACACGACTTGCATCGCCCACTCGAGCTCGGCGAGCTCGGCCAGCAGCGCTGGGCGCGGGACGCGCTGCGCCTCGCGCTCGAGGAAGCGCGCGAAGGCGTGGCCGAGCGGGTTGAGCGACCAGTGGCGCGAGGGATGGCGCTCGAGGTAGGCGCGCACGAGCTCCGTGAAGCGCTTCTCGCCCGCAACGGCGCGCACGGCGATGAAGTCGCCCTGCATGCACTCCTGCAGGCGCAGCATGTAGCCCTTCTGGTAGATCGCGAGGCGCTCGCCCGCGGGCAGCGCGCGCGAGGGCAGCAGGTGGCGCACGGCGGGCGCGCGCGCGGCACGCTTGCCCACGTGCGGACGCAGCACCTGCGCCTGGAACCAGTGCTCGAGGCGCTGCAGCGTGCGCGTGCGGCTAGGCGCGGCCGGCATGGACCTTCTTCTTGCGCGGAGTGCGCGCGCGCTCGAGCCACTCGCGCGCACGCAGCGCCTCGGCGTGCACTTCCTCGAAGGCGGGAATGTCCTCGTCCCACTCGAGCAGCGTCGAGCGGCCGCCCGAATGCGCGAGGCTGCGCTCGAAGACGCGCCAGACCTCGTCGATCACGCGCCCGTTGTGCGAGTCGATGATGTGTGTGCCGTGATTCGTGTGGCCCGCGAGGTGGTACTGCACCACGCGCTCGTGCGGAATCGCGTCGATGTACTCGAACGGGTCGAAGCCGTGGTTGAACGAGCTGACGTAGACGTTGTTCACGTCGAGCA
>Ga0302299_10002504_pt1 | contig 11224 bp, 9 predicted proteins | sample III_Fen_N3_4_FD_198795 | JGI IMG/M metagenome (GOLD analysis project Ga0302299, IMG submission 198795) | Peat permafrost microbial communities from Stordalen Mire near Abisko, Sweden - III_Fen_N3_4 | ecosystem: Environmental > Terrestrial > Soil > Wetlands > Permafrost | place: Sweden: Abisko...
CAGCACGGCGACACCGAGGGCCGCCACGAGCAGGCCCAGCTCGGCGACCGCGGCGCCGCGGTCCGGTCGGACGCGCATCGGCCCTCACCTCCTGGATCACCCACGGTAGATGACCAGGTACCTGCAATGCGTCGGGACAACGCCCGACGGAGGGCCCCCCGTTCGTGGCGGCGCTCAGCCCGTGGGGTCGACACCGGATCGGGCGGGCAGCGGAGGGTCCTGCGGGACGGCGTCCGCCGGGGAGTGCGGGCCACCCTCGAACCGCACGAGCGCGCCCGCCGCAACCACGGTGACGGCGAACCCGGCCAGGGCGGCGGGCCCCCAGCCGGGCCGCACGCCGTCGCCGAGCAGCCAGACGCCCACCAGGGCCGGCACCACCGTCTGGGTGACGATCATCGGCGTGGTGGCCAGCGTGACCGCCCCGCGCTGCAACGCGATCGAGTAGAGCAGGAAGGCGAGCAGCCCGGCGGTGGCCAGGGAGTAGCTGGCCGGGGAGAACGCCAGCTGGTCGGGCCGGAACCCCGGCAGCAGCCGGGCCGACACACCCACGATCGCGTACCCGCACCCGGCGAGCAGGCCCAGGGCCGCGGACGTCAACCCGCCCCGGCCGTAGGTGACCACGAGCGACCCCAGTGCCCCGAGCACGACGACCCCGCCGAGCATCAGGTAGGCCAGCCCTTCGTGACGGCGGTCGCCGACGGCGCCGGCCGAGCCGGAGAGCAGCGCGAGACCGGCGATGACGCCGCCGACGGCGATCCACTCCGTGCGTGACAGCCGCTCCCCGAAGCGCAGGACGGCGAGCAACGCCGTCACGACCAGGCTGACGGCGATCCCGGCCTGCGCCAGGAACAGCGGCACGAGCCGGACCGCGACCAGGTGCAGCACGAACCCGACGAGCATGAGCCCCAGCGCCAGCGCGGCGGCGGGACGGCGCAGGATGCGCAGGAGCAGTCGCGGATCGAGGGCCGCGGCGCGCTCCACGCTGCGCGCGCTCGTGGCCTGCAGGATCGCCGCGACGCCGTAGACCCCCGCGGCCGCCAGTGCTGCGGACAGGCCCAGGATCATGCCGCCGCTCCCCCTCTCCCGGGCCGGGTCCCGCGAACTCCCAGGAGTCTCTCACGGTGCCCGGCACGAAGAAGGCCCGCCGTCCCGGCGCACGGCCTCCCCCCGCGGCCCGGGACGGCGAGCCGTCCGCGACGGAGACCAGCCGGTGGCACCTCGTCGTTCCCCCGTCGGGGCGGACCCCGACGCCGCTGGTGCATGGCCTCCGCGCACCTCACATGCATCGTGCTATGCATGTGAGGCGGCCCAAGTCTTTCCAGCTTGCTTGCAGCCGTCAAGTCGCCGCAGGTCGCACCACACAGGCCGGATCTCTAGAGTCGCTGTATAGATGTGCTCTATAGTCTCGCTCCATGACCATCGGTGCCACCTTGCTGGGGCTGCTGGAGACCGGCCCGCAGCACGGGTACAGCCTCAAGAAGTCGTACGACGCGCACTTCGGCCGCGACCGGCCCCTCGACTACGGGCAGGTCTACGCGACGCTCTCGCGGCTGCTGCGCGACGGTCTCGTCGAGGAGGACGGCGTCGAGCCGGGCGGCGGTCCGAGCCGCAGAAGGTACGCGATCACCGCGGCCGGCGTCACCGACGTCGAGCGCTGGCTCACGACCCCGGAGCGACCGGCGTTGTACCTGCAGAACACTCTGTACGCCAAGCTCGTGCTCGCCCTGCTCTCGCACCGCTCCCCCCAGGATGTGCTGGACCGTCAACGGTCGGCCCACCTGACGACGATGCGGGAGCTGACCGCCCGCAAACGCGCCGGTGACCTGGCCGACCAGCTCATCTGCGACCACGCCCTCTTCCACCTGGAGGCCGACCTGCGCTGGTTGGAACTGGCCGCCGCCCGGATCGACCAGCTGGCGGGCGCCGTCGTCCCGCCGCCCGCCGGGACCACCCGGTGACCGGCCGGACGGTCCTCGCGGCCGACGGCGAGGCTCCCGCGGCCGACACGCCGCTGCTGGTCGGCGAGGGCCTGCACAAGTCCTTCGGGGCGACCCCCGCCCTGTGCGGCGCCGGGCTCGCGGTGCGGGCGGGCGAGCTGGTCGCCGTCATGGGCCCGTCGGGCTCCGGCAAGTCCACGCTGCTGCACTGCCTCGCCGGCATCGTGCGACCGGAGGCGGGCACCGTCCGCTTCCGCGGCGTCGACCTGGTGGCCCGGTCCGACACCGAGCGCAGCGCGCTGCGCCGGCGCGAGTTCGGCTTCGTCTTCCAGTTCGGCCAGCTCGTGCCCGAGCTGACCTGCCTGCAGAACGTCGCGCTGCCGCTGCGCCTCGGCCACGTGCGGCGCCGGGCGGCCGAGCGGGCGGCGCGGGAGTGGCTCGACCGGCTGGGCGTCGCCGACGTCGCCGATGCCCGGCCCGGCCAGACCTCCGGGGGCCAGAGCCAGCGCGTCGCGGTGGCCCGCGCCCTGGTCAACGACCCGTCCGTCGTCTTCGCCGACGAGCCCACCGGCGCCCTGGACTCGGTCAACGGCGAGCTGGTGATGAACCTGCTCTCGGACGCCGCCCGCGCGTCCGGCGCCGCGGTCGTGATCGTCACGCACGACGCCCGGGTCGCCGCCTACGCGGACCGCGAGATCGTCGTCCGCGACGGCCGCTCCCGCGACCTGGAGTCCGTCGCATGAGCGGGCCGATCGCGGCGGCCGGCGACCTGCTGATCGGCGTCCGGCTGGCCGTGGGCGGCGGGCGGCGCGGGTGGGCACGCCTGCTGCTCACGACGCTCGGGATCGGGGTGGGCGTCGCCGTGCTCCTGCTGGCGGCGTCGGTGCCCCCGGCCCTCTCGGCGCAGCAGGCCCGGCAGCGGGCCGCGGGCTACAGCCTGACGGCGGCCGACGGTGCGGCCGACCGGATGCTGCTCGCGCGGGACGCGCCCGACACCTTCCGCGGCACCGAGCTGTCCGTCGTCCACGTGGAGGCGGGCGGCCCGCACGCGCCGGTTCCCCCCGGGCTCGACCGGGTGCCGGCGCCCGGCGAGATCGCCGTCTCCCCCGCGCTCGCCGACCTCCTCGACGCCCCGGACGCCGGGCTGCTGCGCGCCCGCTACCCGCAGCACCGGGTGGCCGTGATCGGCAAGGCGGGGCTCAGCGGGCCGCGCACGATGCTCGCCTACGTGGGCGCGAGGGGGTTGCCGCGCGGCAACGGGATCCTGGCGTTCGGTCGGGGTTCGACGGCCGAGATCTCCCCGCTGCTCGTGGCGCTGCTGGTGGTCGGGGTGGTCGTCCTGCTGTTCCCGGTGGTGGTGTTCGTCGTGATCAGCGCCCGGCTGTCGGGTTCCGAGCGCGACCGCACGCTGGCCGCCGTCCGGCTGGTGGGTGCCTCGGCGCCGCAGGCGCGGCGGATCGCGGCCGGGGAGGCGCTGGTGGGGGCGGTGACCGGGCTGGTGCTGGGTGCCGCCGGGTTCGCGGCGGCGCGCCCCCTGGCGCAGTGGCAGTCGTTCGCGGGCGTCACTCCGTTCGCGGACGACCTGGTGCCGTCGTGGCCGCTGACGGCCCTGATCGCCGTCGCCGTTCCGCTGCTGGCCGTCGTCGCGACGACCGCGGCGCTCCGCCGGACGGTCATCGAGCCGCTCGGGGTGACCCGCCGCGCGACCACGGCCCGGCGCCGACTGTGGTGGCGGCCGGTGGCGCCGGTCGCCGGCACCGTGGTCCTGCTGGTGCTCATCCGGCAGGGCGTGGTCGCCCGGGGGGCCGACGGCGGGCGGATGCCGCTGGTGGCGGGGATCCTGCTGGTCCTGATGGGCGTGCCCGCCGTGCTGCCGTGGCTGCTCGACCAGGTGCTGCGGCGGGTGCGGTTCGACACCCCCGCCCTGCAGCTGGCGACCGGCCGGTTGCGCGCCGAGACCGGGCCGCCGGCACGCGTCGTCGCCGGTCTCGGCGTGGTGCTGGCGGGCGCCATCGGGATGTCGACCCTGCTGGCTGCGGCCGGCGACCGCTACCAGGTGGCACCCCGGCAGCCGGCGGCGCCGGTCGCCGTCGTCCAGGTCGAGGGCGAGCCGTCGGCGGGCCTGGCCGAGGCGCTGCGCCGCACCCCGGGCGTGCTCGCCGCGCAGACCCTGCAGCGCTACGAGGCCGTGGCCACGGACGGCTCGGGCACCATGATCTCCCTGTACGTGGCACCGTGCGCGGCGCTGGAGGGCGTCCTGGGACGGGGGACCTGCCGGGACGGCGACTCCTTCCGGGCCCGGCCCGCCTGGTCGGCGGGGGACGACGATCTCGCCCCCGGGGCGGCGGTCCGGGTGGTCGGGACGGACGATGACTCCTCGGGCGGCGTCGCCTGGCGGATCCCCCGGACCGCCGCCGGGACCGCCCGTGCGGAACTGCCGTTCGCGGGCCTCCTGGCGACCCCCGGCGCCGTGCCGGACCTGTCCCGCACGCAGGCGTTCCCGGTCCTGGCGGCGCGCTACGACCCGGCCGCGCCCGACGTCGAGGACCGGCTGCGGACCGCCGCGACGGCGGCGCTGCAGTGGCGCGCCCACCTCGCCTTCACCCAGCCCGTGGTCCTCACCGGTGACCAGAAGCCCTACCAGGACATCCGGCGCGGGCTGCTCGCCGGCACGCTGCTCACGCTCACGCTGGCGGCCACCACCATGGTGGTGGCCGCGGCCGAGCAGGTGCGCGAGCGGCGCCGCCCGTTCGCCGTCCTCGCTGCGACGGGCGTGCCGCGGGCGCTGCTCGCCCGGTCGGTGCTGTGGCAGAACGCCGTCCCGCTGGTGCTCGCCGTCGCCGTCGCGGACGCCGTGGGCGTGCTGCTGGCCGTGCTGCTGCTGCCGGTGGTCGGCCTGCCGGTGCGGGTCGACCCGGGCACGGTCGGGCTGTACTCGGTGGCCGCCGCCGTCGCGGCGGGGATCGCGACGGCGCTCACGCTGCCGTCGGTGGTCCGCGCGACCCGGCCCGCAGGGCTGCGGGCCGAGTGACGCGCGGGGTGGCGCCGGGGGGTGGGGGGCGCGGGGGCTAGAGCGCCACCTCCACCGTGGGGGTGGCGCCGTCCAGCGTGAAGGTGGCGCTGCGGTCGCCCAGTGCCACCTCGTAGACGCCGCGGAAACCCTCGACGGGCACCCGGCCCTCGGCGTCCGTGCGCAGCGTGGTGGGGGCGAGCCACCACTCGTCCTTGACCAGCCGGCGCAACGCGTCGTACGAGGGCTTCGGCGTCCCGTCGGCGCGCACGAGGCCGCCGGGGGCGCCGAGCCAGCCGCCGTCGGCCAGACCCCAGTAGGTCATCGCCTCCACGGACGGGTGGGCGAGCAGGGTGGCGTAGTGGCGGACGATCTCGTCGGCCTGGCGGGCCTCCCCCTCGGGCGTGGTCGGCCACTCGGGGATCTGGTAGTCGTTGAGGTCCTCGATCTCCGGCGGCATCACGTGGCCGGAGACGATCGTCGTCTCGGTGAAGTGGATCGGCAGCCCGTAGCGGGAGAACCGCTCCAGGACGGCGTTCGTCCTCTCCTCGCCCCAGTAGCCCTGGTGCATGTGGCTCTGCAAGCCGAGCGCGTCGATCCGGATCCCCGCCTCCAGCACGCCCTCGATCAGGCACTCGTAGGCGGCGGACATGTCGAAGTCGTTGAGCAGCAGCGTGGCCGACGGGTTCGCCTCGCGCGCGGCGTCGAAGACCGTGCGGATCATGGGGATCCGGCCGAGGTCGCGGCAGATCCGGGTGATCCCGTTGTCGTACTTGTCGAAGATGGGCATGATCACGACCTCGTTGATCACGTCCCACATGTCGATGACGCCGGCGAAGTCGCGCATCTCGCGGTGGATCCGGTCGACCTGAGCCCGGACGATCTCCTCGTTGGAGAGGTCCAGCAGCCAGTCGGCGCAGACGGTGTGCCAGGTGAGCGGGTGACCCTTGACGGGGACGCCGCGATCGGCGAACCAGCGGGCCGTCGTCAGCAGGCGCTGCGTGTCGGGGCGGCCGCGCTGCGGCTCGAAACGCCCCCAGTAGAACGGCAGCGTGGCGAAGTTGAAGAGGTCGAACCACAGGTCGGCGAGGTGCTGCATGTCCTTGACGTTCGTCTCGCCGAAGCTCTCGACGACGCCGCCGGGGCCCGTCTGCGTCTGCTCGACCGCGCCGTCGGTCAGCTCGCCGTTGGCGAGCGGCACGAACTCGAACCCGATGCAGCCGAAGCGGAACTCGTGGTCCCGCTGGCTCACGACGACGTCGCGGTCCGCGGCGGGCACGCCGTCGACCTGCACGGTGAGCAGGGTGCGCCCACTGCGCTGCGCGCGGACCGCGGCGTCGGTGGCGGCGGGGAGGATCTGGGACATGGGTCGGCTCTCCATCACCTGAGCTGCCGCCGGGTAGCGGCGACCGCTCACCCGATGCGTCCGCGGCAGCCCGGCGCGTGGACTGACGGCGCAACCGTACGCCCTCCGTTCACGGGCTCCACCGGCCGGTCGTTCCCTCTCGCGAGGGGGGCCTGCGGCGACTCGCCGGAAGCGATCACACATGCGGGTGACATGCGTCATAGTCGTTTTCGTGAGCGATCAGTTACCCGATGTCACAGAGCAGGCGCCGCCACGCATCGAGCGCCGCCCTCCACCGGTCCCCCGGCCCGGACCACCGGCCGAACCGCCACCCGGCGCACCGGCGGAGCCCCCCGCCGAGCCCCCGGATCCCACCGACCGGTTCGCCCTGCGCCTCATGACGCTTCTCGCGACCGCGGGCGCGATCCTGCTCGGCGTGACCGTCGGGTACGCCGCGGTCGCCTTCTGGCTGCTGCGCACCAGCGACGGCCAGCAGCGCCTGTTCGGCACGCAGGGCGGCGGCGACCTGGTCGTCGCCGGGGCCGTCTCGTCACTGATCCTGGCCATCGTCGCCACGACCCTGGAGAAGTCCTGGTCGTTCCGGTATCGCGCCGGAGCGCTGACGCCGGTCTTCACCGTGGTCCAGGCGGTCGTGCTGGTGCTCATCACCACCGCCTCGATCTTCGGCCTCCACGCCGTCTACGGGGGGTTGCCCGTGGCCGGTCCCGATCCCGACGTGCCGGGCTGCCCGCACGTCGCGGAGGTCCACCTTCTGCCGAGCACGCAGGAGTGCTATGGCGTCCTCGGGCTCGGGGCGCCGCCCGCGGTCGCCGACGCGCCGGCCTTCGGCGAGGACGCCGACGGGCTGGCGTACTGGCAGCGCCGGATCCTCGCGAACAACCCGGCCCCGGGTAGCGAGGCCGTCACGGCCGTCTGGATCGGCGAGCTGGCCTGCAGCCGCCACCGACCGGGCTACCCGGCCCTGTGCCAGTCCGACGACGGCGAGTACGACCTCGAGGCCGAGTTGGAGGATCTGCAGGCCCTCCGGCTGGCCCAGTGGTATTGGGCCGGCAAGGGCCACCCGGTCCGGATCCTGCTCGCTCATGCCGGCCCCCACATCGATCACATCACCGACCTCGCCGCCGAGGTCGCCGCCCTGGACCAGCAGCACCGGCTCGGCGAGCACCGGGTGGTCCTCAACATCGGCAACAGCACCTCGCAGAGCAGGGCCGCGATCGAAGGGCTGGTCAGCGGCAGCCGGCCGATCCCCGTCATCGCCCCGACGCTCACCGCGGACCGGGTACCGGCACCGACCGGGAACGATCCTCCGGTGTCGGACCGACCGTTCGTCGACAAGCCGGGCTACCTCCAGCTGGCCCCGACCAACAGCTCCATGGCCGGGTACGCCCTCTCCAGCGTGCCGGCGGGTCGCCTGGCCCAGGCCCCGCACCTGGTGATCTATCGGAAGCTCGACTCCCAGGACGAGTACGTCAACTCGCTCGTCTCGGACCTGTCGAAGTGGGACGGCCATCTCTGGGGAAGAGCCGGGACCCGCAACCGCAGCGTCGTGGAACCGGGCCATCTGGACGCGTCGATCTGCTCCGCCGACACCGTGGTCTTCTTCGCCGACCGGCACTTCCGCTTCGCCGGCTTCGTCAACGAGGTCCAGCGGACCTGTCAGTCCTCGACGTTCCCCCTCGTCATGGCCGATGGGTCGGCCAACCGGGTGATGAACACGCGCAACGGCATCAGCCCTGGCCCGCAGTGGCCGCTCTTCTACTACGCCAGCGGGTTGCAGTGCCCCGAGCTGAAGAAGCGCGCCGACGGCGCCGGTCCCGCGGCCGAGGAGTTCCTCGACGCTCTCCACACGTTCTCCGCCACTCAGCACGGCGTGCCCCAGCCGCTGCCGGACTGCGCGACGACCGGCCAGCAGATCGGCGACCACGTGGCCCCCTTCTGGGACGCCGTCACGGTGGCGCTGCAGCTGGGGTACGACCCCGCCCACGGCTCGATCGCCCACCTGGGCAAGAACATCCCGCTGACGTCCGGGAACGCCGACATCGCGCTCGGCCAGGTCCAGCTGCACGACCCGCCGATCCCGATCGTCCCGCTGTGCGCCGACGTGGCGGACACCACGGGGAGCCGGTCCTTCCAGTACTGCAGCACGTTCATGAAGCCGCTGACGGACGAGGCGTTCCCGCTCTTCAACGCCCGGCTGTGAGCCCCGGTCCGGGCACCGGGGTGGCGACCAGCTCCACCTCGAAACCGTCGGCGTCCTCCAGGTAGGCGGCGCGGTGGTGGGGCCCACCGGCGAACGGGTGGCGCTCGGGGAAGAGCGGCCGCCACCCGTGCTCCGGCCCGGCCGCCGCCAGCGCCTCCACGCGGGCGGCGTCGCCGGCGTGGAACGCGAGGTGGTTCAGCCCCGGACGGCACCGGTCGTGCACGTCGGCGGTCAGGGCCGCGGACCGCTCGACGACGAGGTAGGTGGGGCCGAGGCGCCAGCTGCGCCCGGCGGGCCAGTCCTGGTGGACGGCGTAACCCAGCTCGCCCAGCAGCCAGCCCCACGAGGCGAGCGCCCGCTCCAGATCGGGGACCCACAGCTCCACGTGATGCAACGCACCCTCCACACCGTGCACCGTCCCGCAGGTCCGGGCCTCCGGACAAGGCACCCGCCGCTCTATCCTGATCACCGAGCACGGGCACCCGGCGACAGCCCGCGGTGCGCATCCGTGGCGCAGGGGATGACGGGGGTCACGCCGTGCTGACAGCGACGCCGGGAACGGACGAACCCGCGGGCGACACGACCGTCGCCCGGGCGCCCTGGTACTGCTGGGCGGTACCGGCGACCGTGATGGCGTCGGTGGGGGCGATCGGACTCGGGTCGCCGTCGCTGTGGGGTGACGAGCTCGCCACCTGGGGCATGGCCACCGTCCCGTGGGACCGTGGCGCCGCCCTCCTGCAGACCGTCGACGCCGTGATGGCGCCCTACTACGCGGCGATGAACGCCTGGGTCCACCTGGCCGGGGACTCCGACGTCGTGCTGCGCCTGCCCTCGCTCGTCGCGATGGTCGCCACGGCGGCGCTCGTCGGGCTGGTCGGCACCCGGGCGGACGGCCCGCGGACGGGGCTCGTGGCGGGCGTGCTGCTGGCCCTGCTGCCGCTCTCCTCCGCGTACGCGCAGGAGGCCCGGGTCTACGCGTTCGCGGACCTCGCCGTCGTGCTCGCCGGCTACCTGCTGCTCGGGGCACTGGAGCGGCCGACGCGGCGGCGGCTGGCGGGTTACGGGGCCGCCGTCGCGCTGGTCGGCCTGTGCCACCTCGTCGCGCTGCTGATCCTCCTGCCCCATGCGGTGCTCGTGCTGGTCCGCGCACGGCACCTGCTGCGGCCATGGGCCGTCGCCGCGGCGGCCGGGACGGTGCCGGCCCTGCCCCTGGTGTGGTTCGGCTGGCGGCAGCGGGGCCAGATCCGCTGGCTCGCCACGTTCACCGTCACGCCGGCCGACTACCTGTCCAGCATCGGCGGCAGCGTCACCGGCGGGCTGGTCGTCGTCGGGCTGTGCCTGCTCGGGGCCGGGGCGGGGCGCGGCCGGGCGGGCCTGTGGTTCGCCGCGTGGGCGGTGCTGCCGCCGCTGGCCCTGCTGGCGGCGTCCCCGGTGATCCCGATGATGCTGCAGCGGTACCTGCTGTTCGTGCTGCCGGGGTGGATGCTGCTGGCGGCGACCGGGCTCGTCCGCCTCTGGGACGCCCGGCGCGGGACGGTGGTGACGGTCCTGGCACGGACCGCCGCGGCGGTGGCCGTCGTCGTGGTCGCCGCCCTCGGAGTCCCCTGGCAGTGGGGTCTGCGCGGCCCGGCCGGGCACAACCAGGAGGATGCGCGGGCCCTGGCCCGCACGATCGGCGACGGGTACCGCCCCGGCGACGCCGTCGTGTACGCGCAGAACGGCGACGATCCCCTCTGCTGCTCGTGGATGCCCCGGGACGCGCTGATCCACTACACCCCCGCCGACCGCCGCCCGGCCGACGTCCTGCTCCGGGCACCCCAGCGCGTGCAGGGGCGGATGAACGCCGCCGAGTACCCGGACGTCGCGGCGCGCCTGGCCGCCCCGCGCCGGGTGTGGGTGGTGCGCCTGGGGTACCGGACGGACCCGTTGCGCGGGCTCGGCGCCGACCGGGAATCGCTCGTCCGGGACCGGTTCCGGCAGGCCGGGGTGACCTACCCGGCGGGATTCACGGTGGCGCTCCTGGTCGCGACCTGAGGCCGGGCACGGGTGCCGTTCCGCCGAGGTAGGTGCTGCCCTCGAGCAGGGCGGGCGTCACCCTGACGGCGGTGAGCGTCTCGGCCAGCGCGCAGGCCGCCGCCGACGGCCGGTAGACCTCGAAGTCGGGTTCCTCGTCGAACACGAACCCGACCTGCCGCATCAGGTCGAGCACCGCGTCGGCCCCGGTCCCGTCGCGCTGCCCGGGGAACAGCGGCTCGAAGGAGACCAGGACCTCGCCGTCGCGCATCCACAGGAACCGGCGGCGTACGCCCGCTCGACCAGCGCCCCGGCCCCGAGGAACTCCTCGACGTCACGGGCCCGCGCGCTCCAGCACCTCGCGGGCCGGAGCGCGCAGACCCAGGTCAGGCAGTACGAGTCCCCCAGCGGACAGGCGTCCAGGAGCCACCGGTAGTCGTCAGCATGCGGCACCGACCGAGTCTGCCAGGTCGATCGCCGGCCACCGTGTCAGGACCCTGACGCTCCGGCAGTACCGGAGGAGCACGAGATGCGCTCGACGTCCTGCGCGATGAACTCGAACCCCTTGTCCCAGCGCGCGACGACCTGCTCCCGGCTCTCCGCCGGAAGCAGGTCGTCCTCGGGCTCGGGCCCGGGCTCGGGGCGGTGCCCCCGGGGGTCCTGGCGCGCTTCACTCTCCCTGGTCGTCATGATCCGGG
>Ga0302299_10002505_pt1 | contig 11222 bp, 10 predicted proteins | sample III_Fen_N3_4_FD_198795 | JGI IMG/M metagenome (GOLD analysis project Ga0302299, IMG submission 198795) | Peat permafrost microbial communities from Stordalen Mire near Abisko, Sweden - III_Fen_N3_4 | ecosystem: Environmental > Terrestrial > Soil > Wetlands > Permafrost | place: Sweden: Abisko...
GTACCCCCAGTGGGTATCCGTGAGCTGGAACATCAGGAAGCCGGTGGGCTCGGCCGCCGGCGCGCCCGGGCCACCCGCGCGCGCCGCCGGGCGCCGCCCTCCTGCTCCACATGCACTCGCCAGCCCCACCCACAGGGCACCGCCGCTCAGCCGGAGCAGGTCTCGACGACTCGTATCCTTCATCATTGCCTCCTGCGCGGGGAACGAGCCGCGACCGGATCGGTTCCCGCGGCCGGCGAAATCGCGCACGGCTTGCCGGCCGTGCATGCCCGTCAGCCAGCTGCCATGGCGTCGGTCACGCTGACCGCCGCGGCGGCTTGCCAGGAACCGAATCGCGCTGCCATCGTTACCTCAGCATGCACCGCACCCTCTGCGTCCTCGCCCTGGTCGGCTGCAGCAGCTCGCCCGGCACCCCGAGCGATGCTCCTGCCCCCGTGTTCTTCACCGGTGAGTACCTCGACTGGGACTCGAATCCCGCGACGAAGTTCTGCGGGATCTTCCAGGCGACCTGGCAGCTCCACGACGACGCCACGAACAAGAACCTGACCAACCCCAACGGCCGGTTCGAGCTGACCGTGCCGCCGGGCTCGCGGATCGACATCCTGCCGCCCGCGGATGCGTCGCAGTGCACCACCGGCTCGTACGCCACCAAGGGCCTGGCCGTCGCCGATCCGGTCGCGATCGCGGGCGGGACGATCTTCAGCGCTCGCTCGTTCACCACGGCGCGGCGCGACGCGATGTTCACCGCGATCGGCAAGCCGTACGATCCCGCGAAGGCGCACGTCTTCGTGCACGTCGCGACGGCCGCCGCGGTGTCCACCACCGCGCCGCACGACGCGGCCCAGGCGTCGGACGGCACGGCGTGGACCGCGTCCAGCACCGGGATCTACGTGTTCCTGCCCAACATCTCGATCCCGACCAGCGGCGTGGTGACCGTCGCGGTCGCCGGCGGTCGGACCGTCGACGTCCCGGTCGTCGCCGACACCGTCACCTACGCCACGCCCTAGCGATCGGCCGCGCCCGCCGCCGCACCTGCTGGCCGCGACGCTCAGCGCGCGCGGGTCTTGCCCGCGTTCTTGAGCGCCTCGCGCTTGCTGAGCGGCGATAGCTCGTCGGCGTGGGCCGCCACGTAGCGCGCGACCTCGGCGGGATCGGTCCACGCGTACGAGCGCAGCGCCCAGCCGATCGCCTTGCGGAGGAAGAACTCGCGCGACGACAGCGATGGCGCGATGCAGTCGTATAGCAGCTTCAGATCGGTGTCCTGCTTCGCGCCGACCTGGCACAGGATCGCGCTGCGGCGCTTCCACAGGTTCGCGTCCGTGCTCCACGCGCGCATCGCGCGCTTCATCGCCACCGCCTCGCGCTCGAGGATCTCGCGCAGGCGGTGGGTCGCGATGTCGTCGACGAGGTCCCACCACGCGCCCTCCACGATCAGCCGCTCGTACATCGCTAGCGCGTCCATGGTCTGCCAGTCGCGCGCCGCGCGGTGGCCAGCGAGCATGAGCGCCGCGTAGCGCTCCTCGCGAAACCGCGCGCCGGTCCACAGCGCCAGCACATCGCGTCGCCACGCCGCGGGCGACGCCGCGGTCCACGCCGCGAAGCGCTCCTTGCAGAGCCGGCGCACGCGCGGCATCGCCACGCCGTGGCACGGCATCGCCGACTTCATGTAGGCCTGCATCGCCTGGGCGCGCTTCGCCGAGCCCTCGCGCGCGAACACGACGCGTAGATCGGCGAGCAACACCACCCGCGCAGCGTATCGCGGCAGCTACCGGGCTGGGTGTACCTGCCGCGCTATGATGCGCGGGTGGGCTGCGTCTTGTTCCTCGATGACGATCACGATCGCCACGCGCGGTTTCGCGCCCGCGTCGAACAGATCGGCTACGCCAGGCGCCACCGCATGCTGTACGCGTTCTCCGCGGCCGAGGCGATCGCGGCGCTCGACGCCCACACCAGCGAGCTCGTCCGGGCGTTCCTCGACCACGACCTCAGCATCGACGACGTGCTCGTCGAGGTCGGCGCGCCGAGCAAGGTCCCGACCGGGATGGCCGTGGTCGACCACATCGTGGCGATGCCGCGGCCGCCCGCGGCCGTCGTCGTCCACAGCCTCAACGAGGCCGCCGCGATCGAGATGTGCGCCCGGCTGACTGCGCTCGGTACGGTCGACGTGAAGCGCATCCCGTTCTCGCTGATGCTGTCGTTGCTCGCGTGACGGCGCGCCGGTGGCTCATAGCGCGAGCTGCATCGCCGCGCGAGCCCGGGCGAGGGTCTCGTTCGCGACCTCGTTGGCCCGCGCCGCGTGGGCGCGCAGGATCTCGAGGATCATCGCGTCGCCGCGCGGGCCGTCGTAGGCGGCGCGGCGCTCGCGCATCGGCGCGACCAGGGCGTCGAGCGCCGCGGCGACCTCGGCCTTGACCGCGCCGTCGCCGAGCTGATCGCCGCGCGCGTAGCGGTCCTCGAGCGCGCGGATGCGCTCGGGCTCGCCGAGGAACGCGCGCACGTACTGGAACAGCGGGTTGGCGATGTCGCCCGGATCAGTCATCGCCTGGCGGCCGGTGTACAGCCGCGCCACCTTCGCGCGGATCTGCGCCGCGGTGTCGGACAGGTAGATCGCGTTGTCCATGCTCTTGGACATCTTGCGCACGCCGTCGATCCCGACCAGCCGGCCGACCCGGCCGATCAACGCCTCGGGCACCGGGAACACGCCGCCGGCGCGCTCGTGCTCCGCGTCCGCGGTCCCGGGCGGAACGCCGCAGTACACGTGGTCGAACCGGCGCGCGACCTCGCGACACATCTCGACGTGTGCGGCCTGATCGGCGCCCACCGGGACGAGTTGCGCGCGAAACGCCAGGATGTCGGCGCACTGCCCCACGGTGTAGAGCGGGAAGCCGAAGCTGTAGGCATCGCCGAGCTGCTTGGCATCGAGCTCGGCGCGCAGCGTCGGATTGCGGAGCACGCGGTTGACCGGCAGCAGCATGGCGAGGAACCACGTCAGCTCGGCGATCGCGGGGATCGCGGTCTGCAGCACCAGCGTCGAGCGCTCCGGATCGATGCCGGCGGCGAGCCAGTCCTTCGCGAGGTCGAGGGTGTCGCGCCGGATCGCCTCGGGGTGCTCGGCCCGCGTCGTGAACGCGTGCATGTTGGCGATCAGGAAGTAGCAGTCGTACTGATCCTGGAGGCGGACGCGGTTCTCGAGAGAGCCGACCCAGTGGCCGATGTGCAGGCGGCCGGTCGGCTGGTCTCCCGTCAGGATGCGAGGGCGGTCGGTTCGTGACATGTGGTGCTCCCTGGTTCCATGCCGAGACCCGGGTGCACGTCGCGATGCCTGCCGGAGCTCGGCGGCATCAACGCGCAAAACGTGCTCGCGTGCCGCTCCCTAGGAGGAGCGCCACCAGCGGCGGCCGAGCACAGTCGCACAAGCCATCCCCGGAGCTGTAGCATCGAGCCGCGGCGCCTGCATCGCAAAATCATGCACGGGGCGCTCGACGGCGTGCGCGCGGGCGAGGCGCGCGACGGGGCACGGGGCCGGTGAGCGCGGCGGAGCGCTCGACGATCAGGTCCGCGACGCGTTGCAGCTCGGCGACCGGCGCGCCGTGGCCGGCGTAGGCCAGGCCGACCTGCCGCCGGGCCTGGACGTCGCGCAGCGGGCGCAGCACGACCCCGGGGTCGCGCGAGCCGACGCCCTCGGGGATGATCGCGACGCCGACGCCCGCGGCGACGAGGGCGAGCGCCCACTCCTCTGTCGGCGCCTCCGCGACGACGTCGAACCGCTGGCCCGCGCCGGCGAACCGCGCGGCGTTCTCGCAGTGGCAGCGCGCGACCAGGCGCTGGCCGGCGAGCTCGGACGCGCGCAGGGAGCGCCGCGCCGCCAGCGGGTGATCGCGCGGCAGGGCGACCACGTAGCGCTCCTGCCACAGGGCGACGAACACCTCGCGCTCGCTGCGCATCGTGCGCGAGATGATGCGCAGGTCGCACGGCTGGTCGGCGTCCACGAGCTGCAGCTCGACGGCGCCGTCGCGGGTCACCGCCGCGATCAGGGGCCGGACGCGCGCGACGTCGAGCGAGCGCATGAGCCCCAGCGCGAGCCGGCGACGCCGCGGCGCGGGCTGGAACAGCCCGGGGAGCGCCTGGACCTCGGTCACCAGGCGCCGCGCGATCGGGTAGAGCTGCTCCCCCGCCGCGGTCGGGGTCACGCCCCGGGGGTGGCGAACAAACAGGCGGGTCGCCAGCTGATCCTCGAGGCTCGCGAGCGCCTCGGACACCGACGGCTGGGACACGAACGACCGGCGCGCCGCGGCGCCCACGCTGCGCTCCTCGAACACCGCCACGAAGTAGCCGAGCTCTCTCACGTCCATGGCTGTCCCTATGACTACCATAGGAAGTTGATATTTTACCTATGAGCAGCGGCAGGGCACAGATCAGCGATGCAAGTGCATCACCTCAACGCGTGCACGCTGTGCCCCCACAGCGCGCGGCTGGTCAATGGCACGGGCCCGTGGCTCGGGCGCGCCCGGATGGTCTGTCACGTCCTCGTCGTCGAGACCGGCCGCGGCGTCGTGCTGGTCGACACCGGGCTCGGCACCGGGGACGTGGCGGCGCCCGAGCGGCTCGGGGCGCGCTGGGTGCGCCAGGTCGCGCCGCGGCTCGACCCGGCCGAGACCGTGGTCGCGCAGCTGTCGGCGCTCGGGCTGGCGGCAGCGGACGTGACCGACGTCGTGCTCACCCACCTCGACGTCGACCACGCCGGCGGCATCGCGGACTTCCCGCGCGCCCGGATCCATGTCCACGCGCGCGAGCACGAGGCCGCGACCCAGGGCATCGGGAACCGCGCCGCGGTGCGCTACATCGCCGACCACTGGAAGCACGCGCCGCGCTGGGCGACGTTCGGCGACGGTGGCGAGCGCTGGTTCGGATTCGACGGCGTGCGGGCGCTCGACCACGAGCCAGAGATCCTGCTGATCCCGCTGCCCGGGCACACGGTCGGCCATACCGGGGTCGCGGTGCGCGCCTCGGGGCGCTGGCTGCTCCACGCCGGCGACGGCTACTTCTTCCACGGTCAGGTCGCAACCCCGCCGAGCGCGCCGTTGGTGCTCCGCATGTTCCAGCGCCGCAGTGACATGGACCGGGCCGAGCGGATCGCGAACCAGGACCGGCTCCGCGCGCTGGTCGCGCGCCACGGTGACGAGGTGACGGTGTTCTGCGCGCATGACCCGGTCGAGCTCGCGCGGCTCGCCGGCGCCGCGTCATACGAGACAAAAGAGACACCGTCCCCAGTCAAACCCGCGCGATGATTGGGATGGAGGGCCGGGCCGATCAGCGGCCGTGCAGCACGCGGTAGTCGCGGGGCGCGAGGCCGAGCTGGCGTGCGAACGCGCGGTTCATCCGGGCGGGGTTGCCGAACCCGCACGCTGCGGCGAGGGTCTTGGCCGGCATCGCGGTGGTGGCGAGCAGGGTGCGGGCGTGCTCCACCCGCAGCTTGTCGAGCAGCCGGGCCGGTGTGATGCCGAGATGCTCGAGACAGCGGCGGTGGAGGGTTCGGGTGGACAGCCCGGCCCGGCGGGCGAGCGCGTCGAGGTCGACGGAGGCGAGGTGGGCGCGCGCCCACGCGATCGCCGGTCCGAGCGGGTCGGCGGCGGCGCTCTGGGCGACGAGGGCTGCGCTCCACTGTGACTGGAAGCCGGGCCGGCGGAGGTAGAGCACGAGGTTCGCGGCGACGGTGTCGGCGACGGCGCGGCCGAGATCGTCCTCCACCATCGCGAGCGCCATGTCGATGCCGGTCGTGACGCCGGCCGAGGTCCAGACCGTGCCATCGCGGACGAAGATCGCGTTGCCGTCGACGGTGATCGCGGGGAACCGCTGGGCCAGCTCGGCGCACGCCGACCAGTGCGTGGTGGCACGCTTGCCGTCGAGCAGACCCGCGGCCGCGAGCACGAAGGCGCCGGAGCACACCGAGGAGAGCCGGCGGACGACGCGGGTGGCGCGGCGGAGCCAGCGGCGGAGCGCCGGATCCGCCAGGGCGCCGATGATCGCGGGCTCGTCGCCGCCCGCGACGACCACGGTGTCGCCGCGCCGCGGCCGGAGCCGGCCGAGGTCGGCGGTGCGGATCACCAGGCCGCACGAGGTCGTGCGCTCGCCGCCGCCGCTCGACGCGACAGTGAGGCGGTAGGCGGAGCGGCCGGCGCGACGCGACGCGGCCGCGAATACCTCGGCCGGGCCGGTGACGTCGAGGGTCTGCACGCCGTCGAACGCGATGATCACGACCCGGGTCAGCGCGGGAGCGCGGGTCGAGGCGGGCGCGCGGGTCGACGCGGTCGCGCGCGTCGACGCGGGCGCGCGGGTCGACGCGGGCGCGCGGGTCGACGCGGTCGCGCGCGTCGACGCGGGCGCGCGGGTCGAGGGCATTGGCAGGAAATAGCAGATCATTGTCATGGCTGCCACGGCGCTCGACGGCCACGATTTCGGCATGACGCTCCAGATCGGCATGCTGCTCTACCCCGGGCTGACCCAGCTCGACCTCACCGGGCCGTTCGAGGTGCTGCACCGGCTGCCCGACGCACGGGTTCACCTGGTGTGGAAGGACCTGCAGCCGGTGCGGGCCGACTCCGGCCTGGGCCTGCTGCCGACCACCGCGTTCGCCGATTGCCCGCCGCTCGACCTGGTGTTCTGCCCCGGCGGCACCGGCCAGATCGCGGTCATGGCCGATCCGGTCGTGCTCGCGTTCCTGCGCCAGCACGGGCAGTCCGCGCGCTACGTCACGTCGGTGTGCACGGGTGCGCTGCTGCTCGGCGCCGCCGGCCTGCTCGACGGCTACGACGCGGCGACCCACTGGGCGTTCGTCGAGCTGCTGCCGGCGTTCGGTGCCCGGCACGTGCCCGGCCGCGTCGTGGTCGATCGCAACCGGATCACCGGCGGCGGCGTCACCGCGGGCATCGACTTCGCGCTGCGCGTCGTGGCCGAGCTGGCCGGCGAGCGCACGGCCCAGGCGATCCAGCTCGGGCTCGAGTACAACCCCGCGCCACCGTTCCGAAGCGGCCACCCCGACGTCGCCGACCCGGCGCTGGTCGCCGAGCTGCGCAGGCGGTTCGCGCCGCTGTTCGCGCCGGCGATGCAGCAGCCGGCCTGACCGCAGCCGGACAAGTGATACGTTCCGGCCGTGCTGAAAGACAAGGTCATCGTCATCACGGGTGCCAGCCGAGGGATCGGCGAGGCGATCGCGCGGGCCTGCATCGACGCCGGAGCCAGCGTCGCGCTGGCGTCGCGCAAGCAGGCCGACCTCGATCGAGTGGCGAGCTCGCTGCCCGTCGAACGTGCGATCGCCGTCGCCTGCCATACCGGCAAGGCCGAGGACGTCGAGGCGCTGGTCGCGCGCGCGGTCGAGCGCTTCGGCAAGGTCGACGGGCTGGTCAACAACGCGGCGACCAACCCGTACTTCGGACCGCTGGTCGACACGCCGGACGCCGCGATCGACAAGACCTTCGAGGTCAACGTGAAGGGCTATCTGTACTGTGCGCGCGCGCTGGTCAAGCACGCCCGGGCGCGCGGCGGCGGCGCGTCGATCGTCAACATCGCGAGCGTCGCGGGGATCCGCGCGGCCCCGATGCAGGGCATCTACGGTGCGACCAAGGCCGCGGTGATCAGCATGACCCAGACGCTCGCGTTCGAGCTCGGCGGCTCCGCGATCCGGGTCAACGCGATCGCGCCGGGCCTGGTCGAGACCAAGTTCGCCTCGGCGATCGTGCAGAACCCGATGCTGCGCGACCACGTGGTCGGCCGCACGCCGCTCGCTCGCCACGCCCAGCCCGCCGAGCTCGCCGGCGCGGCGGTGTACCTCCTGTCCGACGCAGCGTCGTTCACCACCGGAAGCGTGATGGTGGTCGACGGCGGCCTGACCTCGAGCTGACCGGCGCGGCTCGCGCGGACTCGGCGACCACGTCGGCGCGCGGCGTCGTCGTCCGGACGCTCAGCGCCTGGGCGCCTTGGCCGCGCCGCAAGCAGCGCCACGCGCCGGCTGGCCATCGCGCCACGCGCCGATAAGGCCCGGGCCGGGCTGGCGACGAGGCCCGCCGGCCATGGCAGGGGCAACCGGCATCCCGCGCCTTCGCGATGCACCGGCGGCTCCGTCTTCCGCTCACGACGCTGGCGTGGAGGATCTCAGTCGACGCGTGTGGCGGCGCTGCGCTCGTGGAGCTCCAGCGCGGCTGCACGCTCGAGGTGGGACTGGGTCAGCGCCGACTGCTCCTCGCTGGCGAGCAGCCACGCGCGCAGCGCGGCGCGATGGATGCCACCTCCGGACAGCGGGTACCGGTGCGCGAGCGCGGCTGGGTCGAGCTGACCCTCGATCGGGAGCCGCGGCGAGATGCAGGCCGCCCACAGCTGCGCGCGCAGTGCCTCGTCGGGGAACGGGAAGCCGAGCCGGACCGGCAGGGCGCGCTCGAGCGCAGGCTCGAGCCCGCCTGGCGCGCTGGCCTCGAGGACTGCGACGCCGTCGAAGGCGTCGAGCCGACGGCGCAGCTCGCAGGCGTCGAGGCGGGTGCTGGCCAGCGCGCGGTCGAGCTGCTCGAACACCAGGAGCCAGTCGCCGTCCTGCGCCGCGTCGAATAGGTCGTCGAGCGCGCGCTCGGGATCGGGCGCTGGCGGCAACGCCGCGAGGTCGACGCGTACCAGCGAACGGCCGAGCTCACGCGCGACCACGCTGGCCGCCATCGTCTTGCCGGTGCCCGGCGGGCCGTAGAACAGCGTGGTCAGCCCGGGCGCCGCACTCGTCGGCTGACAACCGGCGTGCGCGCGGTCGTGCTGGCGCACGCGGCCGATCAGCGCGCGCAAACCATCGAGGGTGGCAGCCGGTAACCGCAGCTGGTCCCAGGTCGCGAGCCGCGGCAGCGCGAACGCCGCCGAGCCGGCCCGCGCGGCGAGCTCGCGGCGGAGCGCGGCGTCGAGCACGGCGGCCGGATCCTCGTCGCTGCCGTCGAGCTGGCGGCGGGCCGCCGCGGCCGCGCGGGCGATCGTGCCCGGGCTCGCGCGGTGGCGCGCTGACAGGAGCTCCGGACTCGCCGCGATCGCATGGCGGTCGAGCGCGTGAGCGAACGCGCGCTGGCGCGCCCGGTCATCGCGCGGCGTCAGCTCGAGGTCGACGAACCCGGGCGCGAGCGGCAGCGCGGCGCCGCGGCGAGCTCGAACAACGAGTGGGCCGGGATGCGCGCGCAGGACCTGGGCGGTGCGCGTGACCACCTCGGGAGCCGGCGTGCCGCGCAGCTCGAGCCCGGACACCACCGGGATCGCACCGGCCACGACCGCGCGGGTGAGCTCGCGGCGGAGCGCTGGCGCGCGCGCCGAACCGAGCGGCAGCTGCGTGGCGTCGATACACGCGATCGGGCGATCGACGAGCGCCGCGAGCGCCGCGAGCGTCGTGTGCCGCCCGGTGCCGCGCCGGCCGCGGATCACGACGCGGACCGGCTCGTCCGGCGCGCGCGGCGCGGCGAGCTCGAGCACGAGCGTGCGCAGCGCCGCGCGATCGACGATCAGCTCGTCGAGCGCCAGCTCGCCGGCCCGGAGCGCGGTGGCGGCGGACGCCGGCGCAGGCTGGCCGCGCAGGCGCGCGAGCACCGCGTCGTCGACGTCGAGGCCGCCGCGCGCGTCGCGCATCACCAGCCCGTGGCGGACCAGCGACGACCCGCTGGCCAGCTCGGCATACAGCGCGTCGAGCCTCTGCGGATCGCCATCAGCGAGCAGGGTCGCGAGCAACGCATCGTCGCAGATCGAGCGTGCGTCGTCGTCGGCGAGGATCCGGTACAGCCGCCGGATCTCGCCACGCGCGCGCGGCGCGAGCGCGGCGACCAGCAGCTCGGTCGCGAGCGCCGGCAGCGCGAGCTCGGCGGACAGCTCGACCACGGGCAGCGCAGTGCCTGCGGCGAGGCCGGCGGCGGCCCGCGCGTCGACCCGGGCCACCTGGTGTGCGAGCTGGCGGCGCGCCTGCGCGAGCTGCTCGGCACCATCGCCGGACATCGCGGCGAGCGACCACACCTCGCGCTCCGCCGGGTGCGGCTCCACCGGATCACCGCGCAGCCGCGCGGCGCGCCAGCGCGTGGCGATCGCGAGCGCGGCGCGCGCGGTCACGAGATCGAGCAGCGCGGTCAGGTGCTCCGCCGCGCTGACGAACCCTTGGCCACCGCCGGGTGGCCGGCCCGGCGAGCGCCTGCGCGGCGCACCGAGCGCGTGCGGCACGAGCGCAGGGACCTCGCTCGCCGGATCGCACGGAGAAGCCGCGGGCTCGACGACGATCGACGTCACCTCGAGCGCGAGCGCGGTCGCGTGCCCGGTCGGGATCTCCTCGACGAGCTCGATGGTCGGCGCCGAGCTCGTGGCCGCGCCGGCCCCGGGCGGTCGGGGATCACCGCCTGCGAACGCTATCGGGCGCGCCGCAGCCACGCCATGGCCCTCGCTGCTCGCGAACTGCCGCGCCGCGGCCACCACCCCGGGCGCCGCCCACACTCCGCCGCGAGACCTCGGCCGTTCCACTCCCCGTAAGACGAGCGCCCCGGTCGATTCTTCCCTCCTTCATGCAGCACAATGCGGCACGTCACAGCTCCAGGAAGTGTCGTGATTCAAATCGGTTGAGCGAGGGTCCTGCCCGCACATGCGCGCCGAGCCGCGGTCAGCGCCTGGCGAGCCCGGCCGCGATCGCATCACCGACCGCGGGATCGGCGTCGATCGCCGCGGCCCACGCCGTGCCGACCTCCACGTACGCCGCGTCGTCGAGGTCGAACTGCGCGAGCGCCTCGCGCGGCGTGAGGGTGGCGAGATCGCGGATCAGCGCGACGTAGTCGCTGACCCGCTCGATCCGCCCGCCGGGCACGACCACGCGATCGATGAACCTGGGCGGCGGGGGGGCGTCGTCGCCGAGCACCACGCCGCCGCGTGCGCGAAACTCGCGATAGAACGCATCGCGCGTCATCCGATCGCCGAGCCGCGGCACCGGATCGCGCGCGAAGTACGCCTGCTCGCGGATCGCGAGCGCGAGCGCGCGCGCGACCATCGCCTCGCGGTTGATCCCTCGGGGGAGTACCCCCGCCCCGCCGGCCGAGCCGTCGGGGTCCCCACCCCCCGCGATCCGGCTGCGCGGATCGTTCCCACGGGGGAGTACCCCCGCCCCGCCGGCCGAGCCGTCGGGGTCCCCACCCCCCGCGATCCGGCTGCGCGGATCGTTCCCACGGGGGAGTACCCCCGCC
>Ga0302299_10002506_pt1 | contig 11221 bp, 6 predicted proteins | sample III_Fen_N3_4_FD_198795 | JGI IMG/M metagenome (GOLD analysis project Ga0302299, IMG submission 198795) | Peat permafrost microbial communities from Stordalen Mire near Abisko, Sweden - III_Fen_N3_4 | ecosystem: Environmental > Terrestrial > Soil > Wetlands > Permafrost | place: Sweden: Abisko...
CGCGCGCTCGAAGTAGCTGCGCCGGTACAGCTGATAGCGCGCGAGCTCGCCGTGCGCGTCGAGCCCGTAGAGGCCGTGCATCTGGCTCGCCAGCTGGCGCCGGGCAGCCGGCGTGGCCCGAGGGTTGGAGCGCTGCCAGTCGGCATAGCGGGCGATCGCGCCGCGTAGCGCGAGCGGCTCGTAGTAGGAGCGCTCGAGCCGCTCGCGGAACGCGGCGAGGCAGGCGTGGCCGCCGGGCGGGTCGCCCGGCTCCGAGGCCAGGTCGGCGAGGAAGCCACGCGCGCCCTCCAGCCCGAGCCCCTCGACGGCCGCGTCGTAGATCCAGGAAGCCTCGAGCCGGCCGCGCAGGGCCGGGTAGTGCCCCACCGACTGCTCCAGGAAGTAGCGCTGCATCGGCTCGACCAGCGAGTGCGGTCCGCCGTACGGCTGCCAGCCGGCGAGCGACAGAACGCGCACGTCGGCGAGGTAGTCCGCGCGCGGCACCGCCACGTTCGTCGGCGCGACGGTCCCCGGCAGGATCCGCCCGTCGCTCGCGCGCCAGCCGGCGAAAAAGGCGGCGAGGCCGCGCACGAACAGGCTGCGCCAGGCCTCGGGTGTGCGCAGCTCGCCCACGTCGCCCGCCCAGGCGCGCACGCGCTCCCACAGGCTGAGGCAGCTCACGTAGGCCGTGGAGAGGGCGCCGAGGTCGGCGCGGGCGCAGCCGAAGCGCGGCACGACGCCGTCCTGCCCCGGCCGGTCGCCGAGCGCGATCATCCACAACGTCGTCTCCTCGACGCTCGCGTCCGCGACGTCGCCGCGAAGCGCCAGCAGCAGGTCGCGGTGGTGGCCGTCGATCGTCTCGAAGCTCACGCGGAACAGGCGGTGCCGCTGCGACGAGGGTAGACGGTTGACCCACACGCCCTCCGGGCCGAGCGTCAGGGCCCGCGTGTCCGGCTCGTCGAAGGCGAGCGCCACCGACTGCGGCAGGAAGCTCGGGTCGGCGAGCACCTCCGAGAGCGCGCGGCTCTCCTCCGGCGAGATCGGCCCGTGGATCGGGGGCGCGCCTGCGCTCGCCCTCACGTGCGCGCGACACCAGTCGGCGAGCGCGGCCAGTCGCATGCGCGCCTCCCCCGCGAGCGCGCGGTCCGCCTCGAACAGGGCCCACGCGGCGAGCTCGGCGCGCACGGGCACGAGCTGCTCCGGCCGCGCGCGTGCGGCGCCGTCGAGCAGGTCGAAGATGCCCTCGAACACCGCGCGCACCTCGGGTGTCGCCGGCCACGCGAGGTCGCGACGGTAGCGCCGCAGGCGCTCGCGCAGCGACTCGAGCCGGTAGCGTTCCGGCCGCGCGCGCGCGATCGCGTCGATGCTGCCGGCCGTCAGGAAGGGACGGCCCGCGAGGACGAAGGAGGCCAGCAGATCGCCGTAGCCGAGCAGCGGCTCGTCGAGCAGCAGCGTGCGGTACGCGAGGCAGCGCACCTCGAGCTCGTCGTGCCAGGCGAGGGCCTCGAGCCGCCGCCGCAGCAGACGGCCGAGGCGCGGCTCCGCGTGCGGCAGCAGCTTCGCCATCCACTCTACCGCCGCCAGGGCCTCCTCGCCGCGACCGAACAAAGCGCGCGTCGACACCGCATGGGCGTCCTCGAGAGCGGGATCGCCCACGGCCGTCGCGGCGGCGGGGTGCTCGCCGCGGCCGGCCTGGAAGAGGATCGCGACGACCTGCGGGCCCACGCGCGCGAGCGGCACGTCCCAGCCGTCCTTGCACGGGGCGAATGCGCGCAGCGCCGGGTTCCCCACCCACAACAGCGGCTGGCGCGCGAACAGGCCGAGGTCGACGACACCGCCCTCGAGGCGGTAGGCCAGGTCTCCGACCCGCACGCGGCCCCCGGGCGCCGGCGCGATCGCCAGCACGCGCCCGCTGCGGCGGTCGAGGACGCCGTCGGGATGCGCGACGAGGTCTCGCTCGAGCAGCCCGAGGTCGCGGTGCAGCCAGCGGGGCAGGCGCGCGCGCAGGGGCCCGCACGCGATCTCGACGGCGTCCCTTCGGTAGAGCGAGTCGATGACGGGGGCGAACGCGCGCTCGATCTCCCGGCGGCGAAACGACCCCTTGGGCGTCAGCTCGCGCTCGGGGTCGAAGTCGCGGTCCAGCAGCGCGAAGCTGACCACGCGCTCCGGCGGCGAGACCTCGCGGTTCACGGCCGCCACGATCTGCCGGAAGTAGGCGTCCTCGGCCTCGGGCGTCGCGCCCGCGAGCACGCGGTCCGCGCGGTCCGGGACGATCAGCAGCGAGTTGTGGTCGCGGCCGTCGCCGACCAGGAACGCCCGCCGCACGCCGGGGACGTCTGCGAGCCGCCGCTCGACGGCGGCCGGCGCGACCGTCTGGCCGCGCGTGTTCTTGTAGACGTCCTTCACGCGGTCGACGATCTCGAAGTGCCCGCTCGGCCGACGCACGAACACGTCGCCGGTCGCGAGCCAGTGGTCTCCGGCGGCGGCGGGCGGGTGGTCGAGATAGCTCCCCACGTAGGGGCCCGCGATCTCGAGCTCCCCCGAGGCGCGAAGCCGCGCGCGCATCCCCGGCAGGGGCACGCCCACCGAGCCGTCCTCGTACGCCCCGGGCGGCGTCATCGTGATCCCGCCGGTCGCCTCCGTCATGCCGAAGCCGCTGCACAGCTCGACGCCGTGGCGCTGAAAGAAGCGGAACACCGCCGGCTCGAGGTGGCCCGCCGCGGAGAGCCCCCAGCGCAGGCGGTCGCCGACCACCGCCCGCAGGGCCGCGTCGCCGTCCCCGGGCCGCGCCAGGCAGCGCTCGCGCAGCTGCGCCCAGCGCCGCGGGATGCCGACGAGTCCCGTCGGCCGCACGCGCGGCAGCGCGCGCGTGAGCGTCTCGAACGAGGGGTTCCCGGCGAACACGTAGCTGCCGCCCCAGAACAGCATCCCGAGCATCTCGAGGTAGCGGCCGAACGTGTGGAACAGCGGCAGGTAGCACAGCAGCGTCTCGTCGCTGCCGACGGCGGGCAGCGCGGCCGCGCGCGCGAAGCGCTTCGTAACGATGGCGTGGAGGCTGTGCACGACGCCCTTCGGCAGCCCCGTGCTGCCGGATGTGAACATCACCGTCGCCGCCGCGTCGAGATCCGGAGCCGCGTGCGCGGCCAGCGTGCGTTCGATCTGCGCCGGCGCGAGCTGGGCCGCGGCCTCGGCCAGCCGCGCCTCCGCCGCGCCGCGCAGCGGGGACTGCGCGTCGAGCAGGAACACGCGCGCGCCCGCGAGCCCCGCGCGCTCGAGCCGCTGGCGCTGCTCGTCGCCCTGCACCGCCACCACGCTGAACTTCAGCCGCTCGAGGATCCAGCCGAGTCCGTCCGGGTCCGTCTCGGGGTTGATCGGCGAGACCGGGATGCCGTGCACGAGACAGGCCAGGTCCGCGCAGGCCGCGTCGACGCTGTTCGCGGAGAGGATCGCGACCCGCGGCCGGCCGCGCGACGCGCGCAGGAACACGGCCGCGGTCCGCTCGATCCGCCGTGCCACCGCCTCGTAGCTCCAGCACGCGGCGCCCGGCTCGGCCGACTCGACGAACAGCGCTCGTTCGGGGTGCACGGCCAGCCGCTGCGCGAGCAGCGTGGCGAGCGTGTAGCGCGAGGCGCGGATCGCGGCGAACGCCACCTCGGCCCAGCGCTCGCGCGTGTCCTGTCCCCCGAGCGCCTGCAGGAACGCGGGCTGCCGCGTCACGTCGAGGAACCGGTGCCACAGCGCCGCGGGCAGGCGGCGGTCCGAAACGCGCGACTCAGCCTCCGCGAGCAGCGCGCGAGACGCCGACTCGAGCGTGGCCTGCGGCCGGCCGTCCGCCACACCGCGAGCCCAGTCGTCGAGGCGGGCGTCCAGGCGCGACATCGGTCCATTCTCCGCCGAAACCAGGACCCGCTCAGCGGCGGCGCTGAGCGGTTGGATCCCTCGGGCGCCGACACGACCGGCGCCCTCGGGATGACAGCGGGCGGCTAATGGTAGCCGGCGCAGGCCGCGATGCGTCGCTCGATGTCGTCGGCGTGACGCCGGTACAGCGGACCGCCGACGCCACCGTAGCGCGCGCGCAGCTCGGCGTCGGGGATCCCCTCCGGCAGCCCGGTCGCGGGCGGGAAGAAGTCGCCGACCACGAAGCCGCCGGCGAGACGCGACTGCAGCGCGGCAGCCGCGGCCTCGTCGCGCGTCGCGCGCTCGGCGAAGCTCGTGCCGGCCCGGTCCGCCAGCAGGTCGCCGAAGGAGAAGCCGCTGCCGCCGTCGGCGTCGAGCTCCTCCTTGAGTAGCCCCGCCGCGTTGCTCGGGGCCACTGCCGAGAGGATCCTCAGCGCACTGCTGATCGAGAAGTGTCGCGTCCAGTCGTCCCGGCCGCGCAACGTGGTGGCGGCGCGCAGGGCGTGCGCGCGACGAGCCTGCGCCGCGTCCATCACGTCCCCCACGACGGCGCCGAGCCGCGAGCTGCCGAGCACCAGCGCCAGCGCCAGGATCGCCGCCCGGTTCTCCTCGACCGCGCTGCCGCCGCGTGCCCGGGCCCGGGCGAAGGTCGTCTCGTACGCCTTCGCGAAGCGCGCGTCACCGGCGGGCGCGGCCTCGAGGGCCGCCAGGATGCCGCGCACCTGCTCCGCCACCGGCTCGCGCAGCGCCTCGCTCGCGCCCTCGCCCCAGACGAGGCTCGCGAGCAGTCCCGCGGGCGCCTCGATGCGGCCGTAGGTCGCGACCAGCGTGCCCCCTTCGACGTGCAGGTCCCGCACCTGCGGCAGGACCGGTCGCAGCCGCCGCTCGGCCCGGACCAGGGCCGACAGCGCGGGCGCCGCAGCGTCGAGCAGGCCGTGCGGCAACTCGAAACGTCCCGCGCGCAGCCGCGGCTCTCGCAGCTCGAAGCGCCCCTGCTCGACGCGAGCGCGGAAAGATGCGGCGAGGTTGAGCCAGCGGCCGAGACTCGGGACCCGCGCCGAGCCCTCGAGCAGCGTCCCGTCGGCGGGACCCAGCAGGACCCGGCCGCGCACCCGCTCGGCCGGGGCCACCAGCAGCAGGCCCCAGGCCACGATGCGATCGACGTCGCGCTGCGCCAGCCGCACGGTGCGCGTGTCTCCCGGCGCGATCGTGCGAGGGTCCTTGCCGCGCAGCAGCGCGACGAGCTCGCGCTTCTCCTCGGTCCGGATCGCGGGCGCCTCGGCCAGCGCGGGCTCGCGCTCGAGCGACGCGAGCAGCAGCGCCCCGCCCAGCAGCCCCGCCGCGACGACCGCCGCGGCGAGCTTCACGGGCAGGAACACGAGCGCGAGCAGGCCCCGGCGCAGCGCCAGTGCGACCAGCACGCCCAGCCACACGCCAAACGCCGGTAGCAGCAGGTCGGAGGGTCCGGGCAGGCCGGCGCCGCGATCGCGCAGCCAGAGCGCCGTCGCGGCGAACGCGAGCCCGAGCACGAAGGCCGGCAGCGCGACCAGCAGCAGGCGCAGCAGCTTCAGGGGCCGGTCCGCGAAGAGATAGACGGCGAACAGCCCCAGCGGCGCAAAGCGCAGGGCCTCGAGCGCGAGACCGGCCAGGGTCCGGGGCAGCGACGCACCGGCGGCGGCGGCCGTGCGCACGTCCCACAACGACGTCGCCCCGATCCCGGGCGGCTGGAGCCAGACGCCCTGCAGCAGCGCGACCCAAGCACCGATCAGGGCCAGAGCGACCAGAACGACCAGCGGGCGCGCGTTGGAGGACGAATCGGGCCTGGCCACCGCCCGCTAGTCTAGCCGCGGCGCTTGGATCACGCGATCCATTGTGCCTGGGCCCCGGCAGGGCGCAGGCTCGGGGCAGAGGTGCAATCATGCGAATGTTGCTGGCGGCTCTCCTTGCCGCCCTCGTCGCGATTCCCGCGCTGGCGCAGGCGCCTCCTGCGGCGAAAGCCCCCGCGAAGGCTCCCGAGTACGACCCCAGGGCGGAGGTGACGATCACGGGCGTCATCGAGGACATCCACGAGTCGACGACGCGCGGCGACCACCCGGGGCTGCACCTGATCGTCAAGACCGAGACGGAGACGATCGAGGTGCACGCCTGCCCGGTCCGTTTCATGAAGGAGCTCGACTTCGCGCTGGCGAAAGGCGACGAGATCAAGGTGATCGCGTCGCGGCCCGAGGGGGCCACGGTGGCGGTCGCACGCGAGATCCGCAAGGGCCAGACGAGCCTCACGCTGCGGGACAAGACCGGAGCGCCGGTCTGGACGGGTCGCTGAGGGCCCCTCGCGGCCGAGCGCCCGCGGTACGCCCGCGCTAGACTCGGCCGAGGAGGGATCGCCGTGGCCGAGGACGAAGCCCCGAAGAGCGCCTACGAGATCATCCTCGAGCGGCTGAAGCGGCAGGACCGCGAGGCCGGCGTCGAGGAGAAGCCGCTCCGCGAGGGGCAGCGGGAGCAGATCGCCGAGCTGCGCAAGCTCTACGAGGCGAAGCTCGCCGAACGGGAGATCCTGCACCACTCCGCGTTGCGCAAGGCCGGCCAGGACCCGGAGGCGATGGAGAAGCTCGACGAGGAGTACCGGCGCGACCGCGAGCGGCTCGTCTCCGAACGCGACCGCAAGGTCGACGGGGTGCGCGCGGGCTGAGGCTCAGGGAGCCGTCGGCTCGCACTCCGGGGCCTGCGCCTCGAAGAGGTAGAACAGCGTCGCCCCCATTCGCTCGACGGTGAACACCTTGGTCCCCGGCGCCCGCAGGTGGTCCTGGAAGCGCGTGGTGGCCAGCACGTAGTTCGGCCGCCCCCCTTCGACGGGAACCGTCACGAACAGCCGCCGGCCCTCCTCCGTCTCCTGGAGGTAGTGCTCGGTCTGCTGGTGGACCGAGTAGCCCGCGACGCGGATCGGCTCCCGGCAGCGAGCGCCGGCAAACCGCCGCAGCAGCCACTCGCAGCCCGCCTTGTAGGACAGGCACCAGTAGTCCGCCTCGTAGCGGGCGACGCCGGTGCTCATGCCCCCGGCCCAGAGCCGGTTGAAGTAGACCGACTCGTACGGGTGCAGCCGCACCATGTCCACGAGCGTCACGAGACAGGCGGCAGCGAGCAGGGCGACACCCACGCGCCTCGTTCCGCGGCGCAGCGGGGCGCGCAGGAACGCGGCGACCCCCGCGCCGGCGAGCACGGCGAAGATCGGCAGCAGGAAGAGGAAGTGGCGCAGGCCGTCGAAGAGCGGCATGTGCTTCACCACGACCCCGGCCACCACGAGGGCGGGGATCCCCGCGAGCCAACCGGCCTGCAGGAGACGCAGGCGTGCCTCGGGAGCCAGGGGACCCCGCCGCAAGAGGAGCACGAGGGCGACCACGCCCAGCAGTGCGGCCACTAGGGATGACTCCGGGAGCGTGAGCGCGAACCAGTTCGGCAGGTAGAAGCGGGAGACCTGCCCCGCCGGCAGGAGGCGGCCGTCGTAGAAGACGATCATGCCCTCCCAGAACTGGGAGAACCGGCCGACGGCCCGGAACGGGTTGCGGAGCGGATCCAGCATCGCCCACGGCCAGAAGGCGACCATCACTCCCCAGCCGACCGCCACTGCGCCCGTCCAGCGGGCGCCGAGATGGAGCAGCTCTCGCCTCGAGGGCCGGGCCGGCCGCCCGGCCGGGCCAGCCTGCGCGAGGATCGCGACCCACAGCACGAGGGCGAAGCCGTAGAGGACGACGCCTCCCACGCGAACCCCGGAGGCGAGGCCGATCAGGGCCCCCGCGCGGAGGGCGCGGGCCCAGGTCGTTCGCGGCCAGTCGTCGCAGGCGAGGATCCCGGCCAGGGCGACGGCGTACATCGCGGCGAACGGGACGTCCTTGGGATTGAAGAACGCGTTGCCGTAGAAGACCGGGGTGAGGGCGAGGACGAGGAGCGAGAAGAAGCCGCCGGGGGGGCCGCCGAGCCGACGCCCCACCCGGACGACGGCCACGAACGCGGCAAACGCGAAGACGACGTTCGCGAGGTGGCGAGTCGTGTAGGTCTCGAGCGGCGAGGCGCGCACCGCGAGCTCGGCCACGATCTCGAAGAAGCCTCCGTACTTCGTCTGGTCCAGGTCCTCGGTGACCCTCGGCTCGTTGCCGAGGGTCACGTACCAGCGCAGCAGCCGGCGCCCCCAGCGGTGTTGCACCCCCTCGTCGACCGAGATGCCGTAGTCGGCGACGCTGGCCAGCATGACGACGGCGAGCAGGGCCAGCAGCGCCCACGTCGCCCAGCGCCAGGCTCGGCTGCGCGCGCCGCGGCCGGTCGCCGCCACCGGCTCGGCCGCGCTCAGAGGGTGGTTCCGTCCGGAACGACGCCGCCCTTCGGCACGATCACGACGCCGTCCCGGATGTAGTAACCGTCGCCGTCGTGCTCGCGCACGCCCGCCTCGTTCAGGATGCGCACCCCGCGGCCCACGCGCGCGTTCTTGTCGACGATCGCGCGCTCGACCACCGAGTCCGCGCCGATGCCGATCGCCGGCAGCCCCTTCGCGTGCGCGCGGTCGATCTCCTCCAGGCTCTCGTAGAAGTCGGCGCCCAGCACCAGGCTGTTGCGGATGCGCGTGCCCTGGCCGATGCGGCTGCGGATGCCGAGCAGCGAGCGCTCGACCTCCGCCCCCATCGCGATGCAGCCCTCGGAGACGAGCGTCTGGCGCAGCTGGCAGCCCTCGACCTTGGTCGCCGGCAGGAAGCGCGGGTGCGTGTAGACCGGCCGCAGCGAGTCGTAGAAGTCGAACGGCGGCATCGAGTCGCACAGCTGCAGGTTCGCCTCGAAGTACGAGCCGATCGTCCCGACGTCCTCCCAGTAGCCCCGGAAGAAGTGCGCCTGCACGCGCATCTCGCCGATCGCCTTGGGGATCACGTGGCGGCCGAAGTCGACCAGCGCCGGGTCCTCGATCCCCTTCTCGAGGCCCTCGCGCGAGAACATGTAGATGCCCATCGAGGCGAGGAAGCCACGGCCGTGCCCCGGGATGTCGGACTCGAGCTCGTCGAGCCGCTCCGGGCCGGGCTTCTCCTCGAACAGCACGATACGGCCCTGGCGGTTCACCTTCAGGATGCCGAAACCGGAAGCCTGCTCGCGCGACACCGGGATCACCGCGACCGTCGCGTCGGCGACGTGCCTGCGGTGGGTGTCGAGCATCTTGCGGAAGTCCATCTGGTACAGCTGGTCGCCCGAGAGGATCAGCACCTCGCGGCTGCGGTGGCTGCGGAAGTGCCACATGCTCTGGCGCACCGCGTCGGCCGTGCCCTGGAACCAGTGCGGGCTGTCGTCGGTCTGCTCGGCCGCCAGCACCGTCACGAACGCCGTGCTGAAGATGTCGAACTTGTACGTCATCGACAGGTGCTTGTTCAGGCTCTCGGAGTTGTACTGCGTGAGCACGAAGATCCGCCGCAGGTTCGAGTTCAGGCAGTTGCTGACCGGGATGTCGATCAGGCGGTACTTGCCGGCGATCGGAACCGCCGGCTTGGAGCGCTGGCGGGTCAGCGGGAACAGCCTCGTCCCCCGCCCGCCCCCGAGGATGACCGCGAGGCAGTCGTTCATGGTTGCGGCGATTCTGACACGCACCGTCGCGGCGGTGTCAAGGACGGACGACTCTGCTAGGCTGAGCCGGCATGAGCGAGCAGCGCGCCGGCGCGTGGCGGCCGCCCGGGCTCGTCCGCCGCCTGGCGGCCGGCGCCTGGCACGTGCCCGCGGGCTTCGGCTTCCTGCTCAAGAACCCGTCGCTGTGGCCGCTCGCGGCGCTGCCCGCGCTGCTCGCGCTCGCGCTGATCGTGGCGGGCTCCGTGCTCGGGATCTTCCTCGTGCCCCGTCTCGAGACGGCCTTCGTGCCCGCGCCCGGCTCGCTGCCGCAGTGGCTGGACCTGCCGCTGACGCTGCTGCTGTGGACGGCCACGATCGGGGCCGGGGCGTTCCTCGGCCTGGGCGTCGCCCTGCTGCTCGCCTCGCCGCTGCTCGATCGGCTCTCGCGCCAGGTGGAGCGGCGCCTGCGCGGCAACGTCCACGACAGCGGCCTCGGCCTGGGCTGGGAGATCCGGCAGGCGGTTCGCGGGGCCCTCTACTTCGTGCTGGTGGCCCCGCTCGTCTTTCTGCTCGGCATGGTCCCAGTCGTGGGCCCGATCCTCTCGCTGCTGCTGGGCGGCCGCGCGGTGGCGATGCAGATGACCGACCCCGCGCTCACCCGCCGCGGCGCCACGTTCCGCGACAAGCGGGCGTGGCACCGGCGCTGGCTCCCGGAGAGCCAAGGTTTCGGCCTCGCGGGCATGATCGGGCTGCTCGTGCCCTTCGCGAACCTGCTGCTCGCGCCGGCCCTGGTCGTCGGAGCCACGCTGCTCGTCGTGGAGCTGGAGGAGATCGAGGGATCCGCGCCAGGCACGGGGGGGTCCGAGGCAGCCCCCCCTTGAACCTGACCCGGAGGAGCCGCGACCCTCGTAGCAGGGCCGCGGTCCCCGGGCCAGGCCGGGCTACAGGGTCACGCCTCGCGGGTGGCGCGGCTGCGCATCCGGCTTCTGCAAGGTGACGCTGAGGTCGAGCGGCCGCCCGTCGCGCTGTACCGTCACCGTCACCGGCTTGCCGTCTGCGGCCGCGCGCACGGCGGCGCCCAGCGCGCCAGCGCCCTCGATCGGCTTGCCGTCGAACTTCAACAGGACGTCGCCCGCCTTGAGGCCTCCCTTCGCAGCGGGGCTGTCTGCGTCGACGGAGGTGACCAGCACGCCGCTCTTGCCGGGCAGCTTGTACGCGGCGGCGAGCTGGTCGCCGATGTCCATGAACTCGACGCCGAGGCGGCGCGGGCCGCCCGCGCGGGGCATCATGCGCAGCATCATGTCGTCACCGCCGTGTCGGAATGAGAAGGCGTGTGGCGGCATGGGCGCCCGAGGGGCTTCTGGGGCTTCCGGGGCTTCCGGGGCTTCCAGGGCCTCGGGCGCCTCCGGCGGCTCCGGCGGTTCCGGCAGCTCGAAGCGGAACTCCCGCATGCCCGGGAAGTCCTGGCCCTCGAAGACCCGCATCTTCCGCTGGCTCTCGCCGAGCGTCGCGCTGAGCTTCTGCGGCGAGCCGCCACGCGTGACGTCGACCGCGACCGAGCGGCCGGCCGGGGTCTCGCCGACCAGGCGCGCGAGCTGTGCGGCGCTGCGCACGGGCTCGCCGTCGAAGCGCACAACGACGTCGCCCTCCTTGATCCCCGCCTTCTGGGCCGGGCTGTCCGACTCGACGGACCCGACCTTCGCCCCGCGCGCGTCGCCCTCGAGATCGTCGAGGCCGACGCCCAGATACCCTCCGCCTGGGTGGCGGACGATCA
>Ga0302299_10002507_pt1 | contig 11220 bp, 7 predicted proteins | sample III_Fen_N3_4_FD_198795 | JGI IMG/M metagenome (GOLD analysis project Ga0302299, IMG submission 198795) | Peat permafrost microbial communities from Stordalen Mire near Abisko, Sweden - III_Fen_N3_4 | ecosystem: Environmental > Terrestrial > Soil > Wetlands > Permafrost | place: Sweden: Abisko...
CGAGCACGATGACGGGGTCGGGCACGAAGCCCAGGTCACGGCCGGCCAGGCCCGAGAAGGTGCGCGCGAAGAGGCCCGCGGCCAGCACCAGCACGAGCGAGAGGGCGACCTGGGCCACCACCAGCGTTCCGCCGAGGGCGCTCGACGTCTCGCCCGAGAGCCCGCTCGCCCCCTTCGCCGCGTCCGCCGGCCGAAGGCGGGTGGCCCGCAGCGCGGGGGCGGTGCCGAAGAGCAGCGCGGCGAGCACGGTCAGGCCGGCCGCGAAGAGCAGCACCGTGGCGTTGAGCGAGAGGTCGAGGCTGACGGCCTCGCCCGAGCTCGCGAGCTGACGCACCAGCAGCCGGCTGCCCCAGTGCGCGAGGACGACACCCAGCAGCGCACCGGGCAGCGCGAGCAGCAGGCTCTCGGTCAGCAGCTGTCTCGCCAGCCGGGAGCGCGAGGCGCCGAGCGCGAGCCGAGCCCGCAGCTCGTGGCGACGTGCGCCCGCCCGCGCGACTTGAAGGCCGGCCACGTTCGCGCAGGCGATCAGCAGGACGAACCCGGCCACGCCGAGCAGCGTCAGCAGGGGCGCCCTTAAGCGCCCCCGCAGCGGCGAGAAGCCCTGGGCCGCCGGCTCGAACGAGAGGCCTTCCTGCAGGTAGTGCGCCTGGCCTTCAGCGTTCCAGCGCGGGGGGAGCGTGGCCGCGCGGATGGCCGGCTGCACCTCGCGCAGGGCGGCGGTCGCCGCCTCCGCCGACTGCCCAGCCTTCCTGCGGGCGAAGATCTCGAGCCACCAGGTGGAGCGCCCGTCCAGGAGGTCCTCCGGCCCGGACGAGCCCGTCAGGGTCGCGGCGCCGTCGGCGCGGCCACCTCGTAGGCGCTGCCCACGGTGGGACCCGAAAACGCGGGCGGCGTCACGCCCACGACCGTGAAGGGGACCCCGTCGAGTGTGAGCGGTTGGCCGATCACGTCGAGCGAGCCCCCGTAGCGCCGTTGCCAGAAGGCGTAGCTGATGACGGCCACCGGCCCGTCCGGGCCGCCGCCGCGACGGTCGTCGGCAGGCCGTAACGCGCGACCGATCAGCGGCTCGACACCCAGGACCTCGAAGAACCCGCCGCTCACCCAGAGCCCGTCGATGAGTTGTGACTCGCCGCCCTGCGCGAGGTCGAAGCGCGCGTGCGACCAGGCGAGGGCGCCGTCGAAGAGCTCGTGCTGGCGCGCGCGGATCTGCTCCCAGACGGGGTTGGTCCAGGAGTCGCCCTGCAGCCGCAGCAGGCGCTGTGGCTCGCGCACCGGCAGCGGTCGCAGCAGCAGGCTCTCCACCAGGCTGAAGATCGCGGTGTTCGCGCCGATGCCGAGCGCGAGCGAGGCGATCGCCACCAGCACGAATACCGGGCTCCTGGCGAGCACCCGCAGCCCGTAGCGCAGGTCCTGCAGGACGTCCTCGACGATGCGCGTGCCGCGGGCGTCGCGGCAGTCCTCCTTCACTCGCTCCAGGCCGCCGAACTCGATCGCCGCACGGCGCCGCGCCTCGGCCTCGCCCAGTCCCTGCCGCACCAGGTCGTCCACCCGGCGCGCGAGGTGGTCGCGCAGCTCCGCATCGAGCTGGCGCTCCAGCCGCGCGCGGTGCAGCAGCCGGCCCCAGCGCGTCACTGTCGCTGCGCTCCGGTCGCCAGGATCAGCCTCACCGCCTCGCTCAGCCGCTTCCAGCTCGCCTCTTCCGTGCCCAGCTCGGCGCGACCGCTGCGGGTCAGGCGGTAGTACTTCGCCTCGCGCCCGGTGTCCGACTGCCTCCAGTCGGCCTCCAGGAAGCCGCGATTCTCGAGGCGGTGGAGCGCGGGATAGAGCGAGCCCTGCTGCACCTGCACGACGTCGCGCGACAGCTGCTGCAGCCGCTGCGCGATCGCGTAGCCGTGGAGCGCTTCGAGGGCGACCACCTTGAGGATCAGCAGGTCCAGCGTGCCCTGGGGCAGGTCCGAGCGCGGCGGGGTCATAGACACCTCGTGCTTCGACATATACCACTTCGACATGTAGAAGCACAAGGTGTCGGGCACACCACCGGCTCTCGTCGCGCGGCACTGGCCCATGGTGATAAACGCGCCTCCGCGAGCAGCTGACGCGGAGGAGGCGCTCGCGCCCGCAAGGCACTCGCAGAGTGATCGCCGCTGGCTCGGCAGAGTTCGCGGATCGCGGTTGCGCGCTCGGCGACGGTGATGGCGGTCGGCCTCGCGCCGCTGGCCCGAGCGCCCGCGAGGCTGGATTGAACGGCTCATGAGCGGCGGGGCGGGTCGTCGTATCCTCGACGTGTGCGCAGCCTCGACCCTCGCTCGCCCAGCACCGCCGTGCTCGCGTGCCTCCTTCTGTCGGGCTGTGGCGCGGGCGGCGACTCTCCCACCGGCCCCGGCACGCCTTCCACGGGCGCGCCGAAGCTGCGCGTCGCCGTGGACACGAACCGAGTGCTGCGCACGGTCGACCCGGGGCGCGTGCTCGGCGGCAACCTCGGGGCCTGGGTCGCGCCCTCGAAGCTGAACGGCCCGACCGGGTCGTACGTGATCGAGCGCGGCGCGCGGCTGCTGCGCTTCCCCGGCGGCAACCTCGCAAACTCCTTCTGCTGGGAAACGCTGCGCGCCTCGGACAAGGACCTGCAGAAGTGGGACGACTGGAGCTGGGGCACCGGCGTAGAACCCTACCTCGCGTTCCTCGGCAGCGTCGGCGGCGAGCCGCTCTACTCGCTGAACCCCTTCGACCACGTGATCGACGGCCGTTCCCACCGGGCGCTCGACGAGGCCCGTGCGCTGGTGCGGCTCTTCGTCTCGCGCGGCTACGCGGGAGCCTTCTACGAGGTCGGCAACGAGAACGACGGCTCCTGGAACCCGATGCTGTCGCCGCCGGAGTACGTGGACCGCTTCGTCGCGTTTGCCGAGATGGTGAAGCGCGAGGACCCCTCGGCGCGGATGCTGGGACCGGTGGGCTCGGGCACCGAGGCCGCCTGGCGGGACGGCTTCATCGACGGCCTCGCGGCACAGGGCAGGCTGTCTCTGCTCGACTATTTCGCCTTCCACTACTACGGCGGCTGGATCTCGAACACGAACAGCGCCGGCATCGACCTGACCTCTCCGCAGCGCATCCCCGGCTACGTCACGGCGATCCGCGAACGCCTGGCGGCGCGCGGCGGTGCGAACGTCGGCGTCGCGCTCACCGAGTGGAACGCGGCGATCTGGGACACGGGGGCCACCCGCGGGCAGAGCACGATCGAGCAGGGCCTGTGGCTGGCGGACACCGCGGGAACGCTGTTCCGCAGCCTCGACGTCGCGAACGTCTGGATGGACCTGACGGGCGACGACCCGCACGGCCTGCTCTCCGACCGCGCAACTCCGCCCACCCGCACGAAGAACTACTGGCCCGTGTACCTGGCCGGCCGCACGCTCGGCCTCGGGCGGCGCGACGCGGCCGTGGACGTGGTCGAGGCGACGCCGGACGTGGCGTCGACACACGCCACCGCCTACGCCACGCGCGGGCGCGACGGCATGCTCGGCATCCTGCTCGTCAACAAGGGCGAGGCGCTCTCGGCCGAGGTCGCGCTCGGCAGCCGGGGCTGCACCGCCGTCACGTCGCTGCGGCTCGATGCCGATGGCTACGCGGCCGGCACCGGTCCGGCGACGCACGCCGCCGGCTGTGCCTCGGGCACGCTGACGACGGAGCTGCCGAAGACGTCCATCGTGGGGCTCGTGCTCGCGCCCTGAGGCGAGAGAGAGCCGAGCTGAGACAAGGAGTGTCGACCATGAAACTGCTGGCCGCCGTGATTGCCGTCGTCGTTGGGGGGCTGCTCCCCGCGCCAGCGCCAGCCGCCGATCTGCCCGCGGCTGCCGAGCGGCGCGCCGGCTTCGACGCGGGCTGGCGCTTCGCGAAGGGCGATCCCGCCGGCGCGGAGCAGCCGGGCTTCGCCGACGGCGGCTGGCGTTCGCTCGACCTCCCCCACGACTGGGCGATCGAGGGCCCGTTCGACCCGAAGATCAACCCGCACGCCGGCGCGCTGCCGGCCTTCGGGGTCGCCTGGTACCGCAAGCACTTCCGGGTGCCGGCCGAGGCGAAGGGGCGCTTCTACGCGATCGAGTTCGACGGAGCGATGTCGAACGCCACCGTCTACCTGAACGGCCAGCGGCTCGGCGGCCGGCCGTACGGCTACATCGGCTTCTCGTTCGACCTCACGCCGCAGCTCGTCTTCGGCGGCGAGAACGTGCTGGCGGTGCGCCTCGCGCCGGAGGAGCGCTCCTCGCGCTGGTACCCCGGCGCGGGCATCTACCGCCACGTCTGGATCGACGCGACAGGTCCCGTGCACGTCGCGCGCTGGGGCACCTACGTGACGACGCCAAAGGTCAGCGACGACACGGCGACGGTCAGCGTCCGCACTGAGCTGCGCAACCGCGAGGCGCAACCGGCGAGCGTCTCGCTCGAGACGAGGATCCTCGACGCCCGCGGCCTCGAGGTGGCGCGACGCTCGGACGAGGCGACCGTGCCGGCGGGCGCGACGCAGGCGGTCCCCGTCACGCTGAGCGTGCCGAAGCCGGAGCGCTGGGATCTCGAGCGGCCTTACCTCTACACGGCGGTGAGTGAGGTCAGGCGCGGCGACGCGACGCTCGACCGCTACCAGACGCGCTTCGGCATCCGTACCATCGAGTACGGCCCGCAGAAGGGCATCCTGCTGAACGGCCGCCGCGTGCGCTTCCAGGGCGTCTGCAACCACCACGACCTCGGCGCGCTCGGCACGGCCGTCAACTACCGCGCCACCGAGCGCCAGCTCGAGATCCTCAAGCGCATGGGCACGAACGCGATCCGCACCAGCCACAACCCGCCCTCGCCCGAGCTGCTCGAGCTCGCCGACCGCATGGGCTTCCTGGTGATGGACGAGGCGTTCGACATGTGGCGCATGCCCAAGGTCGAGAACGGCCTCAGCAAGTTCTTCGACGAGTGGAGCGACACCGACCTGCGCGACCTGCTGCGCCGCGACCGCAACCACCCGTCGGTGGTGATGTGGTCGATCGGCAACGAGATCCCCGAGCAGGACAAGGAGGATGGCTGGAAGGTCGCAAAACGCCTCGCCGACATCTGCCGGCAGCAGGATCCGACGCGGCCGACGACGGCCGCCTTCGACTCTGCCGACAACGCGATCAAGAACCACCTGGCCGAGCAGGTCGACATCCCCGGCTGGAACTACCGCGCCCACCAGTACCCGCAGCTCGCGAAGCAGCACCCGCAGTGGACGATGGTCGCCAGCGAGACGTCGTCGTGCGTCAGCTCGCGCGGCGTCTACCACCTGCCGATCGAGAAGTACGAGAAGCACCCCTCGCTGCAGCTCACGAGCTACGACGTGATCGCACCGCCGTGGGCGTACTGCCCGGACGTGGAGTTCGCAGCGCTCGAGAAGACGCCGCAGGTCATCGGCGAGTTCGTGTGGACGGGCTTCGACTACCTCGGCGAGCCGACGCCCTACTTCCTCGACGCGGCGGCGCAGAAGACCGACTGGCCGGCGCGCAGCTCGTACTTCGGCGTCGTCGACCTGGCCGGCTTCCCCAAGGACCGCTTCTACCTCTACCAGAGCCAGTGGACGAAGGCGCCGATGGTCCACGTGCTGCCGCACTGGAACTGGGCGGGGCGTGAGGGCCAGCCGATCCCGGTCGTCGCCTACACGAACGCCGAGGCGGTCGAGCTGTTCCTGAACGGGAAGTCGTTGGGCAGGAAGGCGAAGGGCGCGGAGCCGGTCGTGATCCCGGTCGGCAAGAAGACCAGCGACGACCTGAAGTTCGTCACGAAGTACCGGATCGTCTGGCAGGTGCCGTACGCGCCGGGCGAGCTGAAGGCGGTGGCCTTCGCCGGCAGCCAGGCCGTCGCGACGGACGTCGTGCGCACGGCGGGTGCGCCCGCGCGGCTGCTGCTGGAACCGGATCGCAAGGCGATCCGCGGCGACGGCGAGGACCTGTCGTTCGTGACCGTGCGCGTCGTCGACAGAGACGGCAACCCGTGCCCGGCGGCGGACAACCTGGTCCGCTTCGAGCTCGGCGGCCCCGGCGTGATCGCCGCCGTCGACAACGGCAACGCCGCGAGCGTCGAGCCGTTCCAGGCCGATCGGCGCAAGGCCTTCTCGGGGCTCGCGCTCGTGATCGTGCGCGCGAAGCGCGGCGAGGCGGGCCCGATCTCCCTGAAGGCGAGCGCGGAGGGCCTGGCCGCCGCCGAGACGACGATCACGGCCGCGGGCCGGTGAGCTGGAACCTCACGCCGTCCCGCGGAAACGAAAGCTCACCACGATTGCGTTCGCGCACCGCAATTGACACGACTTTGCCCGATCCGGTGCGACTCCTCACACACGACGACAGCGCACGGCCCCACGATCGTTGGGCGGGCGAGAACGGCCGCGTCACGCGGACGAGCCCGGCGAGGAGGCGGCAATGAAGCGATCAGGGTGGCTGATGTTCGGGGCGGCGGCGCTCGCTGCGCTCCTGGCGGGTGCCTGCGGCGGCAGCCGCGAGAGCGAAGGCCAGGACGGCGAGGATCACGGCCAGCTGTCGGGCCCGAGCGCGACCGCGACGCCGGCTGCCACGGCCACTCCCGCGCCGACGCCCACGCCCGCGGCCGGCGGGGGCACGGCGATCACCGTCTCCTACAACCAGGACATCAAGCCGATCTTCGACTCGAGCTGCCGCAGCTGCCACTCCCAGCTCGCCTCGTACTCCGGCACGATGATCGTCGTCAGGCCCGGGGATCCCTCCTCGCCGCTCGTCGTCAAGACGCAGCCCGGCGGCTCGATGTACTCGAGGCTGCCGGCCGATCGCGCGACGAACGCCGAGCTGATCCGCCGCTGGGTGGTCGAGAACGGCGCCGCGCAGTCGCGCTGAGCCGACCCGGGCCGGGGTCGGCTAGCTCGCCGACTCCGGCTCGCGCCGCAGCATCACCTGCGTGCGGTCGTCGCCGAACGGCGTCCCGTCGGCGAACACCTCGACCGCCGTCTCGATCGCGACCGCGAGCGCGACCAGCGGCTCGCGCGCGTACTGGCAGACCACGGCCTGCAGCCGGTCGAGGCCGAACTCGTCGCCCTTGGGGTTCGCGGCCTCGGTGATGCCGTCGGTGTAGAGCATCACCAGGTCGCCCGGCTGCAGCATCACCTCGGCACGCTGGTAGTCGACCGCGGGGAACAGGCCGATCGGCAGCCCGTTCGCCTCGAGCCGCTGCACGCTGCCGTCGGCGCGCACCAGCAGCCCGGCGTTGTGGCCCGCGTTCGTGTAGGAGAGCCGGCCGCTGTGCGGGTCGAGCGCGCAGATGAACGCCGTCACGTAGCGCTCGGGCGGCGTCTTCAGGTACAGCCGCCGCGAGACGCGCGAGCAGATCAGGTCGGTCGTGTGGCCGACCTCGATCGGCCCCATCAGCAGGGCGTCGAAGGATGCCGCCAGCAGCGAGGCCGCCATCCCCTTGCCCGAGACGTCGGCGATCACGATCACTTCCTCGTCCGTCTCGTCGCGCTTCTGGAACTCGTAGAAGTCGCCCGAAACGGCACGCGAGGCGTCGTTGCAGGCGAACACGGCGTAACCGGGGATCTCGGGCAGGTGCTCGGGCAGCAGCGTCAGCTGGATCTGCCGGGCGATCGCCATCTCCTTCTCGAGCTCGCGGCGGCGCGCGCCCTCCTCGGCCAGCGCGAGGTTGCGGATGCGCAGCGCGGCGACCGAGGCGAGCGCGGTCAACAGCTCGAGGTCCGGCTCGGAGAAGCGGCGCAGGTGGATGCGCGAGCTGAGCACGATCATCCCCTCGCAGCCGGCCGGGCCAAGCAGCGGGGCCGCGATCAGGCTGCGGACTCCCGAGCTGAGGATGCTCTCGGCGGCGGCGAAGCGCTCGTCGGTCAGGGCGTCGAGCACCAGCGCCGACTGCCCCTTCTCCACCACCTCGTGCTCGAGGCTGCGTGAGTGGAACATCTCGCCCTTCGCGCCCGGCAGTCGGCGGCTGGCAGCCTGCTGGAGCCCGCCGTAGCCCTTCTTCAGGTAGATCACCGCCTCCTCGGGACCGAGGTGGGCGAAGGCGCGGTCGAGCACCAGCTCGAGCAGCTCCTCGAGTGAGATCGTCCCGGCGAGGGCACGGTGGACCTCGTTCAGGAGCTTGAGGCGCCCGGCCGACTCCTTCTCAGCCTGCTGCAGCAGCTCCGAGGCCGAGCGCAGCACGATCGTGTCCGACGAGGCCTCGCGCGCGCGGCTCGTGGCGGGCCGCTGCGCGGCCGACGCGTCGAAGCCCTCGATGCTGATCACTGTTTCGGAGAGCTTGACCAGGTCGCCGCCGCTGACCCGCGACGGAGCCGCGAGCGGGCGGCCGTTCAGCAGCGTCGTGTTGCGCGAGCCGAGGTCCTCGACCATCCACTCCGCGCCCTCGCGATAGAAGCGGGCGTGCTGGCGGGAGAGGAAGCGGTCGGAGAGCACGAGGTCTGCCTTCGACGAGCGCCCGACCACGAGCGACTCGGCCTCGCACACGTGCTCGAAGGGCTCGCCGACCGGGGGCGTGACGCGCAGATGGAGGGGGCTCATCGCTGGTGCTCGCGGATCGTAGCACGCTCGTGATAGCTTGCGCGGCCGGAGGTCCTGCCCCATGCGCCTGCGCGCCGCCGTGCTGCTGACCCTGCTGTTGCCGGCGCTGCCCGCGAGCGCAGCGAGCGCCGAGGAGGCCCTGGCGGCGCGCTACCGCGAGGCGGCCGGCCGCATCCTCGGCCGCGCGCTGGTCGACGAGGGGGCCTGGCGCCGGCTCGAGCAGCTGACCACCCGCATCGGCCCCCGCCTGAGCGGCTCGCCCGGCCTCGAGCGGGCGCTGGCCTGGGCGGCCGAGGGGATGAAGGCCGACGGGCTCGAGAACGTGCGGCTGCAGCCGGCGAAGGTCCCGCACTGGCTGCGCGGGCGCGAGCAGGCACGCGTCGTCGCGCCGGTGGCGAAGGACCTCCACGCCCTCGGCCTGGGGCTGAGCGTCGGCACGCCGAAGGACGGCATCACGGCGCCGGTGGTGGTCGTGCGCAGCTTCGAGGAGCTGACGGCGCTCGGCAAGGAGAAGGTGCAGGGCCGCATCGTCGCCTTCGTGCCCGAGTGGGAGGGCTACGGCCGCACGGTCCGCTACCGCTCGTCGGGCGCCTCCGCCGCGGCGAGGCTCGGCGCCGTCGCGGTCCTCGTGCGCTCGGCCACCGGGCGCTCGCTCGCGACACCGCACACCGGGATGCTGAGCTACGAGGACGACGCGCCGCGGATCCCGGCGATGAGCCTGTCGGTCGAGGACGCGCTGTGGATGCGCCGGATGGCCGCCGCCGGCGAGGCTTTGACCGTCTCGCTGTCGATGGAAGCCCGGCTCGAGGGCGAGGCCGACTCCGCGAACGTGCTCGCCGAGATCCGCGGCAGCGAGCGGCCGGACGAGGTGGTGGTGCTGGGCGGCCACCTCGACTCCTGGGACGTCGGCCAGGGCGCGCACGACGACGGCTGCGCGTGCACCGCCGCCTGGCAGGCGCTGGTGATCCTGAAGCAGCTCGGCCTGCGGCCGCGCCGCACGCTGCGGGTCGCGCTGTGGACCGCCGAAGAGAACTCCGGCAGCGGCGGCCGGGCCTACCGCGAGGCGCTCGGCCCGTCGGCGTCCTCTCACGTGGCCGCGATCGAGATGGACGGCGGCTGCGAGCGGCCCGTCGGCTTCGGCTTCAGCGTGCTCAAGCCGGGCGAGCCGCGCCGGCGGGGGTCAGGGGCGGGCGAAGCTTCCGAGCCGGAAGACCCGTTGGCGGCGGGTGCCCTGGCCACGCTGCGCGACGTCGCCTCGCTGTTCGGCGCGATCGACGCGTCGCAGGTGAAGTGGGGCGGCGGCGGCGCGGACATCGGCCCGCTGATGCGCGACGGCGTCCCCGGGCTGTCGCTCGACACCGTCGGCGAGCACTACTTCGACTGGCACCACACGGACGCCGACACGCTCGACAAGGTCGAGCCCTCCGACCTGCGCCGGGCGACGGCGATGCTGGCCGTCATGGGCTACGTGCTGGCCGACATGCCGGAACGGCTGGTGCCGGGAACGGAAACGACCACGCCATCGAGGGGCGAGGGGCCCGGCGAGTAGGGACCCAAGACGGCCAGCCTTACCTGGCGTCCTTGTCCTTGGGGGGCTCTGCCCCCCAAACCCCCATGGACGGCGTCCGGCGCGAGCTAGAATGCAGCCGGAGCCTGGACCAGCCGCAAGGAGGCAGCATGACAGCGGACCGCAGCGAGATGAGCCGGCGAACGTTCACGGCGACCACGGGGCTCACGGCCGCGGCGCTCGTGGCCGGGCAGGCGAGCCGCGTGCTCGGCGCGAACGACCGCGTCGTGCTCGCGTCGATCGGCATCCGGGGGCAGGGCGACGCCCTCAAGCAGGGCTTCGCGAAGCTGCCCGGCGTCGAGATCAAGACGCTGTGCGACATCGACGAGAACCTGTTCGCGAGCCGAGCGAACGACCCCCAGCTCAAGGACGTCGCCACGTTCAAGCCGGGCTACGCGAAGGACATGCGCCGGGTGTTCGAAGACAAGGACATCGACGGCGTGATCGTCGCGACCCCGAACCACTGGCACGCGCTCGCCACGATCTGGGCCCTGCAGGCCGGCAAGCACGTCTACGTCGAGAAGCCGGCCTCCCACACGGTCTGGGAAGGCCGGAAGATGGTCGAGGCGAAGGACCGCTACCAGAAGGTCGTGCAGGTCGGCACGATGAACCGCAGCCGCCCGCCCGTGCGCCAGGCGATCCAGTTCATGCACGACGGCGGGATCGGCAAGGTCTACATGGCCCGCGGCCTGTGCTTCAAGTCGCGCCCGGGCATCGGCAAGTACCCCGACGGCCCGATCAGCGACGGCAAGGCGCACCACCTCAACGTCGAGGCCGGCCCCGTGCCCGAGGGCGTCTGGGACGCCTCCTACCTCGCCAAGGTCGACTACGACCTGTGGCTGGGGCCCGCGCCCGCGACGCCCTGGAACCGCAACCACTTCCACTACAACTGGCACTGGCACTGGGCCTACGGCAACGGCGACACCGGCAACCAGGGCCCGCACCAGTTCGACGTCGCGCGCTGGGGCCTCGCGAAGAACGAGCACCCGGTCGCTGTTTCCTCGATCGGCGGCTACTTCGGCCCGCCGGCCTCGCAGGACACGCCCGACGTGCACACCTCGCTCTTCGAGTACCAGGACGGCGTCGTGTTCGAGTTCGCGACACGCGGCGAGTACA
>Ga0302299_10002508_pt1 | contig 11218 bp, 12 predicted proteins | sample III_Fen_N3_4_FD_198795 | JGI IMG/M metagenome (GOLD analysis project Ga0302299, IMG submission 198795) | Peat permafrost microbial communities from Stordalen Mire near Abisko, Sweden - III_Fen_N3_4 | ecosystem: Environmental > Terrestrial > Soil > Wetlands > Permafrost | place: Sweden: Abisko...
CCGCGCGAGCGGCTCGCCGAGGTCGTGATCGCCTACGAGCCGATCTGGGCGATCGGCACGGGCAAGGTCGCGACGCCCGACCAGGCGCAGGAGGCCTGCGCCTTCGTCCGCGCACTGGTCGCCGGGATCGACTCAGGCGCCGCGCAGGCGCTGCGCGTCCAGTACGGCGGCAGCGTGAAGCCGGACAACGCCGCAGAGCTGCTGGGTCTGCCGGACGTCGACGGCGCGCTCGTCGGCGGAGCCGCGCTCGAGCCCGCCTCGTTCGCTGCGATCATCGAAGCGGCGCGCGGATGACCGGCGACCCCGGCATTCCCGCCCCGAGCGCCGTCCTCGTCATCCTCGACGGCTGGGGGCTCGCGCCGCCCGGCCCGGGCAACGCCGTCGAGCTGGCGGACACGCCCGTCTTCGACGACCTCTGGGCGCGCTACCCGCACACCCAGCTCACCGCCTGCGGCCGCGCCGTGGGCCTGCCGGACGGGCAGATGGGCAACAGCGAGGTCGGGCACCTGAACCTCGGCGCCGGCTCGGTCGTGCGCCAGGACCTCACCCGCATCGACGACGCCGTACGCGACGGCGTCCTCGACGAGAGTCCGGTGCTGCGCGAGGCGATGACCGGCGCGCCGCGCGTGCACCTGATCGGACTCGTGAGCGACGGCGGCGTGCACTCCAGCCTCGAGCACCTGGGCGCGCTGATCCGTCTCGCGGCGGACCTCGCCGTCCCGGACCTCGTGATCCACGCGTTCACCGACGGGCGCGACACCTCACCGACGGGTGGCGAGGACTTCCTCGCGACGGTCGAGGACTGGTGCACCGTTGCGGGCAACGCGCGCATCGGGAGCGTCATCGGCCGCTACTTCGCGATGGACCGCGACAAGCGCTGGGACCGCCTCCAGCAGGCGTACGACCTGCTCGTCCATGGTCGCGCGGAGCATCACGCGCCGAACGCGCCTGCGGCGGCGCGCGACGCGTACGACCGCGCGGAGACCGACGAGTTCATCACCGCGACGACGGTCGGCGACGAAGCGCTGATCCGCCCCGGGGACAGCGTGATCGGGATCAACTTCCGCCCCGACCGGATGCGCGAGATCAGCCGCGCGCTTGCGGAGCCGGGCTTCGCCGACACGGACCGCGGCGGCGCGCCGGTCGTCGAGCGCTACGCCTGCCTGACCGAGTACGAGGAGGACTTTCCCTACCCGGTCGCCTTCCCGCCCGAGCGCCCGAGCATCACCCTGCCGCACGTGATCGCCGCGCACGGCGGGCGTCAGCTGCACGTCGCCGAGACGGAGAAGTACCCGCACGTGACGTACTTCTTCGGCGGCGGGGAGGAGACGCCCGAGGACGGTGAGCGCCGCGAGCTCGTCCCGTCGCCGCGCGACGTCCCGACCTACGACTTCAAGCCGCAGATGAGCGCGCGCGAGGCGGCTGACGCGTTCGCCCGAGCCTGGCGTGAGGACGCGCCGACGTTCGGCATCATCAACTTCGCCAACCCCGACATGGTCGGGCACACGGGTGTGATTCCCGCTGCGGTGACGGCGATCGAGACTGCCGACGCCTGCCTGGGCGACGTCATCCGTGTGGTGCAGGAGTCGGGCGGAGTGCTGCTCGTCACCGCCGATCACGGGAACGCCGATCACATGCTCAACGACGACGGCAGCCCGAACACCGCGCACTCACTGAACCCGGTTCCGTGCGTCGTCACCGTCGAGGGGCTCGAGCTCCGCGACGGCGGCGTCCTCGCGGACGTCGCGCCGACGCTGCTGCAGCTGCTCGGGTTCACGCGGCCCGACGAGATGACGGGCAAGTCGCTGATCAGCTGAGAACGTTCTCCACCCACGTCGGCAGCTCAGCGAGCGACCGCGGGTCCACGTGGTGGGCGGCGTCGCTCTCGTCGTATCGCACGTCGAGGCCTCCCTCCGTCAGCAGGTCGCGGGCGGCGCGGCCGAACTCGACGCTGATCACGGGGTCGATGCGGCCGTGGGCGATCCACACCGGCAGGCCGGCGCGCGCCGGAAGGTCGGCGCTCCAGCCCTCGACCGTCGGCACGAAGCAGCTCAGCGCGACGATGCCGGCGGGTCGCGGGCGCCCGGCGCCCAGGCCGGTCGCGTAGGACATCACGCCACCCTGCGAGAACCCGCCGAGGACGATGCGCTCCCACGGCACGCCGGTCGCGTCCGGCACCGCGTCAAGGAACGCGCACAGCACGTCGTAGGTGGCGTGGAACGTGTCGTGGTCGGGGTAGCCGACGCGCGGCACCGCGTACCAGTGCCGCCCGCCCGGCGGCAGGTGGAGCGGCCCGCCTGGCGTGATCCCGACGAGCCTGCGCCCCGGATCCAGGAGATCGAGGAAGGGCAGAAGGTCGTGCTCGTCCGCGCCGCGCCCGTGCAGCAGCACGATCGCCCCCCGAGGGTCGCCCGCCGCAGGGCGGACGACGTGGGGGAGGGTGTCGGGCAGCCCGTGGCTCACGCCGGGGCGCGCGGGTTCGCGATCGGGGTGAGCGCCTGCTCGAGGCGCGCGCGCAGGCGCTCGTGCTGCGCCGGCAGCTTCAGGTCCTGGCCGAGCGTCGCTGCGGGCTCGTCGACGGTGAAACCGACGTCTCGTGAGGCGAGCTCGAAGAGCACGCCGCTCGGCTCGCGGAAGTAGACCGAGTGGAAGTACTGGCGGTCGATGATCGGCGTCGTGTGTGCGCCGGCGTCCTTGGCCTTGGTCCCGTAGTCGCGCAGCTCGGCGTCGTCGGCCGCGGACCACGCGACATGGTGCACCGTCCCGGCGCCCTGGATTCCGCGGTCCGGCGGCGGGCGGTCGTAGCAGAGGAGTGCGTGCCGGCCGGCGCCGTCGAGCCGCCAGTGCCCGCCCGCCTCGTCCCGGGGCGCGAAGCCGAGCGCGGCGAGCAGATCGGAACTGCGCTCCGGGAGCGCCGCGTAGGCCCGGATGCCGTGGAAGCCCTGGAGGGCGTGCTCGTCGGGGATGTCCGCGGCGTGGGCGGCGAGCGGCGGGTCGTCGCCGTGGGCGACGAGCAGTTCGTGGGCGAGGCCCTCCGGGTCGCGGAACAGCAGCACGTCGCCATCCCGTTCGGCCGCGACGCCCTCGGCCGTCAGCCGGCGCTCCCAGAACTCAATGGCGGCCGCGGACCCGACGCGCCAGCGGATCGCATGGATCATGCCGTCCCCGGCACGCCCGGGCGCCGCGCCGGGGAACTCGAAGAAGGTGAGGATCGACCCGGGCGCCCCGATCTCGTCCCCGTAGTACAGGTGGTACACGGTCGGCTCATCGAAGTTGACTGTCTTCTTCACCAGCCGAAGCCCCAGCAGGCGCGCGTAGAAATCGACGTTGCCGGGCGCGTCGGCGGTGATCGCGGTGATGTGGTGGAGACCCTCGAGTGCCATGCGGGAGCACGCTATCAGTGCTATATTTGCGTGTGCAACCATTCTTCCGCAGGCGCCGCCTTCACTGGTACCTTCGGCCCTTCCGGCCCCGTCCCAGCACCCACTGTCATGGCCACAGCTCCAGCACGAACAACGACTCCCACCGCCGGCGACAGCTTCAGCGACCGTGAGCTGCGCGCCTGGCGCGGGATGCTGCGGGCGCACGCGTCGCTGACGAAGTCCCTCGACGCCGACCTCGAGGCTGAGCACGGGCTGCCGCTCAGCTCCTACGAGGTGCTGCTGCACCTGGGGCATGCGGAGGGCGAGCGCATGCGGATGAGCGACCTCGCGCACACGGTGATCCTCAGCCGCAGCGGGCTGACCCGCCTCGTCGACCGGATGGAGCGAGAGGGGTTGCTCGCGCGCGAGTCGTGTCCGAGCGACGCACGCGGCTCGTTCGCGCGGCTCACCCAGGCCGGGCGGGCGAAGCTCGATGCGGCACGCCGCACGCATCTCTCCGGAGTTCGCGAGCGCTTCCTCGACCGGCTCACGGCCGACGAGCTGGACGTGCTCGGGGACTGCTGGGACCGGGTGATCCCGCCCGGGACCGACCCGGGCCCCGCCTGCGGCTCCGCCGAATCGTGAACAACCTCGGCCTCTACGTCGTCTGCCTCGGCATCCCGCTCGTCATCGGGCTCTGGACGCAGCATCGCGTCAAGAGCACCTTCCAGCAGTGGTCCGAGGTGCCCGAGGACACCGGGATGACGGGCGCCGAGGTCGCGCGCCGCATCCTCGACGCCAACGGTCTGCAGAACGTCCCGGTGCAGGGCGTCGCCGGCGCGCTCACCGACCACTACGACCCGCGCACGCGCAGCGTGAACCTCTCGGAGCCCGTCTACGCGGCCGCCACGATCAGCTCCACAGCGGTCGCTGCGCACGAGGTCGGGCACGCGATCCAGCATGCGAAGGCGTACGCGCCGATGACGGTCCGCTCCGCCCTCTGGCCCGTCACCGCGTTCGCCTCGAGCACCTGGACGATCCTGCTCCTGATCGGGGCGGTGCTGGGCGCGCTCAACCTCGTGCTGGCCGCGATCGTGTTGTACGCGGCGGTCGTGCTCTTCCAGATCGTCACGCTCCCGGTCGAGTTCGACGCCTCGCGCCGCGCCGCGATCCAGCTGAAGACGCTGGGGATCGCGAACCCCGACGAGTCGGTCGGTGTGCGCAAGGTGCTGACCTCCGCGGCACTCACGTACGTGGCGGGCGCGCTCGCCGCGCTCTCGCAACTCGTCTTTTTCGCCCTGACGTTCCTCGGCGGCCGCAACTGACCCTCGAGATCGTCGGGCGCGACGCGCAGTCCCAGGCGCGCGCGGGCGTCCTCACCACCGCGCACGGCGCCGTCCGCACGCCCGCGTTCGTCCCCCTGGCCACGAAGGCGACCGTTCGCGGGCTGCTGCCGTCGGAGGTCGCCGCCCTCGGCTACGACATGGTGCTCGGCAACACGTTCCACCTGCACCTGGAGCCGGGAGACGAGCTGATCGCGCGCCAGGGTGGGCTGCACCGCTTCATGGCCTGGGACGCCCCGATCGTCACCGATTCCGGTGGTTTCCAGGTCTTTTCGATGGGCCACGGCACCGTCGCCGACGAGGTGAAGGGCCGTGCGCCGCGCGGCTCGGGCCGCTCGGGCCGGATCCTCGCGATCGAGGAGGAGGGGGTGCGGTTCCGCTCCTACCTCGACGGTGGCGAGCGCTTCATCGGACCCGAGACGGCGATGGAGATCCAGGCGAACCTGCACTCCGACATCGCGCTCGTCTTCGACGAATGCACCCCGTTCCACGTCGAGCGCGAGTACACGCTGCGCTCCACCGAGCGCACGCACCGCTGGCTCGATCGCTGCCTCGCCTGGCACGACGAGCACGGTCCTGTGGATCAGCTCGTCTACGGGATCGTCCAGGGCGGGGTCTACGAGGACCTGCGCGTCGAGAGCACGCAGGCGGTCGCGGCGCGCGCCTGCGACGGCATCGCGATCGGCGGCTCGCTCGGCGCCGGCAAGGAGCAGATGTACGAGGTCGTGGGATGGGCCACGGGAGCGCTCGATGCGGGCGGCGACGTGCGCCCCCGGCATCTGCTGGGCATCGGCGAGATCGACGACCTCGTCGCCGGGGTCGTGCGCGGCATCGACACGTTCGACTGCGCGATGCCGACCCGGCTGGCGCGGCATGGGATGGCGCTGGTGCCGGATCCCGCCGGGCGCTGGCGCGTGGACCTCGCCAAGGCGGTGCACCGCGACTCCGAGGAGCCGATCATGGAGGGCTGCCCGTGCCCGACCTGCGCAATCGGCTGGACCCGCGGCTACGTCCGCTACATGGCCTCGAACCGTGAGCTCACGATCGCCCGTGCACTGACGCTGCACAACCTCGCGTTCGTCCAGCGCGTCGTCGCGCGCCTGCGCGCGGCGATCCTCGACGGGACCCTGGCCGACACGGCCGCCGCGCTGCTGGGCGGCGAGGCGCCGTAGAGCCCTGGCACACGCTCGGTCACTGGGTGTTCTGGCGGATCATGTCCTGCATCTTGCTGACCGTCTGATCCACCTGGTCAGAGACGACCTTCTGCAGGCGCAGGGTGTTGCTCTCGCGCGTCACGATCCCCGCGATCACGGCGCCGCCGGCGATCAGCACGACGAGCAGAACGACCACGGGGGCGAGCCTGCGCTTGCGGCGCGCCCGGGCGGGAAGGGTCGTCGCGCCGGCCGGGGGAGCGAGCGGGGCGACCGGCCGGCTGGGCGGCAACGGCTGGCGCTGCTGCACCGGCCCATCCCGCCCCACCCGCCCGGCGGGTACGCCGACGGCGTGGGTCACGCTGGTCGCGGGCTCGGCGACTCGGGTCGCCCGGGTGGAGGTTCCGACGCCGCGCGCGCCAGCGACGAGCGCTTCGCGCAGCTCCTCGGCGGTGGCGTAGCGGTCCGCCGGCTCGAGCGCGAGCGCACGATCGACGGCGGCCGCGAGCTCGGGCGTCACCTCGGGGTTCACGTGATCCAGCAGCGGTGGGGCCTCACGCTGCTGCTTCAGCGCGAGCTCCGTGAGCGTCGTCGCCTCGTAGGGGAGACGGCCCGAGAGGAACTGGTAGCTCACGACGCCGAGCGAGTAGATGTCCGATCGCGCCGTCGCCTCGACCCCGGTCGCCTGCTCGGGCGCGAGGTACGCCGCGGTCCCGAGCACCGAGCCGACCTGCGTGATCGACGACTCCTCGCTGAGCGCCTTCGCGATACCGAAGTCGGCGAGCTTCACCACACCGTCGGTCGAGCGCAGGAGGTTCCCGGGCTTCACGTCGCGGTGCACGACCCCGTTGCGGTGCGCGTAGTCGAGTCCGCGGCAGGCCTGGGCGACGATGCCGAGCGCCTCGGCGACGGGCAGCATGCCCTGCTCGCGCAGGATCTCCGCGCCCGACTGGCCCTCGACGTGCTCCATGACGATGTAGTGCCGCCCCGTCGCCTCGTCGAGACCGAAGTCGAAGACCTGCACGATGTTGGGATGCACGAGGCGCGCCGCCGACAGCGCCTCGCGGCGAAAGCGCGAGACGAACTGCTGGTCGTCGGCGAGGTGCTCGGCGAGCAGCTTCACGGCGACGTGCCGCTCGAGCCGGCGGTCGAGGGCGAGCACGACGGTCGACATGCCGCCGCTGCCCAGGCGCTCGCCGAGCTCGTAGCGACCGGCGAGGAGCTGGGCGCTCATGGACCGGTCGCGCCCGTCGTCGTCTGACCGGGGCTGACGCCGCCGTTGGGACCCGTCGAGGTCGTGGTGGGCTGCGTGGTCGTGGTCGTCGTCGAGTTCGTGGTGGTCGTGGTGGGCTGCGTGGTCGTGGTCGTCGTCGAGTTCGTGGTGGTCATGGTGGGCGCGGTCGTCGTGCCCGGCGTGGTGGCCGTCGTGGTGGTCACCGGCTTGGCCTGCTCCGCGATCGCCTTGCACTGCGGGCCGACCGTGACCACGAGCTGCTGGAGACCCTGCTTCAGCCGCGCGGTGAGGCGCGCGTCGACGCTCGCCGGCAGCTTCGCGTAGGCCTGCTGCGCGTTCTGCAGGGCATCTTGCGCCTGCTGGCAGTCGCCGGCGCCCGTCGCGTCGGCGACCTGCTGCAGCGCGGTGTCGAGCGTGCTGGCCTGGTCGGCCGGGAGCAGCTTGTCGCTGTTCCCGCAGCCGGCCGCGCCGCTGAGCACCGCGACGGCGATGACGACGGTGAGCAGCGGAAATGTGCGCTGAAGCCGCATCGTCATTGACCGTACTGGAGCCGCTCGGCGAGCGAGTCGGGTAGCCGGGCTGCGCGGATCGCCGCGGCGGCGCCTTCGACGTCATAGGTGGTGCGCCGCCACGCGGCGGATGCCGCTGAGAGGTCGAGCAGCAGCCATGCCGCGCGCGGGTCGCCGTCGCGCGGCTGTCCGACGCTGCCGGGGTTCAGCAGCCAGCGGCCGGCCGCGACGTCGGCGCTGTCCTCGCCCCTGCGAGAGCTGCCGGTGGCCGGCTCGCCATCGGGGCGCGTGAACGAGCACGCCACGTGGCTGTGCCCGAGCAGGCCGACCCGCTCGTCGAAGGCGTCGAAGCAGAGGTCGGCGAGCAGCGCGCTCAGGACGTACTCCCAGACCGGGTCGCGCGGGCTGCCGTGGAAGAGCCCCGTGTCCTCGCGGGCGCCGCGCGGCCGCAGGCCGGCGAGCCAGTCGAGCCGGTCCGGGTCGATCACCTCCTGCGTCCAGCGCGCGGCCATCGCAGCGCCGGGCGAGAACTCGTCGAGCGGGATCTCGCCCGTGACGCCGAGATCGTGGTTCCCGGCGAGGCACACGGTGGCGCTGCCGCGCACCAGATCCACGCAGTCGTTGGGATCGGCGCCGTAGCCGACGACGTCGCCCAGGCACCAGATCTCGCGGGCGGCCGTGGCAGCCACGTCCGCGAGGACGGCCTCGAGGGCGTGCCGGTTGGCATGGATGTCGGAGAGGACGGCGACCTTCATAGCGGCTGGACCGAGCGCCGACGGTAGCGACAGCGCTCTAGAAGTCTTCCCGCTCCTGCTCGATCTCGGGGAGGCCCTTGATGCTCTCGCGCGCGCTCCAGCGGCCGTAGTTGTCCTCCATCGCGTCGATCAGCTCGCGCATGAAGCGGGAGGACAGGTTGATCCGCGAGACGACGACGCCCGGGATCACGTCGTCCTCGACCTCGTGGTCCACCCGCGCGAACGTCAGCGTGAACTCATAGTCGGAGTGGCTCACGTTGGCGAAGTTCGCGTAGTGACCCGCCATCTTCTCCGGCTCGATGTGGATGTTGATCTGTCGCTCGGGCTCTTGGGGGGTGTCGGCCATGGTGCGCCTAGTATCCCGCCTCGTGAGGATCCTCGTCGTCGCCGTCGGCCGCCTCCGCCCGCCCTACGTCGATGACGTCCAGCACTACCAGCGGCTGATCGCCCGGCACGCGCGCGTCGAGCTGATCGAGGTGCGTGAGGACGACCAGGTCGAGAAGCGGATACCCGAGCGCGCGTTCACCTGCCTACTGGACGTCGGCGGCGCGACGTACGACAGCGAGGGCTTCAGCGGTTTCCTCGAGGAGCGGCGGATGAGCGGGCTCGACCTGTGCTTCGTCGTGGGTGGCCCGTACGGGCTCACGCTCCCGGGCGCGACGCACAGGATCTCGCTCGGCCCCATGACGCTCCCGCATCAGCTCGCGCGCGTCGTCCTGCTCGAGCAGCTCTATCGCGCGCACAAGATCCTCGCCCGCGAGCCCTACCACCACTGATGCCGGTTCGCGGCGACCTCGGCCCGTTCCTGCGGCGCTTCGCGTTCGTGGTCCTTGCGCTCGTCCTGCTGCTCGCCCTGGGCACCGTGGCGTACACGGTGTTCGAGCAGGTGAACGTCTGGGACGGGTTCCTCTGGTCGCTCGACACGATCGCGACCGAGGGTGCACGCAACAAGCCCGACAGCGTCGGTGGCGAGATCACCTGGGTCGTCCTGATCGTGCTTGGCGTCGGTACATTGCTCTACGCGCTGGTGACGCTGGTCGAGCTCCTCGTCTCCGGGCACCTGCGCACCCTCCTCGACGAGCGCCGGGAGCAGCGAGCCATCGACGCCCTCACCGACCACGTGATCATCTGCGGCTTCGGCCGCGTCGGCCGGCAGGTCGCCCGCGACCTGCGCGCCGCCGGCGAGCGCTACGTCGTGATCGACCCGCGGCCGCAGTACGCCGAGGAGGCGCGGCACGTCGGCGTGCGCTTCATCGAGGGCAGCGCCTCCGAGGACGACGCGCTGATGCTCGCGGGGATCGAGCGGGCCAGTGCGGTCATCGCCTGCATCGACTCCGACGCCGAGAACGTCTTCGTGGCGCTCTCGGCGCGGCAGCTCAACGCCGACGTGCCGATCATCGCCCGCGCCTCCAACCCGGACGCCGAGCCCACGCTGCTGCGCGCCGGCGCGACGCGCGTGATCTCGCCCTACCGCACGAGCGGCACCGAGATGGCTCGCGCGGCGCTGACCCCGCAGGTGTCGGGAGCACTCGAGGTGGCGCCCGAGTACCGGCTCGAGGAGATCGAGGTCGAGACCGGGTCGCCGGCGGACGGCAGGACGATCGTCGACGTGCGCGGCGATGCGATCATCGTCGGTGTGCGCCACCGCGACGGATCGTTCCTCCCGCAGCCTCCCGGCAGCACCGGCCTGCACGCCGGTGATGTCCTGCTCGCGCTGGGGCACGTCCAGACGCTGACGCGGCTGGAGCGCTCACTGGCCCCCGGCGGCAGCCCGGCGGGATCGTGACCGAGCCGCTCGCAGACCTGCGCGCGGCACTCGACGCGGCGGTCTCCGACGTCGCCGCTGACGGCGGCGCGCCCCCGACCCCTCCTGCGCTCGACCGGCCCCGCCAGGCCGAGCACGGCGACTACGCGACGAACGCCGCGATGCTCCTGACCAAGCGGCTCGGCCAGCCGCCGCGGGAGATCGCGCAGCGCATCGCGGCCGCGCTCGGCGAGCACCTCGGCGCGTCGCTGACGAGCGCCGACGTCGCCGGCCCGGGATTCCTGAACCTCGTCCTCGACGACGCGTGGTACGCGGCTGCGGTGGCCGACGTTCTGGCCGCCGGTGACACCTGGGGCGGCGGCGGCGCCGACCCGCCGCTGGCCGTCAACGTCGAGTTCGTCAGCGCGAACCCGACCGGTCCCGTGCATGTCGGCGGCACGCGGAACGCCGCGTACGGCGATGCACTCGCGCGGCTGCTCGCCTTCCAGGGCCATCGGGTTCACCGCGAGTTCTACGTCAACGACTTCGGCAGCCAGACACGGCGGCTCGGCGAGTCGATCCAGGCGCGCGCACGCGGGGAGGAGCCGCCCGCCGACGGGTACAAGGGCGAGTACGTCAAGGACCTCGCCGCGGCGATCGATGGCGCGGGGGAGCTGCCCGTGGACGACGTTGCGCGCCGCGGCGTCGAGCTGATGGTGGCTCAGGCCGAGACATCGCTCGCGCGGTTCAGGATCACGTTCGACCACTGGTTCAGTGAGCGGTCGCTGCACGAGGGCGACCCGACGCCGGTCGCGCACGCGTTCGACGTGCTCGACGGGCAGGGCCGCACGTTCCGCGAGGACGGCGCGCTGTGGCTGCGCACGACCGACTTCGGCGACGACAAGGACCGCGTGCTCGAGCGTTCAAACGGCGAGCACACCTACTTCGCCAGTGACATCGCCTACCACCAGGAGAAGCGCGAGCGCGGCTTCACCCTGCTGATCGACGTGTGGGGCGCCGACCACCATGGCTACGTCCAGCGGATGCAGGCGGCGTTCCAGGCGCTCGGTGGCGGGCCCGAGCAGCTCGAGTTGCTGATCATGCAGTTCGTGCATCTCGT
>Ga0302299_10002509_pt1 | contig 11215 bp, 9 predicted proteins | sample III_Fen_N3_4_FD_198795 | JGI IMG/M metagenome (GOLD analysis project Ga0302299, IMG submission 198795) | Peat permafrost microbial communities from Stordalen Mire near Abisko, Sweden - III_Fen_N3_4 | ecosystem: Environmental > Terrestrial > Soil > Wetlands > Permafrost | place: Sweden: Abisko...
GGCTGTTCGCGAACGCGCGCTCGACGACCTCGCGCCGCACGCCGGGCGACCAGTACGACTCGCGCAGCCAGCCGTGTACGAGCTCGAGCTCGAGCCGCGCCGGATCGGAGGAAACGAACCACTCTGGCATGTGCCTGGATAGCGCGACCAGCGAAGCAGGCCCAGGGTCAGCGGACTGAGCGGGCCTGGGCCACGACACTCGCGCGCGCGTGGGCCCGCGGCACGACGCATCACGCGCGTCGCCTCGTGCACCAACCGTGACCTGCGTGCCGACCGTGACCTGCGTGCCGACCGTGACCTGCGTGCCGACCGTGACCTGCGTGCCGACCGTGACCTCCGCGCCGACCGTGCCCCCGTGACCTGCGCGCCGACCGTGACCTGCGTGCCGACCGTGACCTGCGTGCCGACCGTGACCTGCGTGCCGACCGTGACCTGCGTGCCGACCGTGACCCCGTGGCCTGCCTGCCGACCGTGACCTCCGCGCCGACCGTGACCTGCGCGCCACCCCGCCACCTCACAGCTGCGGACCGGGCTCGCGTACCGCGCCGGCGCGCTCCGCGCGGCTACTTGACCGGGGCGTTCTGCATGCGCGCCTCGAGCACCTTCTTGGCGTAGCCCTTGGCCTCGGGCGCCGGGTCATCCTTGCTCCGGACGCGCACGATCGAGCCCGGCGCCTCGACCAGGCCGGCGGCCATCGTCCAGCCCGGCGGGACCTGCGGATCGCTCCAGAAGTACAGCCAGCGCGCGTCGCGAGGCGCGAGGTTGACGCAGCCATGGCTGCGCCGGGTGCCGAACTGATCGTGCCAGTACGCGGTGTGGAGCGCGAGGCCCTTCTCCGGCGAGAAGAACTGAGTCCACGGGACGGTCGCGACCGAGTACGGGTCCTCGCCGTTGAGTCCCTTCATGTCGGCCTCGGATTCCTTGAGCCACATGCGGTAGACGCCGGTCTCGGTCGGCGTGGTCGCGCCTCCCGAGGACACCAGCGTCGCGTAGACCGGGAGCTCGCCTTCGTAGGCGACCAGGATCTGATCGTCGAGGTCGACGTCGATCCAGCGCTCCCCGGGCTCGAGCAGCGGTGGCGGCGGCAAGGGCTGGAACACCCGGACCTCGGCCGCCGCGATCCACTCGGCCGCCGCGATCCGATACGCCAGCGGCTTGCCGGCCTTGTCCGTGGTGGTCTCGAGGATCGGCAGCGGCGTGCGCGCGGCGAGCTGGCGGTTGACGCCGCCGCCCACCGCAGTGTTCGTGGTCCATGCCTGCTGCGCGCCGTAGCGCGGCCACACGAAGCCGAGCGGCACCGCCCAGCCGGTGTCATCGGCCAGCCGCGCGCCGCCGAACAGCGACGGGCGGTGCGGCGTGATCGCCTGGCGGAGCACGTACTCGTTCTCCTTCTTGTCGATCTTCCAGTACTCCTTGCCGTCGATGGTGACCGAGTCGTACTGCCGGACGTTGACCGAGCCGACCAGCGGCTTGTCCTCGACCATCCGAGGCACGGTCGGCTTGACCGGCGCATCGTCGACGTCCTGGGGCGAGGTGACCGGCCGCTTGCGATCGTCGGTGGCCTTGCCCGCGCGCTTGCCGTCGGCCTTCGCGTCGCTGCGCGCGTCGCGCTTGCCGTCGCGCCTCGCATCCTTCTTGTCGCGCTTGGCGGGCTTCTTCTTCTCCGGTTTCTCGAGCAGGTACGTGACCGAGCTCGGCGCGGTGACCTTGCCGTAGATCCCGGGCACGAGCTCGCCGCGGTCGAGGTGCGGGACCTCCTGGCCGTACGCCGGCTTCTTGCTCGGCTCGACGTAGTCGCCGCAGATCCAGCCGCGCGGCCGGATCTCGATCCACGGCTTGTCGCAGCCGCGCGCCGGCGCGGTCCGGGTCCACGCGACGCGCGTGTCGATCGCGACGGTGCCGATCCGCTTGGCGTCGTCGCCGGGCTCGAGCCGCACGCCGACCGTGCGCCGGAGCTCGAGCGACCGCGTGCCCTCCGGAAAATCCGGGCTCGCCACGGGCCCCGGCTCGGGGGTCGCCACCGCGGGCGGCGGCAACGACGGCGAAGGGACCGGTGGTGACGGTTCGGTCTTGCCGCTGCAGCCGACGGCGGCCAGCGCGAGCACCCAGGCGCGCATCCCGTTGCGATAGCACGTCCGTGATAGGTTCGCAGGCAGATGAAGCTCGGCGAGATGCTCGTGCGAGATGGCCGGCTCTCGGAGCCGCAGCTCGCTGCCGCGCTGGGCTATCAGGCCCGCGACGGCGCGCGGCTGGGCACGGTCCTGGTCGAGCACGGCATGGTCGACCTCGAGGCCCTCACGGTCTACCTCGGCCTGGAGCTTGGCATCCCGATCGCCACGGGCGCGATGCTCGAGCGCGCCAAGCGCGCCGCGGTCCGCCTGCTCCAGCCGGGCCAGGCGTTCAAGCACAAGTGCGTGCCGCTGGTCGTCCAGGACCGTCAGCTCATCGCAGCGATCGAGGACCCTCATGACTTCGCGACGCTCGAGGCCCTGACCGCGATCACCGGCTACCGCGTGCTGCCGCGCGTCGCCCCCGAGCTCAGGATCTACTACTACATCGAGCGCTACTACGGTGTCGCTCGCCCGCAGCGCTTCCTCAAGTTCGGCGACTCGCCGCGCGGCGACGAGGCAGCGGTCGACCACGGCCTCCCCGCGCCGCCGCTCCCCGGGCTGCCACCGGTGCCCGCCTCACCGATCACCGCGCCCGGGCCGCGGCCGCGGCTGCGCAGCGCCAAGCTCACCAAGCTGTTCGACGACTCCGAGGCGCTCGAGCTCGAGGCCGAGGATCTGATCGACACGCTCGACGCGGATGACGCCGCGCCGGCCGAGGCCGCGCCCAGCGCCAGGCCGCTCGAGCCCTCGGCGCCGGTCGCGTCCCGGCTGTCCGGGCCGCTCCCGCTCGCCCCGACGCCGATGCCGGTCGACGCCGTGCTGCGCGAGCTCGCGATCGCCACCGACCGCAACCGGATCGTCGAGCTCCTGCTCGGCTACGCCGCCGGCACGTTCGACGCAGCGGTGGTGTTCGCCGTGCGCGACAACATGGCGTTCGGCTGGCGCGCGATCGGCGACCTCCCGGGCGCCGCCAGCGTCGAGCACCTGCTCGTGCCGCTCGAGGCGCCGTCTGTCGTCCAGGCCGCGATCGCAGCCGACGGCCACGTGTTCCACGGCCCGCTCGCGCCGTCGACCGTGAACTCCCATGTCTACAAGGTCCTCGGCTGCGCCGAGCCCCCGATCGTCACCGCCGGTGCGATCACGATCGGCAAGCGCGTGGTCAACGTGCTCTACGGCCACGCGCCTTCGCTCTCGCCGCTGCAGCTCCACGTCCTGCAGCAGATCTGCAAGTCGGCTGCCGAGGCCTACGCCCGCTTGATCGCCGTCGCGAAGAAGCGCCGCTGACGACGCGCGCGCGTCGCTCGGGTCCGGGTCAATCGGCGATCGTGATCACCCCCGTCGTGCCGCCCACCTTGGCGTGGCAGCTGTTGCAGTTGCCGCCGCCGCCCTGAACGAGCTGGCCGGCCATCGGCGCGACGTTCGGGCAAGCAGTGACGTTGGTCGTCGCGGGGAACGCGGCCATCAACGTGCCAGCGCCCAGGCTGAAGTTTCCAGCGGTGTCGGTGATCGCCGTGGTGCTGGCGCCGCCCGCGCCGGTGATCCGGATGGTCACGCCGGCGCTCGGCGTCGTCCCGTCGGCCTTGTAGACCGTACCGGCGAACTGGAAGCCCGGTCCGCCGCCCTGGTTGTTGAGGTGGCAACCCGCGACGATGCAGGACTGGCCAGCGTTGGCCGTACCGCCCGCGGTGTGGATGTGTGGGTCGCCGGCGATCGCACGGTTGACGCAGCCGTTGCCGACCGGTGCGGCGTCGACCTGGGTGTTCCCGGCGTCGGTGCCACCGGTGCCCCGGTTGCTCGGGATCTCCCCCACCGTGCAAGCAGCGACGAACAGGCAGGACAGCAGAAGCGCGGTTCGGCTCATGGGACCCCGTGGGAACATTGGTTCTGGAGGTCCATGCAAGCCTCAGCGCACCCCGGTAGACACCTCGCAGGCGAGGTGGAAACCAAGGAATTCTTGAGCGTTACAAGCCGGGCGTGCGTGAAGCACGACCAGTACTCCCGCGATCATGGCGAGTCCACACCCCAACGGCAGGACAAGGGTACCCAACGGCCCCGGAGCTCCCGCGCGGCGCAGCCACCAGGCCAGGGTCGCGAGCGGAGCCAGCGCGAAGCCGCCGAGCCAGACCGCGAGCGGAATTCCCGCAGGCCAGAAGCCGTTCCAGGCTGCCTCTCGAACCTGGTTCGGTAGCAGCACGAGCACTCCCGGCAAGCAACCGACCGCGATCGCCACCAGCGCGAACCGACCGAGCCGGGGCGCCAGCGCCGCGCACGCGGCCGGAACGAGCCATAGCCAGGCCAGCTCGGCGGCACCGACCAAGAGGCAGCCAAGCCCGAGCGACAGCGGGAGCGCGATCGCCACGGCCAGGTACCGGCGATCGCCGATCCACGGCGCGAACCGGCGAGCGGCCCGCGTCGCGAGGCCGAGGCCACCGACGAGCACGGCGAGCTCCGCGAGCTCTGCCGTCGCGGGCGCGTGCAGCCACGGCGCCGGGTGACCCGCGGCCGCGAGCCGCTCGAGCCCGATCGTCGCTCCGATCGCAGCCGAATAGCACGCGGTGGCCGCGACGAGCCCGAGGCCACCACGCGCGCAGGGCGCGCGCATCGTGACGAGCAACCCCAGCGCGAGCGCGGCGAGCACGACCTCGAGCGCGACCACGGGCCAGCGCGGCACGATGACGTTGACCGCGACGGGGAGCCAGTAGCCATCGCCGTCGTGCTCGGGCACAGGCTCGGCGGTCAACGCGCGCAGCACGCGGCCGAGCTCGTCGAGCGCACGGGGCTGGACCCGCGACGCGGTGTCTCGCGCGCTGTGATAGGCCAGATCGATCCACTCGCCGTCTTGTCCGCGATCGTACAGGTGGAAGCCTCGGATGCCGCGGCGGGTGAACGCACCGTGATCGGAGCGCTCGGCCTGCGGCCAGGCCCGGCTGATCACCCGATGGGGCAGCGGCGCGCGGATCACGACTCCCGCGCGGTCGGCCGCGCGCGCCAGCCAGGCGAGCTCGCTGCGGCCGATCAGCCGGCTCGCGCCGTTGAGGCTGAGGTCTCCCGAGCCGCCGATCAGATCGAGCGCGACGGCGAGCCCGACCTGGTCCCCGAGCTGCGCGGCCAGCGCCTCGGCGCCGACCAACCCGATCTCCTCGTTGGCCGTGAAAGCCAGCATCACCGGCGCGCGCGGCGGCTCCGCGCTCAGCGCGCGTGCGAGCTCGAGCAGCACGGCCACCGCCGCGGCGTTGTCGACCGCGCCCGGGCTGCGCGGCACGCTGTCATAGTGCGCCATCACGAGCAGCGCCCGTCCCTCGGGCGGCCCGAGCCGTACAACCAGGTCCGGATCGCGCGTCGTCTGGAGACGCGCCTCGCGGTAGCGCCTCCCGAGGAGCTCGATCGCCGGGATAGCTACCGTCCCGACCTCGAGGCGCTCGACCCGCACACCGAGCTCCCGGAGCCGGCCTTCGATGTACCCGGCCGCCCGCGCCGCCGCCGGAGAGTCGCCCGGGCGCGGCCCGAGCGCGACGAGCGCACCGACATCGTCGAGTGCTCGGCCGACCTCGATGCCCGGACCGGCATCACCCGCCGAGCAGGCGGCGAGCCCGACCACCAGCGTGCAGGCGACAGCCCCGCGCATGACTGCGAGTCCAGCACGATCGCGGCCTCCCTTGACGGGGACGGTGTCGCTTTTGTCTCGTGGGTATCGTCGTACCCGCGAGACAAAAGTGACACCGCCCCTGTCAGGGGAGCGCGGCGAGGAGGGCGTCGGTCTCGGCCGGCGTGCCGACGGTGATCCGCAGGCAACCGGCGAGCCGTCCGGCGTCGAACAGCCGCACCGTGATGCCGGCTGCCTGCAGCCGCTGCCAGAGGGCGGTGGCGCCGGTGGTGCGCACCAGGACGAGGTTCGCGGCGCTCGGGAACACCTCGAGGCCGCGAGCGGTGAGGGCGGAGGCGAGGCGGGTGCGCTCGGCGACGACCTCGGCCGCACGCTCGGCGCACCAGCCCGAGGCGCTCTCGAGCAGGAACTCGGCCGCGCGCTGATCGAGGGCGCTCAGGTTGTACGGCGGCCGCAGCTTCTCGAGGAGCGCCGCGATCGCCGGCGACGAGATCGTGAAGCCGACGCGCAGGCCTGCCATGCCGAGCTTGGAGAGCGTCCGCATCACCACGAGGTTGGGGTGGTCGGCGAGCACCGGCAGCGAGGTCGCGCCGCTGTACGCGTGGTAGGCCTCGTCGGAGACGATGATCACGTCGCGGTGGCGCGCCGCGAGCTCGGTGGCGAAGCCCATCCGCCACAAGGTGCCGGTGGGGTTGTTCGGCAGCGCGAGGTACACCACGCTCGGGTGGTGCTCGACGATCGCGTCGCTGATCGCGGCCTCGTCGAGCTCGAACCGCTCGGTGAGCGGGACCTCGATGGTCTCGATGCCGCGGTTGACGGCGGCGATCTTGTAGTAGACGAAGCTCGGGACCGGGTACAGCACCGCGGGAGGCCGAGCGCCGCGAGGTGCTGCGAACGCCGAGCCCAGCATCGCGATCAGCTCGTCGGAGCCGTTGCCGAACACGAGCTGGTCGCCGGCGACGCCGAGCTGGCGCGAGACGACGGCGCGCAACCGGCGCGCGGTGGGATCGGGATAGCGCTCGAGCGCGACCTCTGCGAGGGCGCGACCGAGGTCGGCGCGCAGGGCGGGGGGCAGCGGGTAGGGGAGCTCGTTTGCGTCGAGCTTGGCGATCACGCGGGGCGGCACCGGCACGTGGTACGCGACGGCGCCGCGCAGCACCTCGGGGACGCGGGCGGCGAGCGGACCGAGATCGAGCGGACCGGCGGCGGTCATCGGCGGTCGCCTCGCAGCAACGCCGAGCGGCCGTGGCCGTCGAGCCCCTCGCACGCCGCGAGCGTGGCGATCGGACCCGCGTGCGCAGCGGCGCTGGCGGCGTCGTACTCGATGAGCTGGGTGCGCTTGCGGAAGTCGCGGACCCCGAGCGGCGAGGCGTAGCGCGCCGCGCCGCCGGTCGGCAGCACATGGTTGCCGCCGGCCAGGTAGTCACCAGCGGCCTCCGAGGCGTAGGCGCCGACGAAGATCGCGCCCGCGGTGGTGCAGCCGGCCGCGACCCTGCGGGCGTCGGCGCACTGGAGCTCGAGGTGCTCGGGCGCGAACCGGTTCGCGAACGCGACGGCCTCGCTGATCGACCCGACGATCACCGCGGCACCATGGCTGGTGAGCGCCCGCTCGGCGATCGCCTTGCGCGGCAGATCGGCGAGCTGGCGGCCGAGCTCCGCCGCGACCGCGGCTGCGAGCGCAGGAGAGGTCGTGACCAGGATCGCGCGCGCCTCGGGGTCGTGCTCGGCCTGCGCGATCAGATCGGCGGCGACCCACGCCGGCCTGGCGTCGCCGTCGGCGATGATCAGCACCTCGGACGGCCCGGCGATCGAGTCGATGTCGACCTCGCCGTAGACCTGGCGCTTGGCGGACGCCACCCAGGCGTTGCCCGGCCCGACGATCTTGTCAACGCGGGGCACGGTCTCGGTGCCGAACGCGAGCGCCGCGACCGCCTGGGCACCGCCGAGCTCGAACACGCGATCGACGCCGGCGATCCGCGCGGCGAGCAGGGCCTCCTCGGACGCGCCCGGCGTGACCATGATGATCTCGGGCACCCCCGCGACCTTCGCCGGGATCGCTGTCATCAGCACGCTCGACGGATAGCGCGCCGTGCCGCCCGGGACGTAGAGCCCGACGCGCGACAGCGGCGTCACCCGGAGCACGAGGCTCACGCCGTCGAGCGTGACCTCGAGATCGGGCTCGTGCTGATGTTCGTGGAACGCGCGGATCCGCTGCGCGGCGAGCTCGAGGGCCGCGCGCACGTCCGGCGCGACCGCGTCCGCGCACGCGTCCCAGCGCTCGCGCGACAGCTCGTAGCTGCCCGCGACTGGCTCGCGGTGATCGAACCGCCGCGTGTAGTCGGCGACCGCCGCGTCGCGCCGCGTGCGAACGTCAGCGACGATCGCGGCGACCGCGTCGTCGATCCCTTCGGCCATCCGCGTGCTGCGATCGAGCAAGGCGAGCGCGTCGGCCGACGCTGCGCTCAGCTGGCGAAGCATGGGCGCCACCATGTCACGGAGCGGGCTTGGCGGCGATCACGCAGACGTGGCTCGCCGACTGCGGCGGCGCCTGCAGGCAGCCATCGACCTGGCCCGCGGGACAGCTGAGCGTCGCGGGTTGGCCACACGGCGCGCCGGCCTTGGCGTCCTTGGCAACACAGACGTGGACGGTCGTGACCCCGCTGGTGCAGCCGTCCTGCTGGCCGGCGTCGCACCCGAGCTTGGTCGCGATCGCGCAGCCGGTCGGCGCGCTCGCCGCCGCGCCGCCTGTCGCCCCACTCCCCGCTGCCCCGCTCCCCGCTCCCCCGCTCCCCGCTGGCCCCCCGCTCCCGCCGGCCTCGGCCATCCCGGCCATGGCTGGCGCGCTGCCAGTAGCGGTGCCGGTGCCCCCACTTGCGGTGCTGCCTGCCGTCGACGCCGGCGTCACCGCGGACACCATCGGCTCCTTGCCTTCCTCTTCCTTCTTCTTCGAGCAGGCCACGAGGCCAACCAGCATTGCGAGCACGGCGAGCTTTTTCACGGAGATCTCCTGAGCACGAGGGCGACAGCGGATTCTGGCCCGTCCGGATCGCGATGCCGAGCGTTTCCGCGCCAGTTCTTCACCCGGTGACGCTACGCCTCACCCTTCGCAGCTACTTCGCCTTGCGGGTCTTCTTGCGCCTGGGCGGGTCCGCCGGCTTGGGCGCGGCGGCGTCGGTGTCGTCGGCGGGCTGGGCGGACGCCGGCTCCTCGCCGTCCTTGTGCTCCGGGATCTTCACCTTGTTCGGATCGTAGTGCTCGACGTCGGGGTGCGGATTCGTCGAATCGTATTCCGGCTTGTCGACCTTCTTCGAGCGCGCCGGCGCGTCGTCGGGTCCCGGCGGCAGCGCGCCCTCGAGGGAGCCGCCCGGGAGCTGCGACGGATACCGATCAGCGTACGGCTCGATCATCGATCTCGGAACGTCGCTGCGCCCGCGCCCCCCTACACGGATGACGTGCTTGGTCGACGGCCATATCACCCAGGCCTCACCACGCCCGGTGATCGTCAGCGCGCGCGCGCCGCCGATCTTGTCCTCCTCGACCTGGTAGCCACCTTCCTGGGCGAGCCTGCGCGCCAGCTTGACCGTCGCGCGTACGACACCCTCGGGGCTGGCGTAGCGGGTGACGATCACGTTCACGAGGTCCTTGTCCTCGATCCGCCCCCGCGACTCGGCCTCCGTGGTGATGTAGCTCGCGCTGTAGGCCTCGGCCTTGTTGCCGTCGACCCAGACCTCGACGTCGAGCAACGGCCCCTGGAACCGTCGGAACTTCCAGCCGCCGAGGTCGCTCTCGACGACCAGGCGCTTGGGGACGGGCGGATGGCCACCGCAGGCGAACGCCGTCAGCGCGACAGCAACGAGCAGCACCCGCATGTTCGGATATCGTACCCCGTTCCAGCGTTGACAGCGGAGTCTCATCACTGAATAGTCCCGCCAACTATGGCTAGCCACCTGTTCTCCTCCGAGTCCGTCACCGAAGGGCACCCCGACAAGCTGTGCGACCAGGTCAGTGACGCCATCCTGGATGCCTGCCTCGCCGTGGACCCGCACAGCCGGGTCGCGTGCGAGACGGTGGCAAAGACCGGCTTCGTGCTCGTCGCCGGTGAGGTGACGACCAAGGCGCAGCTCGACTTCCAGCGCATCGTGCGCGGGGTCGTCCGCGACATCGGCTTCACGAGCTCGCAGATGGGCTTCGACGCTGACACCTGCGCCGTGATGGTCGCGATCGAACAGCAGTCGCCCGACATCGCGCAGGGCGTCGACCGCGGTGATCCCGCCAAGCAGGGCGCAGGCGATCAGGGCCTGATGTTCGGCTACGCTTGCGACGAGACCAAGGAGCTGATGCCGCTGCCGATCCAGATGGCGCACCAGCTCGCCGCCCGGCTCGCCGAGGTTCGCAAGAAGAAGACCAAGGGGGTCGACTGGCTGCGACCCGACGGCAAGACCCAGGTATCGGTGCGCTACCAGGACGGAGAGGTCACCGGCGTCGAGGCGATCGTCGTGTCGACCCAGCACGACGACAAGGTGAAGCAGAAGACGATCGAGGAGGCGATCCGCGAGCTCGTCATCAAGCCGATCGTCCCGGCCAAGCTGATCACCAACAAGACCAAGATCCACGTCAACCCGACCGGCCGCTTCGTCATCGGCGGGCCGCAGGGCGACACCGGCCTCACCGGTCGCAAGATCATCGTCGACACCTACGGTGGCTACGCGCGCCACGGCGGCGGCGCGTTCTCGGGCAAGGATCCGAGCAAGGTCGATCGCTCGGCCGCGTACTACGCGCGGTTCATCGCCAAGCACGTCGTCGCCGCGGGCCTGGCGCGCCGCTGCGAGGTCCAGTTCGCCTACGCGATCGGCGTGGCCGAGCCGGTCTCGATGCTGGTCGACACCTTCGGCACCGGCATCATCAGCGATGACCACCTGACGCGCGCCGTGCTCGCGACGTTCGACGCCCGCCCGGGCATGCTGATCAAGGAGCTCGACCTCCGCCGCCCGATCTTCCGCAAGACCGCGGCGTACGGCCACTTCGGCCGCGAGGACGCCGAGTTCACCTGGGAGAAGACGCCGCTGCTCGACAAGCTCAAAGACGCCGCGCGACCCGCTGCGCCCCCCGCGCAGGCGCGCAATGGCCACGCCAACGGCAAGGCCAAGCCTGCCGCGCCGGCCAAGAAGCCCGGCAAGACCAAGTCGACCGCGTCCGCGCGCGCCTGACGCGCATCCTGCAGCGGCGCGGACGGCGACTTCCTCGTCTGCCGTTCACGGCGACGCTGTCTGACGATTCAGCACGATTCCTCGACGGGTCGGCCTCGATCATGAGCTGGCGGCGTGGTCGCCTCGCGATTCATTCACAGGCCGTGAGCTTGGGCCTGGACGTGTGCGTTGACAGCGCCGGCGACGAAGAACCTCGACGGTCGACGTTGATGATCGGCCGGGAAGCCCAGCGAGCCCGCCGCAGAATCGCGCGAGACCTGGTTCGATGCCTCGTCGTTCAGTGCGGCGCGGCG
>Ga0302299_10002510_pt1 | contig 11214 bp, 10 predicted proteins | sample III_Fen_N3_4_FD_198795 | JGI IMG/M metagenome (GOLD analysis project Ga0302299, IMG submission 198795) | Peat permafrost microbial communities from Stordalen Mire near Abisko, Sweden - III_Fen_N3_4 | ecosystem: Environmental > Terrestrial > Soil > Wetlands > Permafrost | place: Sweden: Abisko...
CCTTCGTGTGTGTCGCGAAAGTGCGGCCTAGTGGCATGAAGGGACCCTTGTGGCGGGAGGTGGGGGGTGGGGGGTGGGGGCTATTGCAGGGTGTCGAGGGCGGCGACGACTGCTGCGGGGTCGGTCAGCGGGTTGACGAACACGAGCCGCAGCACGGACTCGCCCAGCCAGCGGGTCGGGATGCACAAGATCGTGCCCGCCTTCGCCTCCTGCCGGGACCACGCCGCGTAGTCGGCGCCGGTCCACCCGAGTCGCTCGAACAGCAGGACGGACAGCTCCGGCTCCTGGACCAGGCGCAGGAACGGCCGCTCCTGGATCGCCTGCGCCACCACGCGGGCGGTGGTCAGGCTCGCCTCGACCGCATCCCGGTAGGCGTTGGTGCCATGCACGGCGAGGCTGAACCAGAAGGGCAGTCCACGGGCGCGGCGGGACAGGTGCACGCCGTAGTCGGACGGGTTCCACTCCGAGCGGTCGACCTCGTCGAGGTACGCCGCCCGTTGCGAGTGTGCTGCCTGCGCGAGCTCGGGCCTGCGGTAGACCAGGGCGCAGCAGTCGTAGGGAGCGAACAGCCACTTGTGCGGGTCGACGATGAAGCTGTCCGCACGATCGATGCCGGCGAACAGGTGCCGGACGCTGGGCGCCGCCAGCGCTCCCCCGCCGTAGGCGCCGTCCACGTGCAACCAGACCCCGCGCCGTTCGCACACGTCGGCGATGCCGGCCAGGTCGTCGACGACCCCCGCGTTGGTGGTGCCTGCGGAGGCCACGACCGCGAAGACCCGGTCGTCACTCCCCTCGCCGGCTGCGTGCTGGTCGATGGCCGCCGCGAGCGCAGCGCCGGTCATCCGCCCGCACACGTCGACCTCGACGTCGACGACCTCGACGTCCATCACCAGCGCCGCCGACCGGATCGAGGCGTGGGCACCGGCCGAGCACGCGACCAACCAGCGCCCCTTCGGTCGACCATGTCGGGTCTGCGCGTCGTGGCGGGCGGCGGCCAGCGCCGACAGGTTCCCGGACGTCCCGCCGGACATGAAGCAGCCTCCGGCCGTCGGCGGCCAACCCAGCAGCTCGGCGATCCAGGCCAAGGCCTGGTTCTCCGCGTGGATCGCCCCGGCCCCGCACTCCCACAGCCCGGCGTAGATGTTCGCAGCGCTCGTCGCCAGCTCGAAGGCGATCGCGGCCCGGGTCGGCGCAGCCGGGATGTACGCCAGGTTCATCGGGTCGTCCTGGGCCCGCGTCGCCGGGACGAGTACCTCGTCGAAGACCGCGAGGGCGCGAGCGGACCCCATCCCCTCCGGGGTGATCGTCTGCCCGGTGGCGGCAGTGAGCTCGGCAGCGGACCAGGCCGAGGTCTTCGGGTCGGAGGCCCGAGACACCCGCCCGGCGGCCCACCCGAGCACCGCCTCGACCGTTTCATGCTCGTCGCCCCAAGGATTCGGGGGACGACTCGGAGGACGACTCGGGGGTAAGGGGGAGGCAGTGGGGTCGGTCACCGACCGACTCTGTTCCTTTCCCCCTTGCTCACGCAAGCCGCAACCCGCGACCGGCGCCCGCGACCCGGGACAGGCAAACGGGTGAACCATCCGGCCTCGGCTCAACGCACCAGGTTCGCGACACCGATGGGCAGGTATGGATCTCCGCCGGACGGCTGGCGTCGTCGCGATGCTCGCTGCCCCGGTGCTGCTCGTCGCCGGTCCGGTGTCGGCCGTGCTGTCCGCCAGCGCCGAGGTCGGCCCGGCCCACAGGCCGGACCGACTGCTCGCCCCGGTCATCCACGAGGACCCGGCGCCGTCCTGGCTGCGTCTGCGCGCTCCGAGCACCAAGGCGCTGCTCGCAGCGGCCGGAGTGACCGCCACACCGCACGTCCCCGTACCCCGGGCACCGGTGCCGTCCGGCCTGGTGCCGCCGGGTACGCCGACCATGGTCGGCCTGAGCGCGCACGTGTCACCGAGCTGTGTGGGTACGGGATCGGACGGGAATCGCGTCCAGGTGGCGTACGTGACCGAGGTGGGACGCACCGACCGGTACGCGGCCGTCGTTCCGGCCCTGCGCTCCTACGTCGCGGACGTCGACGACGTGATGGCCGAGTCGTCGGCGGAGACCGGCGGGGGTCGCCGGGTGCGCTGGGTCACCGGCTCAGGCTGCGTTCCAACCGTGCTGCACGTGGTGCTTCCGGCCAAGTCGCTCGCCAACTTCAGCACCACGATCGCGGTGATGGAGTCCCAGGGGTACACGGCGCCGAACCGCAAGTACCTGATGTTCGCCGAGGACGTGTCGGGGAGCTACTGCGGGATCGCCCAGGTCTACGGCGACAGCACGAAGTCGGTCGCCAACTACAACAACGGGCAGGCGCCGATGTTCGAGGCGGTCGAGAGCCCCTGCTGGTCGCTGGGATCCGGCCAGCACTCGGTGGCCGCACACGAGCTGATGCACTCACTCGGATCGGTGATGGACGACAGCCCGAACACATCGGGGTTCGGCCACTGCACCGACGACGCGGACGTGATGTGCTACGTCGACGCCAACGGCGTCGTGCTCCGCAACGTGTGTCCCCCGGCCCACGAGCAGCTCTACGACTGCAACCACGACGACTACTTCTCCACCAACCCGGGGCCGAGCAACTACCTAGCAACGCACTGGAATGCCGCCGACAGCGCGTTCCTCGACGTCGTCCCGGTGCTGGGCGCTCCCCCCGTACCCGCCTACCCCGTCACCCCGCACCGGCCGCGCTAGCCGCGCGGGCCTAGGTCGGCGGCGCGGCTGCCGAGATGTCGGCCGCCCAGGCCGCACCCGGCCCGACGTTGTCGAGCCCACCGTCGACGAGGACGGTGTCGCCGGTGACGTAGTCGGCTGCCGGCGACGCGAGGAAAACGATGGTGTGCGCGACGTCCTCGGGCGTCGCCAGAGTCTGCAGCGGGATCACCCGGGCCACCTGAGCCGGGTCGAGCCCGTACCGTTCCCAGGCGTCGGTGTGGACGATCCCCGGCGCCACACAGTTGAGCCGGATGCCGAAACGACCCCACTCGACCGCCATGGTGCGGGTCATGTTCTCGACTCCCGCCCGCGCTGCGGCGGAGTGAGCCATGCCGGGCATCGCGCGGCGAGGGCTGATCACGACCGAGATCACCTTGCCGTACCCCGCCGGGATCATCGAGCGGTTCGCCACCGCCACAGTGAGCCCGAAGACGGCGTCGAGGTTGAGCCGTCCGACGGCCCGAAAGCCGCCTGGGCTGATCGCCTCGGCCGGGGCGACGAACTGCCCGCCCGCGTTGTTGACCAGGATCTGCACCGAGCCCAGCTCGGCCAGGACGGCATCGAGCATCGCGTCGACCTGATCTGCCTCGCGCAGGTCGCAGGGGTAGGCATGGACCTCGGCGCCAGCCGCGCGGGCCAGCTCGACCGTCTCGTCCAGCAGCTCGCCCCGGCGACCGGCAACGGCGACGCGGGCGCCGAGTGACGCCAGCTCGAGAGCGGTGGCTCGGCCGATCCCGGTGCCACCACCCGTGACGAGAGCGGTCCGACCGGCGAAGGCGTTCGGGGCGAAGAGTGAAGGCATGGCCCGAATCTAGCCGAGCACCCGCTGCAGGGCGTCCGCCAGCTCGGTCAGGTCCGCGGACGTGACCGTGAGCGGTGGGGAGATCTGCAAGGCGCCCCCGACGATGCCCCGGGTCAGCACGCCCTCGGACCGCAACGCCAGTACTGCGGGCGCCACCGCTGCCGGGTCGACGAGCTGCACCGCGGCGAGCACTCCCGTACCCGCACGGACCTCCGCCACAGCGGGCAGGGCGCGGATCGGGTCGAGCGCCGCGTCGAGCTCGGACTCGAGACCGAGGGCCCGGGCGGGCAGCTCCTCGGCGGTCATGATCGCCAGGTTGGCCAGGCCGGCAGCAGCCGCGACCGCGTGGCCGGAGTACGTGTAGCCGTGCCGCCACAGCACGCCCGACCCTGGCTCTGGGGACCAGAACGGTGCACAGACCGAGGGCGCCACGACCACCGCCCCCATCGGGATGTAGCCGGAGGTGATGCCCTTGGCACACAGAAGCAGGTCCGGCTCGAGGCCGTACCTCGTGGACGCGAACCACGCCCCCAGCCGGCCGAAGCCGGTGATCACCTCGTCGGCCACGAACAGCACGCCCCGGTCGGCACAGACCTCCCGGGCCGCAGTCAGGTAGCCGGGCCCGGCCGCGTAGACCCCGCCCGCTCCGATCACCGGTTCGCAGAAGAACGCCGCGACCCGGTCAGCGCCCAGGGCGTCGATGGCCCGGGCCAGGTCGGCTGCGTCGTCCCACGTCACCCGGACCACGTCCGCGTCGAGGGGGCCGTAGCCGGCCCGGTTGTCCTCGATACCGGCGAGCGAGGTACCGGCAAGGTGCATCCCGTGGTACGCCCGGTCACGCACGACGATCACCCGCCGCTCGGGCCGACCCAGCTCGGCCCAGTACCGGCGCACGAGCTTGACCGCGGTGTCGACGGAGTCAGAGCCGCCCGAGGTGAAGAACACCTTCGACCCGGGCACCGGCGCCAGCGCGGCCACGCGGCACGCGAGGTCGAGGGCCGGCCGGTTCGCCAGGTCGCCGAACGTCGAGTACGCGGCCAGGCTCGCGGCCTGCGCGCGTACGGCATCGGCGATCGGCGCCCGGCCGTGCCCGACGTTCGCGAACCACAGACCCGCCGTCGCGTCCAGGTAGCGCCGTCCGCCTTCGTCCCAGACGTGGACGCCCTCGCCGCGGGTGAGGACGAGCTCGCCTCCCGCCTCGACCGCCGCCATGTCAGCAAACGGGTGCCAGAGATCCGTCACGGTGAACCCGAATCCGTCACGGTGCCTGAACCTAGGCGATCTGGATGAACGGTCCCCACCCGCTGCCGATCGTCACTCCGACGGCGCTGATGCCAGTGCCGGTGCCGCGGTACAGGCGCAGCAGACCGGTCGACGTCCGGGCCAGGAGATCCGGGTGCCCGTCGTTGTCCCAGTCACCCACGGCGATCGGCTTGAGCCCGTTCCAACCGGTCGCGATCGTGGTGGCTCCGGGCGAGAAGCCGACCCCGTTGCCACGGTAGAGCAACAGGTCTCCCGCGGTGGTCCGAGCCAGGATGTCCGGGTGGCCGTCGCCGTCCCAGTCACCGGGGGCGATGATCTTCAGGGAGTTCCATCCCCGCCCGATCTTGGTGAAAGCGGAGCTGAGGTGGGCGCCGTTGCCGCGGTACAGCCGGAGGTCGCCGGTGCTCACCCGGGCCAGGACGTCCGGGTGGCCGTCGCCGTCCCAGTCGCCAGCGCCGACGAAGGCGACTCCGGTCCAACCACGCCCGATGGTGGTGAACCCGCTGAACTTCGAGCCGGTCCCGTTGTACAGCCTCAGGTCACCGGTGGACGTGCGGACCAGCAGGTCGGGGTGGGTGTCGGCGTTCCAGTCGCCGCCACCGGAGGTGATCGCCGTGAGCGACTGCCAGCCGACGCCGATCAGGCTGCTGCCCGAGAAGGTGGAACCGTTGCCCCGGTACAGGTAGAGGTTCCCGTTCGAGGTCTCCGCCAACACGTCGGCGAACCCGTCACCGGTGAAGTCGTGGGTCGGCGGAGGGCCAACAGTTGCCTGCGCCACCCCCTGGCTGACGACCAGTCCCACCGCCACCGTGACCGCGCCAAGCCTGCGTCCCCAGGTGCTCGTCCGTCCGCGCATGGTGCTCTCCCTCGTCGTCCCGGCTGGATTTCGAACGGTACGCCGAGTTGTCCCTTAGGGAAGCGGGACGAACTATTTCGCTACGACGAAGATGTGCGCGGCGGTTTCGAGCGGCAGCTCCGCGTACTCCATGCCGCTCCCGGCCAGCACCCCGCCGTCGGAGAAGCGGACCTTCACGAACTCGCCCGGCAGGATTCCGGCCCGGCGCAGCGACGACATGACCGGCGCGTCCGTCTGGACGGGCTCGCCGATCCGCCGCACGAGCACGCGCTGCGGCTCATCGGTAGCCGCCTTGTCGAGCCCCACGAGCAGGTCGCCCGAGTCGATGCCCTCGGCATCCCCGAGCTCGGTCAGCCCGGGGATCGGATTGCCGTACGGCGAGACGGTCGGATGGTCGAGGAGCTCGAGGATCCGCCGCTCCACCGCCTCCGACATCACGTGCTCCCAGCGGCAGGCTTCGTCGTGGACGTCCTCCCAGGGCAGCCCGATCACGCTGATCAGCAGGCACTCGGCCAGCCGGTGCTTGCGCATGACCCGGGTCGCCACGGCCCGACCTGCCGTGGTCAACGTGAGGTGGCGATCGCCCTCGACCGTGATCAGGCCGTCGCGCTCCATCCGTGCGACCGTCTGGCTGACCGTCGGCCCGCTCTGACCCAGCCGCTCGGCGATCCGCGCCCGCAGCGCGACCACGCCCTCTTCCTCGAGCTCGAAGACGGTGCGCAGGTACATCTCGGTCGTGTCGATCAGGTCGCTCACTTCAGGCTGGCCCATCTGCGTCGGTCGAGGGGGGTCGAGCTGGCCCGACCATTCTCCCCGCCGGCGCACCTTCTGCACACCCGGCCGATCAGCCTTACGGTCGACAGATGCCGCTCGCCGTTCTGTGGTTTCGCCGCGACCTCCGCCTCGGGGACAACCCCGCGCTCGCAGCCGCCGCGGCCGAAGGCCCCGTCCTGCCCCTGTTCGTGCTCGACCCGGCGCTCTGGGACCCCGCCGGCCCGGCCCGCCGGGCCTACCTGCTGCGGAGCCTGCGCTCGCTCGATGAGTCGATGGGCGGCCGGCTCCACGTGCGCGTCTGCCTGCCTGGTCAACACCTCGCCGACCTGGTGGCCGAGGTCGCCGCCGCTGCGGGAGCGGGCAGCGTGCACGTCGCCGCCGACTTCGGGCCGTACGGCGCCCGCCGCGACACGGCCGTCGAGGCCACCCTCGCGGCAGCCGGGCGGTCGTTCGTGCGCACCGGCTCGCCGTACGCGGTGGCTCCGGGTCGGGTACGCAAGAGCGACGGCCAGCCGTACCGGGTCTACTCCCCGTTCTTCCGGGCCTGGTCGGCGCACGGCTGGCGGGCACCGTCGGCCGACCCGACGCCCGGGGTCCGCTGGGCTTCGGCCGCCGGCTCGCAGCCGCTGCCCCCCGAACCGGACCTCGCGGGTGTGGTCCTGCCTCCCGTCGGCGAGGCCGCCGCGCTCGGGCGATGGAGCGAGTTCCTGGGCAGCGGCTCGTTGCAGCACTACGGCGCCGACCGAAACCGGCCGGACCTGTCGGCCACCTCGGGACTGTCCGCCGCGCTGCGCTGGGGTGAGGTGCACCCGCGGACGCTGCTCGCCGAGCTTGGCGACCCGGGCGACGGCGGCCGCAGCGGTCCGGAGGTCTTCCGCAAGGAGCTGGCCTGGCGCGAGTTCTACGCCGACGTGCTGCACCACGCACCGGCCTCGGCCCGCGTCTCGCTGCGCGGCGACCTCGGCCGGATGGAGTACGACAGCGGACCCGACGCGGAATCCCGCTTCACCGCCTGGTGCGGGGGCCGCACGGGCTACCCGTTCGTGGACGCCGGCCTGCGCCAGCTCCTCGCCGAGGGCTGGATGCACAACCGGGTGCGCATGGTGGTGGCCTCGTTCCTCGTGAAGGACCTGCACCTGCCGTGGACCCGAGGCGCCGGCTGGTTCATGCAGCGTCTGCGCGACGGCGACCTGGCGTCCAACCAGCACGGCTGGCAGTGGGTGGCGGGGACGGGTACCGACGCGGCGCCGTACCACCGGGTCTTCAACCCGGTCCTGCAGGGACTGAAGTTCGACCCCGACGGCGCGTACGTGCGCCGGTACGTCCCGGAGCTCGCTCGGGTTACCGGGCCAGAGGTCCACGAGCCGTGGACCCTCGCGGGCGGACCTCCGTCCGGGTACCCCGCTCGCATCGTCGACCACGCGGAGGAACGCGCTGTGGCACTGAGCCGTTACGCAGCGACGACAACGCGCCGCTGATCGGCGCAACAGCACGGTCCATCGAGCGGACGACGGTCCGGCGCGTGGGGGAAACCTGACAGACTTTGCCGGTGCTCATCGTCAGCGTCATCAGCCTCAAGGGAGGGGTCGGCAAGACCTCGGTGACCCTGGGGCTGGCCGGTGCGGCCTGGCAGCGGGGAATCCGCACGCTCGTCGTCGACCTCGATCCGCAGGGCAACGCATCGACCGTGCTCGACCCCCAGGAGGTCCGCTTCACCGCGAGCGACGTCCTGTCCGACCCCCGGCCCGAGCTGCTCGCCCACGCGGTCGCGCGCAGCGGTTGGGGCCCGGAGGTCGACGTCATCCCGGCCGACTCCCTGCTCGAACGGCACAACGCGCTCGCCGGCCGGGCCTCGACGCTCCGGCTCCGGATCGCCATGAGCGGGCTCAAGGGGTACCGGCTGGTGCTGGTCGACAGCCCGCCCTCGCTCGGCGGCCTCACCCGAAACGCGCTGGCGGCCAGCCACGCGGCGGTCGTCGTCGCTGAGCCGAGCCTGTTCGCGCTCCAGGGTGCCGCCGCCGCCCTCGAGGCGATCGAGCTCGTCCGCGCCGACAACCTCCGGCTGCGTCCGGCCGGGATCATCGTCAACAAGCTGCGGACCCACTCGACCGAGCACCGCTTCCGGTACGAGGAGCTGCAGGCGACCTACGGCGCGCTGCTGATGGACCCGCCGCTCCCCGACCGCACGGCTGTGCAGCAGGCCGAGGGGGCCTGCATCCCCGTGCAGGCCTGGCGGTCCGACGGCGCGTCCGAGGTGTCCCAGGCCCTCGACGACCACCTCGACCAGCTGCTCGCCCGATCCGTCGACGACGGCCCCCTGGGAACGCGAGGAAAACGATGACCGACCAGAGCCCACCCCGCCCGACCCGAGCGAACCCGGCGCCGCGCCGGGCGCTGCCGAGAGTCACCCCGCTGGCAGCGGTACCCGAGGACGACGAACGCGTCCTGTGGGCAGCTGCACACGCCGAGGGCACCGGGCCGACCGACCAGGGTCAGCCGGCCACCGGCCGCGACCTGCTGATCCCCAACGGCCCGGCCGAAGCGGGCCGCTCGAAGTCCGCGGACAAGCCGGGCCGCAAGGGGCGCGGCTCGATGCCCGCGGTCTCCGAGCTGATGCCCCCGAGCAGCCCGCGGCGCAAGAAGCACGGCACCAGCCACGCGCCGCCGGCCACGATCGAGCCCGCCTCGGCCGTGAGGGCACCCGAGCCGGAGCCCAGCCCGCCCAAGAAGGGCGAGCTCCTCATCACCTTGCCCAAGCCGTTGCGCAAGCGGCTCAAGGCCAAGGCCGCCGAGCACGGGATGACGCCGGAGCAGGCCGTCAGCGAGCTCATCTCGGTCTGGGTCGACGGCTGAGCCAGCAGCGATCAGTCACGGTCGCTGCTCGGGAGTCCCCGGCGCGCGGTAGCGGGCGAACGACGGCACCAACGCGGCCAGCAGCACCACGCCCAGCATGCAGAGCAACCCTCCGCTCACCACCGACACCCGTTCGCCCCAGATCGAGGCCACGGTGCCCGCCTCGACGTCGCCGATGCGCGGACCCCCGACCACCACGACCACGAACACCCCCTGCAACCGCCCTCGCAGCGCGTCCGGGGTGTCGCCCTGCAAGATGGTCATCCGGAACACCGCGCTCACCATGTCTGCTGCACCGGCGACTGCCAGCAGCGCCAGCCCGACCCACAGCACATGCGTGAAGCCGAACGCGGTGATCGCCAGCCCCCAGACGAAGACCGCGACGAGCACAGCGAGGCCCTGGCGCCGCACCCGGGTCAGGCCCCCCGAGAACGTCGCCCCGATGAACGCGCCGGCGGCGGGCGCCGCGTTGAGCAATCCCACCGTCCCCGCCCCGCCCGCGAAGAACGCCCCGGCGATGGCCGGGAAGAGCGCCCGCGGCATACCGAAGATCATCGCGTTCAGGTCGACCAGGAAGGTCATCAGGACGACCTTGCGCCCGCGCAGGTAGCGCAACCCTTCGACGACGGACCTGAAGCCGGCTCGCTCCCCCGTCGCTCCCTCCGGCGGTACCGGAGGCAGTCGGAAAACCGCGTACAACCCAGCCGCGTAGGTCAGCAGGTCAGCGGCGTACGCGAGCGAAAACCCTTGCAGGTAGACAAGAAACCCACCAAGCAGTGGGCCGAGGGTCATGCCCAGGCTCCAGCTCAGCTGGCTGAGCGCGTTCGCTGCCGGGAGCTGATCGAGCCCGACCAGGCGCGGGATGGTCGCTTGCCTGGCCGGGCTGATGACCGCGAACAGTCCTGACTGCACGGCCACGACGAGATAGAGCAGCCACACCGAACGCAGGTCGAGCAGCGCCTGCGCGAGCAGGACCGCAGAGCAGCCGGCCTGCCCGACCGACGACCAGAGCATGAGCTTGCGGCGGTCCATCGCGTCGGCGATCGCGCCGCCGTACAGGCCCATCACCACGAGCGGGACCAACGAGAATCCGCCGAGCATCCCCACCGAGAAGCTCGACCCGGTGATCTGGTAGATCTGCAGCGCGACCACGACGGCGGTGATCTGTGCGCCCAGGTTGTTGACGCCCAGCCCGAACCACAACCGTCGGAACGGCGCTGACATCCGCAGCGGGGTCACGTCGGCGACGATCGCCCGCGTCCAGCGCCGTGGCCCGGAGCTCGGGGCGGAGCTCGGCGGGGTGGCTGACATCCCTACACCCAACCAGGATCGCGCCTGGCCCGAAATTCCAGTGGTGGTCCGGCGGTTCGCGACGTACCGTCGTTGCACACCGAAAGGAGGTGATCCGAGGCCTTGATGAACACTCGGACGCGTGAGGTGGCTGTCAGCTAGCCGCAGGCGCCGCGGAGCAACCGGTCACCTCGGCCGGCTACACCACGGCAGCCACCCGACCCGCGAGCGCCGGACACGTCCCCGGCTGATCTGCCTCCGGCAGGGCTCGCGGGTCGTTCACGTCCACCCCCCTGGCCCTTGCGGACGCCAACTGGTCGGTGCGCGGGCCAGCTCGGCCCGCTAAGGGCCAGTGAGCGGCGCGGCCACGCCGAGGGCGAAGCCGGCGCCCACCGGCATGGTCGGGGACAGGCAGGCCTGGATCGCGTGGTAGGTATCCGGCTTCCCCCTCCAGGTCCCCAGGCTGAGCTGCCCCTGCGGGTCGAGCTCGTGCCACCACCCGCCGCCCACCGGATCAGGGAACAGCGGCCAGGTGTAGTCCCAGATCCGTTCGTACCACTGGGCGTACACCGGGTCCGAAGTCACCCGCCACAACATCGCCGCCGCGGCCAGAGCCTCGCAG
>Ga0302299_10002511_pt1 | contig 11211 bp, 8 predicted proteins | sample III_Fen_N3_4_FD_198795 | JGI IMG/M metagenome (GOLD analysis project Ga0302299, IMG submission 198795) | Peat permafrost microbial communities from Stordalen Mire near Abisko, Sweden - III_Fen_N3_4 | ecosystem: Environmental > Terrestrial > Soil > Wetlands > Permafrost | place: Sweden: Abisko...
TCGCTGCAACCGAGGCCATCACGCCCGAGCCTCCCGCGGAGGCGCTCGAGGCCGAGCTCACCTCGGCCGCCACGATCCTCGAGGACGATCTGGAGCACGCGCCCGCCGCCGAGGAGGGCGGGGACGCGACCTCGGCGTCGGAGCTCGAGCACGCGCCCGCGGCCGATGACGATCCGGCCGCGAGCGACGATGCCGCGGCCGACGATGCAGCAGCTGTCGACGAGGCCGACACGGTCGCGCCCGCGCTGCCGACGACCGTGGCCGAGCTGGTCGCCGCCACGCTGCGCGCGGCGGGCGTGCGTCTCGCGTTCACCGTGCCCGGCGAGAGCTTCCTGCCGGTGCTCGACGCCCTGCACGCCGCGGGCATCCGCGTGGTCGCCACCCGACACGAGGGTGCGGCGGCCATGGCCGCCGAGGCCTACGGTCAGCTGACCGGCCGACCCGCCGCCTGCCTCGGGACCCGGGCCGTGGGTGCGGCGAACCTCTCGATTGGCGTGCACACCGCCACGGCGGACTCGACGCCCATGTTCGTCCTGGTCGGTGACGTGACGCGGAGCGTCCGCGGCCGCGAGGCCTTCCAGGAGGTCGACCTCGTGGGCACCGTCGGCAAGCTGGCCAAGTGGGCCGGCCGGCTGGAGGACGCCGAGACGGCCGCTGCCACCCTCGAGGCGGCGACGAGGGCGGTCCTCGAGGGCCGACCCGGTCCGGCGCTGCTCGCCCTGCCGGAGGACGTCCTGGACCTGCCGCTCCCCGAGGGCACGCGGGCGCCGGTCGTGCGGCCCCATCCCGAGGCGCCGTCGCTGTCGGACGTGCGCGCCGTGCTCCACGAGCTCGCCGGCGCCGAGCACCCGCTCATCCTCGCGGGCGCCGGCGTCCTGCGCGCCCGGTGCTCCAACGACCTCGTCCGTCTCGCGGAGCTCCTCCACGTGCCGGTAGTTGCGAGCTGGCGTCGCGGCGACGTCATCCCCAACGACCATCCGCTGTACCTGGGCATGACCGGGTTCGGCAGCCCCAAGGTGGTGCACGATCGGATCGCGGCGGCCGATGTCCTGGTCGTGATCGGCTCTCGCCTGTCGGAGCCGACGACCTCGGCCTACACGCTCCCTGCGCCGGGCCAGCGGTGGATCCACATCGACGTGGAGCCGCGAGCCGATGCCGCGGGCGACACGCCCGCACCGGTCCTGTCCGTCCGCTCGGACGCCCGCGCGTTCCTGCGGGCCGCCACGGCCAAGCTGAAGGACGCCGTGCTCCTCGCCGAGCCGCTCGCGGCCCGGGATCGGCACAACGCGGAGGACCGGGCGGCCTTCGAGGCGGCGACCGTCGTGGACCACCATCCGTGGAGCGGCCCCGGCGTGAACCCCGGCAAGGCGATCGCGGACCTGCGCCGCCTCCTGCCCGAGGACGGGATCGTGACCACCGACGCCGGTGCGTTCGCCGGCTGGGCGGCTCGCGGGTTCCGCTTCCGCCGGCCGGGCACGTTCCTCGGCCCCACGTCGGGCGCGATGGGCTACGCCTTCCCGGCCGCCCTCGCGGCGGCGGTCGTCCACCGCGAGCGGCGCGTCGTGGCGCTCGTCGGCGACGGCGGCATGGGCATGACGCTCGCTGAGCTCGAGACGGCCGTCCGCGAGGGCGCGCACGTCGTGGCGCTGGTGTTCGACAACGAGCGCTACGGGATGATCCGCGACCACCAGGAGCGGCAGGGGAGTCCCGCGTCGCCCGGCACGGATCTCGGCCCGCTGGACTTCGCCGCGGCGGCACGGGCGTGCGGCGCCCGGGGTGTGCGCGTGGAAACGGACGCCGCGTTCGAGTCGGCGCTGCGAACCGCGCTGGCCGCCTCCGGCCCGACGCTGATCCACCTGCTGGTGGACCGGCGCTGGGTCAGCGTGGACCAGCCAGCCGTGGAGGGGGCGTGACCCGCCCCACGCTCCACATGGTGCCGGCGGCGGTCTGGGATGGGCGCGACACGGTCGAGCCGTACGCCCCGGCCGCCTACGCCGACGATGGGTTCATCCACTGCACCGACGGCGACGCCGGGATGGTGGCCACGGCCAACCGCTTCTACCGTGACGACCCCCGGACGTTCCTCGTTCTCACGGTCGACCTCGACGCGACGGGGAGCCCTTGGCGGTTCGACGACCCTGAGCGCCGCTTCCCGCACGTCTACGGCCCGATCGCGCCGGCCTCGATCCTCGAGGTCCGGCAGATGGTCCGCGACGCCGACGGGGAGTTCACAGGGTTGACCGCGCTTGCGGTCTGAGGTCAGCCGCGCGGGCGAGCTCCTCGAGCGGTTCGATCGCCAGGTCCGCTGCCGGCCGCAGGGTGAGCGCGTGGAGCACGCCGAGGGCGTCATCCGCGTGTTCGACGCCGGCTGGGTTGGCGTTGCGTGGAGCGGGCTCACTGCCGCCAGCGCCGGTGCGGTGATCGCCCGCGAGGTCGAGCGCTTCGCGGGTCTCGGGCCGTGGGAGTGGAAGCACTACTCGTACGACGCGCCGGCGGACCTCGCCGACCGGCTGCGTGCCGCGGGCTTCGTCGCGGGGGCCGAGGAGACGCTGCTCGCCGCCGACATCGTCGACCTCCACCTCGACAGCCCGCTGCCGGACGGCATCGTGCTGCGGGACGTCAGGGACGCGGAGGGCGTCGAGGCCTTCCTGCGGGTCCACGGCGAGGCGTTCGGAGAGCCGCCGGACGCCGACGGAGGCTGGCTGATCGATGCGATCCGGGCGGGCCGGCAGGCTGCCGTGGTGGCGATGGCCGGCGACCGGCCCGTCTGCGCCGGGCGGGTCGAGTTCCATCCCGGGACCGACTTTGCGGGCCTCTACGGCGGCGGGACGATCCCCGAGTGGCGCCGTCGCGGCCTCTTCCGCGCGCTGGTGGCTCGGCGGGCGACGATCGCGGCCGAGGCTGGCTATCGGTGTCTCCAGGTCGATGCCGTGGCTGCGAGCCGGCCGATCCTCGAGGCCATGGGCTTCCGGCGTCTGGCGTCCACGACGCCGTTCCTGCAGCCCTAAGCCACAGTCGGATCGGCCCTCAGTCGAAGGTGGGCGCGTCTCGGGGGATGAACCACCAGGCGAGCAGGGCGGACGCCGCCGTCACGACGATCGCCACGCCGATGGCGACCGCCGAGCTTGACGCGACGAGCTGCCCGCCCAGCGCGGCGCCAATGGGGTAGCCCAGGAAGTTGAGCGACATGGACACGGCAAACGCTCGGCCCAGCCAGGCGGGGTCGGTGCGTCGCTGGCGCAGCGTGAACATCGCCACGTCCATCGGTCCGTTGATGAACCCCTGCAGCGCCACCATGAGCACCATGACCGCGAGGGTGGGGGACACGAGGACGAGCACGCTCGTGACGGCGTAGCCGACCATGCCCCACACGAGGATGGGCTTCTCGATGCCGCTGATCCGCCACCGTCCTGCGAGCAGCGCCCCGATACCGCCGGTGACGCCCATGACCGCCCACACGCCGCCCACGACGGTCCCGCCGAGGTGCAGCTCGGTGAGCAGGATCACCGGCAGGACGATCGAGAGAATGCCGGCGCCGACATTGAGCACCGCGATCCCGACACCGATGCCCAGCAGCGTCTTGTTCCGGAAGGTGTACCGCAGCCCGTCCCAGGCGTTGCGCAGGATCCGGCCCTCGGCCGACGTGGACCCGGGCGGGTCCTTCACGCCAACGATCACCGCGGCCGCCACCAGGTAGAGCGATGCGATGACGAGCAGCGTCGCGGGACCGCCGACTGTCTCCACGAGCACGCCGGCCGCCGGCGGCCCCAGCAGCGTCGCCACCACGTACCCGTTGGAGTCGAGCGCGTTGACGCGCTCCCACAAGCGTCGCGGGACCATGAGCGGGAAGAGCGTCCGCAAACCGACGTTCGACAGCGGGTGCGTCAGGCCGGCGACTGCGGTGATGAGGACGAGGAGCGCCGGCGTGAGCGTGTTGGTCATAGCGAGCACGGCGATCGCGAGCAGCGATGAGAAGGCGACGCACTGGTCCACGATGATCAACCGCGCGCGACCGTGGCGGTCGAGGAGCGCCCCGGCGATCGGGCCGATCAGCAGGCCCGGCGTGACGCTCGCGAACGTGACGAGCCCAGCGAGCTCGGGCGAGCCGAACCGCTCGAGCGTGAACAGCACGAGCGCCACGCCCAGCATGCCGGCCGCGACCCGGCTGACGACCATCCCGAGCAGGATCCGGCCCATCATGGGGATGCGGAAGACAGCGCGATACGAGGGCGGGAGCTCGGCGGGGTGCACGCTTCGACGCTATCACCCCGCGGGTCGCCAGAGGCGCCTCGTCCGCCTCACACGAGCGCGTTGGCTCTACGGCATCGGCGCTGAGGCCACGACGGCGTACATCGTGAGACGCATGGAGCACTGACCCAGGCGGGCTGCCCGGTGAATCGTCGAGACGAACCGATCCCGCCCTGCGGCCGCGAGTTGGTCGGTGGCGACGAGATCGTCGGCGAGGCTCTCCATGGAGAAGCACCCGTCGGGTGCGGGTGTCTCGTCAGGGTTCCAGGCGGACCAGCGATGCGTGGCCTCCGCCCTTGCGAAGCAGACCAGGCCGGCATCGCGGACGAGATCATGGAGTCTCCGCCCGATGTTGGACGGCCGGCCCCGCTCGGCGCGCATCGCGTTGCGAACCATCGCGGCGAGTTCGTCGTCGCCGACCTCGATCGCGAACGTCGACCAGTCGGTGTCGATGAGGGACACCCGGCCACCAGGACGCACCACACGCGCCATCTCGGCGACGGCGGCTCCTGGATCGGCGAGCCACTGCAGGGTTCGCTCAGATCGGACGACGTCGAAGGAATCGTCAGGCTCGGCGAGCGAACGGGCGTCGCCAACGGTGAAACGCACCCGACACCGTGCGGCGCCCGACTTCAACTGGGCGATGCGCACCATCTCCGCGGAGAGGTCGACGCCGACGACCTCGCCGTCGTCACCGAGATCGTCCGCGAGGGCGAGCGCCGCCTCGCCGAGACCACAGCCAACGTCGAGGAGCCGTTGACCGCGACGCAGACGCAGCTCGTTGCGCTCCCACGCGCGCAGCCGGCTCGTCGCATCCCACTTCGCGGTGGTGTCCATCGCTGCGAGGAGCGCCGATCGATGCGGATCGTCGTCGACCAGCCCATAGCCGAGGCCGTGCGTGTCATCCATGGCCATGCACCAACTCTACGACGCTCACGCCCTCGCCGGCTGCGCTCGGGCCTGCATCCACGGCGCGGCTACCGTGGCCTGTCGTGGCCTCTCGGAGCCCCCTTGCGCGCCCGATCCTGATCCGGGGCAGCGTCCTTCGCCCACGTGTCGGTGATCTGCTTGAACACCTTGCCCATGCCGGGGCGCAGCAGGTCGCGGCGCTCGGCGTCGGCGTCGTGGTCACGGCGCCGGACGCGGGCGGCCTCGCGCGAGTCGAGATCGAGATCGTCGTCCACGGCGCGATCCTCGGGCCAGCGCGGATCCGCGTCAAGACCGCCGGGGCGACCGGACGCTGACCTCTGGCATCCTTGATCCGTGCCCGACCACCGACGAACCCCGGACGGCGCCGCACCGGCAGCCGCCCTGGCGGGGCTCGTGCTGGTGTCGCTCGCCCTGCGCCCGCAGCTGGCTGCGATCGGGCCGCTCTCCGGGCGGATCATCGCGGACCTCGGGGTGAGCCACGCGTTCGTGGGTCTGCTGACCACCATCCCGATCCTGTGCATGGGGCTGTTCGCCCCCGCCGGCCCTGCGCTCGCCGGTCGCCTCGGCACCCGAAGAGCCATCGCGATCGCCGCCGGGACTGTCTCGTTGGCGGGCCTCGTCCGCGCGCTCGCCCCGGGCGAGCCGACGATGCTGGCCCTCACGCTCGTCATCGGCGTCGCAACCGCCACCGCGGGACCCATGCTCGCGATGTTCGTCCGCGGTGCCATGGCCGACCATCGTGTCTCGGGCACGGCCGCGTACGCCGGCGGCACCACGCTCGGGCAGGCGATCGCTGCGGGCATCGTCGTCCCGGTCGCCGTGCTGCTCGGCGGCTGGCGCGGCTCGCTCGGGACGGTGTCGGCCCTGTCCGCCCTCGGCGTCGTGGCCTGGCTGCTCCTCACGCGGCACCGCGCCGGCGCGGGCAGTGATTCGACAACACGCGGCCGGCTCCGCCTCCCGATCCGGCGACCGGTCGTGTGGGCCCTCGGTCTGCTCTTCGGCATCCAGTCGGCGGTCTTCTACGGCACCAACGCCTGGCTGCCGAGCTTCTATGTCGAGCGCGGCTGGGACCCGGCGGTCGCGGCGGCCCTGCTGTCGGTCTCGAGCTTCGCCGGCCTCCTCTCCATCGTGGTGGCGCCGCTCGCGTCCCGCCGTGGGCTCGAGCGGCGACAGCTCCTCGCCATCGCGGCCGGCTCCACCATCGTCGGGATCACGGGCGTCGTCCTCCTGCCGGTCCTCGCGTGGGTCTGGGCCGTCATCCTGGGCGCCGGCCTCGGACTCACGTTCACCATGGTGCTGACACTGCCGACGGACGTGGCCGCGGACGCCGAGGGAGCCGGCGGGGCGTCCGCCCTCATGCTGCTCGTCGGGTACCTCATCGCCTCGTCCGCGCCGTTCGTGCTGGGGGCGGTCCGCGACGCGACGGGGTCGTTCGCGATCAGCCTGTGGCTGCTCGTGGCGCTCGCGGTCACGATGCTGCCGCTGTCCTGGGCGCTCTCGCCAGAGCGCTTGCACCCTGGGCGCGCCGCGAGCTCCTAGGCCCCGGCCCAGGTCCTACGGGCGTGTTGCGGTCACCGAGAAGGACAGCGGCACGCGGCCACGCTCGGCGGGGTGCACGTCGCGGTGCCCGCCGTACCAGTCCACGGGGTGCTCGGTCACGGTCTCCACGCGCAGTCCGCTGCCCAGGAGCGCCGTGACCACCTCGCCCAGCGTCCAGGCACGGGCGAACTTCCATGCCTGCTGGTCGTCCGGCAGCGAGAGCCGCTCGATATAGGCGCGCGACCAGCCGCGCGACGCCTCGGCCCCGCCGAAGTAGTCGTACTCGGTCAGCAGCCAGCCGCCCTCGCCGTCGCCGTCGAAGAGCCACTCCGCCGGGTGCCCCTCGTACAGGACGAGGCGGCCGCCGGGCCGCGGGAGCCGCGCGAGACCAGCCGCCCACGCGTCCAGGTCCGCGAGCCACATGATGGAGCCTCGGCCCGTGTAGACGAGGTCGGCGGTCCCGTCGAGCGCGTGCGGGAGGTCGAGCACGTCCGCCTCCACCCAGGACGCGGGCGCGTCGACCGCACTCGCCAGCCGACGTGCGAGGTCCAGCATTCGCGGGCTGAAGTCGATGCCCGTGACCCGCTCGGCCCCCGCCAGCCAGAGCGAGATCGTGTCCTCGCCGCCCGCGCACTGGACGTGGACCGCGTGCCCGCACCGTCCGTGGAGATCGCCGATGAGTGCGAGCTCCACCGGGAGCAGTGACGACCGCCCGGCGCGCAGCCGCTCGATCGAGCCCGCCAGACGCCGCTCGTAGTCCTCAGCGGCCTCGTCCCACGCGACGCGGTTTGCCGCGTGCATGCGGCGGGGATCGGCGGCCTCCTCGGGCGTGGCGGGGCGAACGTCGAGCTCGTCGGGACCGGGTGCGGGGTGCATGCACCGAGTCTAGCGGCGGCGGCGCGCCGATCTGGCGGGCGACGCAGGGATCCGGGCACAAAAACAACGGGCCGCCATGTCCGTGGACGGCGGCCCGCGATGGTCCTGTGTGGGGGACCGGCCGCAGCGGAGCGGTCCCTACAGAACCCGGCGGCTCGGCGCTGCTGCCCCGAACCGCCTCAGAGGCCGGCCCTGGAGTCGCTCGAGAGGTTGCCCGCGCGTGGGCGGCTGACCGGATTCGAGGCACCGCGCGATGCGTCCTCGCTCGCAGTCATCCGGCGCATCGATTCCGTGCGCCGTCGCAAGCCCTGGCCCAAAGCCGACCGCATCGCCATTTCCCCGTTGCCTCCCGGAACGCCCATGCACGGAGGAGGTGTGGAGAACTCCATTATGAACCCGCCGCGCAAGCCCCCCGTCTGGGGGCTCGAAACCCGTGCTACGTGAGCGCGACGCGGAGGTCAGTCTGGTTGCGGCCGCCGTTGACGTCCCTGCCCCGGACGGTCAGTCGCATGACGCCCGCGGTGCCGCCGGGCCTGGGGCGGATCGTCGCGGTCCAGCGGTTCGACGAGACGCGGGTCATCGTCACCGTCCACGGCGCCACGCCGGGCTGGCGCACGGTCACCACCGGCGACGCGCCGAGCGGCTCGGCCGACGTGGCGGTCAGCGTGAACGAGTGGCCGCGGGCCGGCGCCGCTGTCGAGGTCGCGAGCCGGAACGCGGCCGCGTCCACCAACAGGGTCTGCGTCGCGGTCTGCGTCCCGTTGGTGGCGGTGACGGCGACTCGGTAGCGGCCCTGCGGGACGTAGCTGCCGTCGTCCGCCGTGGCAGTCCAGCGCCAGGTGACGGTGCCGGCGGGGTAGGCCTTGGCCGTGACCGGCGCCCGGACGACGTGGCCCGCGGCGTCCACCACCGCGATCGTCACCTTCGCCGCCGAGCGGAGGGTGAACGTGAAGGTCGCGCGCGAGTTGAGCTTGTCGGCGTCCTGCGCGTAGAAGAGGCTGGTGTCGCGGGAGAGCGACGAGAGCGCGGCGTAGACGTCCACCGGCTCGCTGACCGCGGCGCCCATGTTGCCGGGCAGGTCGCGGGCGGCGATGGTCACGGTGTACCGGCCGTCGCGGACCGCCTTGCCCGCGTCGTTGCGCCCGTCCCAGACGATCGTCCGGGCGCCGGCGGCCACGGTGGCGGCGATGGTGCGAACGACCGTGGTGCCGTCCGGCGCTGTGACCAGCGCCTTGACGGTGCCGGCTTCCGACACCGCGTACGGCAGCGTGACGGCGTCCGTGACGCCGTCGCCGTTGGGGGTCACCGTCGGCGGGGCAGGGGAGGCGCCGGGGAGCGTCACGACCGGCGGCGTGGTGTCAACGGTGAAGGTGACGGTCGTGGTGGCGCGGTTGCCCGCGAGATCGGTGGCGACGAGGACGAGTGCGTGGGCGCCGTCCTTGGCGACGACCACGGGCGACGTGCCGAGCGGGACGGCGGCCTTGCCGTCGACCGAGACCGTCTTGGCGGCGATGCCTGCGGTCTCGTCGGTGATCCGCGGCGTCAGGCTGACCGCGCTCCGCCACGTCCCGCTGACCAGACTCGCCGTTCCCGCGAGCGCCGTCTTGATGACCGGCGGCGTGCGGTCGATCTTGACCACGACGGTGCGCCACGCCTCGCGGATGCCGGCCCGATCGAGCGAGCGGTAGCCGAAGGTCCAGGTGCCGTCCGCGGTGACGGGCGCTGGGCTGCCGTAGCGTCGGGACGCGCCGGTGCCGAGGCGCCACCAGGTCGAGGCCACGCCGGAGCGCGCGTCGGTGGCCGCGAGCGTGACCGCGACCGGTGAGACGCTCCAGCCGTTGCGGCCCGCGGTCGAGCTGATGGTGGCCTTGGTGACGGGCGGAGTGTGGTCGACCGTGAACGAGCCCGACTTGCTCAGGCCCGCGTTGCCCCACGGGTCCTTGGCCCGGAGGGTCCAGGTGTACGTGCCGTCGCGGACCAGCGACCCCGAGGCCGTCCGCAGGTCCCACGCGAACCGCACGATGTCGTTGGTCTGCGAGGCGGTCCAGACGGTGGTGCCAGCGGCGCTCTTGACGCTCAGTGAGGCGACGCCGGACTCCGAGAGCCGCGCGGCGACCACGAGGCCGTCAGCGGTGCCGTCGCCGTTGGGGGAGAGCCACGGCCCGCTCTGGTCGAGCGACAACGCGCTGGTGGCGGCGCTGTCGCGGGGGGCGAGCCCCCGGGCCCGCACGAACCCGGTCGCGCTCCCGCCGAGAACAGTCGCGCCGAAGACGCGCGTCCCGTCGGGCATCGGCGCGACGTCCTTCGTGAGGCGCAGGCGGGTCCCGTCCGTGAGCGTGCTCGAGGCCTTGCCTGCGGGATCGGCTGCCTTGGCGGCGCTGGAGAAGAACGGCGCGCCGGACGCGGCGATGACCTCGGCCGCACCCGGGACCACGAAGTCGGCCGGGGTCGCGCCTGTGGAGACCGGTGGCGCGGCGCGGACGAGCGAGGCGCGCATCGAGAGGTCGCCGGTCAGCGAGCGGTAGAACGCCGACGAGCTGTGCTCGGGATCGAGCTCGTACCGGAGCCCCGGCGTGCGCTGCGAGTCGTACGGTCCCAGGACGTGGTCGTGGAACGTCGGCGCGGCTCGGAAGATCTGGTCCATGGTGCGGTTGGTGGTGAACAGCGCTCGGATGTCGGCCACGACCGGGTGCGCCGGATGGCCCTCGGCGAAGACGGCCCGTGCGCCCGCGCCGATGAAGCCCGCGCCGTAGTTGTCGACCCGCTGCCTGGCGGTCGCGAGCGTCCCCTCGGCCAGACCGGGCTCGGAGTTGCCGGAGGCGTAGCAGAGGTGGTACAGCAGAACAACGGCGTTGGGCGCGAGGCGGATGTTCGCGCGGATGTAGTCCTCGCCGTAGTAGACGTGGGCTGACCCATTGGCCCCCACGGCCGGATCGAGCCCGAGTCCGTCCTGGGTTGCGGTCTGGAACGGCGGATAGGGGCTCGGCCAGCCGTTGCCGTGGCCGAGGTAGATGAACACGCTCGCGCCCTGGGCCGCGGCCTTCACGCGCTGCCACGTGGCGTTGGGCGTGACGATCTCCACGACGTTGCTCGAGTACTTGCGAGCCTCGTGGGCGATCTGGTCGGCGTCGTCGATGTAGTGGGCATTGTGCTCGGCCACGGGCCCGACCACCACGACAACCTTGGCGCTGCTCGTCGCGGCCCTGGCGTTCGGGACCGGCTGGCCGAGCGCGAGGAGGAGGGCGGCGGCGACGGCGAGGGCGAGGCGGAACAAGGGGCCGAACTCCCGGGTACGGCGCGAGGGGCGGATGCCCGACCTGATGCTGCCGGTCACGCACCGCTCCGAACATCACCAGAAGGTCCTGCACCACCCTTAGTACCGGGCGTCCGGGGAGTCCGGCACGCTTTGCCCAAACCGGGGACGATGTGGACATGCGCCTGCCAGCCCGTTCCGCCGCCGATGTGCATCTCGCCGACGCCTTTGACGGGCCGGGCTGCCCGGTGTGCGCTGAGCTCGCCCGCACCGACGGGCAGTGGCTCGAGAGCATCCTCGCTGAGAGCGTGAATGACATCCCGTTCCGCCAGGCGCTCGACAGTGCGCGCGGCCTCTGCCGCCGG
>Ga0302299_10002512_pt1 | contig 11210 bp, 10 predicted proteins | sample III_Fen_N3_4_FD_198795 | JGI IMG/M metagenome (GOLD analysis project Ga0302299, IMG submission 198795) | Peat permafrost microbial communities from Stordalen Mire near Abisko, Sweden - III_Fen_N3_4 | ecosystem: Environmental > Terrestrial > Soil > Wetlands > Permafrost | place: Sweden: Abisko...
CGTGAAGAGGGCGGCGGTGGCGATCTGCGTGGGGACGCGCGTGCTCCACGCCGCGCGCAGCCGCGGGTCGGCGGGGTCGTCGGTGTGGACGATCCGGGCATCGTCGTACGTGACGCCGAAGCCGTAGTCGGGGCTGCTGTAGGTGACGATGGCCATGGTGTGTTCCAGTCTCGCGGGGGACTCAGTGTACGTGAGACGGTCCGCGGGCGCACTGCGTTCGCGCCCTGGACGAACATACCTCGGCCGGGATGCCGGCCGGGGCGGCCGCTGGACCTCCCTGATGGCGCGGGCGGCGGAGGCGCAGCGCCGCCGCCGCCGGGTGGTACTGTTGCCTCGTGCGCGTGGCCCTGTTCATCACCTGCGTGGCCGACACCCTGTTCCCGGAGACGGGACAGTCGGTCGTGCGCGTGCTCGAGCGGCTGGGACACGAGGTGGTGTTCCCGGCCGAGCAGACCTGCTGCGGGCAGATGCACGTCAACAGCGGCTACCGAATCGGCGCGCTCAAGCTGGCGCGGCGGTTCGTGGACGTGATGGGCCGGGACGACGGCGTGGATGCTGTGGTCTCGCCGTCGTCGTCGTGCGTCGGCTGGGTCCGCGAGCTGCTGCCGGGGGTGGCGCGCGAGGCCGGGCAGGAGCAGCTCGCGCGTGATGCCGAGGCGCTCGGCGGCAGGCTCTTCGAACTCTCCGAGTTCCTCGTCCGCCGCCTCGGCGTGGAGGACGTGGGCGCGTCGTATCCGCGGCGTGTCACGCTGCACCCCACCTGTCACTCGCAGCGCGTGACGCGCGTCGGCGACGCGCCGCAGAGGCTTCTGGCCCGCGTGCGTGGGCTCGAGCTCCTCGAGCTGCCGGAAGCCGCCGAGTGCTGCGGCTTCGGCGGCACCTTCTCGATCAAGAACGCCGACGTCTCGCTGGCGATGCTCGCCGACAAGTGCGCCAACATCGTGGCGACCGGCGCCGACGTGGTGACGGCGGTCGACCCGTCCTGCCTGCTCAACATCGGCGGCGGGCTGAGCCGCATGGGCGCGAGCGTCAAAGCCGTGCACCTGGCGGACATCCTGGCGGCGGAGGGCGCGTCGTGAGTCGCGGCCACCCGCACGACTTCCCGGCGGCCGCGCGCGAGGCGCTCGCCGACGCGCAGCTGCGCGCCAACCTGCGCGGCGCCACGCAGACGATCCGCGCGCGCCGCGCCACGGCCGTCGCGGAGCTGCCCGACTTCGAGGAGCTCCGCGAGCAGGCGCGGCGCGTCAAGGACGACGCACTCGGCCGGCTCGACGAGCTGCTGGACGAGTTCCAGGCGGCCGCCGAGGCCGCCGGGGCGCGCGTGCATCGCGCGCCGGACGCGGCGGCCGCCAACGACATCGTCGCCGGCATCGCCCGCGACCACGGCGTGACCGAGCTCGTCAAGATGAAGTCGCTGGCCACCGACGAGATCGGCCTCGATGCCGCGCTCGCGGCGGCCGGTGTCGAGGCCGTCGAGACAGACCTGGCCGAGCTCATCGTGCAGCTGGCCGGAGACACCGCGTCCCACATCCTGGTGCCGGCCGTCCATTACAGCCGCGGCCAGGTCCGCGACCTCTTCGTGCGCACCATCGCGCGCGGACAGGAGCTGTCTGACGACCCGCGCGACCTCGCCGAGGTCTCCCGCCTCTATCTGCGCGAGCGCTTCCTGCGTGCCGGCATGGGCGTCACCGGCGCCAACGTCGGCGCCGCCGAGACCGGCACGGTCTGCGTGGTCGAGAACGAGGGCAACGGCCGCATGTGCACCACGCTGCCGCCGCTGCTGGTCACCGTCATGGGCATCGAGAAGGTCGTGCCCACCCTGGACGACCTGGGCCTGCTGCTCCGCCTGCTGCCACGCTCTGCGACGGGGGAGCGCCTGAGCTCGTACGTGTCGCTGCTCACCGGCGTGACGCCGGGTGACGGCCCGCGGGAGTATCACATCGTGTTGCTCGACAACGGCCGTCGCAACGCGCTCGCCGACCCGGTCGGGCGGCAGGCGCTCCGCTGCATCCGCTGCAGCGCCTGCCTCAACGTGTGCCCGGTGTATACGCGTGTGGGGGGGCACGCGTATGGGTCCATCTATCCCGGGCCGATCGGCGCCATCCTCACGCCGCAGCTGTGGGGGATGGAGCGGTACGCCAAGCTTCCGTTTGCCTCGTCGCTGTGCGGCGCGTGCGCCGAGGTCTGTCCGGTCGGCATCGACATCCCGCAGGTGCTCCTGCACCTGAGGGCGCGGGCCGTGCGCGAGCAGGCGCCCGCGCCCGAGAGGGCGCTGTTCGGGGCCGCGGCATGGGCCTTCGGCTCACCGTGGCGCTTCGCCGCAGCGCAGAAGGCCGGCAGGTCCGCCGAGGCGCCGCTCACGCGCGGCGGCCTCGTCCGCCGCCTGCCGGCCCCGCTCGCGGGCTGGACGCAGGGGCGCGACCTGCGCCCGGTCGCGCGCGAGACGTTCCGCGAGTGGTGGACGCGCGAGCGCGGGGCGGAGGCGCCGTGACCGCGGCCGTCGACCTCTTCGTGCAGCGCCTCGAGGCGCAGAAGACGGAGGTGCGCCGCGTGGCCGCCTCCGGCGTCGCGGCCGCCGTCGCCGGCGTGTGCGCGGCGCGCAGGACCGGCCGGCTCGGCGTCCCGCCCGGGCTGCCGGCCGAGTGGCGGCCGGCCGGCGTCGCCGTGGTCGAAGACCACGACCTCACGCCGGCCGAGCTGGACGCCCTCGATGCCGCGCTCACCGGCTGCACCCTCGCGATCGCGGAGACGGGGTCGCTCGTGCTCGCCGCCGGCGCGGCCGACGGGCGGCGAGCCCTCTCACTCGTCCCGGACGTGTACCTCTGCGTCGTCGCGGAGGACCAGGTCGAGCCGGACCTGCCGGCGGCGATGCCACGGATCGCCGGCCTCATCCGGGAGGAGGGTCGGCCGGTGGTCTTCGTCTCCGGCCCTTCAGCCACGTCGGACATCGAGTTGCAGCGCGTGGAGGGCGTCCACGGCCCGCGGCAGCTCGTCATCCTGCTCGTCTCCTAGCCGCCGCGGCCTCGCTCGGCCGTCGGTCCCCGGTTGCCGAGCCGCCCGGCCGGGTACCACGCCGCCATGACCAGCAACCGCCTCGAAGCCTTCAGCGACGGCGTCATCGCCATCCTCATCACCATCATGGTGCTGGAGCTCACGATCCCGCACGCCAACCACGACCAGCTCGCCGACCTCTGGCGCCTGCGCCACATCTTCCTCAGTTACGTGGTCAGCTTCGTCTACCTCGCGATCTACTGGAACAACCACCACCACGTGCTCTATCTCACCGAGCGCGTCACCGGGGGCGTCCTTTGGGCCAACATGCACCTGCTCTTCTGGCTCTCGCTGGTGCCGTTCGCGACGGGCTGGATGGGGGAGAACAACTTCGCCTCCACACCGACCGCCGTGTACGGCGTGGTTCTGCTGATGGCGGCGGTCGCCTACTTCATCCTCGTGCGTGCGATCATCCGCAGCCAGGGCACCGATTCCCTCCTCGCGCAGGCGATCGGCAGTGACCGCAAGGGCAAGCTCTCGCTCGTGTTCTACGCGGTGGCCATCCCGCTGGCAGTGGTCGCGCCGTGGGCATCGCTGGGCATCTACATGCTGGTCGCCGCCATCTGGCTCGTCCCCGATCGGCGTATCGAGGACGTCGTGCTGGACTGCGAGAACGGGGTCGGCGTGGACTGCCAGGTCGACGACGGGTGAAGCCCGGCGGCGACGCCTCGCCGCGTCGCGCCGGCTACTCCAGCGTGAACCAGATAGTCGTCATCGCGTTGTCTCCGTAGCCGCTCAAGGCTTGCAGGCCCAGGGTGAAGAACGCGCCCGAGGTCAGGGTCGACCAGCTCGAGTAGCACCCGGCGAGGTCGAACGTGAACGAGATCGTGTCTCCGGGGTCGGCCGGCAGGTCGCCGGCCGGGTCCAGGATGCCGCCTTCCCACGGTGGAGGTGGGACCGCAGCGCCGTTGGCCGAGACGTTGGAGATCGCGCCGACGACGCTCGACGTGCCCGTCCCGGGATCGGAGATGTCCTGCCTCGGGAGTGAGGCGCCGACGGCGTACCACAGGCTGCCGATGTCGACCCAGCCGGCGGCGCTCGCCGGCTCGCCGGGTCCGGCCTTCCGCTGCGGCCGCCAGAAGGTGAGGGTCACGGTGGATGCCTTGACGGGCGCGGTCGGCACCTCCAGCTGCACGCCTCCGGTCTCACGGCGGCCGTCACGGATCTGTACGCCGTCGGCGTCGTAGACGATGTCGGTCGGCCCGGCGTCGGTGTCGAACTGGTACGACTTGAGCGCCGGCGCGGTGTTGAAGGCGAAGTTGAGGGTGCCGGGGTACTTCGCGCCGCTCGACGTCGTCATGATGAAGCAATCACCGCCGCCGATCTCCGCCGCCATCGCGCCGGGTTTGAGCGGGCAGCCGCTCTGGTGGACGGCGTCCGGGACCAGTTCCAGGATGCCGGGAGCCGCGTAGGCCGGCGCCGCGTAGTCGCGGCCGACCAGCGGATACGTGACGCCGTCGACCACATGGGCGCTGATGTACGAGTTGTCGAGGCCGTCCAGTTGGGCCGGAGTCCCATCGGGAGCCTCCATCGCCAGGGAGAGCGCCATGGGCAGATACCGGTCGATGAGCGCGTCGAGGTCTGTGATCGCGGCGATGTTCGCGTTGATCGACGCCGCCGGAAGCGAGGTCCACGGACCGACCGCCGTCGGCCAGAAGTTGGAGAACAGGTAGAACTGCCCCGTCGTGTCGAGCGGCGGCGGGCCCAGTGGCTCTCCGCCAGCCCGAGGGGACGGCGGCACGAGCGCGGACGCCGGTGCGCCGGCGGCACGCGGCCTGCCGTTGCCGCGGCCGGTCCGGTCGACGTTGTCGAGGACCAGGTTGCCGTTGTCGTCGATGTCGAAGGCGTTCACGACGCCGTCCAGGTCGAGGTCGGCGCCGGGTCCCCGCAGGCCCATCGGCTTCGCCGTCCGCACGCGCCCGAACTTTCCGGCGCCGGCCGGCTTGCCGTTCACCGACTTCGCCGTATAGGCCGCGAGCGTCTGGCACCTGCCCACAGGAGCTCGTCCCACCGTGGCATAGCCGGCCCTGAGCACGACCGTGCCGAGCCTGAGGCCGGCCGTCCCCTTGATGAACGCGAACGCCTTCGTGGCGGTCGCCTTGAGCACGATCGGACCGTAGTAGGAGCCGTCGGGTCTCACGAGTTGGAGCGTGGCGCCGGCGAGCTTGCCGCCGGTGATGGAGAAGGATCCGGCGGACGTGCGGACGGTCGCCTTGCGCGCCTTGCCGTTCGCCTGGACCAGCAGGACCTTGTACCCGACCGCGCCCTTCAGCACGCCGCTCACCGTGGCGGCCGGTGCCGCCGCCGGGATGACTGCCCCCACGCAGAGCACCGCTGCCCCAAGGAGGGTGGCCGCGATCGCAGCGACGGCTATGCGTCGCGCTCCGGCGTGCAGGTCTGTCGCTGCCTTCATCGCTCGGTCCTCCCGTTCGGTGGGCGTCTCACTCGACGTGTCGGCTTGTGGCGGCCCCCCTGCAAGGGGCAATGTGCTCATTCGTCATGGGAGCGGTCGTCGAGCGGAGAAGAGGACCGTTTCACTCCCGGATGCCCCGGGTACCGTCACCGCCAGCAGTCAAGACCGGGGCCGGCGGCGCAGCGCCTCCGGCCCTTCACGACAAAGGAGCGACATGGCAGTACAGGTAGGTCAGCCCGCACCCGACTTCGCTCTCAAGGGTGTCGTCGATGGCGACTTCGTCGACGTGAGACTCAGCGACTACCGCGGCAAGTGGGTGGTCCTCTTCTTCTATCCGCTCGACTTCACCTTCGTGTGCCCCACGGAGATCCAGGGCTTCGCCAAGCACAACGCCGAGTTCGAGGAGCTGGGCGCCCAGGTCCTCGGCGCGAGCGTCGACAGCGAGCACAGTCACAAGGCGTGGATCGAGCGGGACTTCGGCTCCCTGCCGTTCCCGCTGCTCAGCGACATCAGGCGCGAGGCGACGGACGCCTACGGCGTGCTGCTGCCGGACGGCATCGCCCTCCGCGGGACGTTCATCGTCGACCCGGAGGGCACGCTCAAGTACGCCGTGGTGCACTCCAACAACGTCGGTCGCAACACCGACGAGACGCTCCGCGTGCTGCAGGCGCTGCAGACCGGCGAGCTCTGCCCGGTCGACTGGCGCCCCGGCCAGGCGACGCTGAGCTAGAGTAGAGTCTGAAGACGGCAGCGGCGCCGCAAGGCGGCCGCGCCGAGCGTAGGGGCGCCGCGAGGCCGCAGGGCAGCGCGGCGCCCCTCGTCAGTTCGCCGGCGGCGACCAAAGGGAGAGACATGGCGACCATCGATGACTGGTTCGACGAGCAGACGCTCATGGAGCTCGTCCCCATCGACGTCTACGTGCGCGGCGCGTCCGCTGTCGAGGCCGGCGCGGTGCGCATCATCGAGCGCGACGGAGCGCGACTGCTGACGTCGGTCGAAGCCGGCGACGACGTCGTCGGGTCGGAGTGGAGCCTCGACGGGGAGTTGCTCACCTACGCGTGCACCTGCGGCGACGCGGACGAGCGTCCGTGCGAGCATCTCATCGCCTCCGCGCTCGCCACCTGGCCGGGCGAGGCGCCCGACGAGGACGAGTGAGAGCACACCCGACCTGACGAGGTGACCATCGTGCAGTTCCGCAATCTCGGCAGCACCGGCCTCAAGGTCTCCGAGCTCTGCCTCGGGACCATGACGTTCGGCAGTGGCTTCCTGGGCATCGGCGTGGTCGACCAGTCCGGCGCCGACGCGATCGTGCGCCGGGCGCTGGACGCCGGCGTCAACTTCTTCGACACCGCCGACGTCTACTCGCGCGGCCAGTCTGAGGAGCTTCTCGGGCACGCGCTCAAGGCGTCTGGGGTGCCACGACACTCCGTTGTCGTCGCCACCAAGGTCCGCGGCACGATGAGCGACGCCGCCAACGACGGCACCGGCGACGTCAACAACCGCGGCCTCGGGCGCAAGCACATCCTCGAGAGCATCGACGGGAGCCTCACGCGACTCGGCCTGGACTACGTCGACCTGTACCAGATCCACGGGCTCGACCCGACGACTCCCATCGAAGAGACGCTGGAGGCGCTGAACGACGTCGTGCGCATGGGCAAGGCACTGTTCATCGGTGTCTCCAACCTGGCGGCCTGGCAGATCGAGCGGGCGCTGGGCATCTCCGAGCGGCGCGCCTGGGCGAAGTTCGTCAGCGTGCAGGCCTATTACTCGCTCGCCGCGAGAGACCTCGAGGTCGAGGTCCTGCCGATGGCGCGGGCGGAGGGCCTCGGTGTGCTCACGTGGTCGCCGCTCGCCGGAGGCTACGTCTCGGGCAAGTACCGCGCCGGCTCCCCGGAGGTCGGCCGGCGCAACCACTTCGACTTCCCGCAGGTCTCGCCGCATGCCGAAGAGGCGTTGGCGGCCCTCGAAGAAGTCGCCCGCGAGCGCGGCGCAAGCATGGCGCGCGTGGCCCTCGCGTGGCTGCGCCACCAGCCGGGCGTCACCTCGGTCATCATCGGTGTCCGGGACCTGACGCAACTCGACGACGATCTCGGCGCCGCGGACCTCCAGTTGACACCGGACGAGCTCACGCGCCTGGGCGAGGCGACGGAGCCCGACCTGCCCTACCCGCACTGGATGATCGCGCGCCAGACCGGCGCTCCGCCCAAGCGCTGACCGGCGCTCCGCCCGAGCCCTGACCGGCGCTCCGCCGAAGCCCTGATTGTGCCGACCGCGCCCAACGGCGCCCCCGTCAGGTCCGGCACCCTCCGGCCGATACAGGACGTACTCCTGCGGGAGCCGGATCGGGGGCAGAAGACGGAGGACGCAATGGCGCACTTGCGCCTCGTGGAACCGAGCATCGACACGTACGGGTCCCGGCGCGCGTGGAGGCGCCACCAGCGTGTGGCGAGCCACAAGGCGGGGGCGCACGCCGGCGACCAGGAGCGAGGGCCGTCCCTCTCCGCCGTGGCCCTGGCCAGCATCGCCATCCTCGCCGTCGTCGTCCTCCTCGTCCTGCTGCTCTCCCAGGTGGCCTCGGCCTTCGTCGGCTGACGCGCCGCCGTCCGCTTCGCCCCTGCGCCGCCGTCCTCTTCGACTCGCGCCGCCGCCCTCACTCCATGGTGATCGCGGTGCCGAGGGCTCTCGCCAGCGCGCCCAGGGTCGTCACTGCCGCGTCGCCGTGCAGGATGACCGACGTGGAGCCGGCACGGGTGAAGAGGACGCTGATGTCGAGCAGCCGTCCGCTCGGCCGCCCGGGAGACCCGGATCGGGGACGAGAGGCGGGCCGTCTGACGGGAAGTTGCAGCTGGTAGAGGCCCGGACCGGGTCGGCGGCAGCGGCCCGAGTTGCCGTCGCACCGGGCTTCGCTTGGGAGCATGACGGCGATGGCGGCCGTGACGGCGCGGCGCGTCTCAGGCGGCAGCTTCCTCAAGAGCCATGCCTCGAAGGACGCTCCCGGCCGGGCTGAACGGAACACCAGGATCAGCGGCTGAGGGTCCAAGACGCCTGGAGCTTGCCGCGACCGGAGCCTGGTTCGCAGGCGCACGAAGGCCGGGTCCGGGTGACGGTCGGCGAGGGTCATGCCGTACAATCCGGTCATGCCTCTGTACGAGTTCATGTGCGCGAGCTGCGGCGAGCGCTTCGAGATCATCTCCAGCGACGCCGAGCGCGACGAGAACGCCGTGTGTCCGTCGTGCGGCGGGCGCGACGTCTCGCAGGTCTTCGGCGGCTTCACCGTCGGCATCTCGCGCGCCCGGATCAATCCCGGCGTGTTCGAACACAAGAAGGGCAAGCCGACGGAGTACAAGCCGCCCGCCGGCGGCTGACGGCAAGGCCTCGGAGGTCCGCCGGCGGCCGACGGCGCTGCAGTAGCCTGGTGGGATCGCGCGTCGCGGCGCACGCCGGGGGGTCCGGGACGCGCGGCACGTCGGCGCGCGGCCCCACGAGGTCGCTCTTGTCATTCCCACAGGGTGTCGCGCGCACGCCGATTTCGCCGTTGGCGCTCGGATCCTCCGCATGCCACCGCGTCCCGCCACGGCGAAAAGTCATCCCGAGTGCCGGAGCCGCCGATAACGGGGGGGATGACCTCCATCCTGCAGCATAGTGACTGGCTCAACGGGCGCGTGCCGGACACGGTCCGCGCTCATCTCCGCCAACTGGTGGAAGTGGTCGGCTTGCTGCCGCGTCCGCAGCCGCTCGGCGTGATCACGGCCGACTCCGTGCTGCTCGCCGCCAACCGCCCCTTCCTCGACCTCCTCGCCGTCTCCGGCGACGAGGAGCTCGGCGCCGACTGGGACGACTTCATGCCCGGCTGGAGCGCGCGCACCGATGCGAGCGACGAGGCGTCGGAGCCACACACCCTGGCGTTTGAGGACTACCTTCTGCCGGCCTCCGGCGACCCGGTCTGGGTCCGGGCGGTCGCCTGTCCGGTGTTCACTCCGGAGGAGGCAGGGCTGGCCGGCGAGGCACTCGCCGCATGGGCCGTCTTCATCGTCGACCAGCGCCCCGCGACGGCCGATCGGGACGACCATCGCCGGCAGGCGATCCTCGACCTTCTGCTTGAGAGCCCCAGCGAGTTCGTCGTGCAGCTGGGTTCGGACGGCAAGGTCCAGTACCTCTCGCCGTCGCTGGGCCGGGCGCTCGGCCTGTACGCGGACGGGGTGGAGGGCGGGCCCCTGGCGGCCGTGCACGCACTCACGGCGGACGACTTCGCCGGCCGGTTCCTGCCGCTGCTTGACGAGCTGTCGCAGCCGCCGTTCGGCTGCGAGTTCGAGATGAAGATGACCACCGGTGAAGGGGAGCACGTCGTCCGCTGGCGCTTCGAGGCCCTGCTTGCCGACGGCGGAGCGGTCGAAGGCGTGCTCGGAGTCGGGCACGATGTCACCGAGCGCCGGCGCGCCGAGGACGAGCGCGCCCAGAGCGAGCTGCGCCTGCGGACGCTCGTCGAGGCCACCAATCAGCTGATATGGACGACGGGCCCCGGCGGCGTCATCGACGAGCCGCTCGAGAGCTGGTCGGCGTTCACCGGCCAGACCGGCGAGCAGACCTGCGGCGACGGCTGGGCGGAGGCGATACACCCGGACGACCGGGATCGCGTGGTCGACAGCTGGCGCGTAGCGGTGGCCGAGCGCGGCGTGTACGCCTGCGACTACCGGCTGCGCACCGTGGATGGGGAGTACCGCTGGATCGAGGCCCGCGCCGTGCCTCTCCCCGGCGGCGCCGGCGAGCCGCGGTACTTCGGCGTGGGACACGACATCACCAAGCGCAAGCAGGCCGAGGAGGCCGCCCGCCGCCGCGTCGAGCTCGAGAGCATCGTCGCCTCGGTCTCGACTCGGCTGGCCGGAGCGACCTTGGAGACGGTGTTTCTCGCCATCGACTACGCGCTCGCGGAGACCGGCCGCTGCCTGGGCGCCGACCGGGTCAGCCTGCACCTGCTCGAGCCCGACGCGGTCCACGTGGAGCGCGTCCGGACCTGGTGGCGCGAGACCGGTCTGCTCGAGGACGGAGACGCGTCGCGTGACATCGAGCAGCTCCCCTGGCTGCGCGAGCGCGCCGCCCGCGGGCTGCCGCTCGTGGTGCACTCTGTCGACGATCTGCCGCCGGAGGCGGAGGCAGAGCGCGGGCTCTTCGCCGTGATGGATATGGAGGCCGTCCTCGCAGTGCCCGTCCTCCAGGAGCCCACGCTGGTCGGGCTGCTCGCCTACGAGATGGCGGCGGGAAGTTGCGCCGTCGGTGGGGGCGACCGGCGCTGGGACAGCGATGACCTGTCTCTGGTCCGGCTCATCGCCGATCAGCTGGCCAGCGTCGTGGTGTGGCGGGCCGACGAGCTCAACCTGCGCAGCATCGCCGACTGCTTCCTCGCCTTCGGGCCGGACGTGGGCCGGAACCTCACGCACATCTGCGAGGCGACGGCGAGGATCACCGCGGCGGACGTGGTGGTCTACACGCGCCGGCGGGGCACTGACCTCGTCACGGAGACCGGCTGGAACCTGCCCGCCGACCTGCCGAGGGGCACGCCGGCGGAGGGGCGCCTGGACGCCGATGTCATGGCACGGCCGGACGAGCAGGTGCGGATCGTGCGCGACCTGCAAGACACGATCTTCGCGCACACCAGCGCAGTCATCGCCAGCGTGGGCGCGCAGACGTATGCCGGGTTCCCCGTCATCGTCGGCGGGCGCGCGATAGGGACCCTGAGCTGTCTCTTCAC
>Ga0302299_10002513_pt1 | contig 11209 bp, 11 predicted proteins | sample III_Fen_N3_4_FD_198795 | JGI IMG/M metagenome (GOLD analysis project Ga0302299, IMG submission 198795) | Peat permafrost microbial communities from Stordalen Mire near Abisko, Sweden - III_Fen_N3_4 | ecosystem: Environmental > Terrestrial > Soil > Wetlands > Permafrost | place: Sweden: Abisko...
CACGCGGTCGGGGTCGAGCCCGGCCGACTCGAGGACCGCGCGGGCGAACTCGTACCAGCTGACCGCGCCCTGGTTGGTGACGTGGAACAGGCCGGGGCGCTGCTCGAGCACCAGGGTGCGGATGACGGCCGCCAGGTCGGGGGCGAACGTGGGATGGCCCCGCTGGTCGTCGACGAACGACAGCGTGGGGTGCTCGGCGGCCAGGCGGAGGATGGTCTTCACCATGTTCGGACCGTGGAACCCGCACACCCACGAGGTGCGCACGATGGTGGAGCCGGGGCGCAGCTCCCGTTCGCCCGCCAGCTTCGAACGGCCGTAGACCGACTGCGGGTTGGGCTCGTCGCCCTCGTCGTAGGGCGTGGGCTTGGTGCCGTCGAACACGTAGTCGGTCGACACGTAGACCACCGGCACGCCACGCTGCTCGGCTGCGTCCGCCACGTTGCGGGTGCCGACGGCGTTGACGGCGAACGCCCGGTCGGGGTCGCCCTCGCAAGCGTCGACGGCGGTCCAGGCGGCGGGGTGCACCACCACGTCGGGGCGGGCAGCAGCAATGGCCTCGAGCAGCGCCGCACGCTCGGTGATGTCGACCTGGGCCACGTCGGTGGCGACGACCTCGTGATCGGCGAAGGCCGCCACCAGCTCGTGCCCGAGCTGGCCCTCGGCCCCCGTGAGGAAGATGCGCATGGGTGGGTCAGGCCTGCCTGAGCGGCTGCCACCACCACGCGTTGTCGCGGTACCAGCCGACCGTGAGGTCGAGCGCGTCGTCGAGCGGGTACGCCGGCTTCCAGCCGAGCGCGGTGACCTTGCTGGTGTCGATGGAGTAGCGACGATCGTGGCCCAACCGGTCGGCCACGGGCTCGATGAAGCTGGCGTCGCGGCCACACCGGGCGATGAGCCGCTCGGTGAGCTCGCGGTTGGTGATCTCGTTCCCGGCACCGATGTTGTAGATCTCGCCGAGCGTCCCCTGCCGCAGCACCAGGTCGACGGCGGCGCAGTTGTCGTCGACGAAGCACCAGTCGCGCACGTTGAGCCCGTCGCCGTAGAGCGGCACCCGCCGGCCCTCCAACAGGTTGGTGGCGAACAGCGGGATGACCTTCTCGGGGAACTGGAACGGCCCGAAGTTGTTCGACGACCGCGTGACCACCACGGGGAGCCCGTACGTCTCGCGGTGCGCGAGCGCGATGAGGTCGGATCCGGCCTTCGACGCCGAGTAGGGCGACCGGGGGCTCAGGGCGTCGGTCTCGGAGAAGGAGCCGTGCTCGATGGAGCCGTACACCTCGTCGGTGGAGATGTGGAGGAACCGCTCGACGCCGACCTGGCGCGCCACGTCGCACAGCACGTTGGTGCCGTCGCAGTTGGTGCGCATAAACGCGTCGGGCGCCACGATCGAGCGGTCGACGTGGCTCTCGGCGGCGAAGTGCACCACCGCGTCGTGTCCGGCCATGGCCGCCGTGACGGCCTCGCGGTCGCAGATGTCGCCCTGCACGAAGCGGTAGCGCGGGTGGTCGGCCACGTCGCGCAAGGTGGTGAGGTTGCCCGCGTAGGTGAGCAGGTCGAAGACCGTGACCTCGTCGTCGGTGGTGGCGAGCACGCGGCGGACGTAGTTCGAGCCGATGAACCCGGCACCACCGGTGATGAACAACCTCATGGCGCCAGTCTCCCCCACCGCACCGACCACCCCGAAACGGGCCGACCCGGGGACGGGGGCGACGGGCGCGCCCTCACGCCGTCAGGGGCGCAGGCGGGCGTGCGGCTGCCACTGCGGCTCGATGGCGTCGCGCCGCGGGTTCTGCTGGTCGCGCGGCGACAGCACCGGATCGGTGACGCCCCAGTCGGCCTGCACCGCCGGGTCGTCCCAGGCCACGCCGAGCTCGTCGGCCGGGTTGTAGTAGCTGTCGACGAGGTAGGTGATGGTCATGTCGGTGAGCGCCGCGAAGCCGTGCGCCACGCCCGGCGGGATGAACACGCCCCGGTGCGACGTGGTGCCGTCGGCCTGCACGCCCAGGTCGAGCGTGAGCGTGGCCCCGTCGGTGGGCGAGCCCGTCCGCAGGTCGTGCAGCACCACCCGGGCGGTGCCGTTGGGCACGTACCAGTAGTCGGCCTGGTGGAGGTGGTAGTGCAGCCCGACCACGGCACCGGCCTGGCGGTCGCCACGGTTCCCCTGCACCATCTCCCGCCCCTGCGGGAACCACTCGCGCCGGTACGTCTCGACGAAGTACCCGCGCTCGTCGCCGTGCACGTCGGGGTCGACGGTCAGCACCCCGAGGATGACGTCGGATTCGGTCACGCGTGCCACGGTTGCGGCTCCTGTCGATCGGGCGTCATTCGAGGTCGACGACGGAGTGGTCGCCCAGCATGAGTCGGGTGGCCTTCGGCCGCGCCTCGGACCGGGTCACCACCACCTGCTTGCCGATGAGCGAGTCCTGCATGCGCGGGACCCCTTCGATACGGCTCTGCTCGAGGACGACGGAGTGCTCGATCTCGGTGTTCACGATCTCGCAGCCGAAGTACACCGACGTGTACGGGCCGATGTAGCTGTCGCGCACCACCGTGTCGCGGCCCACGATGGCCGGGCCCCGCACCGTCGAGTTGATCAGCATCGCACCCTCCTCGATGACCACCCGGCCCTCGAGGCGCGAGTCGCTGTCGACGGTGCCGTCGACCCGGGAGGTGATGGTCTCCAGGATGAGCCGGTTGCCCTCGAGGAGGGGCGCGAGCTTGCCGGTGTCGATCCACCAGCCGTCGACGACCTCGTGGCGCACCCGGCGACCGTGGTCGATGAGCCACTGGATGGCGTCGGTGATCTCGAGCTCGCCGCGGGCCGACGGGCTGATCGCCCGCACGGCCTCGTGGATGGAGCGGTCGAAGAGGTAGACGCCGACCAGTGCCAGGTCGGACGGCGGCACCGGAGGCTTCTCGACCAGGCGCACGACCTCGCCGGAGTCGTTGAGCTCGGCCACGCCGAAGCGCTCGGGGTCGGCGACGTGGGCCAGCAGGATCTGCGCCGACGGCGCGTCGACCTCGGCGCCGAGCGCCGGCGCGGCCGCGGCGCGGCGGTCGCGCTCGAAGGCCTCGACGAACGTGCCGATGCCCTGCCGGAGCAAGTTGTCGCCCAGGTACATGACGAAGTCGTCGTCGCCCAGGAAGTCGGCGGCGATGAGCACGGCGTGGGCCAACCCGAGTGGCTCGGCCTGGGGCAGGTAGGTCACCCGCACCCCGAACCGGGAGCCGTCGCCCACCGCGGCCACGATCTCGTCGCGGGTCTCGCCCACCACGATGCCGATCTCCTCGATGCCGGCGCGGGCCATGTCCTCGATGCCGTAGAAGAGGATGGGCTTGTTCGCCACCGGGACGAGCTGCTTCGCGCTGGTGTGGGTGATCGGGCGCAGCCTGGTCCCTGCCCCGCCCGACAGGATCAGCCCTTTCACGCCGGTGGGTCTACCACAGGCCCCGCAGCCGGCTCACCGCCCACCCGCCCGAGGCCCGGGCCACGCAGGTCGCGAAGCGGTGCGCGGCGGCCGGCCAGGAGGAGCAGCAGCTCGAGGGCCGGACCCTCGATCACCGGGCCGGAGCCCGTCTGCCAGGTCACGTCGGTCGCCGCGAGCGTGACGCCCCTGAGCGAGCGTCCGAACGCGACCCGACCGATGCGGACGTAGAGGTCGAGCACCGGGACCAGCGACGCCGGGTCGACGTCGACGGTGATGCCGAGGGGGCGCAGCGCGTCCTCGCGGTGGACGACGACCTCGCCGAGGACCGTGGCCGGCGGCAGGCCCACGATCCGGAACCGGCCGTCGGCGGCGCCGCGGAGCCGCGAGGCCAGCTCGTCGAGCGGGAGGTCGCCGAGCCGGACCGCCACCCGTCCGAGGGCGCGCTGGGGCGACGGGCCGTTGCGGGCCACGTCGCGCGCCATGGAGAGCTGGGTGGCCTCGGCCAGGTGCACGAGGTGTCCGACCACGTCGCGCACGCGCCAGCCCTCACAGAGCGACGGCGTCGCCGCCTGCTCCTGGTCGAGGCCGTCGACCCGGTCGGCCAGATCGAGGCGGACCTCGCGGACGCGGTGCCAGACCTCGGCGGTGTCGGTGCTCACGGCAGCTCCTGTCGGGGGACGATGCGGACCATGCGGTCGGACTCGAGGCGGGCGCCGCCGGGCAACGTCGTCTCCGCCACCCAACCCGCCGCGCGGAACAACGCCGCGGTGGGCTCGTGACGGGGAACGACGGCCACCACCTCGGACACCCCCGCGTCGGCCAGTTCGCTCTCGGCGCGGGCGAGGAGGTGCCGGCCGATGCCCTGCCGCCGCTCCGCTTCCGCCACGACGAGGTCGTCGATGGTGGCGAGCCCGCCGCGGCGCCAGCCGGCGAGGACGCCCACGACCTCGTGCCCCGCGCGCCGGGCGGTGACGACGAACGGGGTTCCGAGCGGCTGCCACGCGTCGCGGACGAGGGCGCCGCCGAAGGGCTCGAGAGAGGCGTGGCGGACGAAGCGCTGCACGTCGAGCGGGAGCCCCGAGGTGGACGTGAGCTCGAGCTCGACGCCGCCGCGCCCCACCACCGCCGGCGCGGCGAACGGCGCGTCGTGCACCGGCCGCCACACCCGGCCGCCGGGGCTGCTCACCTGCTCGAGCAGGTGGAGCCGGTCGAACGCGACGACGGCCTGGTAGCCCTGCAGCGACGCCACGGCGCCGGGGATGCGCGGCTCGGCGATGCCGTCGGCAAGCGTCACGTGGGGCACGAACCCGTGCCCCATCGGGCGCGACAGCGGGGGCACGAAGGCGCGCTCGTGGAGGGTGGCGACGGCGGCGCGGGCCTCGTCGCCGCCCACGTCGAGGAAGACCACGGGGCTCGTGGGCCAGAAGCTCGTGGCCGGGCCGAGCGTTGCGGTGATCGGCCGGGTGCCCGCCGCGACCGTGCGCAGCAGCTCGATGGCCTCGTCGACCGCCGCCTCGGCCACGTTCACCGGCGGCACGATCGTGAGGTGCGGGGGGATGCGGCCCACGTCGTCGACGCCGAGGGCGCGCCGGAGCACGTCGACCTCGGACGCGACCGGCTCCGGGACGAGCAGCACCACACCGAACCGCCGACGGGCCATCGCCGGACGCTACCGGAGCGGGCGATGGGACCTTCGGCCCTGTTCGGGGTCGCGGGCCCTCTCGATAATGACCGTTATCCGAGTGGCCGGCCCGGTTCCGGCCCCTGCACCCAGGAGCACCCATGGACGTACTGGTTCTCGGCCCCCAGGGCGCCGAAGTCGAGGAGGCCGCCCAGAAGCTGACCGCCGCGGGGCACGGGGTGCACCGCTGCGTGACCCCGGAGTCCGCGCTCGACTCGCCCGCCGGCTGCGTCGGCGCAGTCGACCACAGCGCCTGCCCGCTCGGCGGCCCCATCGACGTGGCCCTGATGGTCGGCGACGGCACGACGGCGGAGGGCATCGCGCCCATGGGCCTCGGCTGCGCGACCCGGGACCACCTGCCGCTCGCCACCCTCCTCGAGGGCGAGACCGCGGTCGCCGCGTGCGAAGCCGCGCTCCGCACCCGTGACACCGAGTGGACCGACCGGCTCCGCGCCCTGCTGGGCCGCGACGACGTCACCTGCCGCACCACCCGCCACCTCAGCGGGCTCCACCTCGCCATCGACGCCGACATCCCCGCCGACGACCCGGCCGCGGCCGGCAGGCTCGCAACCCGCGCCTACGACGCGGTGCGCAACGACCTGCCTCGTGGGCTCACCACGGTCGACGTGTCGGTCACCGGCTTCGACCTCTGACCGCCACGCTCGCCTCTGAGCGCCCGCGCTTGCTGTAGCTAACCCGGAAAGTGGTCGTAGAACGACCACTTTCACAGAACATTCGCCGGCGTGGGGGGCGGGCCCAGGAGGCCGGGGCTAGGAGGTGGCGGCGAGGAGCTTCAGGCGGGCCTGGCACCAGGCGCGGCGGTCGAGCAGCTGGATGAACTCCTCGTCGTTGCCCGGGTGCATCAGCGCGGCGTTGGTCTCCTCGAGCTCGCGCCGGGCGTCGGCCTCGACGATCTCGTCCTTCGCCACGGCCTGGTCGACGAGGATCGTGACGACGTTGTTGGCCACCGAGAGGAAGGCGCCACGGACCGCGAACTCGGCGCGGCCGTGGTCGGACAGGCCGATGCGGAGCGGGCCGCTGCCCAGCGCCGCCACCATGGCGACGTGGCGTGGCCAGACCCCGAACTGACCGTCGGCCCCGGGGAGGGTGACCCAGTGGGCGTCGCCCGAGAAGATCTGCCGTTGCGGACCGACCACGGTGACGTGCAGGTTGACCTGACCACGGGCCAGCTCCTCGGCCACGTTGGTCATGCGCACTGCGCCCTGGGGGTGCTCCCCCATCAGGTCGGACACGGACACGACCTCAGACCTTCGCGGACTGGCGCTCGGCTTCTTCGACGACTTCGTCGATGGAGCCCTTCATGTAGAACGCCTGCTCGGGCAAGTGGTCGTACTCGCCGGACACGAGGCCCTTGAAGGAGCGGATCGTGTCGGCCAGCTTCACGTAGCGACCGGGGACGCTGGTGAACACCTCGGCCACGTGGAAGGGCTGGCTGAGGAAGCGCTCGATCTTGCGGGCGCGCTGCACGAGGATCTTGTCTTCCTCGGAGAGCTCGTCCATGCCGAGGATGGCGATGATGTCCTGGAGGTCCTTGGCGCGCTGCAGGACGCTCTGCACGTCGCGGGCGACCTTGTAGTGCTCCTCGCCCACGTACTGGGGTGCGAGCACCCGCGAGGTGGAGTCGAGGGGGTCGACCGCGGGGTAGATGCCGCGCTCGGCGATCTGGCGGGAGAGCACCGTCTTGGCGTCGAGGTGGGCGAAGGCCGCGGCCGGCGCGGGGTCGGTCAGGTCGTCGGCGGGCACGTAGATGGCCTGCACCGAGGTGACCGAGCCGTGGTCGGTGGAGGTGATGCGCTCCTGGAGCTCACCCATCTCGGTGGCCAGCGTGGGCTGGTAGCCCACGGCGGAGGGCATGCGGCCGAGGAGGGCGGACACCTCGGAACCGGCCTGGCTGAACCGGAAGATGTTGTCGACGAACATGAGGACGTCGCGGCCGCCCTCGTCGCGGAGGTACTCGGCCATGGTGAGGCCGGACAGGGCGACACGCAGGCGGGCACCGGGCGGCTCGTTCATCTGGCCGTAGCAGAGGATGGCCTTGTCGATGACGCCCGACTCCTGCATCTCCAGCCAGAGGTCGTTGCCCTCACGGCTGCGCTCGCCGACGCCGCAGAAGACGGAGTAGCCACCGTGCTGCTGGGCGACGTTGTTGATGAGCTCCTGGATGATGACGGTCTTGCCGACGCCGGCGCCGCCGAACAGGCCGGTCTTGCCACCCTTGGCGTAGGGAGCGAGGAGGTCGATGACCTTGATGCCGGTCTCGAACAGCTCGGTGCGGGTGGTGAGCGTCTGGAACTTGGGGGCCGAGGCGTGGATCGGCCGGCGCTGCTTGGCCGCGACCGGGCCGAGGTTGTCGACCGGGTCGCCGAACAGGTTGAACACCCGCCCGAGGCACTCCTCGCCGACGGGCACGGTGATGGGGCCGCCCGTGTTGACGACCTTCATGCCGCGCACGACGCCGTCGGTCGACGACATGGCCACGGCACGCACCTGGTTGCGGCCGATCTCCTGCGCCACCTCGGCGACCAGGGAGACCTTGTTGTCGCCCTCGCCCTCCTCGATGGTGAGCGCGGTGTAGATCTCGGGGAGCGCTGCCTGGTTCTCGAACTCGACGTCGAGCACGGGCCCGATGATCTGGACCACCTTGCCGTGCAGGGTCGCTTCCGTCGTCGTGTCGGTCATCGTCTTGATTCCTTTGTTCCCATAGATCTCACGTCACGTTCACGTTCTGGGTCAGCCCTTGAGGGCTTCCACGCCGCCGATGATCTCGGCGAGCTCCTTGGTGATGAGCGCCTGGCGCGCCTTGTTGTACTCGAGGGTCAGGTCGGAGACCATGTCGGACGCGTTGTCGCTCGCGAGCTTCATGGCGACCCGGCGGGCCACCTGCTCCGATGCCACCGCCTCGGCCAGCACGGCGTACATGACCTGTCGTTCGTAGAGCGAGAGCAGGCGGTAGAGGATCACCTCTGCCGATGGCTCGAAGATCGGCGCCGTGGTCGACTCGCCGACCTCGGCGACGTCGGCGGCGATCGGGAAGAGGCGCAGCACCGTGGGGGGCTGGCGTCCGATGCCCTCCCAGTGCGGGTAGATCACGACCACCTCGTCGACCTCGTTGGCGAGGAAGGGGGCCTTGAGCTCGTTGAGGAAGAACTCGGCCTCTTCGATCGTCGGCTGGTCGAGCAGCTCGTCGGCGTAGGTCCGCTCGGGCGTGTACCCCGCGAAGCGCAGGGCGCTGATGCCCTTCTTGCCGGCCACGAACAGCCGCACGGTGTGGCCGGCGGCCTCCTTCGCGGCGTAGGTGTCACGGGCGAGGCGGACCAGGTTCGTGTTGAAGGCGCCGCACAGGCCGCGGTTGCCGGTGACGACGAACAGCAGGGTCCGCTTGCCTTCGCGGACCTCGAACTGGGGCCAGGCCGACACGTCGACGTCGCTGGCGCCGATGTCGCCCATGAGGCGGCGGAGGTTGCTGAGGTACGGCCCTGACGACGACACCCGGTCCTGGGCGGCCTTGAGCTTGGCGGTCGCCACCATCTCCATGGTGCGCGTGATCTTCTGCGTCGAGTCGACGCTCTTGATCCGCTTCCTGATGACCTTCGGTTGCTCGGGCATGGGTGTCGGGGCCTACGGGGCCACAGCCTCCGCCGGTGTCGTCGACCAGTAGTTGCGCTTGAACGCCTTGATCTCCTCGGTCAGCGTGGCCGCCGTCTCGTCGGTGAGCGCACCCGACTCCTGGATGGCCTGCAGGGCCACGCTGGGGAGGGCCCGCAGCGCCTCGATCATCGCCAGCTCGAAGCTCTTGATGTCCTCGACCGGCACGTCGTCCATGAGGCCCTGGCCGATGGCGAACATGGCCGCCACCTGCTCGTGCATCGACCACGTGGCGCCGGTGGTCTGCTTGAGCAGCTCCACGGTGCGCTCGCCGCGGGCGAGCTGGGCCTTGGCGCCGGCGTCGAGGTCGCTGGCGAACTGCGCGAACGCCTCGAGCTCGCGGTACTGCGCCAGGTCGAGGCGCAGGTTGCCGGCCACCTTCTTCATGCCCTTCGTCTGGGCGTTGCCACCCACCCGGCTCACCGAGATGCCCACGTTCACCGCGGGCCGCACACCGGCGTAGAAGAGGTCGGGCTCGAGGTAGATCTGCCCGTCGGTGATCGAGATCACGTTGGTCGGGATGTACGCCGACACGTCGCCGGCCTGCGTCTCGATGATCGGCAGGGCCGTCATCGAGCCGCCGCCGAGGCGGTCGTGGAGCTTGGCGGAGCGCTCGAGCAGCCGGCTGTGCAGGTAGAACACGTCGCCGGGGTAGGCCTCGCGGCCCGGCGGGCGACGCAGCAGCAGCGAGAGCTGGCGGTACGAGGCGGCCTGCTTCGACAGGTCGTCGTAGATGCACAGCGTGTGCTGGTTGCGCTCGTACATGAAGAACTCGGCCATGGCGCAGCCGGCGTAGGGAGCGATGTACTGCATCGGCGCCGGGTCGTTGGCCATGGCGGCGACCACGATCGTGTAGTCCATGGCGCCGTGCTCGTGCAGGATCTCGACGACGCCGGCGACGGTCGACGCCTTCTGGCCGATGGCCACGTAGACGCAGATGACGCCGGTGCCCTTCTGGTTCAGGATGGCGTCGATGGCGATCGAGGACTTGCCCGTCTCACGGTCGCCGATGATCAGCTCGCGCTGACCGCGCCCGATCGGGATCATGGCGTCGATGGCCTTGATGCCGGTCATGAGCGGCTCGGTGACCGGCTGGCGGTCGGCGATGGTCGGGGCGCGGCCCTCGATCGGCATGAGCTTGACGCTCTCGATCGGGCCCTTGCCGTCGATCGGCTGGCTGAGCGGGTTCACGACCCGCCCGATGAGGCCTTCGCCGGCGGGCACGGAGAGCACGCGGCCCGTGCGCTTGACGGTCTGGCCCTCGCGGATGTCGAGGTAGTCACCGAGGATGACGACACCGACCGAGTCCTCTTCGAGGTTGAGGGCGAGGCCGGCGGCCCCGTTCTCGAACTCGACCATCTCGCTGGCCATCACGTTCCGGAGGCCGTACACCCGCGCGATGCCGTCGCCGACCTCGAGGACGGTCCCCACTTCGTCGACGTGCAGATCGACGTCGAAGGACTCGATCTGCTGGCGAATGATCGAGCTGATTTCGTCGGTCCTGATTTCCATGTCTGCTTCCTTAGGCCAGTGAGCTGGTGAACGCCTGCCGCATGTCGGCGAGCGCTCGGCGAAGGGTCCCGTCGACGACGAGGTCGCCGATGCTGACGCGGATGCCGCCGATCAGGCTGGGGTCGATGCGCTGGTGGAGCACGACCTGCCTCTGGGTCTGACGTTCGATGGCGGCACGGAGGGAGTCGGCCAGCTCGGCGTCGAGCGGATAAGCCGTGAGCACGGTGGCCTGGACCCGCCCGACCTCCGTGTCGAGCAGGTCGTTGAACTCAGCGATGATGGCGTCGAGGAGCAGCTCGCGCCGCTTCACGACGAGGACGTGGAGCAACCCCATGACGGGCCTGCTCACCTTGTCCTCGAACGCCAGTGAGACCACGTGCCACTTGTCGTCGCGGCGGAGCTGGGGCATCTCGAAGAACGCCCGCAGCTGCGGGTCGAGCCCGCCGAGGGCGTTGCCGACCGCGTTGAGTTCGTCGCCGATGCGGGCGGTCGAACCGTCCACCGCGCCGATGTCGAACAGCGCCTGGGCGTAGACGCGAGCAGCAGCTTGCGAGATGCTCACAGCCGACCCGCCACCTCCTCGACCACATCGCGGGCGAAGAGCTCGTCGATGGTGTTGCGGGCCAGTCGCTGGTGGTCCTCGCCGCTGAGCTCGCGCCCGAGCAGTCGGGAGGAGGCCTCGAGGGTGAGGCCGACCATGGTCGACTTCATCTCCTCGATGGCCTGCGCCCGTTCGAGCCCGATCTCCTTCTTGGCCCGCTCGCGCTCGACAGCGATCTCCTCCTGCGCACTGGCGATCAGCGCGTTGCGCTGGTTCTCGGCCATCTGCCGGGCTTCGGCGAGCACCCGCTGGGCTTCCTTGCGGGCCTCTTCGCTGAGCTGCTCCTGGCGCTCCGCGAGCTCGCGGGTGCGCGCCTCGGCC
>Ga0302299_10002515_pt1 | contig 11206 bp, 10 predicted proteins | sample III_Fen_N3_4_FD_198795 | JGI IMG/M metagenome (GOLD analysis project Ga0302299, IMG submission 198795) | Peat permafrost microbial communities from Stordalen Mire near Abisko, Sweden - III_Fen_N3_4 | ecosystem: Environmental > Terrestrial > Soil > Wetlands > Permafrost | place: Sweden: Abisko...
TAGTACTCGAGGCAGAACCCTTCCAGGATCGTCGCCCGGTCCTGGCCCTCGACGTTTTCGAGGTGAAACGCGTACCGGTCGATCAGCCTGCCGTCGCGGAGGGGGAACAGCTGGACGGCGGCGCGGTCGCCCTCGACCGCGAGGCCGATGACGTCGATCGTGCCGACCTCTCTCCGGTCGGCCCCCTGGCGCTCCGCCAGGCTCTCGATCGCGTGCAGCCGGTTCCGGTACCGGGTGGCATCCTCGAAGCGCTCCGCCGCGGCCGCCTCGCGCATCCTGGCTTCGAGCGAGCGGACGATCGAGCGCGTGTCGCCCGAGAGGAAGTCGATCACGCCGCCGATCTGCTCGCGGTAGTCCTCCTTCGAGATCGCGCCGATGCATGGCGCGGTGCACCGCTCGATGTGGAAGTCGAGGCACGGAATCCCCGAGTGACGGCCGGGCTTCGGCCCCTCGCAGGGCCGGAACTGGAAGACGCGGTTGAGCACGTCGAGGGTCTCACGCACCTTTTTCGCATTGGCGTAGGGGCCGAAGTAGACCGTGCCGCGCCGGTGCCGCTCGCGCGTGAACATGACACGCGGGTACTCGTCGGCGACCGTGACCGCGATGTACGGGAACGACTTGTCGTCCCGCAGGCGCACGTTGAACGGCGGCCGGTGGCGCTTGACGAGGTTCTGCTCGAGATGCAGCGCCTCCGCCTCGGAAGAGGTGACGATGACCTCGATCCGGCTGATCCGCCCCACCATCCGGGCGATCCCGAGGCGGCCGTCGCCGCGGTTGAAGTAGCTGCGCACCCGTGACCGGAGAGACTTCGCCTTGCCGACGTAGAGGACGTCGTCGCTCTCGTCGCGAAAGAGATAGACACCGGGGTTGCGCGGCAACGCCGCCAACTGCTCGCGTAGCGAATCGACCACGTAGCTAGCGTATCCGCCGCATGTTCACTCGCCTGATCCCCTTCCTCGTCGCGCTCGCGCTCGCTCCCTCGGCGCTCGCCGGCGGCCCGGGCATGCAGTTCGGGGCCGCCGAGGACGTCGTCCGTGCGCCCGATCTGCCCACTGCGAAGGCGAAGATGACGCTGCTCCGCCTCGCCGGCTTCTCGTCGGTCCGGGTCACCTCGCAGTGGCAGGGTGTCGAGGCCGCCCCGAGCGCTTCGGAGCTCACCATTCTTCGCAATGTCGCCGGCGCCGCCCAGCTCTCGGGCGTCAGGGTCTACCTCTCGGTCTACCCGACGGGCTCACGCGTGACGCCTCTGACGCCGGAGGCCCGCGAGCTGTTCGCCGGCTACCTCACCGTCCTCAAGCAGCAGCTGCCCTCGATCAAGGACGTGATCGTCGGCAACGAGCCGAACATCAACCGCTTCTGGCTGCCCCAGTTCAATCCCGACGGAACGGACGCTGCGGCACCCGCGTACCTCGCGCTCCTCGCCCGGTCGTACGACGCGATCAAGGCCGTCGACCCGGCCACCCGCGTCTGGGGTGGCGCACTCGCGCCCCGCGGAATCGACCGCCCCGGGACGGGCCGCGACACGCACTCGCCGGTTGCGTTCCTCAAGGACATGGGTACCGCCTATCGCGCGAGCGGCCGGACGCTGCCGATCATGGACGGGCTCGCGTTCCACCCCTATGCGGACACCTCGGGCCAGTCGCCGGACACGCCCCACCCGAACTCGACCACGATCGGCCTCGCGGACTACGACCGGCTGATCAGGACGCTCGGCACCGCCTTCGACAGCTCACCCCAGGCAGGCTCGTTGTTGCCGATCCTCTACGACGAGTTCGGCGTCGAGTCGAAGATCCCGCCGGGCAAGGCCGGCGCCTACACGGGCACCGAGCCGGCGACGACGAAGCCCGTCGACGAGATCACCCAGGGCGCGTACTACGCGCAGGCCCTCCAGCTCGCCTTCTGCCAGCCGAACGTCACCGGCATCTTCTTCTTCCACTCCCAGGACGAGCCGACGCTCGCGAGCTGGCAGTCGGGCCTCTACTACGCGGACGGCTCCCCGAAGACGAGCCTGTACGCGGTCAGGGATGCTCTCGCGCGGGCCCGCGGCGGCTCGATCGCCCGCTGCGACGGGCTCGGGCTCGACGTCACGGCCACGAACGTGGCCTTTCCGACGCAGGCAGCTCTCACGCACGGCGTGCGCAACGTCAGGTTCACGTGCCAGCTCGACTGTGCGTGGGAGCTCCGCGTCTCGAGCGCGACCACCGGGGACACCCGCCGGCGCCTGACCGGCTACGGTCGCGCCGGCCTGCCGGTCGTCGTCTCGCTCAAGGGGCGAAAGCTCGGGACGGGCCAGGTTCGCTTCTCGATCACGCTGACCCAGCCCGTCAACCCGGGCGTGCCCCAGACCCGCGAGAGCGCACCGCTCAGCCTCGGCTAGTGCGGACAACGTACGATGACGACATGAGCAACGCGAAGCCGGCCTACGAGCGCATCGAAGGGGTCCAGGTGGGCCAGTACGTCTCCTACCGCTTCTTCAAGATCGATCCCGCCTGGCGACGCCTCCCGATGGACGAGCGCGAGGCCGGCAAGGATGCCTTCGCCGAGGTCGTGGAGGACTGGGCCGGCCGGATGGAGGGCCTGCGGGCCTACAACGTCTCGGGCATCCGCCCCGAGGCAGACTTCTTCCTCTGGCAGATCACGGAGCGCTACGACGACCTGCTCGATCTCGGCGCAGCCCTCAACGGCACGCCGCTGGCGGGCTGGCTGACGACGCCGTACTCGTACCTCGCGACGACGAAGCCGTCGGTCTACACCGACAAGAAGCGGGTTCGCCAGGGCAAGGTGATCCCGCGCGAGGCGCCGTACCTCGTCGTCTACCCGTTCGTGAAGAAGCGGCCGTGGTACTTCCTCACGTTCGAGGAACGGGCCGACGCGATGCGACATCACGCGGAGGTCGGCGGCAAGTTCGTCACCGTCACGAACCACACGACGTACTCGTTCGGGATCGACGACCAGGAGTTCATGCCCGCCTTCGAATGCGACGAGCCGGCCGATTTCATGCACCTCATGATGACGCTCCGCGAGACCGAGGCGTCACGCTGGACGGAGCGCGACACGCCGATCTTCGTCGGGGCGCTCGCCCCTGTCCGCTCGGTGCTCGCCGCGCTCGACGGCTCCGCCGTCCACGCGACGGCAGGCTGAGCGACGCTGGTCAGCCGTAGGTGTGCTCGGCGCGCCAGGTGCGGACGAGCGCCCACACGCAACATCCGAGCACCGCGAAGAACGCGATCGCGTCGGCCCCCATCGGCGAGAGCCCTATCGCCGCGCCAACATCGACCACCGCGAGGCAGATCGCAGCGTAGAAGACACGTCGTGAGCGACCCGACCACGCCTCGAGGTCGCCGCGGCGCTCGCGCCACACGAGGAACAGGAAGAACGCGATCGCGAGGAAGAAACCGATCCGGAGCAGGCCGCCCGTGACCGCGAGCACGGGTTGGAGCGAGAGCACGACGACGACGAGCGCGACCAGGGCCACGATCGCGAGGCCGCGCACGGTCCGGTTCTCGTAGAAGCGCCTCACGACCCGGTCATGGTGCCACGAACCCCGAGGGCCGCGGCGACTAGCGCCGAGACGGCGAACCAGAGCAGGCGCCGGCGTGGGTCGGCGGGCGCGTAGTACCAGGGCGAGAGAACGACGGCGAGGGCGACACCGCCGTAGACGTAGTGCAGGTGATCGGCAGCGCGGTGGCCGCCCGAGAGCAGCAACAGGCCGAACGCGGCCTGGGCGACGAGCAGGGTCTGCGGCAGAGCCAGGAGGTGGATCGTGGCACCGCTCACGTCGGCCCCGCGCCGGTACGAGACGAGGCCGACGACCCCGGCGAGCAGGCAGCCGGCAATGACGGCATACGCGAGATACCGGTGTGCCTCGACCACGGCGCGAGCCTACCGGGGCCGGCCGCGAGGCGGGGCCGGGGTTCTGGAAGTCGATTCACGTGACGTGAGCGCACCGCGACCGCTCGGCGCGCTCCGGCACGAGTTGGATACGCTCGAGTCGCACAGGAGGGCTGCAAATGTGCCCGCCGTCTGGGCCATGACGCAGCTCGCACGCACCACGCGCGAGGGCTCAACGAATGGAGGAGAAAACGTGACAGTCGAAGAGGGAACCATTGCGCCCGCGTTCTCGCTCACGAGCGACGCAGGCGAGACAATCTCGCTCGCCTCGCTCCGCGGCAAGCCTGTGGTGCTCTACTTCTATCCCAAGGACGACACGCCCGGGTGCACGAAGCAGGCCTGCGGCATCCGCGATGCCTGGGGTGAGTTCGAGCAACGCGGCGCCGTCGTGCTCGGCGTCAGCCCGGACAGCGAGGCGTCACACGTCGAGTTCAAGCGGAAGTTCCAGCTGCCCTTCACGCTGCTCGCCGATCCCGATCACGCGACCGCCGAGGCGTACGGGGTGTGGGTCGAGAAGTCCATGTACGGCAAGAAGTACATGGGCGTCGAGCGCTCGACGTTCGTGATCGACGCCGATGGGATCCTCGTCAGGGTGATGCGAAAGGTCAAGCCGGAGACGCATGCCGACGACGTGCTCGCCGCCCTGCCCGGCGCGGCGTAGCGCCGGCACTCGATGCGGCTCGGAAACGAAATCGGGGCCCCTGAGGGCCCCGATTGCACATGCGGATGAGAGGACTTGAACCTCCACGCCCCGAAAGGCACACGGACCTGAACCGTGCGCGTCTACCAATTCCGCCACATCCGCGCGCCGACGATTCTAGCCGCCGTGACGCATGCTGGCATGCTGGACGGAAACCGGCGCCCCCGTTCGGCGTCACAACCATCATGAACCGCGTTTCCGGACTTCTCCTCGCCCTCGCACTCTGCCTCCTCGCCTCTGCCTGCGGGGGAGCCGGGCCGAGCGCGGCCGACGGCCCGACGAGTGAGGTGGTCGTCACGTTCCGCTCCCCTGCCGTCGCCGGCCGAACGGGAGCCCGGGGGCGCACGGCACGCGCGCACGAGGACCGCGAGCAGGCCCGCTTCGCCGCCGCGCTCCATGACACCCTCCCCGGCGCCCGCATCCGCTGGCGGTACCGCCTCGTGCTCAACGGCGCGGCGGTCGTCGTCCCGAGCCGCGCCATCCCCGTGCTTCGGACGCTTCCCGGGGTCGCGAGCGTCGACGAGGGCGCGTCGTATGCCGTCAGCTCGACGAGCGCCTCGGACGCCGCGAGAGCTGCCGCCACGTGGCAGACCGGGCTCCCGAACCACGGTGCCGGCATGAAGATCGGGATCATCGACGACGGCGTCGACCAGACCCATCCCTACTTCTCCCCGGTCGGCTACACGATGCCGCCTGGCTTCCCGAAGGGCCAGGCCGCCTACACGACGGCCAAGGTGATAGTCGCGCGCGCCTTCGCGCCCGCCGGCGCCACGTGGAAGTACGCCCGCAAGCCCTTCGATCCGATCCAGTCCGAGCACGCGACGCACGTCGCCGGGATCGCCGCCGGTGACGCCGGCACGACGGCGAGCGGAGGCGCCAAGGTCTCCGGTATCGCCCCACAGGCGTACATCGGGAACTACAAGGCGCTCACCGTCCCCACCGACGCCAACGTCGGGCTCGACGGGAACGCCGCCGAGATCGTCGCCGCGATAGAGGCGGCGGTCGCCGACGGGATGAACGTCATCAACCTGTCCCTCGGTGAGCCGGAGGTCGAGCCGTCGCGCGACATCGTGGCGCGCGCACTCGACGCGGCCGCCGCCGCGGGGGTCATCCCGGTCGTCGCAGCCGGCAACGACTTCGGGGACGTCGGCGCCGGCTCCGTGATCTCGCCCGGGACCGCGGAGCGCGCCATCACGGTCGCGGCCGTCACGAGCCCGGACGCCTCCGGCAGTAGCGTCGCCGACTTCAGCTCGGCCGGCCCGACGCCGCTGTCGCTGCGCCTGAAGCCGGATATCAGCGCACCCGGCGTCTCGATTCTCTCGTCCGTGCCCGGCGCGCGCTGGGAGACCATGTCGGGCACGTCGATGGCGACCCCGCAGATCGCGGGCGCCGCCGCGCTCCTGCGCGAGCGTCATCCGACCTGGCCGGTCGCGGAGATCAAGGCCGCCCTGATCGAGACCGGCACCGCGGTGACCGACGACGGCCGGGCGGCGGCACCGACGCGTGGCGGCGGCGGCCTCGCGAGCCCTGCCCGGGCGGACGTGCCGCTCGTCATCGCGACGCCCGCGTCGCTGTCCTTCGGGCTCGTTCACCCCGGCACGACCGTACCCGCCCGCGTCGACCTGGCAGACGCCGGCGGCGGCGCCGGCACCTGGGATGTCGCGGTCGAGACGGTCGGCGCCGCGTCCGGGGCGACCCTCGCTGTCCCCGCCACGGTCTCCGTCCCGGGCGGGCTCGACCTCTCCGCCGTCGCTCCGAGCACTGCCTCGGAAGGAGACCTGACCGGGTTCGTCCGGCTCACGCGCGGCGTCGACGTCCGGCGAATCCCGTTCTGGCTCCGCGTCGCCCGCCCCGCTCTGGTTGCGGCCACGGCGGCCCCGCTGAGCGCGCCGGGGCCTCATGCGGGTAACACGCGGGGGAAGCCGTCGCTCGCCTCCCACTACCGGTACCCGGACGTCCCGGCCGGCGGCATCGTCAACGCCACGCTGAACGGCCCCGAGCAGCTGTTCCGCGTCACGCTGACGAAGCCCGTCGCCAACTTCGGCGTTGTCATCATCCACCGCGACCATGGCGTCGCGGTGGAGCCACGGGTCATAGTGGCCGGAGACGAGAACCGCCTCACCGGGTACGCGGCGCTCCCCGTCAACCTCAATCCGTACCTGGCGCAGTACGGCAACCCCGTCCTCGCCGCCGGCGCGATCCGGCCGCTGGCCGGGAGCTACGACGTCGTGTTCGACAGCGCCACCGCGGCGGGGGCCGGCGCCTTCACGTTCCGCTTCTGGCTGAACGACACGCAGCCTCCCTCCCTGAAGCTCACGCAGACGCGCGTGCGGCGCGGCACGCCCATCACGATTCTCGCCACCGACTCTGGCTCCGGAATCGACTCGGCGACCGTGAAGGCGTCGATCGACGGGAGGAACCGCGCCACCTCGCTTCGGGCCGGGACGCTACGAATCGCGACGACGGCGCTGACGCGCGGCACTCACCGCCTGCGCCTGCAGGTGTCCGACTACCAGGAGTCGCGCAACATGGAGAACGTCCCTCCGATCCTGCCGAACACGCGAGTGCTGGCGGCCTCGATCGTGATCCGCTAGGCACCCGGGTGACAGGCTGAAACCTGTCACCCCGCCCGCTACCGGGGCGTCTCGCGCTCCTCGATCGTGGGCAGCGCCTCAAGGTCCGCCTGGACGCTGCGCACGAACTCGTCGTCGTCGGTCGAGACCACTCTCAGCTTCGCCTTGCGCTTCTCGCGCTCGCGTAGGCGCCGGGCGTCACCGCCGGCGAGGCGCTCGAACCTGGGCCACTCCGCGGCGACAAGAACGCCGACGCCGATCGCGAGCAGCACGATCCACGGCCAAGTCACCGCGTCATTGTAGCCCGTGGCGCCAGGACCTCGGCCGCGGCGTCACCGGCGGCTTACGGCTGCGCCCAGATCTCCATCGCCAGATCGGCGAGCGGCACGCCTCCCGCCGCCGTCACGAGCCACGTGTCCTGCATGTAGAGGCAATCCTCGCCGTTCGCGGCGATCGCATGCGGATGCATCGAGAAGACCATGTTCTCCTTCAGCTCGATGTCCGAGCCCTCCCCCACCTTCGGGAACTCGATCATCGTCATGCCGATCGAGTGGCCGGTGACGTGCCCGAGGTGGTAGCCGCGGTCGGTGAACCCCTTGGACACGGCCGTGTGGACGTCGTGGCACGTCGCACCGGCGCGCATCGCGGTCCTGGCGGCGTCGTAGTACTCGACGTAGGCCTCGAGCATCCGCTTCGTCTCGTCCGACGGCTCGACGCCGGTGGCACGGACGGCGCGGGAGACCTCGACCCAGTGCATGCCGGGGCCGGCGACCTCGAGGGACGGCAGCACGAACCCGCGGAGCACCTCGTCCGAGCGCGCGATCTTGAACTCCGGCCGGGCGTAGGTATCGGTGCCCGTCAGCACCATGTTCATCGTCAACCGGCCACAGCCCTCGGCGATGAACCACTCCTCGGCCGCGGCCATCACCTCGGCCGCGGTCTTGCCGGGAGCGTAGGCCTCGTGCCAGATCTCGAAGCCCCGCCGGTTGATGCGTACCGAGTCGCGCACCGACTCGAGCTCGGCATCGCTCTTGACCGCCCGGGCGAGGTCGAACTCGACGTCGAACGGAACGAGCTCGAAACCGTCGAGCGCCTGGTAGTCGCGTACAGCCATGATGTAGTCGAGGCCGTAGACGCCGACGCGCTTCCAGCCGGCCGCCTGCGCGTGCGCGGCGATGTGCTCGCCCGGCCGCGCATGGAAGACCTGCTCCAGCGGCGTCGTGCCGTGCTCGCCGACGTATCGCGCCTCTGTCGGGAAGACGACGTGTGCGTCGCCGTCGGCCGGGAGCACGACGTAGGCGTAGCGGTGCACGATCTGGAAGCCCGACATGTACGTGACGGCGCCCTCGAAGCCGCTGTACTCGCTGCCGGAGACGATCAGGGCGTCGAGACCGTGCTCCCCCATGGCTGCGCGGACATTCGCGTAGCGCCGCTCCAGCTCTGCTCCTAGGTCCACGAGGCTTCAACTCCTTTGACGAGTGCGGTGATCGTGTCGTGGGACGGCGTCGGCACGCCGAGCTCGCGCCCGAAGCGTGCGATACCGCCGTTGAGAAAGTCGATCTCGGTCCGCCGACGGGCCTCCACGTCCTGCAGCATCGACGCCTTGTGGCCGTACGCCACCTCGGGCTTCGCGGCGTGATCGATGAGATCCTCCGGATCCGCATCGAGGGTGATGCCCTGCGCGGCGGCCACGGCCTTGCCCTCATCGACGAGGGCCGTCACGAGCGCCCGCAGGTCGGGGCGCTCGCAGACACGCCCGTGCGTGAGCCCGGTGAGCGCCCCGATCGGGTTCGTCGAGGCGTTGAAGATCACCTTCCGCCACTGGGCCGGGCGGGCGTCGCCGACGGCGGTGGTCGGCATGCCGCCGCGGGTGCAGGCATCGGCGAGGGCCTCGACCTCGGGGGCGGACGCCGGCGCCGGCTCGAAGGGCGAGAACGTCGTGTCGCCCTTCACGTCCCACTGCACGTGACCGGGCTCGAGGAGCTTGCCCGCCGGGAACGTCGTGCCCCTGATCACGCGGGAGACGTGGCGCGCGATCGTCTCCTCGTTGCCGACGCCGTTCATGACCGACGCGACGGCTCCACCGGCGAACGCCTGCGCCGTCGCCTCGATCGCCGGCTCGGCGTGCATCGCCTTCGTCGCGACGATGCCGAAGTCACACGGCGGTAGCGCCGCAGCGTCGCTCGTCGCGTGCAGGCGAGCGTGCACGTCTCCCGCCCCCGAGAGCCGCAACCCGTCGCTGTTGATCGCGTCGACGTGCGCCTGGTAGAGGTCGAAGGCCCACACCTCGACGTCGTCGAGGGTGGCGAGATTGGCGGCGAACAGCGATCCGACGGCGCCGCAGCCGACGATGCAGATTCTCATGACGGGGCCTCTCCTTGGGGAATCCGGCGACGGCGCAGCCGCAGCCAGTCGAGTGAAAGCTCCCGGCCGCCGGTCAGCCCGCTGGGCCTGAGGATCAGGACGAGGGCCATCAGCGCCCCGACGACCACGACGCGGGTCCCCGAGGGAAGGTCGACCGAGATGCCTCCGACCTTGAGGCCGTTCTCTGCCTCAGCCAGCACCGAGTCGAGGCCGCTGACGGCGAGGGCCCCGACGACCGCGCCCCAGAGGCTCGTCATGCCACCGATCACGAGCATGGCCAGCGTGATGAACGTGAGGTCGAGATACAACGTCTCGGTGTTGAGCGGCAGCAGGTGCACGTAGAGGCCGCCCGCGAAGCCCGCGAGCGCTCCGGAGATCGTGAACGCCACCAGGCGCTGCCGGTAGACCGAGATCCCGACGGCCCGGGCGGCGGCGCTGTCTTCACGGGTTGCCCGTAGGAGGCGGCCGAACCGGCTCGACTGGTAGCCGAAGGCAACGCCGATCACGATCACGGCGCCGATTGCGGCCTGCGTCAGATCCGTCGTCTCCGGCACCGAGGAGAACGTATTGGAGCCGGGGCCGATCTTCTCGTAGTAACGCAGGATGTTGTGGGTGATCTCGAGCACGCCGAACGTCGCGATCCCCGCGGCGAGGCCCGAGAGCCGCATCAGCGGCAACCCGACGAGGAGTGCGTAGACACCGCCCACCCCCGCGGCGATGAGGAGCGACGGGATGTTGCCGACGGTGTGGTCACGCAGGAACGGGAAGAGGTACTGCATGATGGCGGGCTTCTCGGCCACGGGGACGGAGAGCACGCCGGCCGCCCAGGCGCCGACGGCGACGAAGCTGATGTGCCCGAACGAGACCACGCCCGAGTTGCCGACGAAGATGTAGAGGGCGACGACGATCGAGACTGCGACGAGCGCGTTGACGAAGTACACCTCGGTCGAGGTGGACGCAACCGACCCGAGCAAGGCCGCCACGACGACGAGCAAGACCGGCCCGCCGAGCTGGATCGCGGCCCGCGACCTCATACCCGCTCCACCTGCGTGCCGCCTCTCGCAAACAGGCCGGCCGGGCGGATCAGCAGCACGAGGATGACGAGCCCGAACACGAACGACGGCAGGTACTGGCTCTGGTCGGTCGGGAGCGCACCCCCGAGCAGGCCGGTGACGAACCCGATCGCGAAGCCGCCGAGCGTGGCCGAGAGCAGGCGATTCATGCCACCCACGACGACGCCCGCGAGCACGATGATCGTGTCACGGAGCGCGAAGTCCGGTGTCACGAGGGGGTTCTGCACCGTGAGCACGACCGAGACCGCGGCGGCAAGGAGAGCCGAGACGAGCACCGCCGACCCGATCACCCGGTTCGCGTTGACCCCGAGGAGACGGGCGGTGCGGAAGTCCATCGAGGCGGCCCGCATGTGCAGGCCGGCGCGCGTTCGCTCGAGCAGCAGCACGACCGCGACGAGGCACACAGCCGCCACCACGATCGCGACGATCGTGATCTTGCGGATGTCCACCGACCCGATCGTGACGGGTCGATTGAGGTAGCCGAGCGACGAGGCCGGCTTCCCCAGCGGGCCGAACGCGAGCAACGCGATGCTCTGCAGGAGGAACGCCACCGCGAAGGTCGCCACCAGCATCACGGCCGGCGACTGCGTGCGCAGCGGCCGAAA
>Ga0302299_10002516_pt1 | contig 11204 bp, 8 predicted proteins | sample III_Fen_N3_4_FD_198795 | JGI IMG/M metagenome (GOLD analysis project Ga0302299, IMG submission 198795) | Peat permafrost microbial communities from Stordalen Mire near Abisko, Sweden - III_Fen_N3_4 | ecosystem: Environmental > Terrestrial > Soil > Wetlands > Permafrost | place: Sweden: Abisko...
GCAACGGTTGCCACGATCTGCACACCGTTGGTTGCCGTCAGAGTGTACGGCGTATTCAACTGCGTGAATGGAACTGCAGTCGTACCCACCGTGATCGCGTCGGCAACGTTACACAACCACAAAGTGTTGGCCGTTGATGCGCCCTTGTTTTCGACTGGCACGAAGGCGCCACCGAACTCCCCGGCTTGGTCCATGCCTGTTGCACGAGTCAGCACAAACGGTACCGAAGCAGTACCAAGCGTGGTGAGAATGTACAGACCATTGTTGGCTTGTGCAACTTCGTTCTTGACCAGGATACGATCATTGATCTGAGCAGCATACGCATCAACGGTCAGCACGCCATTGGCAGACGCGGTCAACGTAGCACCTACACCAGCTGCACCGTTGGAATACACGCACGCCGGCAATGGTGCTGCCGTAGCAACCATGGCGGCAGGCTTCTGATCCAGACCTTGGAGCAGAGAATCCAACTGACCCTTGTTGACCGCATCCGTCGCGGCCACACCTGCTGCCACATTCGATACGAGTTGGCCGCCCATCGAAACAGTCGCGACTGGTGCCACGAACTGGTTCAGCTTGGTGGCTTGTACTGTCGCCGCGAAGTCGCTGATAGTCGCAGCAACTTGCGTACCTGTGTGGTTGGCTCTTGCCAGCGGATCAGTCGTCAGGTTGGTGATCGGGAACGCTGTGACTGCACGAACTGCCGTGACCAAATCGCTGATCGTTGCAGCCAACTGGGTGCCCGTGTGGTTAGCGCGAGCCAGAGGATCGACCGTCAAGTTGCCAATCGGGAACGCCGTTACAGCACGGGTGGCTACCGCGAAGTCTGAAATCGTTGCCGCCAGTTGAGTGCCAGTGTGGTTGGCTCTTGCCAGCGGATCGACTGCCAAGTTCGACAGCGGGATACCTGAACGCAGGCGGGCATCCGTTGGGACCCATGCACCGTTCCAGTAGTATTCGCAGCTGGTCGTGGTGTCGTAGTAACGCTGACCAAGAACCGGAGTAGCAGGAGCCCCTGCCAAATTATGTGTAACCGCAAACAGAAGTTGGTTCTGTCCGAGGTTAAGAGGAGATAGTACCTTCTTCATTTTGAGTCCTTGAGTAGGGGTTTGTGGTTGACACCGAGAATTTTTGCATTACCGTGAAACATCTTGCGTGCTACAGCCAACACTTCGTACTGCTCTCGTACACACTTGAGCCGCTCTTCCGTGCTCATCGTTGGGTACCTCTTTTCAAGCTCTTCGATGTTAGTCAAGCACCGCTGTATCCATGCGTGTGGAGTTGCTTTCATCCGCTTCCTTCGTTAGGGTTTCTAAGAGCTCGTAGTATCCTTTGAGGAAATCAAGGTTGGCATCCATCTGCCTGATTGCCTTAACTTCAGTTATTGGTTCGTCGCACATATCGAGAAGGTCATTGAGTCCTATCTTCAACCTACTGAAGCAGTCCTCTACACTTCCGATCCCCTGAATGTTATCGTTTGCTAAGGCTCTGACTGGCATTGAGAAAAGGGGGAAGCTTGCACCTCCCCCTCCTTCCTCGTCGCTGATTAGGCGATTGCAGTCATGTCTTTGATGGAAGCCTTGATGATGCGGGCTTCAGTCAAGAACACTGTGATCGTATTGGCATCGGTCTCGTCGTAAGCCACGATGTCGTTACGGAACACGCCGTCGTCACCCTTGACACTGATCGACACATCGGGATACCCGGTGGCCAAGTTGTGCGTGATGACATGGGTGAGTGCAACAGCTTGCGCGGTGAACAGGAAGACCTTGGCATTGATCGCCGACTTCAGGGCATCCGTACCCCCACCGGCCAGGATTTGCAAGTCATTGATTGCGTTAACAATCGACGTCTTGTTGGTCGTGGTCAAGCTCGACAGGTTGCCGATCTTGGTGTCGACGGCAACTTCAGCAGCCTTGGCGCGGTCAGTTTCGACCAGGATTGCTGCATCGCGAGCGGTAACTTCACCGGAGATCGCAGCTGACAATGCACCGTCGATACGCGTAGCTTCAGCAGCGATAGCAAGATCACGGGCAGTGACTTCACCGCTGATCGCAGTCGACAATGCGCTGTCGATACGCAGGGCTTCGGCACTAACTGCCGTGGCGATTGCTTGGTTGCTACGCGTGACTTCACCAGCGATAGCGTTCTGACGATCAGTGACTTCCTGAGCCAGGCCGCCTTCGACAACCGTGACACGACCTTGCAACGTCGTGATAGCACCTTCAGCTGCACCAACGCGCGTATCTAGGCCGGCTTCGACGCCACCAGCACGGATGATCTCAGCAGCCAAGCCACCTTCGACGGCAACAACACGGGCCTTGAACGCTGCATCAACGTCAACGTTGAAGCCAGTGTCGGCCGAACCCGTAACCGTGATGTAGCCGACTGTACCAGCGACATTGCTGTCGGTGTTGTCGATCTTGTCGACGGTACCCGTGGTGTTGAAGATCAGGCCATCGCCAACGTTCGCATAGAACGCAGCACCGGCGCCAACCTTGAAGTAACCGGCGACGTTAACCTTGTAGTAGTCACCAGCTTCCTTCTTCGTCTGCAGGGCCAGGTCAAGAGCACCAGCGGCATCAGCACCGCCGTCGACCACGCCGACGTATTCAAACGCATTACCGAGAACGGCAATGGCCGACGTCACGAAGTCTTTGTTGGCCGCATCCGAACCAGCAACCGGAGTAGCAACGTTCGTGAGCTTGTTGCCGCCCATCGATTGGTCGCCGGTGAAGGCAACAGAACCGTCTTTGAAGACTGAGGTCGACTGGAGGGCCGAAACCAGACCTTCCAAAGTCGTGACACGGGAGGCCAGCAGGGTTGCCGACGCGCCAGTGGCGATGACTTCGATGACGACTGCACCACCAGCATCAAGACCGGAGTACTTGATTACCTTGTCGGTGGTGTTGAACCACAGGCGACCTGCCGATACGGGGACCGGATCAGCGACCAGACGCTCCATGTGCAGGTTTTCGATGAACGCGTTACCTGCGAGGGTGATGCCATGAAACTTGGGGAAGTTGTTTGCCATTACTGAAAAGCTCCTTGAGTTGATTTTGATACACCATGGTGGTACTACACTAACGTGCTACATACTACACTAGCCCCCGTAAGGTCTAGCAAATCCCTTGTGGGGATGTTCGATGCTACAAATAGATTACGTCCACGCTACCGCTTGTCGGCTCAGAGCAATGGATAACGAACAAGTTGTCATCCACAATCTCCTCACCTGCGTAGAACCTTCTGCCGTCTGAATCATGAGTTGACACGATCAGCTTCGATGTGCCTTTGTTATGCGCTACTGACCAATTGACTTGCTCGACGAACACGAACCGATCAGACTGAACACCGCCTCCGGGAGCTGCGGCATGGTCTAGGATGTTCTTCACATCTGACCGTAACGCTGCCGTCGTCGATCCTAGTGGTACGTCTGTATATATCTGGTCAGACGGAAGCATTCCCAGCTTGCGATTTGGTGTCACTTCCGTCAAGAGGCAGTACGCACCACTTGTTGGTTGATCCTCTTCGTCGCCTAGCTCGTCCCAAATCATCGTACCTGAAATGGTTCCAGGATCGATAACCTCTACCACCGTTAACCGATAGCGGTGGGTGATGCCCGTTACAGGAAAAGCAGTTGCACCATTCGTAGCTTGAACATACAACACCATCCCAACCATAATGTCGTACGCACCACTTCCGGTAGCGTCAGACTGGTTGTTGAATCGGGCATTCTCGAAGGTGTACTCTCCGGGATTGCCCGTGGGGTTGAAGTATTCTACGAACAGCTCTGCTAGGATCGGCGTGGTCATGTTGTGATCTCTTTAGAAGCTGCAGAGGAAATGCATGCCCGTAGTGATTGCTGGCAACGCATTAAACTGGAACGTGCAGAAGCTGTTTCCTACTTGCGTCCCGGTGTATAGCGTTGCGGCAATCGCCACCAACGTTCCTCCATCCATCCGAACCATTTGGATCGGTACATAGATGCTGTCCATGTCCGTGTCGTCACCTGCTCCGTTAATTGCGGAGGGAGGAACGTTCAACGAGTACGACGAACCAACTCGTGTATTCGCTGCCACGTGCATACGCAATGAAATTAGTTGAAGGTCGGCACCCGCAGGTGTCGTTAGGTTGCCTCCGGTGATAGCTGCTGGAGCGCCTATGTGCGCAAAACTGAAGCCGCACATATAGGCCATCGAGGAACCACTCAACGCACCTACGTCGTTGCAAGCTACTGTGAAGTGATCCGCATCAACTACACTTGCCACCAAGTCAACGCGGTAATCTTCGTTCGCGTTGCGCATGATGACTCGATCGCCGACTGAACGACCGTGTGCAACATGGTTGGCCGTCAAGACAGCACCACTCCGGATCCACGGAAGATTCCCGCGCATCGTTCCCGTAGACACGCACCACACGGCTAACCCTGTTGCAGTCACCATCTTGTACCGCGCCGTGTTGTTGTACGCGACCGTAGGTCCTGCAACTGCTGATCCCGGAGCGCCTTGCACACCCTGGATGCCTTGGATACCTTGCGAGCCTGTGTCTCCCTTAGCACCCTTGAGCGATGCTAGGTACTCGGCTTCAGTCCCGACAAACAAGCCCAGCAGCACGGCTTCTTGGTACGCGTTGAGGCCTGGATCACCCTTGACGCCTTGGATGCCTTGATTACCGGGATCACCCTTGACTCCCTGAGCACCAGTCGCTCCTGTGTCTCCCTTAACGCCCTGAATACCTTGGATGCCTGCATCGCCCTTGACGCCTTGTGGTCCAGTAGATCCTGTCGCGCCGTCAGCACCTGCATCACCCTTGACACCTTGCGAGCCCGTAGCACCAGCGGTTCCTTGCGGCCCGACTAGGCTTACGTCGAAGACCCATGCACCCGCAGCTTTATGATAGAGGGCACCAACTGTATTGACGAACGAATCTCCGTCGAGGCCTAAGCCTGCAGCTGGTACACCTACACCGTGAAGGATGGAGGCGCCCGTATCACCCTTGACACCTTGGATACCTTGAGAACCAGTTGCTCCCGTGTCACCCTTAACGCCTTGTACGCCTTGTATGCCTTGCAATCCAGTGTCACCCTTGGGTCCAGGAACTACACTGTCCGCGCCTGCCGCACCGGTGTCACCCTTCAAACCCTGAAGACCAGTTGCTCCAGTGGCTCCCGGATCACCCTTCAGTCCTTGCAGACCCTGAATGCCTTGGATGCCCTGCGTACCTGGATCGCCCTTTGCTCCGGCAGGCCCAGGAACTGTACTGTCCGCACCTGTTGCTCCCGTAGCCCCGGTTGCTCCTGTGTCGCCCTTGACGCCTTGGATACCTTGAATGCCCGGATCGCCTTTGCTCCCTTGTAGTCCAGTGGCACCCGTAGCTCCAGTGGCGCCAGCAGGACCTACATCTCCTTGGTCACCCTTGTCACCTTTGAGGCCTTGCAATCCAGTGTCGCCCTTCAAGCCCTGAAGACCAGTTGCTCCAGTGGCTCCGGCAGGGCCTACATCTCCTTGGTCGCCTTTCAGTCCTTGGATGCCCTGTATGCCTTGCGCACCAGTGTCACCCTTGATACCTTGGATGCCCTGATCGCCTGTATCTCCCTTCAGTCCGGTGTCACCCTTAATGCCTTGGATACCTTGAGCTCCAGTGGCACCCGTTGCTCCCTTGAGTGAATCCAAGAACGCATCTTCAGTGCCAGTGAACCGACCGAGCAGGACGGCCTCCAGGTATGCGCTGTTACCGGTATCGCCCTTAAGTCCCGTGTCGCCCTTGACACCTTGTATGCCTTGCGCGCCAGTGTCGCCTTTCTCACCTTGGATGCCTTGAATGCCCTGAATGCCTTGCGCACCATCTACACCCGTAGCCCCTTGGGGGCCTTGCAATCCGATCGATCCCTGCGCCCCGGTGTCTCCCTTCGCGCCTGTAGGACCGACGATCTTACCTGCGTTAGTCCAGGCTCCTTCCGCCCACACGAACAACTCACCAGAGTCGAGGGTGATCAATCCATCACCTTCAGCGTTCCCACTGAGCGGAAGGTCAGCTGCCGTTGGGACAGATCCCTTCAACTGCAGACCCATTCCTTGGTCGCCCTTGTCGCCCTTCAAGCCCGGGATGCCTTGTGGTCCAACAGCTCCAACGCTACCTTGCTCGCCTTGGATGCCTTGAAGTCCAGGATCGCCCTTCAGTCCTTGGAGTCCAGTATCTCCCTTGTCACCTTTGATGCCTTGCGAGCCCTGTGGGCCTGAAACACCTTGAGGTCCGATAGCACCAGCAACACCAGTGAATCCACGCGGGCCATCTGCACCCACGTCTCCCTTCAGGCCTTGGACACCCGCCGGTCCTGTGTCACCCTTATCGCCTTTGTCACCCTTCAAGCCCTGCACACCAGTAGCCCCTGTTGGGCCAGGATCGCCCTGCTCACCTTGGATGCCCTGAAAGCCCTGCGACCCTTGGATGCCTTGCGGACCTGAAAGCCCCGGATCACCCTTCAGTCCTTGAATGCCTTGTGGGCCAATGGCTCCCACGATGTTGCCGTTTGCGTCAGGAGTAAGACCGTTGACAGTCTTGATCGGGCTGAACGAAAGATCGATGATCCCTGCTGCACTGACTGTGATGTTGGGGTTGAGTGCTTTGATCCGAACTCCACCAACGTCTGACGTACTGGCGATCGGAAGATCACTGATCACCGTACCGCCCGAAGCCGCAGTACGCACATAGGCAAAGATGCTATCGCCGACTGCAGGAGCTTGGAGTACCGGTGACGAGAAGCCCAACGTCACTGACTTGCGATCTGCAGACTCAGTCACAGATCTTACGTAACGGCACAGGCCCCAAACATCACCTGACGCGAACTGCACAATGGTATCGCCCACAGTCTTTGGCGTGAGCATAGTCGACCATGCAGACTTGGCAACGCGCACGCTAACCAAAGAGGATTCTTCGATCACGATTGGCTCAAGAGCATCAATGGCGTAGTCGTCGAAACTCCACAGGCCGTTCTGGTCTGTGTAAGCAAGGAACGATGGTTGCGAGGACGACTCGCCTGTCACCACGTAGGCGTTAGGCGTAGCATTCAGGGCTTGAGGCAGGTAGTCCACAGACGGGAAAACTGCCAGCCGGAATTGATTCGACGTTTCCGCCAACGACGTCATGACTTCGAAGTTGGTTCCTGTCGACTGCAGATACACATCAAGCCGGACGCTGTTACCCTGCGAGGCACTCGACGTCGCCTTCTTGTGGATGAGAACTGGATGCACTGCGACGGCAAACAACACGTTGCCGGCATAGAATGCAATCTCTCCGAACGAAAAATCCCCAGCTTCATAGCCAAGGTAGATCCCTGTCTTACTGAGCTGAGGATTTTCGACTACGAGAGGGGCAGGCACATTGGAATACACGACGGCACCGGAGAGTCCGGATACCGAAGAGTCCATCGTGTAACCAAAGCCGCTACCTAGATCGTATCTGGTGAGTTGGACGGGAGTGCTAGACGCGTTGATTAGCGCCTGCCCTGCTGCCGTGATTTGAGTGTACATTTGTGCGTCCTCTCTAATCTCTGTTTCTTTTCAATCGTACTTCAGTGCCATGAAATTGAGGAATCAGATGTTGTTGAACGTTTCCGGCCAGTCGATTGTGTAGTCATACACCTCGAGTTCAGGTACGAAGTGCTTGCCCTGTATGGCAGTCGTGTGCTTTACTGCTGCACGAAAGATTGCAGAGTCTTGCAGGAAGGCTGCTTGGAACACATCCTTGGCTAGCTTGACAGTCATGGGAACAAACGACTTGTTCATCGTCTTCCAGTAGATGTCACCTTCGTCGTCCTTCAGAATGTACGACTCATCTTTGCCCTCGGCTAATGCGTTCGAGGCTTGACGCTCAAGGCCGAGCTGTTGAGTCTTGGATACTGCATCACTGTGAAACCACTTCTCTTCCGTACCGACCAGCACCTTGCAGCCACCTAGGCCCATCTTCTTTGCTCGAAGGTCGGTTACCAAACCAGAAACGTATGCGATGCAATCTTCCAGAGGCTTCGGAGTTACTGTGATCGTGCCGTCTGAGTTGTGCACCCACGTGTAGAACATCTCGTTCGGATATTGGATCTCGGGTGCCTGTTCAAGACCCGCCCGGCCAACAGCTTCTTGATCGGTAAAGAAGCCGGCCGGGAATTGTGTCCCATCTGCTGAAGTGGTGGTGGCCGAATCTTGTACCACCTTGCCGTCGATTATCAGATTACTCATTGATGACTCTCCAAAGAAAAATTACGAAACTGTACCGGTTACTGTACCTCTGACGATCCACGTTATGTTGGCGTCACCTACGACGGCTGCACCATTGGCACCGGTAGCCCCATTGGCACCAGCAGCGCCACCTGCACTTGCACTACCACGTCCAGTGTATCCAAGCCACCCACCTCCGTTGCCTCCGGGCTGGCCGTAGGCCCCACCATTGCCTCCTGAACTTCCTGTTATGTCGATATACGTGTTGTAGTATTGTCCAGCTGTATGCTGCCCCGCAGTTCCTGCTACTGGTGCGCCCGGACCTTGCCCTGCTCCACCATTGCCTCCAGCAACCGTCACTCCGTAATTTGTGCCACTGCCATTTACATAGCTTGCACTTCTACTCGCACCGGCACCACCACCACCACCGCCACCTAAACCTCCTGCGCCGCCGGCACCTCCTGTGATCACCCCGTTATTCATTACACTCATAGGGTAGGAGACCTGCATTGCCAATCCGCCAGCTGATCCGCTACCTCCAGCTCCACCTGCACCTCCGTTTGATGGAGTAGAATATGAATTTGCAGCGGGAGCTCCTGCGCCTCCCGCACCGTAGGCACCTGCTGTTCCATCTATGCCCTTGATTGTTCCGTTATTAGTCAAAGACAAGATAGAGCCGGCTGGGTAATCTGTTCCAGTAACGAAGCCGCTCACCAAAGACGAGGACCCAACGATCACACCTGCATTGACTGTCACTCTCGCGTCTAGTGGAAGTACCTGATTCCAACCAGCTGCGACCGCTGCGGCCCTGAGGTTGAAGTTCAGAGTGTTTACCGAAATCACCAAAGTCAAAGGATAGGTAACTGGTGCAGGGATAAGGTCTAGTGTTCCTAAACCAAACTTCTTCGGAGCTTGCCACTCGAACTCGCGCTGACCGAAGTTCAGCGACCCTGCGTAATTGTTGTACGCAAGCACGACAACTTTGTAGCCCGAAGCCTTAGGCGTGAATGTGTAAGATGGAGACGTGCCTTGCTCTGGATCGCCAGAGGTCCACGTCTCTACTCCATTCCTAATCCAGATTTTTCCCGCGTCGTAGTCAATGGCTAAGCCATATACCCAACCTGCTGAGGGATTCGCAGTAGGCAACCACAGTGCTACATTCCCTGTGATTTGATCGTAAAGTCCGACTCTCGGATACCCAACAGAGTTGAACACACCTACTGACCTCGTGGTCAACTCGAAGTACTGCTTACCTCCAGTGACTAACCTAGTGACACCCTGAGTGTGTGTTGCGTTGGTCGCCGTCGCCCCCGCTGTAAAGTCCAAGTTCCCGTTACTACGCACTAGTGCCTGCTCGAAGGCCGCAGCTGATTGGTTGCTATCCAAGATAGGATACACATCCATTGGGTGGTCTTTCATCCAGCACTCGCGATAGCCTTTTGCACGGAAGACCGACACTGCAGTGAAGTGATTCTTCTGTGCAGAGTAGTCGTCGAACATCCCATGCTTGCCACTCGCGGCCACTGCTAAGTCAGAAGAGAACGGGAGGTAGAAGCCTGTAGTCCCAACAGCTCCGCCATACTTCTTCGGCTCCCATTTGGTCTTCTGTGCTCCGAACTTGTCAGGGGTTAGTGCCAAGCCAGACACTAGGTAATACTCTGCTAAGCCTCCATCGAAGTACCCACTGTTGATAGCCGCGTAGCGTCCGATAGAATGCTCTGCAGCCTGATTGAAATACAGTTGCTGATTGAGCGTGAGAGTATTGACTGTGATCTGTTGCGGGCTATTGTTGACCCACAGCCGCACTCGACTGCTAGCTATGGCTTGCGTAGTGTCGATGATCAACACACCATGATACCAATCGCCGTTGTCTTTGAAAGTAGCGGATGCCTTGACTTGAACTGCTGCCGTAGTGCCGAGAACCAACTGGTCATTCACCAAAGCAAGGAACTGCTCAGATACTCCGGCGACAATCGGCGTAGCCAGCAATACCTGCGTACCTCCGAGCAAGCCCCTACGGAACCAGAATGCTATCGTGAATGTGCGTCGATCTCCTTCAGCCAAGAACAGTCGGTGGATGTAAGAAGATATTCCGTTCAATCTGAAGCTGCGAGTAGTTAGGGCCGCGCTGCCTGTAGCAAGCAGCATCGCGTTGGCCGAACCTGGAACAATCATTTGGTGCTCCTTCTGTTTTCTGTCTCTATGAAATTTGCAGTTGCTGTTTTGTGCAATCACGTTACCGTGAAGGAAAGTATTACCACGTTAGGGGAAAGGTACCACCTCAGGTCAAAAACACATGATAGGTAGAGTAACCCATAGTGAGATTCAGGCCGACAACAGCTGAGAAAAGAGTTACTCCGGACGAGTATTGAATCCGGGGCATATAGAAGGGCCCTCCCAACTCCTGAATCCTTATATAAGAAAAGAACCCTGAGGAGACGTTGCCCGAGAAGTATAGGTCAATGGTGTTAACAGTGTTGTCGTCGTTGTACCTGTTCTCTATGGTCCAAAGTTGGTGTCCTAGAACTGTAGGCGGAGTGAAGGTCCCTCGAAGATAGCCATCTTGGTGATACGACCCCACGAAAGTGAAACTTCCCGAGACATAGCCACAGGCAGGACTGTTGTTCTCGACAACGGTGTCGTAGTACCCACCAGAGCCGTTAGCATACCTATAGACCAAAGAGTATCCTGAGCAGTACTGTGTTAAGTACGTACCTGCCGCGGGGTACGCACTCTTGCCGTGTAGAGAATTCATGTCTACGAGGCCAGAAGGCTGTCCTGACAAGGAGCGCACAGCTGCGTCTCCTAAACTTATAGGTGCGTTGGTAGCTTTACCCAGTTCAGTATTGACTTGACTCAGTGAGATAGGACCTGATGCCGGAAGTGCCATAATAGAGTTAGCCTAATTGGATCGTGTATGTTCCACCCGCAGTAAATGCAGGCCCCCCTTGTAACCAAGTGTTGTACCCACCGGGATAGTTAATAGCGTTAGGT
>Ga0302299_10002517_pt1 | contig 11197 bp, 10 predicted proteins | sample III_Fen_N3_4_FD_198795 | JGI IMG/M metagenome (GOLD analysis project Ga0302299, IMG submission 198795) | Peat permafrost microbial communities from Stordalen Mire near Abisko, Sweden - III_Fen_N3_4 | ecosystem: Environmental > Terrestrial > Soil > Wetlands > Permafrost | place: Sweden: Abisko...
CGGGCCCGGCGCCGCGCGGCCACGGCGGCCGGGGACGGCGTGGCGAGGCGGGGGGAGCGGATCGGGACGGCGGGAGCTGCGGCGTCGGGCGCCGGCTCGGCGAGCGGGTCGACGACGGGCTCGCCCATCGCCTGCGGGTCGGGCAGGAGCGGGACCGTCGACGGGCCGGCGGCCTGACGCTGCCTGCGGGAGAGCACCCTCAGACCCGAGGAATGCCGGTCGCGCCCGCGGGACTCGCCCAGCGCCTCACGCCGTCGGACCCACTGCGGCAGCAGATAGACGGCCCAACCCACGATGATCGCCACGAAGACGAGGGAAGAGGCCGGCACGGTTTCTCACGGTAGGCGCGACGCCACGACGGCGCCCGCATTGTCAACGGTGTGTCGCGGAGGAGTCCGGTGGAGATGCGGGAACGGCGTGTGATCGCTCTGCGTCGAGGTCGGCGGCAAGTCGCCGCCAGCGCGACATCATGCCCTCCGGGACCTCCTCCGGGGTGATCGCGAAGGTGGCGTGGTCGCGCCAGGCGCCGTCGATGTGCAGGTAGCGACGGCGCAGTCCCTCGGGCCGGAACCCCAGCTTGTGGACCACCCGCAGGCTCGCGGTGTTCTCCGGCCGGATGTTCACCTCGATGCGGTGCAGGCCCATCGCGAAGAAGCAGTGGTCCACCGCGAGGGCGACGCCGGTCGGGATGATGCCGCGCCCGGCCATCCGCCGGTCCACCCAGTACCCGATCTGGCCCGACCGCAGCGAGCCCCAGGCGATCCCCGAGACGGTGAGCTGCCCGACGAGGTCGCCGTCGACGTCGACGGCGAACGGGAGCATCCGGGCGGCACGCGCCTCGCGGCCGAACGCGCGCACCATCTGGTTGAAGGTGGGCGGCGGCACGCCGACGTCCGGGTGGGTCGCCTCCCAGGGCGCCAGCCAGTCCGCGTTGGCGGCCCGGACGGCGCGCCAGGCCCGGGCGTCGCGCTGGCGCAGCGGGCGCAGCACGACGGACCCCTCGCTCAACACCACCGGCCAGGGGCGACCGGCGAAGGCCCACCCCTCGCTCATGTCCGACTCACCCGGTGCACGCGAGAAGTCTGTCACCCCGCAGGAGCCGGCGGGAGCGGATGCCGCCCGGCATCCGTCGTCCGGCCGGTGGTCGGGCCGGTGCTCCTGGCGGTGCCGGGGCCCGCTGAGGTGGCCAGGAGAGGTGCTCAGGTGGCGACGGCCGCCGTCCGGATGCGTCCGACCTGCGCCTCGAGGGCGGCGACGTCCAGCGGGACCGTCGCCGAGCGGCACTGCTCACCGAGCGTGCGGAGCAGCTCGATGCCCTGGTGACCGGAGGAGATCTCCTCGTCGATCGGGCGGAGAAGGTCGCCGAGGGCAGCGGCGGCCCGGTTCCGCAGCACGAGGATGCGCCACTGGCCGAGGAAGCGCCGGAACTCGTCCAGCCGCTCCCCCGCCTCGGACACCAGCTGCGCGACGTCCGCCAGGTCACCGTTGACCGACCGCGCCGTCCGGGCCATGTCGACCACACCGTCGTGGACGGCGTCGCACAGCAGCGGGACCTCGTGCAGCGAGTTCGCCGGCGCCACGCCGTCCGCCACCTCGGCGGCGAAGGCCGCAACCATGTCGTTGTGCAGGCTCGCGAGCGCGATCCGGAAGCGGAGGGAGGCGATGTCGGCGCGCAGCTCGGTGAGCCGGGGGGCCAGGCGCTCCAGGGCGGTGACGGTGATGTGCATCGGCTGGGCCATCACGTTCGCCACGTTGAGCAGCACCGGAGCGGTGTCGGCGACCTGGCCGGAGGCCCGCTGCGCCGCGCTGACGGACCGGTCCAGCCGGCGTGCGACCTCCAGCACCCGGGTGGCGGCCGCCAGGAGCCGGTCCGAGAGCACCCGGTACCCCTCCAGCCGCTCGACGTGCTCGCAGAGCTGGACGTCGAGCGTGACGGACGCCGCGAGGAGCCCGGCGACCGGCCCGCGCAGCCACGGACGGGCGTAGGACGCGGTGACCAGCCGGGACCGGGAGGCGATCTCGGCGGGCAGCGCCTCCAGCACGAAGTCGTCGTAGGTGGCGAAGCCGAGCGAGCGCAGGCCCTCCTCGATGAGGTGCGCCCCCAGCGCGGCCGCCGAACGGCGGTCGAGGCCGTCCTTGCGCATCGCGTCCCGCTCCGCGGCGCGGACCTGCAGGTACAGCTGCCGGGCGGGCTCGATCAGCGCACTGCGCGGGGCCATCCGCACCGAGAGGAAGCCGTCGCCGAGCGGCGTCACGGTCGCGAAGACCCAGTAGTGGCTGCCGTCCTTCGCGAGGTTCTGCACGAAGGCGCCCATCGGCCGCCCCTGCAGCAGCCGGTCCCACATCAGGCGGTAGGCGCCGCCCGGCATGTCAGGGTGGCGGACGATGCTGTGGGGTGCGCCGATCAGCTCGTCCGCCGGGTAGCGGGAGATCCGGACGAACACCGAGTTGCCCGAGCGGATGAGCCCGCGACGGTCCGTCGTCGAGAAGAAGAGCTCGTCGGGAGCGACGGGTCGTTCGAGGCCGGTGGGCCCCGTCGCCACGCTGACTGTCATCGATCTGCCTCCTTGAGTACCGAAAAGGACCCTAGGGCGTAGATCATGATCAGCGCAGAGTATTCAGACAATTACCTCGAGTGATGCATCGGTCGGACATTTGGTTCCTACCACCCCGGCTGGGCCGTCACTGCGACGCAGCCTGCGGGTGGTCACCGCCGCGCACCTGCTGGACGGCGTGCGGCAGGACGGGCGTCAGCACGGCGAGGCCGTCCTTGCAGCCCCCCGGCGAGCCGGGCAGGTTGACGATGAGCGTCCGGCCGGCACGGCCCGCGAGCCCGCGCGACAGCATCGCGGTCGGCACCCCGTGCGCGAGGCCGTGCGAGCGGATGGCCTCCGCGATCCCGGGCACGTCGGCCTCCAGCACGGCGCGGGTCGCCTCGGGCGTGCGGTCGGTGGGGGTCAGGCCGGTGCCCCCGGTCGTGAGGACGACGTCGTAGCCCGCGGCGACGGCGTCCCGCAGCGCCCGCTCGACCGGGTCGCCGTCCGGGACGACGAGCGGGCCGTCCACCGCGAAGCCCATCCCCACCAGCCCGGACACCAGCACCGGACCGCCCCGGTCGGCGTAGACGCCGGCCGCCGCCCGGTTCGAGGCCGTCACCACGAGGGCGCGGCCCGCCGCCCCGAGGGCGAGGCCGCCGGTCGCGGGCTCAGTCACGGGTCCAGTCCCCCGATCGGCCGCCGCTCTTGGCGGTGACCCGGACGTCGGTGATCGTCGTCCGCCGGTCGACCGCCTTCACCATGTCCACCAGGGCGAGCGCGGCCACGCTGACGCAGGTCAGCGCCTCCATCTCGATGCCGGTGCGGTCGGCCGTGCGGACCGTGGCGGCGATCTCGACGCCGTCGTCGCGCACGGTGAGGTCGACGACGACGCCGTGGACGGCGATCGGGTGGGCCAGCGGGATCAGGTCCGGGGTGCGCTTGGCCGCCTGGATGCCGGCGAGCCGGGCCACCGCGAGCGCGTCGCCCTTGGGCACGCCGTCCCCGCGCAGCAGCGCGACCACCTCGGGCGAGCACAGCACCCGGCCCCGCGCCGTCGCCTCCCGGGCGGTGACCGGCTTCGCGGAGACGTCGACCATCCGGGCCTCGCCGCGCGCGTCGACGTGGGTGAGGCCCACGGGCCGGGGCTCGCTCACCGCCGCCCCCGCTCCAGGAGCAGGCAGTCGACCGGGCTGCCGGCGTCGACCTGCGCGACGTCCTCCGGGACGACGGCGAGGCAGTTCGCGGTGGCCAGGTCGGCCACCAGGTGCGAGCCCTGTCCGCCGACCGGGGTCACCACGAGCGCGCCGTCGGCTGCGGCCTCGACCACGGCCCGGGCGAACTGGCGCTTGCCCGCCGGGGACCGCCACGACGTCCCCGCGACGGCGGTCACGACCGGTCGGTGCAGGGTCGCCTCGCCGGCCAGCTTGCGCAGCACCGGGCGGACGAACAGCTCGAACGACACCATCGCGCTCACCGGGTTGCCGGGCAGGGTGAAGATCGGCACCTGGCTCTCCGGGAGCGTCCCGAAGCCCTGCGGCATGCCCGGTTGCATCGCGACCTTCTCGAAGACCACGCCGCCGGACTCGCGCAGCACCTCCTTGACGGTGTCGTACGCACCCGCGCTGACCCCCCCGCTGGTGATGACGACGTCCGCGGCGTCGACGGCCGCGGCGAGCGCGGCCCGGACGGCGTCGGCGTCGTCGCGCACGATCCCGCCGTGCCGGGCGTCGACGCCCAGGTCGAGGGCGGCCGCGACCAGCCCGTACCCGTTGGCGTCGTGGATGTGGCCCGGGGTCAGCGGCTCGCCGGGCGGCGTCAGCTCGCTGCCCGTCGACAGGACCAGGACGCGCGGCCTCGGGTGCGCCAGCACCGACGTCCGGCCGAGCGCGGCCAGCAGCGCCAGGTGCCGCGGCCCGAGCCGGACGCCGGGCCGCAGGACGACGTCCCCGACCCGGACGTCCTCGCCCGGGTGCCGGACGTACTGGCCCGGCTCCGGGGCGCGCTCGATCGTGACGACGTCGACGCCGGCGTCCGTCCACTCGACGGGGACGACGGCCTCGGTGCCGTCGGGGGCGGGGGCACCGGTCATGATCCGTGCCACCGTGCCCGGGGCCAGGGCCGCCACCTGCTCGACCCCGGCCGCCAGGTCGGCGCTGACGGGCAGCGTCACCGGGTGCCCGGGCGCGGCGTCCGCGACGTCGGCCAGCCGGACGGCGTAGCCGTCCATGGAGGAGTTGGCGAAGCGCGGCACGTCGACGTCCGAGGTCACCTCGGCGCCCAGGACCAGGTCGAGCGCGGCGAGCAGGCCGACCTCGAGCGGGGGCAGGACCTCGACCGCGGCCAGGCATCCGGCGACGTGGTCGTCGACCGACTTCATCGACCCTCCGACGGCCTGCTGAAGTCCATGATCACGCCGAGGTCCGGTCAGTGGAAGAGAGCGGTGGCGGCGGCCAGGGACTCGACGTCGCCGTCGACCGCCTGCAGGTTCTCGGTGTTGGGGCCGGCACCCATCTCGGCGACGAAGCCGCGCAGCCACTCGCGCAGATCGGGGCCCAGGTCCTGGCGCTCGACGGCGATCCGGATCACGGCCTTGAGGTAGTCCAGCCGGTCACCGGTGTCGTAGCGGCGGCCGCGGAACACGACGCCGTACACGCCGGACCCCTCGCCCTCGCCCGTGGCGAGGGTCTGCAGCGCGTCGGTGAGCTGGATCTCGTTGCCGCGCCCGGGCTTGGTCTCGCGCAGCACGTCGAAGATCCGCGGGTGCAGCACGTACCGGCCGATGACGGCGAGGTTGCTGGGGGCGTCGGCCGGGTCGGGCTTCTCGACCATGCCGGTGATCCGGACGACGTCCTCGGAGTCCGTGGGGACCACGGCCGCGCAGCCGTACAGGTTGATCTGCTCCTTCGGGACCTCCATGAGCGCCACCACGCTGCCCAGGGTGCGCCGCTGGATGTCGATCATCCGGGTGAGCAGGACGTCCCGCTCGTCGATGAGGTCGTCGCCGAGCAGGACCGCGAAGGGCTGCTGGCCGACGTGCTTGTCGGCGCAGAGCACGGCGTGGCCGAGCCCGCGCGGGTCGCCCTGGCGGACGTAGTGGACGTCGGCGATGACGTTGGACTTCTGGACCCGGCCCAGGCGGTAGAAGTCGCCCTTGGCCTGCAGCGCCTCCTCGAGCTCCCAGGCGCGGTCGAAGTGGTCCTCCAGCGAGCGCTTGTTGCGCCCGGTGATCATCAGGACGTCGCTCAGGCCGGCGGCGACGGCCTCCTCCACCACGTACTGGATGGCGGGCTTGTCGACGACCGGGAGCATCTCCTTGGGGGTCGCCTTCGTGGCCGGTAGGAAGCGCGTGCCCAGACCGGCGGCGGGGATCACCGCCTTGGTCACCACGGGGCCCAGCAGGGCACCGTTCACCGACGAGGTCCCGTCCGACGACTCACTCATGACTCTCCTCGACACCTGCGGACCGCATCGCCCAGGCGCATGACGACGATCCCCGAGGATCTCACGCTACCCGGTCTGCGCGACCGCTACGTCCTTCCCGTCGGAACCCCCGGCCAGCACCCAGCGATCTCTGCCGCCGTCCTTGGCGGCGTACAGCGCGGCGTCCGCGGCCCGCATCAGCTCGGACGCCGTTCGGCCGTGGTCCGGGAAGGACGCCACGCCGACGGACACCGTGACGGTCCGGGTGTGGCCGCCCGCCCGGAAGGGTTCCTTGCGGACGGCGTCGACGATCCGGGCCGCGACGGCCGACGCGCCCTCGGACGCCGTCTCCGGCAGGACGACGACGAACTCCTCGCCGCCGTACCGGGCGACCACGTCCACCTCGCGCAGGCAGCCCGCCAGCCGGCGGGCGAACTCGCGCAGGACGGCGTCCCCGAAGGCGTGGCCCTGGGTGTCGTTGACCTGCTTGAAGTGGTCCAGGTCGAGCATGAGCAGGGACAGCGGCCGGTTGAACCGGGTCGCCCGCTCGACCTCGCGGGCCATGGTCGCGGTGAGGTGGCGGAAGTTGCCGGCGCCGGTCAGCGGGTCGGTGACGGACTGCCGGCTGGTCTCCTCGTGCGCCCGGACGTTCGCCACGGCCGTCCCGGCATGGGCGGCCAGCGCGGTCACGGCCTCGACGGCGAGCCGGTCGAACGGAGCGGCGCCGGCATCCCGGGCGACGGCGAGCGCCCCGATCACCACCTCGTCGCGGGTGAGCGACACCGCCAGCGCCGGCCCCGCGACGTCCACCAGGTCGGTGACGACGAGCCGCCCGTTCTGGACGGCGTCCTCGGCGAGGTCGGCCAGGGTGTCGAGCAGGAGCGGGTCGTCGACGTCCTTGCCCTGGGCCGAGGCCGCGACGCGCAGGTCCAGCGAGGTGGCGTCGCCGAGGTAGGCCACGCCGATCACGGCCTCGCTGCCCCGCTGGGCGGCGGCGACGACGGTGCGCAGCAGGGCGTCCAGGTCGTGGGTCGCGCCGAGTGCCTCGCCGAAGCGGGCGAAGGTGTGGGACAGCGCGCTCTGGCTGGCGCGCAGCTCCTCGACGGTGGTCTGCAGCTCGTCGGCCATCGCGTCGAAGGCGGCGGCCAGCGTGCCGACCTCGTCCGTGCCGCGGATCGCGCTGCGCGCGGTCAGGTCGCCGCCGCCGAACCGGCGGGCCACGGCGGTGAGCCGGCCGAGCGGGCCGGTCAGCCGGTTGGTGAGCAGCGCGAGCGTCACGAGCAGGGCCGCCGTGGCCACCGCGACGACGACGAGCAGGGTGCGCTGCAGCGACGTCCCCTCCGACTCCGAGAGCGCGGCCACCGCGTAGGGGACACCGGCCGGCGCCGCCCGCTGCTGGAAGCGCCACCCGCCGGCCTCCCCCGCCTCGGCGCCCCCGCCACCGGCCGCCAGGTCGGCGAGGGGTTCGGCCGCCGTCCGGACGCCGGCGGGGTCCAGCGTCGTGGCGGCCGGCGTCCCGCCGATGCCGGCTGCGCCGGTGGTGGCCGCTGCGGTCCCGGTCACCGGGTTCGGGGCGGGCGGGAGGAGCACGAGCTGGACGTCGCCGAGCGCCAGGCCGCCACGCAGGGCCGCGAGCGCCTCGCCGTCCAGCCTCTGCACGGCGACCACCCGGGAGGGGGCGGCGCCGTCAGCGGTGGCGAGGTCGGCGGACTCCACGAGCTGGGGCACGGACGGCGGCGCGGCGCCCGCCGCCCGCCGGGAGCAGGAGGCGCCCGCGGTCGAGGCGGGATCGAGCCGGGTGGCGAGAGGGCCGGCACCGGCCACCGTGCGGTCCAGGGTGAGGACCATCAGGGTGACACCGGGCCGGGCGGCCACCAGCGGGCCGACGACCGCGGCGACGGTCGCGGCGTCCGAACGCGCCCCGGGTCCGGCGGCGGACAGCTGGATCGCGGCAGAACGTGCGAGATCACCCAGCCCAAGACACCGCTCGGCGAGTACGGTCGAGGTGGAGGCCACGGCGCGGCTCAGGGCAGCATCCGCAGCACGGTCGGTGGCCGCCGGCACCAGAACGCCGACGACGAGCCCCGCGGCGAGGAGAGGCCCCACCATGATGCCCGCGAGCACCAGAGCCAGACGCGTGCGCAACGACAAGCCAGCCTCCCCAGGCCGTAACCGCGCCGTCACCGACGGTGCACACAGATCGTGGCACGATATGAGCGCGCAGTAAGCCGATCTGCACGAAGAGTTGCCCACTTCCGACGTCCGTCCCACGATCCGGGGAGTCACCCTGTGCCCGACATGACCGCCGCCCACCTCGGCCCGGTCCTCCTCGCCGACCCGCTGGACCTCCGCGCGGCCAAGCGGGCGATGCGGCAGCGCATCCGCGCCGAGCGGGCCGGGCGCACCGCCGCCGAACGGCAGGCGGTCGCCGAGCGCCTCACGGACGTGCTGCTCGAGCTGCCAGAGGTCGCCTCCTCCGGGTGCGTGGCCGCGTACGCCTCGACGGGCGGCGAGCCGGGCACCGGACACCTGCGGGCCGCGCTGCGCCGGTTCGGCGTCCGGGTCCTGCTGCCCGTGCCGCTCCCCGACGGGACGCTCGACTGGGCCTGGGACGACGACGACCTGCGGCCGGCCCCGGTCGGCGGCCCGGTGCCGGCCGGTCCGGTGCTCGGCCCGGCGGCGGTCTGCCAGGCGGGGGTGATCCTGGTCCCGGCCCTGGCCGTCGACACGCTCGGCAACCGGCTCGGCCAGGGCGGCGGCTTCTACGACCGGACGCTCCCGCTCGTCGACCCCGGCGTGTCCGTGGTGGCGCTGGTGCACGACGGCGAGGTGCTGGACGCCGCCGTCGAACCGGTGCCCGCCGACCGGCACGACCAGCCCGTGGACGCCGCCGTCACCCCCCAGCGCTGCCTGCGCCTGCCCCGTCGCCGGCGGTGAGCGCGCGCCGACCGGACTAGACCCGGACGCTCGCAGGTATGGACGTCGACTCGCTGGGACCGGTCCTGCTCGGGTGCTCCGCCGTGATCCTGCTCGCCGTGGCCGCCGTCCGGCTGAGCGGGCGCAGCGGGCTGCCCTCCCTCCTCATCTATCTCGGCATCGGGCTCGCCATCGGCGAGAGCGGGCTGGGGCTGCGCTTCGACGACGCGTCGCTGACCGGCGTCCTCGGTTACGCGGCGCTCGTGGTGATCCTCGCCGAGGGTGGTCTGACCACCCGGTGGCCGACCGTGCGGCCGATGGTCGGACCGGCGGCCGTGCTGGCCACGGTGGGGACCTGCGTCTCGGTCGCCGTGACCGGCGCGGCCGCGCACTGGCTGCTCGACCTGGACTGGCGGCTCGGATTCCTGCTCGGCGCCACGGTCTCCTCCACGGACGCCGCGGCCGTGTTCTCGGTGCTGCGGCGCGTGCCGCTGCCGGCGCGGCTGACCGGGCTGCTGGAGGCGGAGTCGGGGTTCAACGACGCGCCCGCGGTGATCGCCGTGGTGGTGCTCACCCAGCAACTCCAGGGGCACTCGTCGGGTCCGTGGTGGCTGCCGCTGCTCGAGGCGGTGGCCGAGCTGGCGATCGGGGCGGTGCTCGGCGTGGCCGTCGGGCGGGTGGGGCTGATCGGCCTGCGGCGGGTGGCGCTGCCGTCGTCCGGGCTCTACCCGATCACCGTGATGGCACTGGCCGCGGGCGCCTACGGTGCCGCGGCGACGCTGCACGGCTCGGGGTTCCTCGCCACGTACGTGTGCTGCCTGGTGCTGGGCAACGCCCGGCTGCCGTACGGGGCCGCCGTCCGCGGGTTCGCCGAGGGCGCCGGCTGGATGGCGCAGATCGGGCTGTTCGTGCTGCTCGGTCTGCTGGCCAGCCCGGCGCGGCTGTCCGCCCACGCGGCGGAGGCGGTGGTGATCGGGCTGGTGCTGCTGCTGGTCGCCCGACCGCTGTCGCTGCTGGTCACGGTGTCGTGGTTCCGGGTGCCGTGGCGGGAGCAGGCCTTCCTGTCGTGGGCCGGGCTGCGCGGCGCCGTCCCCATCGTGCTGGCGACGATCCCGCTGGCGGCGTCGCTGCCGGGATCGGAACGGGTCTTCGACCTGGTGTTCGTGCTGGTCGTCCTGCTCACCGCCGTCCAGGGGCCGACGCTGCCGCTCGTGGCCCGGTGGCTGCGGATCGGCGCCGGTGTCACCGCGGTGGACCTGGACGTCGACAGCTCGCCGCTGGGCGCGCTCAACGCGGACGTGATCCACGTCAAGGTGGGGCCGACCTCCCGGCTGCACGGGGTGGAGGTGTTCGAGCTGCGGCTGCCGGTGAACGCCAACGTGACGCTGGTCGTGCGCGGCGAGGAGGCCTTCGTGCCCGGACCGACGACGACGCTGCGCCACGGAGACGATCTCATCGTGGTCACCGCCGCGGCGGTGCGCGGTGCGGCGGTGCAGCGGCTGCGGCAGGTCTCGGACCGGGGACGGCTCGCCGGCTGGTCCCGGCCGCCGGGTCGGACGGGCGAAAGCTGAGGTCGATGCCGTACGCTTGGCACTCGAGGCAGTAGAGTGCCAAGCCGACCCCCCGGGGCAGGGTGCGACCGCAGGGCCACAGCCCGCCCCGACCAGAACGCCAGGAGGACCACGTGCCGACGTACGCCTACGCGTGCACCGCGTGCGAGCACCGCTTCGAGGTGCACCAGGCCTTCACTGACGCAGCGCTCACCGAGTGCCCCGAGTGCGCGGGCCGGCTGCGCAAGCTGTTCAACTCCGTCGGGATCGTGTTCAAGGGGTCCGGCTTCTACCGCACGGACTCGCGCTCCGCGGACGGCAAGGCCACCGCGGCCGCCTCGGCCGACAAGCCGGCGGACAAGGCGGACAAGGCGGACAAGAAGGGCGAGGCGGCTGCGTCATCGTCGTCCTCCTCGTCGTCCTCGTCCGATTCCTCGGGGTCCTCGTCGTCGGCCGCGTCCTCGTCCTCGTCGGGCTCGTCCGGGTCGTCGGGTGGCGGATCGTCCTCCGGCGGGTCCGCCACCAAGCCGGCGTCGTCGGCCGCCTGAGCCTGCTCGTCCTCGGGTCGCGGCCGGCTCGTCCCGGTTTGCTCGTGCGTGCCGGCTCGCTCGTGCGTGCCGGCTCGGGGGGTCGGTTCGTCCACAGGTGGGCGGGTCGGGTCGCTGTCCACAGCCGGATCCGGGCGGCTGACGACGGGTGCGGGTCGGGCACTAACGTCGCGGCCGTGACCACACCAGCAGACGAGTCCCCCGCCGCCGCCGACTTCGCCTCCGC
>Ga0302299_10002518_pt1 | contig 11196 bp, 10 predicted proteins | sample III_Fen_N3_4_FD_198795 | JGI IMG/M metagenome (GOLD analysis project Ga0302299, IMG submission 198795) | Peat permafrost microbial communities from Stordalen Mire near Abisko, Sweden - III_Fen_N3_4 | ecosystem: Environmental > Terrestrial > Soil > Wetlands > Permafrost | place: Sweden: Abisko...
GCCCCGGCGTTCATGAGCTCGAGGGTCTGGGCCACGAGCGACTCGAGCAGCTCCGCCGTCTCGGACAGTGCCCGGCGGATCCGGTCCTCGCCCATGATGGGGTAGCCGTGGCCCGGCAGCAGCACCTCGGGACCGGCGGCACCGTCGTCGTACAGCGCCAGCATGCGTCGAAGGGCCTCGGCCCATTCCAGGGGATAGCGCTGGACCTTCTGGGGATTGCCGGCGTTGGGCGACGCCCAGATGAACAGGTCGCCGGTGCACAGCACGCGCTGCGTGGGGAACCAGGTCCAGGCGTGGTCGTCGGTTTCGCCGCGCGCATGGTGGAGCTCGGCCCGTACGCCGCCGACGTCGAGGTCGAGCCGGTCGCGGAAGGTGCGGTCCGGATAGCGGTACCGGGTGGGCCACTCGAGGTCGTCCAGGCCGAACTGCCGGCGGTTGACCACCGTGTTGTAGCCGGCGGTCCGGACGTAGCGGTCGAACCGGTCGGCCACGGCCTCGTGGGCCACGACCTCGGGTGCCGGCCAGCCGTTGGCCTCGGCGTCGGCCTCCCACCGGTGGACGCCGAAGACGTGGTCGATGTGCCCGTGGGAGTAGACGGCGGTATGGAGGGGCGCTCCCGACCAGGAGCGGAGGGTCCGGTGGACCTGGCCCGACAGGAACGGGCTGCCCACGTCGACGAGCACGAGCCCCGCGACGGTGGACACGGCGGCCACGTTGGCGAACGAGGGGACGAAGGCCACGCCGTCGGCCACCTCCGCCAGCCCTCCCCCGGGGGCCATGGGGTTGATGCCCGATCCGTCGGCCGCCGGGTCGCCGGCCCACAGCCGGTCGGCAACGGCCAGCACGTCGTCTGTCCCGGTCATCAGCTCACTCCTCTGGTCCGGACCTGGTCCGGACTCGGTCAGGACCCGTCGGCGGACTCCGCAGGCGGTTTGGGGCCGGCCAGCTTCCCGGCCAGGCGCCCGGCCCCGCGGATGGTCCGCTTGACGCCGTCCTCGACCTGCGGCCTGTGCCCGTCCACGGCCCGCTTGCCGGCGGCTGCGGCCGCGCCCGTGGTGCGTCCGGCCTTGCGCAGGGCCGTCTCGGCCGCCGGGTCCGACTGGTCAGCGGCCTGCCGATCCGGCGGCTGGGTGACGGTGGCGGTGGCGTCGATGACCTCGTCCCGCCGGGGCGCGCCCTTGCGACGACGTCCCCGCCCACCGGTCACCGTCGTGCGGGCGGCGAGCACGAGGAGGGCCACGACTGCGGCACCGATCACCAGGAGCCCCTCGGCGTCGGGACGCAGCGCGGCGACAGCACAGCCGGCGGCCAGGACGACGGCCAATGCCATGACCAGGACGCGGTGCAGACGGCGCCCGCACACCCGGACCACCCCGAGCGGGCCGTCGGCGGTGACGGCCAGGACAGCCAGCGCGACCCCGCCGCCGACGAGGAGTCCGCCACGGGACACGTGGACCGACTGGGTGACGAGGAGGAAGGCGACACCGAGCTCCAGGACCTGGAGGGCCCAGAACGGGAGCTGCCAGCGGCTGGCAGCGTCAGGAGCACGACCCCGGGGTGCGTCGTCGGCACCGACGTCCGACGGCACGGTGCGGTGGTGCTCAGGAAGTGGAGCCCGCGGAACCGTCCGCGACAGGCGGAGCAGGTGTCGGCGCCGGTGCGGCGGCCTGGGGCGCCTCGTTCAGGGGAGCGGCCGGGGCGGCGGCGTTCTTGGCCGCGCCCGCCTCGCCGTTCGCACCCTCGTCGAGCCCCTTCTTGAACTCCTTCTGCGCCGATCCAAGTGACCGCGCCAGCTTGGGGATCTGGGTCGACCCGAACAGGACGACGGCGATGACGATCAGGACGATGATGCCCTGCTCGCCGAAGAGTTCTGCTGGAGGGCTGAATGCCATGGAAAGTCTCCCCTTGTCGACTGCACCCCAAGGTTAGACGTGTGTGGGATGCCCTGCCGCGCGCTTCGGCACCGGGGCGTCCGGCGGATGTCGGCGTCAGCCCGCCAGGAGGACGCCCAGGCAGAGTGCGACCACCGATGCCACCCCACCGATGGACCCCCAGACGGCCAGGCCGACCTTGGAGGTCGAGCGCTGGTGGAGGAAGACGCCGACCCCGGCGATGACCACGAAGGCGATCTTGATGCCCAGGACGGCGTTCCAGGCGGACGTGGCGTTCTTCGGCTGGACGGCACTGATGTTCCAGAAGCCGGTGACCACCAGGACGGCGTAGGCCGGCCACATGAGGCGACCGAACGCCTTGGCCACCTTCTTCGGGGCGTCCTCGCCGAGGGTGCGGATGGTGGGCAGCAGGCCGGCCACCACGAACTGCCCGCCGACCCAGATGGTGGCGGCCAGGATGTGGAGGATCAGGCGGAAGCCGTCGAGGCCCGGGGCCAGTGTGGGCCCGGCATCGGCCACGAGGTGGAGGGGGTGCACGCGGGTGCGCCTACTTGCCGGTCCAGTTGGGCTCGCGCTTCTCGGCGAAGGCGATGGCGCCCTCCATGGCGTCGGCCGACCGGCCGATCTCCCCGAAGACGGCGTCGTTGACGGCCCAGGCCTCGTCATCGGACAGCTCGGCGGCCTGCTTCATGACCTGCTTGGAGAGCCGGACGGCCAGCGGGGCGTTCTTGGCGATCCGCCCGGCGAGGGCCAGGGCCTCGTCCATCAGCTGGTCGCCCGGGACGACCCGGTTCACCAGCCCGATCTGCAGGGCCCGGGCGGCGTCGATGGGCTCGCCGGTCAGGGCGAGCTCGAGGGCGATCGCCTGGGGCAGGCGCTTGGGCAGCCGGATCAGGCCGCCGGCACCGGCCACCAGGCCGCGGGCGACCTCGGGGATGCCGAACTTGGCATGGTCCGCCGCCACCACGAGGTCGCAGCTCAGCATGATCTCGCAGCCGCCGGCCAGCGCCGAGCCGTTGCACGCGGCGATGAGCACCTTCGGGAAGTCCCGCTTGGTGATGCCGCCGAACCCCTTCTCGGTGATGGGGAACTCGCCGGTGGCGAACGCCTTCAGGTCCATGCCGGCCGAGAACGCCTTGTCGCCCGCCGAGGTCAGCACGACGACCCAGACGTCGTCGTCGGCCTCGATCTCGTCGAGGGCGTCCGACAGCGCGGTGGCGGTGGCCAGGTTGATGGCGTTGCGGGCCTCGGGCCGGTTGATCGTCAGGATCTCGATGTGACCCTGGCGTTCGCGGAGCAGTTCGTCGGACATGGTGGTCTCCCTCGGGCGATCAGCGGAGGCGGTTCAGCGCTCCGCCAGACGGTAGCGCGGCTCGCCGGCCTGGACGACAACGGAGCCGCCGACGAGGCCGGGCATGTCGGTGGCGCCCATGGCCGCCACCACCTCGTCGTCGGCGGGCGCCAGCGCCATGTGGCGCCCGTCGGCCAGGCGGGCCACGACCGGGGCGCCGGCCGCGGTGCCGTCGTTGTCGCGCCACACCGTGGCCGTCACGACGGTGGCGCCTTCGGGCGCGTCGAGCCCCTCGACGACGTCGACCGCCGAGGCGTCGATGGCGGCCTGGGCGGCGGCGGTGTCGCCGCGGCGGAACCCGCCGGGCGGCGGGGTCGAGCCGTAGAGGCCGAGTGCGTGCTTGGTGACGAACCAGCCGAGCCCGGTGGCCAGTCCCAACCGGGTGCCGCCCGCACCGTCGCGGAGGAGGTCGCAGACGGCGGCGATGCCGTGCGTCGTGTAGTTGTTGCCGGGGCCGCCGAAGTAGGGGAGTCCGCCGGTGGCCGTCAGCCCCCGGGCGTCGTCGAGTGCGATGCCGAGGGCGTCGGCCCCCATCTGCACCGCCGACGGGAAGCAGGAGTAGAGGTCCATGCGTGCGAGGTCGTCGATCCCCACGGACCGGCCGGCCGCCGCGGATGCGGCCCCGAACAGGGCCGACCCGGCGGCCCGGATGGCCGGTGACCGGCCGGGGTCGGGCCGCGAGGCGACGAAGCGGACGTCGACGGCTTCCGCCCCCGCCCAGACGAACACGGCACGGTCCTCGACACCGGCCCGGCGCGCCTCGGCCAGTGAGCAGACGATCAGCGCGGCGGACTGGTCCGATCCCAGGAATGCGGTCATGCGCTTGGTGTAGGGCTCGCACACGATGCGGTTGTCCGGGGCGGGGGTGGCGATCTCCTCCGCGGTGCGGACCTCGGGGAACCACGCGTAGGGGTTGGCCGCCGCCACCACGGTGAAGGGTGCCATCAGCCGGCCGATGGCGGCCCGGTGGGCGTCGGCGTCGCGGCCCGCCCGGGACGCCAGGACGTTCTCGAACAGCGGGTAGACGTGCACCGGGGCGAGGAGCGACACCGCCAGCTCGGCCGGTCCGAACCCGGGCAGGTCGTCGCCCACCGTGGGATCGGGGGCGAGGTCGGGCACACCCTCGTCCCGGGGCAGGCCCTGGGCGCGTCGGGCCCGCGACGACCGGATCGCCTCGGCCCCGGCGATCAGGGTGACCGACAACCCACCGGCGGCGATCTCCGAGGCGGCCCGGCTGACCAGCCACTGCGGGGTGTTGCCGCCCACGGTGGTGACCTCGCGTGCCACGTCGGCGCCGAAGCCGAGCCGCCCGGCCAGCTCGGTGGCGGGGGCGGGCCCCACCTTGGTCATGATGTCCACCACCGTCAGGCGGTCGATCCGGTCCCGCAGCAGCGGCGCCTCGGCCAGGGCCGACTCGCAGGCCCGCACCATCAGGTCGACCGGCGTGACCAGCTCCTGGCGCTCGAGCGCCTGCCCGGAGGCGATGACGACGGGGATCCGGTCGGGGTCGGGGGCGGCTGTCGGCATGGTGGCGTGTCCTGGGGCTCGGGGTCCGCCGGGTCGGGGGACCTCCCGGGGCGGCAAGCTACCATCGCCTCCCTGTGGTGCCTCCGACGGCGGGGCGCCCCACCGATCGAGAGGGTGCCGTGGCGTCAGCAGGGGACTCGGAGGGAACCGGGGAGCGGAGCGGGTCGGCGGCACGTCCGCCGCTGCCCGACGGATTCCTCTTCGGCGTGGCGACGGCGGGCTTCCAGATCGAGGGCGGGTTCAACGGTCCGGGCCAGCCGGCGAACAACTGGCTCGCCTGGGAGCAGGTCGGCCGGGTGTCCCCGTCGGGCGACGCCGTCGACTTCTGGCGGAGGCCGGAGGAGGCGCTCGACCGCGCCGCCGCCCTGGGCTGCGACAGCTTCCGGTTCGGCGTCGAGTGGGCGCGCGTGCAGCCGGACGGCACGGCGGTCGACCAGGTGGCGCTCGACCGCTACGTGGCCATCTCCGAGGCCTGCGTCGAGCGCGGTCTGACCCCCCTCGTGACGCTGCACCACTTCACGCACCCGCAGTGGCTGGGCGAAGACCTCTGGCTGCGCCCCGACGCCGCGGCCCGCTTCGAGGCCTGGGCGCAGGTGGTGGTGCCGGCCCTGGCCCCGACGGTGCGCCATTGGGTGACCTTGAACGAGATCAACGTCCTGGCGCTGATGACGTACCTGCTGGGCGCGTTCCCCCCGGGCCGGCTCGGCGGTGTCGGCGACACGGCGGTGGCGCTCGACAGCATGCTGGCCGCGCACGTCCGGGCCTATGACGTCATCCACGCCCTGCGCCCCGACGCCGTGGTCACGACCAACAACTTCTGCATGTCCGTCTACGAGTACGACCGCATGCTCCTCGACGTGCTGCTGTCGCGCAGCATGGGCGTCGAGCGACGCGAGCTCGACGGGTGGATCGACGAGCGCCGGCGCGGACACTACGGGTTGCTGCCGTCGCCCGGAATCGGCGAGGGACTCCTGCGGCGCGCCGGAGCCGCCGTCTCCCCGTACGGCTCGTCGGCGCGGTGGGGGTCGGGTCCCCGGCGGGCACTCGACGCCATCGAGGCAAGCCCGCACGAGCGGTCCCTCGACGTCCTGGGACTCGACTACTACGACCCGCAGGCGTCGCGGCACTTCCGGCTGCCCGGCCATCACACCGCCGGAGGGCGCAACCCGCTGCCGGTCCGCGAGCTGTGGGACGACCCGCCGGACCCGGCCGGGCTCACCCGCTGGCTCGGGGTCCAGGCCGCCCTCACCCCCGGCCTTCCCCTGTGGGTGGTGGAGAACGGGCTCTGCAACCGGCTGCGCAGCGGTCGCTCGTTCGGCCGGCTCGACGGATGGGACCGACCCGGCTACCTGCGGGCGAACGTGGCCGCCGTGGTGGACGCCGTCGACGCCGGCGTGCCCGTCGGGGGCTACTGGCACTGGTCGCTGGTCGACAACTACGAGTGGGGGTCCTACGAGCCCCGATTCGGCATCCACGGGGTGGACCGCGACCGCGGGGGTCCGGGCGGCACCTGGCTCGAGACCGATGCCATGGGCCGTGACGCCGCCGGCGCCTACCGCTCGGTCATCACGGGCCTGCGGGCCGGCGACCGCTCGGTGCTGCAAGCGGGGTGAGGCGCCCGAGCCGCCGTCCGGCGCCCGGGCGTCGGCGCGGTGGTCAGCGCCCGGCCAGGCGCCCGATCCGGGCCAGGACCTCCTCGGCCTCGGACACGGTGCGCCGCACGATGTCGGCCGCCGGTTCGAGTGTGGCGATGGCGCCCACACCCTGCCCGGTCGGGTAGCCCTCGCGGGCCGGGTCGACCCCGGGGGTCTGGAGCCCGCCCCCGAGGTGCCACGCACCGTCCTGCATCGACCGGCCGAGTTGGGCCGGGAACGGCTGCAGCTCGCCGGGGTTGTCCTCGAAGAACTGCGTGTACTCGTTGCGCAGGACCCGCATGGTCTTGCCCGAGAAGGCGCGGCTGATGACCGTGCGGTCCTCGGCTGCCGCCAGCAGGGCGTCCTTGTAGCCGATGACGCCCCGGGCCTCGGGGGTGGCGATGAACCTCGTGCCCATCCACACCCCGTCCGCCCCGAGTGCGAGTGCGGCGGCGAGCCCGCGCCCGTCGACGATCCCGCCGGCCGCCACCACCGGGATGGTGTCGCCCACGGCGTCCACGATCTGTGGCACCAGCGGCAGGGTGGCCACCTGACCGGTGTGCCCGCCGGCCTCGGTCCCCTGGGCCACCACCATGTCGCACCCGGCGTCGAGCGCCCGCCGGGCATGGTCGACCTTGCCGCACATGTTGACTACCAACAGTCCGTTGGCGTGGCAGAGGTCGACGACCTCGCCCGGCACGCCCAGGCCCGCGACGAAGACCGTGGCCCCTCCCTCGATGATGTGCTCCACCTGCCCGACCATGCCGCCGGGCATCGCCGTCAGCAGGTCGACGCCGAACGGCCGGTCCGTGGCCGCCCGCACGGCCGCCATTTCGTCGACCATGCGCTCCACGCTCATGGTCGATGCGCCGAGGCAGCCGAAGCCGCCGGCTCCGGAGACGGCGGCGACCAGCGCGGCGTAGGACACCCCGCCCATGCCGGCCAGCATGACCGGGTGCTCCACGCCCAGCAGCTCGGTCAGTCTCGTCTTCATGGTGCCGTCCTCCTCGTCCGGTCCGGCGTCGTGCCGGCTGCGGCGATGGGCACCCTACCGGTGGCACGCGATCGACGTCGGACCGCCCGTACCGCTCAGACGACGTAGGGGCAGTGGCGGCACCCCTGGCCGCAGCAGGTGCCGTGTCGGACCAGCTCGTCGGACGTCATGACGAAGTAGCCGGTGGCGGGATCGGCGTAGACGGCGGCACCCGAGGTGCGGGCGGCCCGGTGGGCGGCCAGGATCTCGGCACGGTGCGGGTGGTCGGGTGCCAGGCGCGACGGGTGGGGCTCGTCCGGGCCCCGGTCGGCCAGGGCGTCGCCCCCGGTCATGGCGTACCCGGGGTCACCCGGAGTGGGCGTCGGAGGCGTGGGTCGGGTCGGCATCGCCGGTGGCGCCCGTCCCGGCGCCTGCGGCGGTCGTGGCGTCCGGGTGGCCGTGGCCGTCGGGCGACGGGCCGTCCCCGGCTGGGCGAGGGGACGACCACTCGCCGGAGGCCACGCTCGGCACGAAGTCCTTCTGGCGGACGAGGAAGAGGCAGCCGATGGCGCCGACCAGGGCGATCACCGCGGCGATGGCCATGAGGTGGTTGAACGTCGTGGCGAAGCCGTCCCGGTAGGCGGTGAGCAGTGCCTGCCGCCCGGCGGGGGAGGGGATGGACGCCGCAGCCCCGCGGACCCCGCCGGAGGCGAGGGCCGATTCGAGCCCCTGCCCACCGTGGGCGAGGACGGCGTTCCCCGCCAGGGAGCCCTTGAGGTTCGACACCACGGCCGGCTTGATCAGGTGGACGAAGATGGCGCCGAGGCCGGCGATGCCGGTGGCGATGCCGACCTGGCGGAACGTACTCGCCGTTCCGGTCGACATGCCGCTGCGCTCGGGTGGGACGACCGAGACCGAGCCCGATGCCAGCACCGGGTTGGTGATCCCGATGCCCACACCGCAGACCAGGAACCCGGGCAGCAGCACCAGCCAGGACGAGGTTCCCCCGACGTGGGTCATGAGCTGGCAGCCGATGGCCACCAGGGCGAGGCCGAGGCTCATGAGGAAGCGCGTCTGGATCCGCACCGTCAGCTTCCCGGCGATGGGGGCGACGATGAAGGCGAGCATGGTCAGGGGGAGGAAGCGGATCCCCGCGGCCAGGGCGCTGTAGCCGAGGATCTCCTGCATGTAGAGGGTCAGGTAGAGGAACATGGCGAAGATCGACGCCGACAGCGTGAACGACCCGAGGGAGACGCCGACCATGGCCGGCCGCTTGAAGAGGCCGAGGTCCAGCATCGGGTCCTTCTGGCGCCATTCGCCGATGACGAAGATGATCATCAGCACTCCGGAGGCCACGAGCATCGACACGATGTAGGTGCTGCCCCAGCCCTTCGCGTTGCCCTGGACCAGGGCGTAGACGAGGAAGAACAGCGACGAGGTGAAGGTCACGAAGCCGAGCCAGTCGATCCTGCGGCCGGTCGGGATGCGGGCGTTCTCCACCTTGGTCAGGGTGATGACGACGGCGACCACGCCGATGGGGATGTTGATGAAGAAGATCCACCGCCAGCCGATCCCCGTGGTGATGGCCCCGCCGACCAGCGGACCGACGGCGACCGCCCCGCCGACCACCGCGCCGTAGACGCCGATGGCCGTCCCCCGCTCCTTGCCGGCGAAGGCCTGGGCGATGAGGGCGAGCGAGGTGGCGAACATGATCGCCCCGCCGACGCCCTGGGCCGCCCGGGACAGGTTGAGCATCAGCGACGTGGTGGCCAGCCCGCAGGTGAGCGACGCCAGTGAGAAGAGGACCAGGCCGATGGCGAACATCCCCCGTCGCCCGTACATGTCGCCGAGCACACCGGCCGTGAGCAGGAAGGCCGCCAGGGTGAGGGCGTAGGCATCCACCACCCACTGGAGGTCGGCGAACGAGGCGTGCAGGGCGACCTGGATGTCGGGCAGGGCCACGTTGACCACGGTGATGTCGAGCAGGAGCATGAAGGTCCCGAAGCAGACGGCGATCAGGGTCCACCACTTGCGATCCACGACGATCTCCTCAGTCCGGTCCGCCGGCTGCCGTTCCCTCCACGGTGCCGCCGCCGCCGACCGGTGCCCGTTCGGCATGTATAGACGATGGGTCCGCGGGCGGCAACGGTACACGTGCTCATCCGGCCCGGCCCCCGGGACCCGTTCATCCGGCCCGGACCCCGGGACCCGGGCGGGGAGTGCGGTTCCCTCAGATGGTGCCGTAGCGGGTCGTGCGTTCGTCGGACCGCTCGCCCGTCCGGGCCAGCTCGGCGCCAGCTGTGGCGAGGTCGCGGCAGAGCTCGTCGATGGCGGACAGGTGGCCGGCGTGCACCGTGGCATGGAGGCTGTCCGGCGGCGTCTGCCGGTCGAAGTACCAGCCGCCGCGCTCGGCCAGGGCGTCGCCGAGGGCGAAGGTGTCGACCGCCCCCGAACCGTCGTCGCCGAAGGCCAGGACGGTGGCATCCGGGGCACCTCGCAGGGCGATTCCCGGGGTCGACCCGATGGCGGCCCGCAGCGCGGCGGCTGCCCGCCAGGCGTCCTCGGCCAGGCGGAGGTAGCCGTCGCGGCCGAGGTGGTGGAGGACGGCCCACCCGGCCGCGATCGGCCCACCCGGACGGGTGCCCGCCATGGACGGCGAGCCGTACAGCCCGCCGAGCCAGTTGGAGGTGATGAACGGCTGGAGGCGGCCGAGCTCCGCGTCGCCGTAGACGATGACCGACACCCCCTTGGACGCGTACCCGTACTTGTGGAGGTCGGCGCTGATCGACGTCACGCCGGGAACCGACAGGTCCCACGGCTTCGTGACGTGGCCGAGTTCGCCGAGGAAGGGGAGCAGGTAGCCGCCGAGGCAGGCGTCGACATGGCAGAGGGTGCCGCGCTCGCCTGCCAGTGCCGCCAGCTCTGGGATCGGGTCGATGACCCCCTGGGGGTACGAGGGGGCCGAGCCGACCACCAGGACGGTGTCGTCGTCGAGGTGATCGGCGAACCCGTCGACGTCCGCGCTCCCGTCCGGCCGCACCGGCACCCGCCGCGCCTCGACGTCGAAGTAGTGGGCGGCCTTCTCGAACGCGGCGTGGGCGCTGGTGGCGAGCACCATGTTGGGCCGGGTCGTCCGGCCCGAGGCGCGGCCCCAGTCCCGGGCGGTCTTGGTGGCCTGGAGGAGCGACTCGGTGCCGCCCGACGTGAGGTAGCCGCGGAACGCCGGGCTGTCCGCGGGGCGCCGGTCGGCGCCGAGCAGGCCGGCGGTGATGGTCACGATGTCGTGCTGCATCCATCCGAGGCTCGGGAACGCCATGGTGTTGAGTGCGTTCTCGGCCGAGAACCGGTTGGCGGCCCGGGTGAGGAGGTCGAGGACGTCGTCACCCGCCGAGTACACGAGGCTGAAGACGCGGCCTCCCCGCCAGTCTCGGTCGTCGACGGCCAGCTGGTCGAGACGGGAGAGCACGGCATCGGCGTCAAGTCCGTGCGACGGGAGCCGGTTGTCGGCGAAGGCGGGCATGGCCCGAGCCTACGGCCGACGCGCCGGACCGGCAGGATGGGCCTGACGGATCGGTGGTCGGGTCAGGTGATGTCGCGGCGGGTGAGGAGGTACGAGCCGATGGCGGCAAACGCCAGGCCGTAGGCGAGCATGAGCAGCGTCCCCTGCCACCAGTCGAAGAGCACGAAGTGGGGTCCGTTGCGATCGCCGCGGGTGAGGTTCGAGGCTGCGGCTGCGGCACCGGTCGGGACCCACTTGGTGGCGGCAGGCACCAGGGCGGTCAGGATCCCCTCGAGGATGATGAACCAGCCCAGGCTGAC
>Ga0302299_10002519_pt1 | contig 11193 bp, 5 predicted proteins | sample III_Fen_N3_4_FD_198795 | JGI IMG/M metagenome (GOLD analysis project Ga0302299, IMG submission 198795) | Peat permafrost microbial communities from Stordalen Mire near Abisko, Sweden - III_Fen_N3_4 | ecosystem: Environmental > Terrestrial > Soil > Wetlands > Permafrost | place: Sweden: Abisko...
GACCCGGTGTGGCTGCGCCCCGCTCCCGCTTGACGAGTGCTCATCTCGGCGATGGCACGTTCATCGCCAGCGCCGGACGGGAGTGACGAGCAGTTTCGTTACGCCCGCCGCACGGTCGGCAGGATCGACACAGGTTTCGGCAGCTGACGCGGCGCCGCGAGTTCGGCGTCCTATTGGTTGTCCCTGAGCGCCGAGGGGGTCGGCGGCGGTCGCACAGGCATGGTGGCTGGTGGCGCTCTGCTCCGGACCTACCGGGCCGAGCCGGCGGCACACGTCCGGGGGAATCGGCCGCGCGGTTCGCCGTCCTGGTGATCCTCGCGGTGCACCTGGCCGGCAATCCGCTCGATGAACTGGCCTGGTATCGGCTGCTGTGCCGGCACCGCGCCATCGGCAAGGCCACCGCCCGAACCCTCGTCGCGCTGCTGGTCGATGTCGACGAGGCGGCCGACCACGCCGCGGTCGTCGCGGCCGCGCCCCCGAAAGCACGCACTAACCTCGCCACGACGCTGACCCACCTCAGGCGGGCGAAGTCCTCGACGGTGAGCGCGGAGGTCGTCGAGGCGTGCCTTGCGGTGGTGCGTCCACTGGTCCGCGGCCACTACCTCGACTGGCCCGCCCGGGTGGAAGACATCGCTCCCGGGGGGGTGAAACGAAATAGTCGGGGGCTAGCAGCGGACTGGCTGGCAGTTGTCGGGGATGTTGCCCGCCACGGTCGCGCCGTTCAAGGTGACGGTGCCGGCCGCCACGTCGATACCGCCACCGGCGGCGGCACGGTTGCGACTCACGCCGGTGTTCGGGTCCATCGTCATCGTTCCCTCGACCAGCGCGAGGACGAACCGTTCGCTGCCGTTGAAGACTCCACCGCCGTTTCCGACCGCGGAGTTGGCATTCACAGTGTCATTGGTCAGGGCGGCGTTCGCGAAGTTGCTGATCCCGCCACCGTCGCCGCCGGACGTGTTGTGCGTGACGCTCGTGTCGCCCAGGGTCAGTTGGGCGTGGGGGTCGTTGGCGATCCCGCCTCCGGTCCTGGTGGCCGTGTTGGCGTTGACCGCGTCGTTGGTCAGAGTGACCGTAGCGAGGGACAGTTCCACTCCACCGCCGGTGTCAGCGCTGTTGGCGTTGATGCTGGTGTCGGTGATGGTCCCGGTCGACTGCTCATGCCGGTACACCCCCTCGATCGAGACGCCGCCCCCGACCCCAGGGGTGCTGTTGGCATTGATCTCGCCGTTGGCCACCACCAGCGCGCCGCCCTCGAACGCGGCGACGCCACCGCCGCCATTGGCCGCGGTGTTGCCGTCAACGGTCGTGGCCGACAAGGCGGCCATGGCGAAGGAGGAGGTGGCGATCCCGCCGCCCTCGTCTCCGGCCGAGTTCGTGCTGACGCCATCGGAAGCGAGCGTGAGGGCGGCGCGCCGGCCCTCGTTGGCGATGCCGCCCCCCTCGGATGCTGCCGTGTTACGCCTGATCGTGCTGGCGCTCACCCGGGCTGCGGCGTTGAGGTTGGCGATCCCGCCGCCGTCAGCGGATGCCGCGTTACCGGCGATCGTGACCCCCCGCACGCTCAACGAGGTTGGCGCAACGGCCGGTGATGCCGATCCCTCGTTGGCGATCCCGCCGCCATAGCCGGTTGCGGTGTTGTACCCGACGGTGGCGTTCTCAACCGTCAGGGTGCCCGAGTTGAGAATTCCCCCGCCGTCAGAAGTCGTGTTGCCGCCGGTCACGCTCACCCCGCGGATGGTTACCGACTGGGCCGAAACGGTAATCACCGGACCCCCGCCGCGGATGATGGTGGTTCCCGCCCCCGCGCCCCACAGCGTGACACTGGTACCAATCAACAGGCCACCGCTGTAGGTCCCGGCCCCCACGGTGATGGTGTCGCCCGGCGCGGCCGCGTCGAGAGCGGGTTGGACCTGTGTATACGCGCAGCCGTGCTGGCAGACAGTCAACGTCGCGGCCTCGGCACCCCCAGCGACCGCGGTCAGCAGTGAACTGCCGAGAAAGGCCGCCACGGCGATGCCCGCGCTCCTACGGAGCCGGGGGCGCGACCGTTTCCCGCCAGCGATCACCGGCTGAACTGCCCGCCCCGTCACCTTCATGACCATTCCCCTCTCAGGCCAGAAACGGCTTCTCCAACGACGTTGGGACCGTTTCGATCGGCCGAGCCGCTGGCGTCCGTGAGGTCTATGAGTACACGGCCACCGTTACCAGGGCAAACCCACAAACTTCGCAGGTCCCCCTGAGCTTCGCGAAGGAGAACCCTACAAATACGATCGGACCCGCACCCGAACGACACCGCCTGCGGGCTCTACCTGGGCGACGCCACCGCCTGGATCTGAGTGAAGTGGGGAGCAGGCGCGGTGGCGAACCCCGTTTCCTGCTCCCCCTTCCCAAACCGGACATGAGGTTCTCCCTCATCCGGCTTTCCCCCGGGCAGTCGACCGGCCGCATTCCCCAGCGCCACCTGGGTTGGCGACCGACCCCAGCGACCCGCGAGGCTCCTCGACCCGAAGGTCTTGGCCGTTGCAGTCGCACACCCGGCTAGAGGCCCTTCGCTACGACGGGTTATGTTGTCCGCGCCGATCATCGCTACTACGCCCTCCTCCGACTTCCGCTCGGCGCTCCGCCACTTCACGGGCTGCGCTTATAGGCTTCGCCGTTACCGGCAGCACCAGGGCGGCAAGCCCTGGAGCCGGGGGATTCCGGTGCCGAGACGGATCTCTCCTGTTCCGTGCTGGACTGTGTGATCGTTCCGCTCCCACTACGCCGACGGGTCTCTGGTGCTGCATTCCAAGGTCTACACACCGTTCATGGCCTTCACCCTGGGGGTCTTGGGCTCGGCACCCGCATGTTCCCCGCTCACGCGAGGGTTCTTCACGACGCGGATACAGGATTCCTCTCGTACGGACCGATCACTTGCTCGCCGCCCCAAAGGCGACTTTGTCATGGCGCTTCGACAGTCAGGTCTCCCCTTCCGCCGGCCACCAGCTACGGGGCCGCTTGGCCGCTACCCCGACCGGACTCCCACCGGCAAGCCCAGCACAGCTTTCAGGACACACACCCCCGACGAACTTACGAGCAGGAGACCCAGTCCAGCGTGGCCTCGGTCCGGGCCGTCTGCACGTCGGGGCGGAGGCTCTGAGGCTTGGCCAGGGTCGGATAGATCTCCCGGTACACCGCCAGGAACTGCTCCAGCGTGAAGTTCTGCAGCGCTCGCGCCCGGGCCGCGCGAGCCAGCCGGTGCCGCAGTTCGTGGTCGGTCAGCACCAGCACGCAGGCCGCGGCCAGCGCCTTCGGGTCACGGGCTGGGACGACCAGCCCGGTATCTCCGACCGCCTCGCGGACGCCGCCGACGTCGGTGGAGACGGTCGCGCGGCCGGAGGTCATGGCCTCGATCACGGTGTACGGGAAGCCCTCGGATGAGCTGCTCAAGACGACGGCCTGCCCGGCGTGGTAGGCGTCGACGATGTCCTCGACGCGTACCTCGGAGACGGCCGCCCCGGTCAGGCCGAGGCTGTCGATCAGCGCCTGGCAGCGGTCCCGGTAGCCCTCGCTACCAGCCGGCGGTGAACCGAACAACCGCAGTCGCGCCTCGGGAATCTCCTGCCGGACCAATCCGAAGGCCGCAATCAGGTTCTCGACGTCCTTGATCGGCGCGATCCGACCGGCCCAGCCCCCAGAATCGTCACGTGCACTATCCGGCTATGAGCGATCACTGACCATCAGAGTTCGAGTTCTCCCGGATTCCGGTGCCAGGTGAGCCGTTAAGTCCCCCCAGGCCCGGCGTCAACGGATCATCCGGCGGCCGGCGAAGCGGGCACGGAAACGGTCCTGGCGCCCCGCCGGGCTTGGCGCGAAACATGCTAGCCAGCAATGGTTCGCGTCTCAGGTGCGTGAAGAGCAACCGCGCGCGGGAAACGGCGCCGGCTGGGCACAACCCCAGACGTCCGCACACCCCATCCTTCACTTTCGAGCGAATTGCCTTGAAGCGGCCATCCTGGCGCGACCCCCATCGAGTGGTTCCGTGACCAGAACGGGGGGTTATAGCCGATGGCTGGTGCCGAGTGTGGCAACGCTGATACTTTTCCGGAGAATGAGCTGATCGGGGATTCCACGTCCCACTGGCCCAACCTGACCGTCACCAAAAGTAGCATCGGAGAGCGCCGTGCGGTCACGGCTCCAGCCGCCGCTCCCTGACGCACAGTCACGCCAGGCCCGGACATTCATCGCGGCCGCCGGGATTCCAAATCGCGACCATGACCGCGGCCGAGAACGGAGGCTGCTCAGGCCCTCACCACGGCGGGCGCAGTCATACCGGCGGAAGCGTCGACCGCGCTCACCGCGCACCCCAGTCCAACCACCGAAGTGATCGCGGAGCCAGCGACTCCCACCGCATGTCAGCCTTCACGGTGGGTGCGGACGTAGGGGTAGGGGTCCGTCGTTGAGGGTACGGATGGTCGGGGACGGTCGGCGGCCGATTTGATTCTGTTGGTCTGCGTCGTCAGTGTGCAGAGCGACTGGTAGGGCAACCCGCTGCCTCAGCGGGTGGGCAGTTCGCGGGGCCAGCGCAGCTGCGACCGCTCCGTGAGCATGCGGGTGGCAACCAGGTCCCCGGTTGTCGCGCGGTGTGCAGCCTGATGAATCCGCGGCTGCTACTTCAGGCGCACTGGTTCCACGGGATTCCAGGGGGCCATGCGGTGCTCGCAACACGGGACGCGATCACTATCAGGCGGGTGGCCGTCGGCCCGCGGAGCCGGAATCGATCCGCGGAACGGCCCGGTGGGGTGATCCGTGACGCCGGGGCCGCGCTATGACCGTCACACGACCCCGCGGGTGTGCTGTGTGTGACCCAGTTCGGGCGATGTCGGGCGACGGGGTGTGCCGGGTAGGGTCACCGTAGGTGCCGGGATCTTCTTCCGGGCGACGGTCGACACGGGTGGGGGACTGCTCGTGGGCGCGGCCAGCGGAGGAACACAGCAGGTCGTCGGTGGTGTCCGTCTCGACGATGGTTCGGATTGTGTCGATGATCCGGCCGACGACGCCCGGGAGCGCTGGGTGGACGGCCGGTCCCGACGGCGGGTGATCAGGCGGCTGGCCCTGGTGGTGACCTTCGCCTTGGCCGCGACGTTCACCGGCTCGGTGGGCCTGTTCTCGGCCTCGGCGCGGACGAGTGTTCCGACCACCGGATCAACCACGGCTGGATCAGCCACGGTGTCGGCCGCCTTGCCGGTGTGCCCGCCCGGGCAGGAAGCCACCACCGTCGCCGGCAGCGGAACCCCGGCGCCGCTGGGCAACCTGGAGAACGTGCCGGCCGGTATCGCCGCCGGCGGGAGTTTCGCCGGGGTGGCGCTTGACGGCGAGCAGGTGAAGATGGCGGCCACGGTCGCCGCGGTCGGCAAGCAGATGGGGATCACCCGCCGGGGTATCGAGATCGGTATCGCGGTCGCCACCGAGCAGTCCAGCCTGCGGCCCGACGCGGTCAACGACAAGTGGCTGGGGCTGTTCCAGCAGAACCCCGTCGACTACACGATGTACCCGCGCACCGAGCCGGGCGGCGCCGCCTGGATGTTCTACGACCGACTGCTCAAGCTCGTGCCCGGTTATGACACCGATCCGCGGACCGACTACGAGATCGGCGATGTGGTCCAGCTGACCGGCACCGGTGAGCGGTTCGGCCAGTACCAGGACATGGCCCGCGAGCTGGCCGGGCAACTGATCGACAGCGTCTCACTCGCCCAGGACGACGTGACCTGCGTGCCGGCCCCGGCATCGCCCGCAACGACGTCGGGCTCCGGCTTCGATCCGGGCAACATCATTTCCGACGCCGTGTTCTACAACACGGGGGCGATGTCGCAGGCGCAGATCGAGCAGTTCGTGCTGACCGAGGGCGAGGGGTGCACGGGGTCGTACTGCCTGAAGAACCTGAGGGTGAGCACGCCCAGCCAGCCGGCGGATCGGTACTGCGCCGCGTACCAGGGTGGCTCGAACGAGGACGTGGCCGCGGTGCTGCTGCGGGTGTCGATCGCTTGCGGCATCAATCCGCAGGTCATGCTGGTCACCCTGCAGAAGGAGTCGGCACTGCTGACCAGGACCGATGTGTCGTCCTCGACGTACAACGCGGCGTGGGGGTGGCACTGCCCGGACACCGGACCTGGCGGCACCGCGAACTGCGATCCGGCGTACGCGGGGTTCTTCAACCAGGCGTACGGCATGGCCAAGCAGTGGTCGCGCTACAAGCTGGACCCGGACAAGTACAACTACCACGCGGGCCAGAGGGTCAACATCCTGTGGAACGTCGCCGAGTCCGGATGCGGGTCGGCGCCGGTGACGATCGCGAACCAGGCAACCGCGTCGCTGTACATCTACACGCCGTACCAGCCGAACCAGGCGTCGCTGGCCGCGTACCCCGGGGTGGGTGACGCTTGCTCGTCGTACGGCAACCGGAATTTCTTCTACCTGTTCCGCAAGTACTTCGGCTCGACCGGGGGCGGCACCTCGACGACCGCCACGTCGGCGGTGCTGGCCACCGGCACCGCGGTGAAGATCCCGGCCAACCAGTTCGTCTCCGCGGCGCTGGGTGGGCAGACGATCACCGCGCCGAACGCGGCCGTGGCCGCCGGCCTGGCAGCGGGGTTCTCGGCCCTCGGGCTGCCGTATGTGTGGGGCGGCGGCGGGTCCGGCGCGGGTCCGAACAACGGCTGCGCCCGTGGCGGCGGCGAGTACAACAGCTGCGGCACGACGATCGGGTTCGACTGCTCGGGGCTGACGGCGTTCGTGCTGGGCAAGGCCGGGTACCAGATCCCGGACAACTCCGGATCCCAGCGTTCCGCCGGAGTCACGGTGAGCTGGGCGCAGGCTCTGCCCGGCGACATCGTCGGCTTCCCCGGCCACGTCGCGATCTACCTGGGCACCTTCGGTGGGCGGCCGTACATCCTGGAGGCGTCCTGGGTCGGCACGCCGATCCACATCGTGCCGTTGACCCGCACGGACGTCGACGACCGGCTCTACCGGTACTGGACCGGCCCGGCAACGGGGGCGACCGGCGTCGCGGACTTCTCCTCGCTGATCCAGGGTCAGCAGGTCTCGTCCGGGTCTTCCAGCGGACCCTCCGGGGTGCCGTGGGTGTCGCTGACGCCGCGGAGGTCCTCCGGGACCTCTGCGCGGACCGTGCCGGCGAACCCGACCAGCTACGGGTCGGTGACCTGGGTCCCGCAGATCGTGCCGCGCCCGGTGCCCGCCCCCCTCACCCCCCAGCCGCCATCCACACAGCGGCCCGCGCCGCCACCAGCCATTGAGCCCAGCACAGCCGCTCCCGCTCCGACCACCACGGCTGCGCCCACGACGGGTGCGCCCATAGCTGCGCCGGGCACCACGACGGGCCCGCCGCCGACCCCTCCGCCACCGCCCGTCACGTCGACCAGCACAAGCGCTGCAACCAGGACAGCCACGCCGACCACCCCGCCCACGACCACCACCCCTACCGCGACGACGAACACCACATCAACAGCGTCCGCAACGCCGACCACCACCGCAGCGGGGAGCACTGCGACGAGTTGCACCGCCACGGCGACCTTGCCTGCTCTCAGCACCGCCGCGCCCCCGACATCCTCATCACCGGGGATCGGCATCGCATCGGCGGGTACCACGACCCCGTCACCACCGGGTCCGTCGAGCCCGACCACGTGCCCGCCGCCCGTCTCGTCCAACCCACCGACCCCGACCACCTCGCCGACCTCGGCCACCTCCACGGCGTAGCCATCGACCAGTTCCCCGGATGCACCGCCGGCGACCGAGACTGTCCTCGCGGCGCGGCCCCAGCCCGTTTCGGACCGGCGCGGTCGTGGGCAGGGCGAGTTAGCGGCGATTGACGCGTTGGTGCTGCCGATCGCGTCCGCGCGCTACCACCGGGCGGTGATGAGACGCCCCCGACCGGCCGGCGCTACCCAACGGGCGCCGAGGCCGACCGCGGGTGGATCACAGAGGTGAAATCGCGCCGGCCGGTTCGTGGCACGCCGGTCACGGGCAGGATCAGGATCCGACCGTCCGGGCGGAACGAGGCCTACCTCGCCGGAGGGGGTCGCCGCACAGGCTGGGCCGCAGGCCGGGTGGTGGGGGGTTTTTCATCGGCGGTGGTGCCCGCCGGGTACAGCTCGATCGAGTTGGTCGCGGTGCACGGGCCGCCAACCGGCGAGCACCGCTTCCTGCACGTCGGCGCCGTCGCGGGCGGCGTCTCGGACGGCGCGGGCGCGGCCGCGGGCGCCGCGGGTGTCGGTGAGGGCGCCGCGGACGGTGTGCCGGCGGTTGGTGTAGTCGCGGGGGTTGGCATACGGGTCCGATTCCCGCCAGCAGCCCGGGTTCTGGCAGAGCGGATTATCGCAAGAATGCGCCGACACGGGAACGGTGAGGAGGGCGTCGACGCCATACAGCAGGGCGTAGCCGAAGCGGTGCGCGATGACGACGTAGTTGACCCGCGCCGGGGTGCCGTCGGGCCGGAGGATGTGATCACCGAGCTGCTGCTGAACGCCGCCCCCAACGGGGAGGTTCGTTCCGGTACGCCCGGCAAATCGACGGCGTCGGGCCCCGCGCCTGGTTCACCGAGATCACGCCGAGCGCGAAGACATCCGCGAACGCGGTGGGAGAGGCGCCGGCGAGGACCTCCGAGATGGTGACTGGTTGCTGGCGACGTGGAAGCGGCCGTGGGCCGTGGCCGGAGATGGCGCCGGTCCATAGCCGAGCAATTGGCCCGGGTGACCCTTCTTGATGTGCGCCCGGTATCGGCCGATGACCTGGGGGTCGGTGACCGCGACGCGCAGCTGCCTGAGGGTCCCCGCACTTCATCGGGGTCATCGTTGCACGCTGCCGGCGACTGGCGGTGGGCGGCGTCCGCCGAGGGGTGCGGGCCGCCGAGCGGCGGAGAGTGTCGTCTTGCGGCGCCGCAGTTCCAGGTCGCGGCGGGCGGTGTTGGTGTTGCCGGCGCGGAGTTCGTTGTTCGTGCTCGGGAAGGGGCGGCACCCTGCCCACCGCCGGGCCGGGACGTCCGCGTGGTGATCAAGGGAGTCGTGGTCGCCCGCAAGACCCGCGAATGCTCACCCCGCGTAGTCAGGGGCGGGCAGTAGAGTCTCGTATAACCCATACGGGGTGGGCCGGGTTGCGCTGGGTAGCGGTCGGCGATGGTGCTGGCCATTCAGGACCGGGACACGCACCGGATCCATGGATTCTCCGGCTTGTCGGACTTCACGCGGACGTCCCGATCGGGGGTGTGCATCGGTGAACCAGGTGCCGTCCCCGGCCGGTGCGCCCGCAATATCCGACGCTGTCCCGCCCGTCGGGCCGTTGCCGGTGCAGCGGACCCGCGAGGAAACCCCGGCGGCGCCGTCGCGGGCAGCGGCGGTGGTGTTGCTGGCCGATCCTCGTCCGGCGTCCCGGGTGGCGCTGTCCGTGGTTCTGCGCGGCGGCGGGATTGGCGATGTCCGGGAAGCGGGGTCGGTCGCCGAGGTGGACGCGGTGATCGCCCGCGGGGTTCCGGGGGATCTGGCGCTGGTCAGCTTGGTGTTCGGGCCGGCGGCGGATCGGTTGATCGGCGAGCTGCGTCGGGCGGGATGGCCGCGGGTGCTGGCCACCGACCGGGCCGCCGATACCGGGTCGGTGATCCGGGCGTTCCGGGCCGGCGCGTGCGGGGTACTACTCGGCCCACCGGTGTACCGGCGGGTGTACCCGGCCGACGACTCGGGCCCGATGCCGGTGCTGCAGCTGTCCGGCCGCGAGATCGAGGTGCTCAGGTACGTCGCGGACGGCCGGACCAACAACTGGATCGGTGAACGGCTGTCCCTGTCGGTGCTGACGGTGAAGAGTCATCTCGCCCGGATCGGCCGCAAACTGGGCACCGGCGACCGCGCCGAGATGGTCGTCATGGCGATGCGCGCGGGCGTGGTCCGCTGACCCGACGCAATCCCCGACCACCGCGACCCACCCGCTGGCGGAGCGACGGGAAATCGTGTCCTTTCCGTTGGCAAACTCGGGCGGTCGCTGCTGCGGCACCCCGTACATGATCGCCACGGGGAGCCGATTGCTGCGGCCGGCATGTTCGAGGGCGACGACCGTCGCGGGATCCGGGTGGCGTGCGGACGTGGGGCGGTTTGGCGGGTCTTGCCGGCATCGAGCCGGGGCGTGCGGGTCATGGTCCGCCTGCTGCCACGGGTGCGTCGTGCACCGTGCGCGGTATGACAGGTGCCGCTCGCCCTATCGGGGGACGTTGAGGGGGTGGGCTGACCGTTGTGGTAGCTGCTCGTTCGGTTTGGGGCGCGGGAGAGCGGATTCGGGGACGCTCTTTGCCACACGATCGGCAGCGACCGTCACGGTGCTACTCCGCGGGGGTGTCAGGGGGTGGTCAGGCTCATGTCGTCCCAGTACATGACGGTGCCCTTGGTCGCCTTGGAGAAGTTCGGTTCCAACGCGGCGTTGACTGCTCCGGATTTCACCTTGATGCCGGTGATGGTGAGCTTGGTCCAGGTGCCCGCGGCCAGGGTGACGGTCGGGCCGTTGGCGCTGTCGATGTATGCGCCCTTGGCGGAGAGCAGGTCCACGTTGAGGTCGACCGTGACGGTGGCGGTGGAGCGGACCCACACGGTGGCTGTGTACGTCTTGGTCGAGGTCACCGGCGAGTACCAGCTGGAGTTGGCGTCCAGGTCCCAACCGCCGCTGGTGCTGCTGGCGGTCTGGGCGATGGCCCAAGACTCGGAGTGGACGACGCTGGGGGAGCGGGCCAGGCCGCCGCCCCAGTAGTCGGCCGGTATCGCCGCGCTTTCGAATCCGGGGTTGGGGATGAGGTTGGCGGGGGGTGGGCCTGCCTGGTAGGTGAACTGGTCGGCGGTGCCGGTGCCGGTGGTGCTGGTGCCGGCGCTGCTGGTGACCGTGACGTGGACGGTGCCGGTGCCGGCCGGGGAGGTGGCGGTGCAGGACGTGGCGGTGCAGGTCACGGCGGTCGCGGCGGCGCCGCCGAACGCGACGGTGCCGCCGGTGAGGTTGATCCCGGTGACGGTGACCACGGTGCCGCCGGTGGCCGGCCCGGTGGCCGGGGAGATCCCGCTGACCGCGGGCTTGGTCGGGGGCGGGCTGGCCTGGTAGGTGAACTGGTCGGCGGTGCCGGTGGTGCTGGTGCCGGCGCTGGTGGTCACCGTGACGTGGACGGTGCCGGTG
>Ga0302299_10002520_pt1 | contig 11192 bp, 7 predicted proteins | sample III_Fen_N3_4_FD_198795 | JGI IMG/M metagenome (GOLD analysis project Ga0302299, IMG submission 198795) | Peat permafrost microbial communities from Stordalen Mire near Abisko, Sweden - III_Fen_N3_4 | ecosystem: Environmental > Terrestrial > Soil > Wetlands > Permafrost | place: Sweden: Abisko...
CCCTTCCGCGCGGGGCCGGCGCCGACCGCGGCGTCGGTGGGCTTGCACACAGGCTTCGGCAGCCAGTCGGCCGAGACACCGTCGAGCACGACATGCGCCGTGTAGACGGGGCTGCCGCTGCTGGAATCGATCGTCCCGAACACGGCGACCTCGTCACCCCGGGCGATATCCGCCAGGGTCATCTCTGTCTGGTCATCGCACTGGCGAGCGGCGGCACCGACCTTGTACAGCTCTGTGTCCTCGGTGACCGCGACGTCGAGCGAACCCGTGAGGTCGCCGCTCGCGTGGTCGATGGCGACCGTGAGCGTCCCGTTGTCGGCATCGACGGCGGTCACGCTGCCGACGAGGCCGAACCGTGGCACGCGGATGCACACCCGGTCGGCGGTGTAGACCGGCGAGCCGGAGCTCGAGTCGATGGTCCCCCACACGCCGACGCTGTCGCCGACGGCGACGTCGGCGAGGGTGATGCCCGTCTCACCGCCGCACTGGCGCGCGTGGTCGCCGTGTTCGGCGCGGACGATGCGCGTCTGGTCCGTCACCACGATGTCCAGCGTGCCGGTGAGGTCGCCGCTGACTTCCTCGATGGCCACGGTGAGCACGCCCTTGTCGGTGTCGACGGCGGTGACGGTGCCGACGAGCCCGAAGCAGGGCGCCCGGACGCACACGACCGCGGCCGTGTAGACGGTCGTGCCGGTGCTGTCGTCCGTGGAGCCGAAGATCACGACGCGGTCGCCCACGACGACGGCCGCGAGCGTGATGTCGGTACGCTCGTGGTGCTGCGCGCGGACCAGGTGGGTGTCCTCGGTGACGGCGACATCGACGGTGCCGCTGAGGCCGTCGCTGCCGTGCTCGACGGCGACGGTCAGGAGGCCGTTCTCGGCGTCGACCGCGGTCACGGTGCCCGAGAGCCCGAAGTCGAACCAGGTCCCGCCCGGATCGCAGGGCGCCGGGCCTGAGGCCAGCGCCGCAGGCGCCGCCACCAGGCACGCGGCGACGATGATGAGTAGCAGGGTGATCCGTCTCATGGCGCCTCCACAGCTCCGCTTGCCAAGCCGGCCCGGCGCCACGGGGGTGGTGTCGACTTCGTCGCGCGGGGGCCGCGGCCGTTCCCGGCCGCCGGATTCGTTGTCGGCCGCCGGCGACTGGACAACAGGCCCGGCGAGCAGGAACCATTGTCCCTCCGGACAACAGCGCCGGGGTGACGACCCCGAAGCTGGGATGTACCTTGAAAGACCCTGTGAGCGGCCTGCGGATCGCGCGACTCAGGCAGGCCTTTGGGATGGTCACGACGAAACGGCTCCAGACAGTGAAGACGAACCGCGACACCAGACGCCGGCGGCCCGCCGGCCCAAGCCGCCGGTACGGCCGGGCGCTGCTCGCAGCGGCCGCGGCGGTCGCGCTCGCCCTCGTGGCGAGCGCCTGCTCCGCGTCGACGTCCGGCACCGGCGCCGCGCCCAGCCCGAGCCCGAGCCCGACGCTCTCCGCGGCGCACATCACGATCTCTCCCAGTAACGGCCTCCGTGAGGCCAAGCCCAACCACGGCATCACCGTGACCGTCCGCGACGGGACGCTGACCTCCGTGACCGCACGGACCAGCGGCGACGCCGTCGCCGGCAAGCTCGACTCGGGCTCCACGTCGTGGCAGAGCCGCTGGACGCTCTCGAGCGGCAGGCAGTATCTGGTCCGCGCCACGGCGGTCGACGCCGACGGCCGGTCGATCACCAAGGTGAGCCGCTTCCGCACGCTGACGCCCGACACGACAGCGAGCGTGCAGATCTTCGAGGGGACCAACGCCACGTACGGCGTCGGCATGCCGGTCATGCTCACGTTCAGCAAGGCGGTGGAGAACAAGAAGGCGGTTGAGAGGGCTCTGGTCCTGAAGAGTTCCAAGCCGGTCGTCGGCGCCTGGTACTGGGACGGCGACCAGGCGCTCCTCTTCCGGCCGCGCGCCTACTGGCCGCAGAACACCAAGCTGACCTTCGTCGGCCACTTCGACGGCGTGCAGCTCTCCCCCGGCGTGTACGCCACCCACACGCTGCGCCAGAAGTGGTCCATCGGGCGTTCGCTCATCGTCGTGGCGAGCGCCAGCGACCACCACATGCAGCTCTACGAGGACCGCAAGCTCATCGCCACCTGGCCGATCAGCACCGGCAGGGCCGGCAAGGAGACGCCCAACGGGACGTATCTCTCGATCGAGAAAGCGAACCCGCAACACATGGTCGGCCCGGACTACGACATCATGGTGCCCTTCTCGGTGCGCTTCACCTGGAGCGGCGACTTCATCCACGCCGCGCCCTGGTCCGTGGGCTCGCAGGGCTTCGCCAACGTCAGCCACGGCTGCGTGAACCTCGCCCCGGACCACGCCCAGACGTACTACGAGATGTCGATCCCGGGCGACCCCGTGACGGTCACCGGCAGCCCGAAGGCGGGCAACTGGGGCGACGGCTACACGATCTGGTTCCTCTCCTGGAAGGACCTCGTGAAGGGCAGCGCGCTGCACAGGGCGGTGCGGGTGGGGCCGGACGGCAGCACCCTGGTCCGGCCGTCGGTCCTGAAGAAGTCGAAGGCCAAGGCGCCGCTCGGCCGGCCCAAGCCGGACAACGCGGCCTCCTCCTGACCTGGGCTGAGCCGGCGGAACCAGCGCCGGCCCGCGGTCAGAACAGGTCGAGCAGGTCGGCGGGGCGTCGGGCCATGCGGTCGGGGCCGGCGCCCAGCAGCCGCTCTTCCCCGTGCCATCCCCAGGCGACGCCGACGGTGACGGCTCCGGCGTCCCTCGCCTCGTGCACGTCGCCCACGGTGTCGCACACGTACCAGGCCTCGCGCGACTCGCCGTAGCGTCGCCGCGCGGAGCGGATCTTGCGCGTCTTGCTCTGCTCCACGTCCCCACCGACGACCTCGGTCACGCCGGTCACGCCGTGCTCGTCCAGGATGGCCTCGACGTCGGCGGTGCGGCTGGACGTGATGACGACCACGGGGTGCTCCGCCGCGAGGCGCTCGATGACGCCGGCCATCTCCGGGAAGAGGCCAGGGCTGGGGACCGCTCCGAAGGCATCCTCGATCTCGGCGACGATGGAGCCGGGAAGCCCCGCTCCGTCCAGCGCCTCAAACCAGTTGGTCTCGGTGAAGTCGAGAAACGTGGCCGGGGTCGCGAGGTCGTCGAGCCCGTGCGCGCGCATGGTGTCGACGAACGCGCGCGACTGCTCGTCGAGCGAGTCGGCGATGACGCCGTCGAAGTCGAACATGATCAGCTTGTCCTGCGGCACGGCTCCTCCGGGCGGCCTGCGCGCCCGGGACCGAAGCGGCCGGGCGCCCGCGCGGCAGCCTATCCGCAGGGCCTCCACGCGGCAACCCGGCCCGGGCGGCGGGCACGCCCAGGCCGGTCGCGACTCCAGGGCGACCAGGCGGCCGGCTCGCGCTATCATGGGAAGCCGACAAGCTCCGGCGGCTTTCGGCGCCACGTCCGCGAGACTGGGCCGCGCGCTGGTCATCCGCCGCACCACACCGCATCGAGAGGGGCGACGTGCATCCCACATCCATCACGAGAGGCATCTTCCGGACGGCGATCGCCGGCGCGGCGGTCGCTCTCATCCTGACGCTTGCCGTGCCGGCGTTCGCCGCGAGCGGCTGGAAAACCGCGGCGAGCGGCACCGGCGAGAACCTGGCCGGAGTGGCGGCCCCGACCGCCGGCCTGCGGTGGGCGGTGGGCGCCGGTGGCGTGATCGTTTCTTCGACCAACGGCGGCACGACCTGGGCGGCGCAGGACTCGCACACCACGGCGGACCTTGCCGGCGTCGCCTTCGTCGATGCGAACGACGGCTGGGCCGTCGGCGCCGGCGGCGTGATCGTCGCCACCACCGACGGCGGAACGACCTGGGCGGTGCAGGACTCGCACACCACCGCGGACCTGAAGGCCGTCACCTTTGTCGACGCGAACGACGGCTGGGCCGTCGGCGCCGGAGGCGTGATCGTCGCCACCACCGACGGCGGGACCATCTGGGGCACGCAGACGTCGGTTGCGGGCACTGACCTCACCGGGGTGGCGTTCGCGGATGCGACCCACGGGTGGGCCGTCGGCGCCGGCGGCGTGATCCTTGTGACCACCGACGGCACCGCCTGGACGGAGCAGACGTCCGGTACCTCCCGCGATCTCCATGCCATCGTCGTCGCCGACGCGACGCATGCGGTCGCCGTCGGCGCCGCCGGAGCGATAGTCACCACTGCCGACGGCTCCGGCTGGGCGGCGCGGGCCTCGGGCACGACGAGCGACCTGCTCGGCGCCTCCTACGGCGACGCCAAGCACGTGTGGGCATCCGGCGCCGCCGGCACGGTCCTCCGATCGGTGAACGGCGGCGTCAAGTGGGCGGCCCTGAAGACCGGGTCGACGCACGACCTCGCCGGCGTGGCGTTCGCCGACCCGGGCCGCGGCGCCGTCGCCGGCGCCGCCGGCGCGATCCTCACCACCACCAGCGGCGGTGTGGTCGACACCACGGCGCCCAAGACGGCTGCCAGCGGCCTGCAGAGCGGCCCCACCAAGGGCTGGCGGCACACCGCGCAGACCGTCACGCTCAAAGCCACCGACGCCGGCTCCGGCGTGGCCGCGACGCGCTACGCCGTCGACGGCGGCGCGAAGCAGACGTACACCGGGCCCTTCGACATCGCAGCCGCAGGCTCGCACGTGGTCAAGTACTGGTCGGTAGACTGGGCCGGCAACCTGGAGGCCACGCACGCCGGCTACATCAACATCGACATCAGCAAGCCCGTCTGCGAGGCGCTCGGCAACCTCACCGCCTACACCGGCACCTCCGTCAAGTTCACGTTCAAGGTGATGGACGCCAAGCCAACGTGCGGCGCCGGCTCGGTGCGCATCTCGATCCGGAAGAACGGTCAGACCAAGCAGAAGGTCACGATCGCGCGGACCACCTTCAACGTCGAGCACTCGCGCTCGGCCACCGTCAAGCTCGAGGCCGGCCAGTACACGTGGGTGGTCACCGCGACCGACCTCGCCGGCAACGTCCAGAAGACCAAAGGCCGAGCCAAGCTGACCCTCAAGAAGATGCCGCTGCCGACCATGGCGGATGTCCAGCGGCGCCTGATCCAGCTCCGCTACCTTCCCTCCGGCGCGGTCACCGGCAAGGCCGACTACCGCACCTCGCAGGCTCTGCTGGCGTTCCAGGCCTGGAACGGCCTCGCGCGCGACGGCGTCGCCGGCATCCAGACGCGGAGGAAGCTCGCCTCGGCCTCGGCGCCCACTCCCCGCCCCGAGAGCGTCAGCGGTCACTACATCGAGGTCTATCGCAGCCTCGGCGTCGTCCTCTGCATCGACGGCGGGACGCTCGTGCGCGCCATTCACTGCTCCACCGGCCGGCCCGGTCTGGAGACGACGCCGGGCGTCTGGACCGTCTACCTCAAGGCGCTCCGCTTCTGGTCCCAGGAGTACAGTTCGTGGATGCCGTATGCGAGCTTCTTCCACAACGGCGAAGGGTTGCACGGGTACGATGACGTGCCTGCGTATCCGGCGTCACACGGCTGCGTGCGGCTGCCGATGCCCGAGGCGCCCTGGGTGTACCAGTTCGCCTACATGGGGAGCACGGTCTTCGTCTTCTAGCGACGACAGCAGGGGCGCGGTGGCACGCACTGCCGCCGCGCCCCTGCTGTCCTCAGCGGTCGGTCACGAACGCGACGCTCTGCGTGGATCCTGGCCTGCCCGGCGCTCATGGCACGCGGTACCTCGACTTCTCGGGCCCGCTGCCCCGGCGGGCGCTGGGCTCGGAAGGGCGCCCGCCGACCTGCCTCGCCCGCAGCGTCAACGGAGTACTACGCTTGCCTTTACGTCCGTTTGCCGTACTCTGAAAAGAGCAAGTCACGCTTCGGGGGACTCCGGGCCCGCGGATCGCGCTACTCCGCAGCAGCAGACGCCCGGCAGCACGTCAGGTCCCCAGGAGGTCGAGGCTTCCGCCCTCGAACGACCACCCCGCTATTCCCGCATGGATCGGCCGTGCCGTACGCCGGCGACCCTGCGCCCTCTCCGCAAGAAGGTGACTCCACATGAAGATCCGTCTGATCGAACCCGCCCCTGCCCACCTCCACATGTGGTCCTACACGTTCCTGCCGCGCCTCGGCCTGCCGCTCATCGGCGCCGGCCTGAAGGCTGCCGGCCACGACGTCCTCATCTACTGCCCGCAGTTCTCGCCCGTCGACTGGGACGACCTGCTCTCGGCGGACATCGTGGGTATCTCCACGACGACGTCCACCGCGCCTGCAGGCTACGAGATCGCCGAGCGGGTGCGCGAGCGCGGCGTGCCGACCATCATCGGCGGTTCGCACGTCACGTTCATGGCCGACGAAGCTCTCGCGCATGCCGACTACGTCGCGCGCGGCGAGGGCGGAGATTCGCTCATGCTCGAGCTGATCGACTCACTGCAGGGCGGACGGGCGCTGGAGACGATCGCCGGCCTCTCGTTCACGCGCGACGGAAAGGCGGTCCACAACGAGCTCCGGGAGCCGTGCCGCGACCTCGACTCGCTGCCGGTGCCCGACCTCACGCTCATCGCGGGCTCGTCGGAGCAGCGTGGCGTCACCCCCATCATGACCAGCTGGGGGTGCCCCTTCGGCTGCAACTTCTGCTCGGTGACGGCGATGTTCGGGCGCAAGTACCGCTACCGCAGCGCCGAGCACATCATGGCGGAGATCGAGGCCAAGCAGCCCAAGTCGATCTTCTTCTACGACGACAACTTCGCCGCCGACAAGCGGCGCCTCAAGACGCTCCTGCGCCTGATGATCGCAGGTGGCCACAAGATCTCGTGGTCGGCGCAGGTGCGCACCGACGTCACCGACGACCCCGAGCTCCTGGGCCTCATGCGCGACTCCGGCTGCGACCGCGTCGCGCTGGGCCTCGAGTCGGTGAGCCAGGAGACCCTCGACGAGTTCGACAAGTCGCAGAGCGTGGCCGACATCGTCCATGCCCTGGGCACGCTGCACAAGTACGGCATCAAGACGCACGGCATGTTCGTGCTCGGCGCCGACAGCGACACTGCCGAGACCATCCGCGAGACCGCCCAGTTCGCGCGCAAGCACGACATCAGCACGCTCATGCTCAACATCCTGACGCCGCTGCCCGGCACGCCGCTGTTCGACGAACTGGACGCCCAAGGCCGCATCTTCGACCGCCGCTGGGACCTCTTCGACGGCCAGCACGTCGTCTTCCGGCCGCGCAAGATCACTCCGGACCGGCTGCAGACCGAGGTCTGGGGCGCCTACGCGCGCTTCTACTCCTTCCGCCAGTGGCTCAAGTACCTGGCGACGTTCCGGTACGGGACGATGGCGCTGTACAGCTGGTACTGGGTGTTCCTGCGCCGGCGGCGCAAGGAGGCCGGAGGCCGCGCCTACCTCGAGATGCTGAAGCGGCTCGCCGGTCCGGCGACGATCACTCACGCCCGGAGCTGAGTCCAACCGGGACGCCGGCGCGTTCCGGCGTCCGTGCGACGCCGGTACGCGGTCAGGTGAGCGGCGTCACCAGCTTGCCGCAGAGCTCGTCCTCGCCGCGCAGGACGGCGTGGTACGTCTCCCTGATCCTCGCGGTCACGGGCCCGACGCTGGCGCCGTTCACGATGCGCGCGTCGACCTCGACGACGGGAGCCACGTAGGTCGAGGTCCCGCAAGCGAAGACCTCGTCGGCGATGTAGAGCTCGGTGAGGTCGACCTCACGCTCGCACGTCTCGATGCCCAGGTGTCCGGCGATCTGCAGCACCGTGTCGCGGTTGATGCCTTCGAGGAGGTCGCTCGCCGTGCTGGGGGTGATCAGCACGCCGTTACGCACGATGAAGATGTTCGCAGCGCTGAGCTCGCAGACGTGCCCGGAGGCATCGAGGAAGATGCAGTCGTCGTAGCCGGCGTCGATGGCGTCCTGCTTGGCGAGCACCGAATTGACGTAGGCGCCGTTGACCTTGGCGCGGGACGGGATCGCGTAGTCGGGGATCCGCCGCCACACGCTGGTCTTCAGGCGCGCGCCGTCGAGCGGCAGGATGGACTCGGCGGTGTACACGAACATGCTCATCGTCGTGCTCATGCCGCGAGATCGCGTACCCGGAACCTGCTCGCTGACGTGCACCGTCGCCCTGACGAACACATCCTCCGCGATCTCGTTGGCGACGATCGCGTCCTTGACCGCGGCACAGAAGCGCTCCTCGTCCCAGACCGGCTCGAAGGTGTCGATGCCGATGATCCGGGCGGAGTTCACCAGCCTGCGGTAGTGGTCGGACAGGCGGAAGGCCCCAGCCGTGCCGGCCGGTGAGACGGTCACCGGCAGCACCGTGTACACGCTGAGGCCGTACAGCACGGCGGCGCTGGTGATGCTCAGGGACGCGTCCGCCGTGGGCACGAGGCGGTCACCGAACCAGGCCGTGGGATAGACGTAGGCCATGGGCTCAGTGCACGGTGACCAGCGTGCCGAGCGGGTCGTACTTCCAGACGACCGCGGCCGACGAGTACGAGAGCTCGACGCAGCCGAGGCTCTGGGGAGAACCGTAGGAGGCGCGCACGAAGCCGTGCACAGCGTCGCCGCCGTTGAAGTAGGCGACGTACGGCACGCCGGGGTCGTTGTAGTGTGTGCCGTCGGGGTTCGTACCGCTCATGGTCGTCGTGCGGTAGCGCGCGTAGACGGGGAAGGTGCCCTTGGCCGTCGGCCGCGAGGCGATGCCCGTGTTGGCGGGCGTCGTGTAGATGGTCGCGCCGTTGCTCCACACCTTGAGCTTCTCCGGCAGCGCGGTCGAGACGAGGATGTAGCGGTACGGGGCCTTGTGCGCCTTGTGCGCCGCGACCTGGGCGAGGAGCGCCGTCCACACCTTGCGCCCGGCCGACCCGTCCGTGCCGAGCCCGTGACCTGCCTCGAAGGCCATGAGCGCACCCCTGATGAGAACCGTCTGCTCGCCCCTGGTCCACAGAGCGCCAAGTGAGCTCGGGATGTGGGCCCAGCGCCAGGTGAAGTGGCCGTCAACCGGCCGCAGCGCGATGAGGTCGGCGTCCTTCGGCTCGCTGAGCAGCGCGGGCTTCTTGGGCGAGGCGGTCGCCGGATGGAAGTGCAGCGGCAGGTAGCCGAGTTCGGCGAGCAGCTGCTGCAGGCGCAGCACTGAGCTGGGGCCGCCGACCGTGAACTTGATGACGTAGGGCTTGGCCAGGCGTCCGCCGTCGGCCCCATGGGCGCCGGCGGAGCCGGCGGGGATCGTCAGCCGAACCTGCGTGTACACAGGCAGGTGGCCTTGGGGGACGAACACGAGCGCAGACGTGCCGGCGTGTCTCCAAGCCCCCGGTATCGCCGGCGACAGGAGGGGAAAGGGAGTCGTCGCGGCGAGCGGGGCCGAGAAGGTGACCCTGATCGTCTGCCCGAACGCGACTTTCTTCGCGCCGGCGGCCGGCGAGACGGCGGTCACCTTGAGCGGCGCGGCGGGGGTCGGCGTCACGCTCGGCGTGACCGATGGCGACGCGGCGGCGACAGGGATCGGCGATGCGGAAGAGGCGCCTCCAGCAGACGCGGACGCGGGGCGGGGCGCCAGTCCCACGGCGGCGACCGCGACCAGCAAGGCGACGATGAGCACCGCAGCGATGAGCAGAGCGCGCGCGACCGGCGACTTCTTCACAGAGCACCCTCCGGATCCGTTTGAAGACCCATGGTAGGCGGCGCGACCCGATGGGCCAACCCGGCGGCGCGCGGCGAGCGCCGGCGCGTGCGTCGCGGACGCTATCGCCGGCCGCGGGCCCAGAGCGCCAGGGCCGGCGCCGCGCGACGCAGCGCCCGCCAGGCCGTGAGCCCGCCGGCGAGCGTGGCCAGCGGCCGGGAGAGCTCGCGCTCCGGTGCGTCGAGCACGATCCGCAAGACGGCGAACGGCCTGCCGAGCGCCGCCGGCGCGAGCCACGCCGACTCCATGTCGGCGGCCAGCGCGCCCTCCGCGGCGAGCACCTCCCGCTCCGCGCCGCGCACGACGTGGTCGGCGGAGGCCACGGGCCCGACCCGCACGCTCTCGATTCCGAAGGCCGCAAGGGCGGCGACGACAGGCCGGGGCTCGCAGGCGGTGACGCCCCCGGGTCCCCGGACCTCGCTGGCGACCACTACGTCTCCCGGGCGCAGGCCCGCGGAGACTGCGCCGCAGAACCCCACGACGGCGACCGCTTCCGCCGGGATCCTGGCGACGACAAGCACGGCGGCACGGGACCGCGTGGCGCCCATGCCGGAGTGCAGCACCAGCGCTTCGGGCAGGCCGCGCCGTACGGCGGCACGCTCGATCCGCAGCGGTGCAAAGACGAGCAGACGGCTCATCCGCCGTCCACGAATGCTTCGAGAAGCGCCTTCTGAGCGGCGGCGTCGACGCCCAGTCCCTCGGCGAAGTAGCGCTCGATGGTGCCGAACGTCCTGTGCAGCTCGTCGAGTGCCGCGTCGAGGTACTCCGGCGCCACTTCGACCACCGGACGCAAGACGTCGGGGTCGCCGCCCAGCGCGCGGAAGTGGTCGAGCAGCGGCTTCTCCGCCGGCAGCAGTTCGGTGTTGGTGAGCAGGTACTCCTCCATCACCAGGTCGTCCGGGACACCGAACAGAAGGAGCAGTGACGCGGCCGCCCAGCCCGTGCGGTCCTTGCCTGTGGCACAGTGAAACAGGGCCGGCCGGTGCTCCTCGCGGGCCAGGTCCGAGAACAGCCGGTGGTAGGCCACGCCGGCGCTCGGCAGGCTGACGATCTCGCGATAGCCATGCTCGAAGAGCGCCAGCCCCTTCCCGCCGCCGAGCAGCGCCTCGGCCGCGCGGGGATCCGAGGCCACCTTGAAGAGCTCCGCGGGAGCCGCGTCCACCGAACCCGCGAGCACATCGACGACGATGTGTTCCGTGCCCTCAGGCAGGCGGTCCGGCCTCGCGGTGCGCTCGGCCTCCGTGCGCAGGTCGTACACCGACCGGATGCCGAGCGCCGCGAACGCGGCGAGTCCCGCTCCGGCAAGCGCGTCGAGTTGCGTCGAGCGGTAGAGCAGCTTCCGCCGCACCCGTCCACCGTCGCGAGTCGGCCAGCCGCCGAGGTCGCGAAGATTGGGCACACCGGCGATCGCGATGCCCTCGCCCGCCCGGCCATCGACGTCCATGTGCATACCCTCGCGCTCGTGGTGGTCCGACCCTCTCGGGTCAGCGGCCCTCTCCTCGGACTCTTCCCCACGTGCCG
>Ga0302299_10002521_pt1 | contig 11191 bp, 8 predicted proteins | sample III_Fen_N3_4_FD_198795 | JGI IMG/M metagenome (GOLD analysis project Ga0302299, IMG submission 198795) | Peat permafrost microbial communities from Stordalen Mire near Abisko, Sweden - III_Fen_N3_4 | ecosystem: Environmental > Terrestrial > Soil > Wetlands > Permafrost | place: Sweden: Abisko...
GGCGCCGCCGCCGCCCGCACCGAGGCAGAGCGCTGCCTCTACTGCTCCGACGCCGCGTGCACGCGCGCGTGTCCCACGGGCATCGACGTCCCGTCGTTCATCCGCAAGATCGCGACGGGGAACCTCGGGGGCAGCGCCCGCACGATCCTGGCCGCGAACCCGCTGGGCGCCACGTGCGGCGCCGCGTGCCCCGTCGAGCGCCTGTGCGAGGGCGCCTGCGTGCGCACCGCGCTGGACCGGCCGATCGCGATCGGGCGCCTGCAGCGCTACGCGATCGAGGCCTACGCCGCGACCGGCGCGCCGTTCTTCACGCCCGGCGAGGAGGCCGGTGTCAGCGCCGCGATCATCGGCGCCGGGCCGGCGGGCCTCGCGTGCGCCGCCGGGCTGCGCAAGGCCGGCGTCGCCGTGACGCTGTACGACACCAAGGCGCGTGCCGGCGGTCTCGCTGATCACGGGATCGTCCCGTGGCGCCTCCCCAACGAGGCAGTGGCGGCCGAGGTCGCCGAGGTCGAGCGAGCGGGCGCGCGCTTCATCCTCGGGTCCGCCGTCGGCCGTGACGTGGATCCGGTGGACCTGCTGGCCGGCAACGATGCGGTCGTGGTCGCCATGGGCCTCGGCCACGGCCGGCGCCTGGGGATCCCGGGCGAGGGCCTCGACGGGGTCGTGGACGCCCTGGACCTCATCGGCCGGGCGATCGACGGCGGGGCGGGGGCCGACACGATCGGGCGCCGCGTCGGCGTGATCGGCGGCGGCAGCACGGCGTTCGACGCGGCGGCGGCGGCCGTCCGCCTGGGCGCCGAGGAGGTCACGCTGTTCTACCGGCGTGGCCCGGAGGAGAGCCCCGCGTACCCGCACGCGATCGACCTGGCGCGCAGCCTCGGCGTCGCGATCCGCTGGCTGACGTCGCCGGCCGAGATCCGCGGTGCCGGCCAGGTGAGCAGCGTCGTGTTCGACGAGATGTCGCTCGGGGACCCGGACGCCTCCGGGCGGCGCCGGCCGCAGCCGGTGGCGGGTGCCCGCTTCGAGGTGGCGCTGGACACGCTCGTCCGGGCGGTGGGCCAGGCCGGCCCCGTCGGGGCTGAGGGCGTCCTGACCGCGCTCGGCGTGGTCATCCGCGACGGCGTCGCCGCGGCCGATCCCGCCACCGGGCGGACCTCCAACGCCAAGGTGTGGGCCATCGGCGACATCGCCAACGGCGGCTCGGAGGTGGTCGACGCGGTCCAGGCCGGCAAGCTCGCCGCCCGTTCCATCGTCGACGCCCTCGGCCTCGGCGGCCCGCGCATCGTCCCGGTCCGGACGACGGACGCGACCGTCCCAGGCGTCGACCTGTTCACGGACATGGCCGGCATCCGCAGCCCGAACCCGTTCTGGCTGGCCAGCTGCCCGATCACGAACAATGGCGAGATGGTCGCCCGGGCCTTCGACGCGGGGTGGGGCGGCGTCGTCTGGAAGACCGTCGGCGAGCCGATCCGGAACGTCACGTCCCGCCTCGGCGGCTTCGACGTCAACGGCCGGCGGCTGGTGGGCCTGTCCAACATCGAGCTCATCAGCGACCGCTCCGCCGAGGTCAACCTGGCGGAGGTCGCCGACGTCAAGCGTCGCTACCCCAATCAGGCCGTGGTCGTCTCGCTGATGGTTGAATCGAAGCCGGAGGTCTGGCACGACTACGTCAGCCGGGTCAACGACACCGGCGCCGACGGCATCGAGCTCAACTTCGGCTGCCCGCACGGCATGAGCGAGCGGGGCATGGGCGCCGCCGTGGGCCAGGTCCCCGAGTACGTCCAGATGATCACCGAGTGGGCGATGCAGGCGGCCACCGTGCCGGTGCTCGTCAAGCTCACCCCCAACGTGACCGACATCCGCAAGCCCGCCCGCGCGGCCCGCGCCGCCAACGCCGACGGCATCGCGCTCATCAACACGGTCAGCTCGCTGATCGGGGTCAACCTCGACACCTGGGCCCCCGTGCCGGACGTCCGCGGCCGCGGCAGCCACGGCGGCTTCTCCGGCCCGGCCGTCAAGCCGATCGCGCTCAACATGGTCTCGGCCCTCGCGGCCGACCCGGAGGTCGGGATCCCGATCTCGGGGATCGGTGGCATCGCCGACTGGCGCGACGCGGTCGAGTTCCTGCTCGTCGGCGCGACGAATGTCCAGGTGGGCACGAGCGTCATGCACCTGGGCTTCCGGATCATCGACGACCTGGTGGACGGCCTCTCCACCTACCTGCGCGCGAAGGGCCTCCACAGCCCGTCCGAGCTGGTGGGCAAGGCGCTGCGGACGCTCGGCGACTGGGGCCAGCTTGACCAGTCGTTCCGGCTGCTCGCCCACATCGACGAGGCGAGCTGCATCCGCTGCAACCTGTGCTACACCGCGTGCAACGACGGCGCCCACCAGGCCATCGCGCTGGAGGGCTCGAACGGGACGTCGAAGCTCGCGGTGGACGCCGACCACTGCGTGGGCTGCCGCCTGTGCCAGTACGTGTGCCCGGTGGACGGCTGCATCACGATGGAGGAGCTGGAGGGGCCCGCCGCCGTGCACTGAGCCGGCGGACGGCGTTCAGGCGTCCAGCGCTCCCGCCCCGACCGGCGGTGCCGGCGCCGGCTGGTCCTGCCAGTGGCGGAGGCTCCCGCGGGCCAGCGCCTGCTCGAAATACGACCCTTCGGGCCGGATGCCCTCGAGGCCGCCGGCCGAGAGCAGGACCTCCAGCAGGGGCGCCAGCTGGGACCCGTAGACGTGCATGCACGGTTCCGGCCGGACGCCCGGCCACGAGTAGCAGGACACGACGGTCCGCCGCTCGCCCGTCGGGATCTCCGCCGGAAGCGCGTCCCACGCCGGGTCGTCCGGCGCGAACTCCCAGCGGTCGAGGTCGCCCTGCGGGATTCCCTCGATCCCGCGCACGATCCGCGGCGTCGCGTCGAGCAGGTAGGGGTCGACCGCGAGGTCGCAGATCACGGCATGGTCCGGCAGCACGGCGATCCAGGCGTTGGGCACGACGGGCATCGGCGCGCCGTGGCGTCGACCAGGATGTCCGTGACGGCGAGGCGTCCCTTCAGGTACCCGGCATCGCCGGTGAGGTTGCGGCCGGCGGTCACGACCTCGACCCCCGGCAGCCCGATGCGCCCGAAGGCCTCGTTTCGCGCGTCATCGCCGTACTTGGTCGCGAACTCCACGGCGTGCCGCCCCACCCGACCGGCGCCCAGGATCGTGACCTTGACCGTCGAACGATGCGGGTTCACGAGGGCCGGCCAGGTGCGCTCGAGCGCGGCGAACGCGGCGGCGACCCCGTTCCACGCGACGCTGCGCAGGTTCTCCACCAGGCGCCGGCCGTCCCCGTTCCGGATGAGGTCGAGGCTCAGCGCGTCGATGCCGAGCTCGCGCAGCATCGCCACCCGTGCCGGCCGGGTCGAGAAGTGCAGCATCGACACCAGCACCGCGCCCGGCCGGAGGAGGTGGTAGCGGCCCTCCGGCGCGCGGAGGACGATGACCACGTCCTGGCGGTAGCAGGCCCCCTCGTCGGTGATGTGCACCCGGGGTGACATGGCGGTGTAGTCCGTGTCGCTGTAGCCCATCCCGGACCCGATGCCGGTCTCGAGGAAGACCTCGGCGCCGTTCGCTACCAGCAACCCGATGAGCGGGGGCAGGAAGTCCCGCCGCTCGCTCGCCTCGCGATGCATCCGCGGGAACCCGACCGTGACACTTCCGGGGACCATCCGAATCCTCCCGCTTCGGGGGCGACGGCGCGTCGCCCGGCCGGCCCTGGGGGCAGCCAACCCGTAGGTTCCCGCGGCCCCGGCCGGCTGGCAACGGCTGGCGAGCACGACCGGGCGGGCCACTCAGCCTCCGGGAGGGCCGGCCGGCCCGCGCGTGGCCAATGGGCCTTGACGCGGGCCGCGCGGGCGGCAGATTGTCGGTCGTGCGCCACGTGACCCGGCGCGACCTGCGAAGCCTCCGACAGCCGAGGAGAGGGATGGCCAACGATCGCGGTCTGACAGTGGGCTTCCCGCGCATGTACAACGAGCCCGGCGAGCGCCGCGGCTTCCTGCCCCCGCTCGTCGACCTCCTCGCGAGCCTTGACGTCGACGTCGCCGTCGAGGCCGGGATCGGGGCCGGCATGGGCTACCCGGACGAGCGCTACCGGGAGCTCTCGCCCCGCGTCACGATCGTCGACGAGGCCGCGGCCTACCGCCAGGACATCGTCGTGGTGCTGCGCGCGCCCGAGGGGCGGTATGAGCTGCTTCGGCCCGGCGCGATCCTGCTCTCGATGCTCCACCTCTCCACGCGTCCGGAGCGCGTCCAGGTGCTCCGCGGCCTGGGGATCGAGGCCATCGCGCTCGATATGGTCACGGGCGACGACGGGCGTCGCCTCGTCCAGAACCTGCGCGACGTGGCCCGCAACGGGCTGGGCGCGGCCTTCGACGCGCTCGAGCGACGCTGGCCGCCGCTGCTGTCGGCCTCGCGGCCGGCGCTGAGCGTCACGGTCATGGGCGCCGGCGGGGTCGGCAAGCACGCCATCGAGTGGGCGGCCCGGTGCGGCGACGACGTCCGCAACGAGCGGTTCGTCCGCGAGGGCCTGCCCGGCGTGGAGGTGGTCGTGGTCGAGCAGAACCTGGCCGGCAACGAGGCCTACTTCCGCCACCGGCTGGCCCTCACCGACATCCTGGTCGACGCGACGGCGCGGCGCGACACGTCGCGGCCGTTGATGCCCAACGCCTGGCTCGGATTCCTGCCCCACCACGCGATCGTCTGCGACCTGGCGGTCGACCCCTACCTGCCGGACGACGATCCGCCGGTCGTGCGCGGCATCGAGGGCATCCCGCAGGGCGACCTGGACCAGTGGGAGTTCGCGCCTGACGACCCGGCCTGGGACCGGCTTCCGCCCGGCGTTCCCACGACCCAGCGAAGGACGGTCGTGTCCTGCTACTCGTGGCCCGGCGTCCGGCCCGAGCCCTGCATGCAGACATACGGCTCGCAGGTGACGCCGCTCCTGAAGACCCTGGTCTGGTATGGCGGGATGCCGGGGGTCGGGCCCGACAGCTCGTTCCACGGGCGGGCCCTGTGGCGCGGCAGCCTGCGCCGGTTCGTGGGCGACGGCCCCGCGAACCCGACGACTCTCACCTGACGCTCATCGAGCTCAGTGGTGCAGGTGGCGCTTCCAGTCCTTCGGCACGCGACCGGACGGTCCCGGGGCGGGCTGATCAAGCGGCCGGTGGTGCGGCGGCGCGAGCTCGGGCCCCTCGAGGTCGTCCTCCGTGACGTAGTTCCAGTACCAGTCCTCGCCCGGCTCGTAGCTCTGGGCCACGGGATGGCCGGCGGCGGCGGCGTGGAGGCGCGCGTGCTGCGACGGCGACGAGTCGCAGCAGCCCATGTGGCCACAGCGTGCGCACCGGCGCAGGTGGAACCACCAGCCGCCCGGGGTGGCCAGGCACTCCACGCAGCCGGTTCCGCTCGGGGGCACCAGCGGGTCGATGTCGGGATTGGTCGTCATGCTTCGTCCCTCTCCGTGCGTGATTGGTGACGCGGGCCGGTCAGCCGGCGCCGAATGGGCTAGCCGGCCCCGGCGCCCTCGGCCGCCGCCGCCAGCTGGTCGGCGAAGCGCTTGAGCGCCCCGGCCGTCTTGACGAGGGGACCCATGACGATGGGGGAGCAGGCCTCGGTGCACCGCAGCGCGAACGCCGCGCCCTCGCGCAGCCGCTCCTCCATGACCACCCACGCCGCCTCGCGGTGCGGGAGGAGGTAGTCGACCTCGTAGAACAGCTCGAAGGTGGGGCCGGCGGTGACGCCCGGGTCCAGCGGATCCACGGGCATGCGGGTGAGCACGTTGCCGAGCGGCTTGACCGCCGCGTACATCAGCCCCACGGCCACGTCCGCCAGCACGCCGAGCTGCGCCTCGGTCTCGTCCGTGTGCGCGAAGTAGCGCGCCAGGACCTGGAGCAGGACCTCGTTCACCACGTTGAGCAGGTCCATCGCCCGGGCCGTGCCGGGGTCCGCGATCACCGGCAGCACGGGCCCGAAGGCCGACGGGCGGACGCGCGCGGGGATGGCGGGGCGGGCGGGCTCGAAGCCGGGCTCCTCGAGGCGGAAGGCCGTGACCTCGTCCAGGATGCCGAGCAGGCGGCCGAAGTGCGCGTCACGCCACTCCCCGCGGGCGCCCTCGCCCTGCTCCACGATCGTGTCGATGGCCAGGCGCGCGCTCGCCAGGTCCGTGACGGCCACCAGCTCCGGCCAGCGGAAGTGCTGCTCGGTAGCCTGGGCGTTCGGCTGGCCCACGAACAGGCGCTCCGGGCCCAGGCGCTCCGCGAGGTGCTCGATCCCTTCTTCGATCGAGCGGTAGAGCTGGCCGATAGACCCGAACTCCTGGAGGTGCGGCGCGAGGACGTCCTCCTCGTCGTGCGGCAGCATCTCCGCCCGCTCGAGCGCCTCGAAGCCCTCGGCGTCGTCGAACGCCATCCCCTGGGGGCGCTCCAGGTACGCGAAGTGGCGCAGGGCCGCCTCCCCGAACGGCAGCAGCTCGATCCGCACGCCCGCCGGGTAGTGGTGCGCGGGAACCGGGAAGTTCGGGCGGGCCAGGCGCGGCGCCCCGCCGACCGCGGTCAGCAGGTTCTGCACCAGCGCGAGGTGGAGCATCTCCTGCTCCGCGATCCCGACCAGCGTCCGGCGCCAGCGCGTCGTGGCGGCCGCGGCGGCGGGGGAGAGGCCATCGCCGTCACCCTGCTTGATCGTGAACGCCGCGTACAGGTACGTGAGCATGATGAGATGCTCGAGCTCGGCCGCCTTGCCCAGCGTGTAGATGAGCGCCTCGCGGTTCTCGAGCCGGATCGGGTGCCCGGGCTTCACGCCGCCGCGCACGGCGAGCACGTGGGCGAGCGGGCCGCCGGGACCCGCGGAGGTGTCGTCGGTCATGCGCTCGGGGCTCCTTCCAGGTTGTTGGCGAAGGTGACGGCCTCGTCGATGGTGAAGGCGGCGCCACGCGCCCAGGCCTCGTCGAACGAGGCGGCGTCGACCTGGGTCCGTGCGCGGGCGACCTGGCGGTCGTACTCGACGCGCTCGTGCGGGAGCATCGCCGTCTCCGAGACGATCCGGAGGCGTTCCGCGGCCCCGAACAGGACCGCCGCGTGGCGGGCGTCCCCACGCTCGATCGCGATGAAGCCGAAGGACTCGAGCAGGTTGGCGACGGCTCCCCGGTGGCCGAGCCGCTGCCAGTCCCTGATGACGTCGCGGTAAGCGGCCTCGGCGTCGTCCAGGGCCCCGGCGTGGCGCAGGGCGTGGGCGAGGTCGCTGCGCGCCACGAGCTCCATACGGTGGTCGCCGGTGGCGGCGAACTGCGCACTCGCCTCGCCGAACGCCTCGCGCGCCGCGTCGAGGTCGCCGCGGTAGCCCCGGAACCGGCCGCGGGCGAGCGCCGCGAGCCCGATGGAGAACGGGTTCCCCGACCGCCGCGCCGCCTCCGCCGCCCGCACGACCCACACGTTCGCTCCCTCGATGTCGACCGCCATCTGGTATTCCGCCCGGCCGGCGGCCGCGAACGTCTCGTTGATCCAGTCGCCGATCGACGCCGCGTGGTCGGCCGCGTCTGCCTGCCCGCCCATCACGTCGTCCGTCGGCAGGCTCGCGAACATCAGCACGAACACCCGCGACACCAGGGCGGTGCTCAGGGTCTTCGCGTCGCCGCTCTCGGTCGCGAGCTGGACCGCCTCGGTAGCCCACGCCCGTGACGAATCCCTGCGCTGGCCGGTCATCGCGGCGACCCGCGCGGCGGTGCTGTGGACGCGCGCCCCGAGGCGCAGCCGGGCGTTCGCCCCGCCTGGGGGCGGCCCTGCGAGGCGGCCAAAGGCGTCGATGGCCTCGACCAGGCGATCCAGTCCCTCGGATCCGACGAGGCGCGAGCGCCAGTAGTGGTTGAGCGCGGCGGCCATCGACACGGTCGCCTCCGGGTCCTCGTCCAGCGCCCAGTCCATCGCCGCCCGGAGGTTGTCGAGCTCGGTGTCGAGGCGCCCCAGCCAGGCGGCCATGTCGCGGCCGTCGAGGCCGGGCTCGGCATCCTCCGTCAGCCTTCGGAAGCGGGCCAGGTGGCGCGCCTGGAGCGTCACGGCCTCGCCGCTTGCGAGGAGCCGGTCGCGGGCGTACTGGCGGATCGTCTCGAGCATCCCGTACCGGGTGGACCCGCCGTGCTCGACCACCAGTAGCGAGCGGTCGGCCAGGCGACCGAGCCCGTCGAGGGTCTCGAGGCGGGAGGCTCCGGACGGGGGCAGGCCCGGGTCCTCCTGGTCGCCGGCGACCGCCGCGGCCGCCTCGAGCGTCCAGCCGCCCGCGAACACCGACAGCCGCCGGAGCAGGCGCTGGTCGGCCTCGGTGAGCAGGTCCCAGCTCCAGTCGATCATCGCCTGGAGGGTCTGCTGGCGGGGGACGGCCGTCCGACGGCCGCCCGTGAGCAGCCGGAACCGATCGCCCAGGCCCAGGGCGATCTCCTCGACGGAGAGCACGTTCACGCGCGCCGCGGCGAGCTCCAGGGCGAGCGGGATGCCGTCGAGCCGCCGGCAGATCTCGACCACCGGCCCGGCCGTGGTCGCGTCCAGACGGAACCCGGGCTCCGTGGTCGTGGCGCGCTCGACGAACAGCGCCACCGCCTCCGAGGCGGCGACGGCGGCGAGGTCGAGGTGATCGAGCGTCGGGGGGATGGCGAGGGAGGGCACCGGGAACGTCGCCTCGCCCGGGACGCCCAGCGCCTCGCGGCTGGTCGCCAGCACCTGGAGCGAGCGGCAGGCGCCGAGCAGGCGCTCCGCCACGTCCGCCGCCTCTCCGACCATGTGCTCGCAGTTGTCGAGCACGAGGAGGAGGTCCTTCTCGCGCAGGAAGTCGCAGACCACGTCCAGCAGCGGCTGCCCCGGCGCGTCGGCGATGTGCAGCGACCGGGCCACCTCGGGGAGGAGCAGACCGGGGTCACGCAGCGGGGCCAGCTCGACGAGCCAGGCCCCGTCGGCGTGGCGGGCGACCAGCTCCGTGGCGACGTGGAGCGCCAGCCGGGTCTTGCCGGTGCCGCCGACGCCCACGAGGGACACGAGCCGGTGGACCCCGAGCAGGCGCTGGATCTCCGCGGCCTCCCGCTCGCGCCCGACGAACGAGGTCAGGTCGGCCGGGATGTTCGTCGGGGCGGCGCCCGACCGGAGCGGCGGGAAGTCGCGCCTGAGGTCCGTCGCGGCGAGCTGGAACACGTGCTCCGTCCGGCTCAGGTCGCGCAGATGGTGCTCGCCGCGGTCGAGCAGCGAAGCGCCGTCCGGGAGGTCGTCCGCGAACAGTGCCGCCGCGGCCGAGGACACCAGGACCTGGCCGCCATGCCCGATCGCGAGCAGCCGCGCCACGCGGTTGAGCGACGGTCCGAAGTAGTCGCCGTCGCGCGTCTCGGCGGCACCCGCGTGGATCGCCATCCGGACCCGGAGCGGCGCCATCGTCGGCCAGGCGTGACCCGCCAGGGCGCGCTGGCCGCCCAGCGCCGCGCGAATCGATGCCGCGGGCCGCTCGAACGCCGCGAGCAGGCCGTCGCCCGTCGTCTTCACGACGGTCCCGCCGGCATCCTCGACCGCGGTCCGCAGCAGCGCGTCGTGCGCTTCGAGGGCAACGACCATCGAGGCATGCTGCTCCTCCCAGAGGCGCGTGCTGCCCTCGATGTCGGTCATCAGGAAGGTTGCTGTGGAAGACGCGGCGGCCTGGGACACGGCGGCAGCGTAGGCGATATCGCCGACGGGCGGTGTGGCCTGTCTCGCGTCCGCGCTGGGAAGGCTCAAACGTCCGCTCCCGCCCGGCTGACCGGCACCTCGCCGGGCCGCGCGCACCCTACGTCGCCGGTTCGCTCGCCCCGTCGTCGTGCCAGAAGCCGGCGAGCGCGTCGGCCACGGCCTCCTGTTGCCCGGGCGTCAGCCGGCGGCCGAACTCCCGCTCGATGACCTGCAGGTGCGCGAGGAACGCCTCGTCGTGGCGGCGGCGGCCCTCCGCGGTGAGGACGACGCGGACGCCGCGGCGGTCGCCCGGGACGGGCTCGCGCCGGACCAGGCCGGCCGCCTCGATGCGGTCCACCAGCCGGGTCAAGCCGCTCGTGGTGAACAGCGTGCGCTCCTCGAGCTCCTGCATCCGCAGGCCGTTGTCCGCCGCGTCATAGAGCTGGGCGAGCACGTCCAGCCAGGTCATCGGGAAGCCCTCGCGCTCGAGGAGGTCGCGCTCGGCGACCCGGAGCACCTTGGCGTTCGCGAACAGCACACCACGCCACGCGTCGTTCCAGCGCGTCGCCGGTCGAGTGGGGTCGTTCTCCTGTGTCATGCCGCGAGTCTGGCACAAAGAAATCTGAATGTCCAGATAGTTACACAACAGTAGTTGACATGGCAGTAAGTGCACCTACACTGACCGCGGAGGCCGACGGAGAGACGTCCCGACCGCGGCCCCTTCGGTGGCAAGGAGAACCCTCCCATGGCAACCCTGTTCGTTCGACACCAGGCAGCCGACTACACCGCCTGGCGCAAGGCCTACGACGCGTTCCAGCCCCACGCGAGGACGCTCGGCGTCCAGGCCGATGCGGTCTACCAGTCCTCCGACAACCCCAACGAGATCACCGTCACCCACGAGTTCGCGAGCCTCGAGGCCGCGCAGGCGTTCGCCGGCAGCCCGGACCTGCGGACGGCGATGCACGACGCCGGCGTCGTGGGCGCCCCGACGATCTGGTTCGCCACGCGCGCCTGAACACCTCGTCGACGTCGCGCTCGCCGTCGTCCCGCGGCGAGCGCGGCTCCATCTCTTCACCTCCACCGGCGCGGCGAGCGCCCACGTCAGGCGAGGGCGCGCTCGCCGAACCCGATGAGCCGGCCGGCCGCGTCGCGCAGGACGGGGCGGACCCCGCGGACGGCGTCTCGCGGCAGGAGCCCGTACGCGTGCGGGCGGGCGCCGCCGGCATCGTCGTAACGCCACGGGGCGCCGACCAGGGCGAGGTCGACGTCGACGGCAACGAAGGCGCCCTCGTCGCCCGCGTGGCGGTGGTTCCCCAGCGCGAGCATCTCGGCGTCGCCGTCGGCGCACTCGACGAACTGCAGCTCCTCGAACCCCGCGGGGGAGTAGCGGGCGGACGGGTTCGGGTCCGCACGCCAGGCGTCCCAGCGCGCGGCCGGCACCAGGTGCAGCGTGACGTGCCCGCCCGCGTCCCCCGCGAGGTCCC
>Ga0302299_10002522_pt1 | contig 11190 bp, 7 predicted proteins | sample III_Fen_N3_4_FD_198795 | JGI IMG/M metagenome (GOLD analysis project Ga0302299, IMG submission 198795) | Peat permafrost microbial communities from Stordalen Mire near Abisko, Sweden - III_Fen_N3_4 | ecosystem: Environmental > Terrestrial > Soil > Wetlands > Permafrost | place: Sweden: Abisko...
AGCGGCGCCTGGACGACCGCAAGCAGACGCAGCGGCTCGTGGACGAGGCGCTCGCCGTCGCTGACCGACTGCCACGGCAGCCCGAGCTGCAGGTCGCCGTCGTGCCCGGCGATGACGCCGACCGACGCGACCACGTTGTGGATCGTCTTCGTGCCGGCGCCGAAGACCTCCGGGTCCACGGAGGAGAAGTGGTACTGGCAGCTGATCCACTGCGCGACGACCAGCGGCGCGGTGAGGATCGTCTCCAGCGCTGTCCCGTCGGTGTCGACCCCCGCCTCGTAGGAGTGCAGGAACGTGCGACGCCCGAGGTCCAGGCCGCGCGTCAGCGTGCGCGGGCCGACGATGAACGCGGCGTTCCCGGCCAGGCCCCACTCGGGGTAGACCTGGGCCCAGTCGGTCGAGCGAGCGCGGGCGTGCCGCGCGGCGGCGCGGGCGGTCGGCTGCGCCGGCGCGCCCGGCAGGCTCGCGCAGCGCTCGGTGCTGAGCGCCTCGCCAGCGTGCCGCAGGTCGGCGGCGAGCCGCGCGAGCTCCGCCTGGTGGCCCGGCGGTACGAGCTGCGCGTCGAGCAGCTCGACCTGGTCGGTCGCCGTGTCGTGCTCGGCGGCGACGAACCAGGTGTCGTCGGGGATCTCGATGCCGTCCTGCACCAGGCCGTCGCGCACGTCCGTGCCGTTGAGGATCGCCGCGGCGACGCGCGCGTTCGGCGCGCCGCGGTTGCCGCCGCAGGCGCCGCAGTCCAGCGAGGCGGCGTAGGGGTTGTTCTCGGTCGTGCTCCCGTGGCCGCAGAGCACGACGAGCCGGCCGAAGGCGCCGGTCAGCCCCATCATCGTCAGCGCCGCCCGCGCGAACAGCAGCCGCTCCTCGAGCGAGAAGCTCTCCTGCACCGCCAGCGAGGTCGGCGCGGGGGGCATGGCGCGGCGCGCGAGCCTGCCGCGCAGCGTCCCGAACTGGCCCGCGAGCAGCGTGCGCCCGGCGGCGAGCGGGCCGGCGACCCAGCCCGAGGCCTCGGCCAGCGCGAACGGCGCCACTAGGTCGTCCTTGGCCGCGTGAAAGCCGTCGTGCGCGCCGGCGAGCGCGCGTGCGCCTGCCAGGCGCCGCTCAGCGAGCGGCTCGGCGCCGCTCGCCGGCCGCTCGGCGACGACGTTGCGCGGCTCGAGCAGCACCGGGCAGAGCGCGCTCGGCGCACCGCCGGAGAGGTCCTGGAAGCGGATCGCGACGGCGAAGAACCCGGCGAAGCCGAGCGTCTCGTAGTGCCCGGCGGCCTCCATGTGACGGCGCAGCCCCTCCGAGCGCACATCAATGCAGCAGACCAGCTGGGCGGCGGGCCGGGTCGTGGCGGCAGCGGGCGCGTTGCCGGCCAGGCGCGTGAGCAGCTCGTCGCGGTAGTTGCCCTCGTAGGAGTCCTGCCAGATCAGCGCCCGCTCGGCGACCGGCAGCTCGGCGAGCAGCGCGGCGACCTGCGCGAGCTCGCTGCCGGTCGCCTCGCCGGCGCCGAGCGCGGCGGCGACGCGCTCGGCGCGCTCGCCTGGCGTCGCCGTTCGTCCGGCGGGGTCGAGGACCGGCTCCTGCGCGGGGGCGTGCTCGAGCAGCAGCGTCTCGTAGGTGAGCCGCAGCGCGAGGTAGCCGACGATGTCGATGCCGCCGCCGTGCTCGCCGCTCCAGCGCACGTGCGCCGCCCACCCAGGCAGGCGCGTGAGGTGCGCCTGGAGCGTGCCGCGCTGGGCCTCGACGGCGACCCCGAGCGCCTCGAGCGCTTCCAGCAGCGCGTCGTCGGCACGCTCGGGGAGCTCGCGCAGGCGCTCGCGGACCGCGCCGGGAAGCGAGCGGTCCTTGGCCGCAAGCGCGCGCCACGCGGGGTAGAAGCCCGCTTCGCGCCCGGGCATCGGCCAGGCGCCGGCATCGTCCAGGAACGCCGCGCACCACTTCGTCGTCTGCGCGTCGACCCGGTCGGCGACCCACGGTGCCTCGCGCTCGCTGCGCGTGCGGGCGAGCCGGCGCGGCGCCGGCGCGGGCTCGCCGTGCAGCAGGTCCGCTAGCAGCAGCTCGGCGGGCTCCGCGGGGCGGCCGCCGAGCGCCGGCGCGGGCGCGGCGAGCAGTCGGGGGACGCGCCGGCGCAGCGCGGCGAGCAGGTCGGCGTCGGTGATCCGCCCGGCCGCGTGCTCACGGCGGAACGCCGGCTCGGTCAGCGTGCCGCGGGCGCCGTAGAGCCCGCCGCCGATCTCGATCGCCTCGCCGAACGGCCGGTCCTCGAGGCCGCCGAGCGGGTTGACGGCGATGAACGTGTCGATCGGCCAGTACGGCGCCAACACGCGTGCGGCGATCGCGATGTCGCTGCGCAGCCGCGCGCGCTCGGCGGCGCGCGTGGTGTCGGCGGTCAGGCTCACAGTCGGCCTCCCTCGAAGTGGGCGAGTAGGCCGCCGGCCGGCACCAGCGCGGCCGAGCGGCGGGACAGCCTCGGGCGGCGCGCGCCGGAGCGGACCTGGCCAGCGCCGAGCGCGAGCACGTAGAGCGTGCGGTGCAGCTCGGCCAGCCGCGCGTGATGCCCGAGCAGCCGGAGGGCGTTCGCAGCGACGAGCACCGCGAGGACCGGCGCGATCAGCGCGGGCGCGACCGTCGCGTTGCCGGCCCCGGCGAGCGCGGGAGCGAGGAAGCTCGTGAAGGCCCCGGCCACCAGCACGTACGCCGGGGCGAGGACGAGCAGCGCGGCGAGCGCGGCGAGCGCCCCGCGCGTCGTCGGGTGGCGCAGCAGCCAGCCCCAGGTCGCCGCGGCGGCCGTCGCCCAGGCGAAGGCCAGCAGCAGGCGCGTGCTGGTCTGCTGGTCGCTCGTGGGGTGCAGCAGCGCGGGCGCCACGAGCAGCACGCCGGCGGGGACGAGCAGCGCGAACGCGGCAGCGGCACGGCGCCGCGTGCGGGAGGCCGGTGGCGCGGGCGGCGCCTTGCGCTCGCCGACGTGTCGGCCGACCGCCGAGCCCGAGCCCAGGAACAGCGCCGCCTTGTACATCCCGTGCGCGACGAGGTGGAAGATCGCGGCGGCGAACCCGCCGACGCCGCACGTCATCACCATGAAGCCCATCTGGCCCATCGTCGAGTGCGCCAGCGCACCCTTCACGTCGGGCTTTGTCAGCATCAGCGTCGTGCCGTAGACGAGCGTCGCGGCGCCGGCGGCGAAGGCCAGCCAGGTCGCCGCGCGCGAGGCGCCGAACAGCGGGCTCAGGCGCACCAGCAGTATCCCGCCGGCGTTGACGACTCCGGCGTGCAGCAGCGCTGAGACCGGCGTGGGGGCCGCCAGCGTCGCCGGGAGCCAGCGCTGCAGCGGCAGCTGCGCCGAGCGCGCGCAGGCGGCGACGACGACCAGCCCGGCGACGAGCGCGAGCAGCGCGGGCCGCTGGGCGAGCTGCGGCGCCCGGGCGCCGAGGCCGTACAGGTCGATCCGCCCCCAGGTCAGCGTCGCGACCAGGACGCCGGCCCAGAGCGCGCCGTCGCCGATCAGCAGCGCCTGTGTCGTGCGGCGCACGCCCTCGCGCGCCGCATCGAGCTGCGGGTAGAGCGCCAGCAGCAGGCAGAACGCCGCCCCCGCGAGCGTCCAGGCGAGCGCCAGGCCGACGAGCGTCGCCGCGGCGACGAGCGCCGCGGTCGCGCTGGTGAGCAGGCCGGTCGCCGTGAAGAAGCGCCCGGCGCACGCGTCGCCGCGCAGGTAGCGCCCGGCGAACGACTGGACGACGGCGCTGACGCCGAAGATCAGCGGCAGCAGGACGGCGGTGAGGCGGTCGGCCCAGAGGCCGATGCCCGTGCCCCCCGCCGTGGCGGAGATCGGGCCGTCCGCGGCGATCAGGACCGCGAGCGCGAGCGCCGCGGCAAGGGCGATTCCCGCCGCGCCCGCGCCGATCCGCGCGCGCTGGGCGTCGGGACGGCGTGTGAGGGCGGCGAGCAGCGCGGCGACGGCCGGGAGGGCCACGAGCGAGACGAGCAGGAGCGGCTTGAACATGTGCGGAGTAATACACGATTTAAAATACGTATGTCAAGAGACGTCTATCTCAAAGTGGGATTTGCGCTGCCGCTGTCGTAAGCTGCGGGCATGGCGGAGTGGACGTTCCTGACGAATCACGCGCACGTCCTGCTCTGCGTCGCCCGCGATCCGGGCACCCGCCTGCGCGACGTCGCCGACCACGTCGGGATCACCGAGCGCGCCGCGCAGCGGATCGTCGCCGAACTCGTCGAGGCCGGGTATCTCGAGCGCCAGCGCGAGGGCCGGCGCAACCGCTACCGGCTCAACGACCAGCTGCCGTTGCGCCACCCGCTCGAGCGCGATCACCCGGTCGGCGAGATCCTCGCGGCGCTGCAGTCAGGCGATCCGCAGGCCGAACCCGACACAATCCCTGGATGACCAGCGCTCACGTGGACGTGCTGATCGTCGGCGCCGGCCTCTCGGGCATCGGCGCGGCGCACCACCTGCAGGCCTCCTGCCCGGGGAGGACGTTCGCGATCCTCGAGGCGCGCGACGCGATCGGCGGCACGTGGGACCTGTTCCGCTACCCCGGGATCCGCTCGGACTCGGACATGCACACGCTCGGCTACGCCTTCCGCCCGTGGACGGAGGCGAAGGCGCTCGCCGACGGGCCGGCGATCCGCAGCTACATCCGGGCCACCGCGCGCGAGGACGGGACCGACGCAAAGATCCGCTTCGGGCATCGCGTCGTGCGTGCGGAGTGGTCGACGCCCGACGCGCGCTGGACCGTCGAGGCCGAGCGCACCGACACCGGCGAGCGCGTCGTCATGACCTGCGGCTTCCTGTTCATGTGCAGCGGCTACTACCGCTACGACCAGGGGTACCTGCCCGACTTCCGCGGGATGGACCGCTTCGCGGGCAGGATCGTGCACCCGCAGCAGTGGACCGAGGACATCGACTACAGCGGGAAGCGGGTCGTCGTCATCGGCAGCGGCGCGACCGCGGTGACGCTCGTCCCGGCGCTGGCCCGGAGCGCCGCGCACGTGACGATGCTCCAGCGCTCGCCGACCTATGTCGTCGCCGTGCCCGCGGAGGACCCGCTCGCGCTGCTCGTGCGCCGGTTCCTGCCCCCGCGGCTCGCCTACCCGGTCGTGCGCTGGAAGAACGTGCTGCTGACGATGCTCGTCTTCCAGCTCAGCCGCAGGCGCCCGGGCTTCGTCAAGCGCCTTGTGCGCAAGGGCCTCGAGGGCCGGCTCCCTGCGGGCTACGACATCGACACGCACTTCACCCCGCGCTACGACCCCTGGGACCAGCGCATGTGCGTCGTGCCGGAGGGGGACCTCTTCACGGCGATCCGCCAGGGCCGCGCGAGCGTGGTGACCGACACGATCGACACGTTCACCGAGGGCGGGCTGCGCCTGACGTCCGGCGCCGAGCTCGAGGCGGACCTGATCGTCACGGCGACCGGCCTGAACGTGCAGACGCTCGGCGGCATGAGCCTGGCGGTCGACGGGCGCGAGGTCGAGCTCTCGCAGACGCTCGCCTACAAGGGCATGATGCTCAGCGACGTGCCGAACATGGCGCTGTCGTTCGGGTACACCAACGCCTCCTGGACGCTGAAGTGCGACCTGACCTGCGAGTACGTCTGCCGGCTGCTGAACCACATGGCCGCGCGCGGGTACGCGCAGTGCGTCGCGCGCAACCGCGATCCGGAACGGCCGACGGAGCCGTTCATCGACCTCAGCGCGGGCTATGTGCAGCGCTCGATCGCGAAGTTCCCGCGCCAGGGCCTGACGACGCCCTGGCGGCTGCACCAGAACTACGCGCGCGACATCGCGATGCTGCGCTACGGCTCGCTCGAGGACGAGGCGATGGAGTTCACCGCGGCGCCGGCCCGCGCGGCGGAGCAGCCGCTCGCCGCCTGAGGGTGACGCCGGAGGCGGCGATCGCGCTGCGTCGCTGAGAACGCTCAGGCGTCGGCGGGCGCGGCGGCGACCGCGCCCCCCGGGGCCAGGCGCAGGCTGGGCAGCAGCAGCGCGGCAGCCGCGGCACCGGCGAGCGCGAGGACGCCTCCGAGCAGGAATCCGCCCTGGTAGCCGTGGACGAGCGCCGCGCCGCTCAGCGCCGAGACGCCGTGGTCGCGCACGTAGCTTCCGGTCAGCGACGTCGCGAGGCTCGTGAGCACAGCGAGGCCGAGCGCGCCGCCCATCTGCCGCGAGGTGTTGACGAGGCCCGAGGCCAGGCCCGCGCGCTCCGGCGGCACGCCCGCCACGGCGGCGATCGTGACGGGGACGAACGACAGGCCCATGCCCAGCGCCATGATCACGGACGGCACGAGCACGTCGCCCGCCCAGCTGCCGCCCGGCGAGATCTGCGTCAGCAGCAGCGCGCCCAGCGCGATCAGGAGCATGCCCGTCGTCAGCGTCGCCCGTCCGCCGAAGCGCGCGACCAGGCGCGGCGCGAGCGTGGCCGCCCCGGCGAGCGTCCCGGTCATCGGCAGGAACGCGAGCCCGGCCTGCAGCGGACTCAGCCCGAGCACCTGCTGCAGGTAGAGGGAGAGGAAGAACCACATCGCGAACATCGTGGCGCCCATCAGGCCGACCACGACGTTGGCGCCCGTGAGCGTGCGCGAGGCGAAGATCGAGAGCGGCACGAGCGGCGCCGCCGCGCGGCGCTCGATCGCGACGAAGAGGACGAGCAGGACGACGGCCGCGCCGATGCCCCCGATCACCTCGGCCGAGCCCCAGCCGTACTGGCCGATGCTCACGATGCCGAGCACGAGCGCGACGAGGCCCGCCGTCAGCGACACCGCGCCCGCCATGTCGAAGTGACGGTGGGCGAGCGTCGCGCGGCTCTCGGCGATGTAGCGCCAGGCGACCGGGACGAGCACGAGGCCGATCGGCACGTTGACGAGCAGGATCCAGCGCCAGCTCAGCGTCTCGGTCAGGATGCCGCCGAACAGCGCGCCGGCCGAGCCGCCGCCGGCGGCGACGGCGCCCCAGATCCCGAGCGCGCGGTTGCGGGCCGGGCCCTCGGCGAACGTCGTCGTGATGATCGACAGCGTCGCCGGCGCCACGATCGCGCCGCCGAGGCCCTGGAGCCCGCGTGCGGCGATGAGCTGCGCCGACGTCGCGGCCAGCGCGCCGAGCAGCGAGGCGAGCGAGAACACGCCGACGCCGATCAGGAACATCCGCTTGCGCCCGAGCAGGTCGCCCGCGCGCCCGCCGAGCATGAGGAAGCCCGCGAAGGTCACGGTGTAGGCGCTGACGACCCACTGCAGGCTGTTCTCCGAGAAGTCGAGCGCCGTGCGGATCGAGGGCAGCGCGACGTTCACGATCGAGACGTCGAGGATCACCATGAACTGCGCCGCGCAGGCGATCAGCAGGATGATTCCGGTGTGGGCGGGGCGGCGATCGGTCGGCACGCGTCCAGCGTACCAATCGTTGTGTCGGCAACTATCTGGTGTCATCCCTGCTTGACGATCACGAACTCGTTCTTCCCGAGCAGCCCGCCGTAGCGCCGTGCCCCGAGGTGCCCGTAGCCGGGCCAGACGTACCAGGTGTAGTGCCCGGCCTGGAGCCGACGGCGCCTGCCGCGGTAGAGCCAGCTCGCGTGCACCCGCATCCGCGCGCGGCGCGGCCACGCGCTGAGGATCTTGTGCCCGCCCCGGAAGATCTGGACGTTGTAGTAGCGGGCGCCGCGGACCGCCTTCCAGCGCAGCTGTGGTGGCTTGGAGAGCCGGTGGTTCGTGGTCTTCGACGCGAGCGTCAGGGTCGGCGGCGCCGCGGGCGTGACGACGACTCCGACGTCCGATGAGTTGCCCGCGTCGTCGAACGCCGTGAGCGTGTAGCGGTAGTCGATGCCGTTCGTGAGCTTCGAGTCGTTGAAGCTGCGCTCGGTGCCCGTGTAGACCACGGTGCTCGGGGCGCCCCCGACCCCGGGCGAGCGCGTGAGCTGCACACGGGTCGTGTCCGCCGACGGCGTCCAGCTCAGCGTCGCGCTCGCGTCGCCCGGCTGCGAGATCAGCGCGGCGGGCGCCGGCGGCGTCGCGTCGTACCGGAAGGCGAATGCCAGCGGGGCGCTCATGTTGCCGGCCACGTCGGTGCACGTCCCGGAGAGCGACGCCGTCGCGGCGTCGGGCCCGGCGTACGTCGCGGTGGTGCAGGAGCTGATGCCTGAGATGGGGTCGGTGCCGGTGAAGGAGACGGTCAGCGGCTGCACGTACCAGCCGTTGCGATCCGGGGTGCGCTCTGCGACGGCGCTCAGCGCCTGGGGCGGGGTCTTGTCGATCTTCACGATGACCGTTGAGTCGTTGACCCCGCCGGAGTTGCTGGCGTGGCAGTGGACGGAGGTTCCCTGCGTCTCCGTGTTGACCGCCACGCTGTCGCAGCCGGATGTCACGGAATCCTCCGGCAGGACCTGCCAGTGCACGATCACATCACTCGTGAACCACCCGTTGGCCCCCAGCGTGCCGAACACCTTGGGGGTGATCACCGGCGCGTCGGCGAGCGCGGCGGACGCGCACGCGAGCCAGCCGCACGCGAGGAGCAGCAGGCCGCGGGCGAGGATCGCCATCGCTCGCTCACCACCGTTCCCGCTGCCCGCGCGGATCACGGCGCAACCGGTCCACGAGAGCCGCGCCGGCGAGGGCGAGGACCAGGAGGGCGAGCGCGCCGCGGGCGAGCGGGCCGGACGTGTCGCGTGTCGCGTCGGAGACGGACGGCAGGCGGCTCGCGGTGACGCTCACCGGCGCGATCGCACGATGGCGCACGACCCCGGCGGCCGCGGCATGGCGCGCGGGGTGTCGTCTGGCGGCGCGGCGGGCCCTGCGATGGCGCGCCGCGACGGCGGCGTGGGCCGGCGCCGCGGCGGCCGGGGCGCCCCCGGAGACCACGGCGCCGGCCGTCGGCGACGGGCCGGCCGGCGCGGTGACCTGCGCCGCCGGACGTGACGGCGCAGGCGCCCGGCTCACGGGCGCGGGATCGGGCATCGGCCCTGAGCGCGCGGGCGCCGGGTCGGGCGAGGGGCCCGACGGCGAGGCTGCGAGCGCGGGCAGGGGTGCGGCGGCGAGGGCGAGAAGCACCAGACACGCGGTGGTGATCGCCGCGCGCGGCGCGCTGCTCACTGCCGGCTCCGAGCCGGACAAGCGGATCAAGGATGCGACACGAGGCATCTCTTCCCCCGATGGCGTCTGTGCCCTGCGGGGCAACGTAGTGCTGTGCGAATGGGCTGTCAACCCGTCGGGCGTGGGCGAGTCCGGCGCGCCGGCCGGCCCCTGGTCCAGAGGGCCGTCCGGCACACTCGGTCAGTCCTGCCCGAGCAGGTGCGGCGCGTCTACGGGCGCACGAGCACCGGCCCCTGGTTCTGCCAGATCGACTGGCAGAGCAGGTTCGCGTTGAGCGCGAGCGCTCCGGCGAACGAGCTGTTCGACTGGTCGACCGACCCGCCGTCGCCCGGGCTCAGAACGCGCACCGGCGCGTTCGTGTTGCTCGGGTCCGACTGCGTGGAGGTCGCCGTCGCGTCGGCGTCCTGGTTGTTGGTGGCCTCCTGGCCTGCCGCCTGGACGAGCGCGGCGACGGCCGGCGTCAGACCGGCCTGATGCTGGCCGATCGACTGGTCCGTCTTGTTCAGGTTCGCCGCCAGCGACAGCGCCGTCGAATCGTTCGACTGCTTGACCGACCCGTCGTTGCCGGGGCTCAGGACCCGGACCGGAATGTTGCTGTTGGTCGGGTCGCACTGTGTCGACGTCGCATCCGACGTTGCGTCCTGCGTGCTTGCGGACTGCTGTCCCGCCGCCTGCACGTACGGCACGCCGCCGTAGCTCCCGCCGCCACCGGCCTGGTTCTGGTCGATCTTCTGGCCGGTGAGGTTCGCGTTGACGCCGAGGCCGACGGCCGTCGAGCTGTTGCTCTGGTCGACCGACCCGTCGTTCCCGGGGCTCAGCACGCGAACCGGGATGTTGTAGTTGACCGCGTGGTCCTGGGTCGAGGTCGCGGTCCCGTCAGCGGACTGCGTGCTCGCGTTCTGCTGACCGGCGGCCTGGACGGCCGGGCCGCTGCCGCCGCCGGCCTGGTTCTGGTCGACCGACTGCCCCGTCGCGTTGACGTTCGCCGCCAGCGACGCCGCGGTCGAGTCGTTGGACTGGCTCACCGAGCCGTCGTCGCCCGGGCTCAGAACGCGCACCGGGATGTTGACGTTGCTCGGCGAGGTCTGGGTCGAGGTCGCCGTCGAGTCCGCCGTCTGGTGGCTCGCGTTGTCCTGACCCGCGGTCTGGCTCGCCGGGCCGCCGCTGCCGCCGGCCTGGTTCTGGCCGGTCTGCTGCTGCGTCGCGTTGAGGTTGACCGCGCCGGCGAGCGCCGTCGAGGTGTTCGACTGGTCGACGCTGCCGCCGTTGCCCGGGCTGAGGACCCGGACCGGGATGTTCACGTTGCTGGGTGAGCTCTGGGTCGACGTCGCGCCGGCGGTCGCCGACTGGACGTTCCCATTGGACTGCCCTGCCGTCTGCGTGGCCGGTGCGGCCACGGGCAGCGGGGTCGCCATGGCTGCCGTCGTCCCCACCACGAGGACGACCAGCAGGCTCACCAGCACACTGAGTGCTGCCTTCATGGTGATCTCCTGTTCGAATCGATTTCGGATGACCCCGGGCACGGCGCCCGGAGCCGCACTGCGCTGAAACCGCTCGAAGCAGCTACCCCGGCCGGTCCTTCGCATCGGGAACGGCCTGGGCCGACCGGTGGACCAGCTGCGTCCGCGTGCGCGCGCCGAACCTCGGCACGGTGAGCAGGAACGCCCCGATCAGGGCCGCGAGGCCGATCGACAGGGGTGCGCCCCCGGACCCGCCGGATGCTCCGGCGGCGAGGGCGGGAGGTGCGGGAGGAGTGGGGCGGGGATCCGGTGCCGGGGCCGGCCCGGGGGTGCGCGCCGGCGCGGAATGCGCGGCGCGAGCGGGTGATATCACCGCGGATGTCGTGGTATCAGCGGGGATGGTGAGGAGATCGGGTGCCGCGCCGAGAGTCGTCGCCGTCGGCGGCGCGCCGGCACCGCCGGGGATGAGGGGACGAGCGTGGGCATGCGCTGTGCCGTTCCCCACCGCCGGGCGCTGCGGGGCGGGCGTGGCCGCCGGCAGTGGGCCGGGGGCCGGCGTCGTCGCCGGCAGCGGTGCCTGCGGGCTCAGGCCGGTCGCGGACGGGACGACCTCCGCCGGCGCGCCGGGCGCCGAGCCCTGCATGGGGCCCGCGCCCGGC
>Ga0302299_10002523_pt1 | contig 11188 bp, 10 predicted proteins | sample III_Fen_N3_4_FD_198795 | JGI IMG/M metagenome (GOLD analysis project Ga0302299, IMG submission 198795) | Peat permafrost microbial communities from Stordalen Mire near Abisko, Sweden - III_Fen_N3_4 | ecosystem: Environmental > Terrestrial > Soil > Wetlands > Permafrost | place: Sweden: Abisko...
CTCACGTTCGACCCCGGGCACGACGTGGCCGCGCCGTTCGTCTCGCGCGGTGCGCGGCCTCTCCTCGCGATCCTGCGCGAGCAGGGCGTCAACGGCCAGGTCGAGATGGCGGCGGCCTTCGACCGCGCCGGTTTCGAGGCGCTCGACGTGCACATGAGCGACGTGATCGCCGGCCGCGTGTCGCTCGCGGGCTTCGCGGGCTTCGCCGCCTGCGGCGGCTTCTCCTACGGGGACGTGCTGGGCGGGGGCGAGGGCTGGGCCAAGTCGATCCTGTTCAACCCGCGCGCGCGGGAGGAGTTCACGGCCTTCTTCGCGCGCAAGGACAGCTTCGCGCTGGGCGTCTGCAACGGCTGCCAGATGATGAGCGCGCTCGGCGAGCTGATCCCGGGCGCCGAGGCCTGGCCGCGCTGGGTCAAGAACCGCTCGGAGCAGTTCGAGGCGCGGCTGGTGCTGGTGGAGGTCCCGGAGAGCCCGTCGCTGTTCTTCCGCGGCATGGCGGGCAGCCGCATCCCGGTGGTGACCGCGCACGGGGAGGGCCGCGCCTTCTTCGCAGAGGCCAGGCAGCCGCAGGACGCGATCGTGGCCCTGCGCTTCGTCGACAACCGCGGCCAGGCGAGCGAGGACTACCCGTACAACGTCAACGGCTCGCCGCTCGGCATCACCGGCGTGACGACCGCGGACGGGCGCTTCACCATCGTGATGCCCCACCCGGAGCGTGTCTTCCGCTCGGTGCAGATGTCGTGGCGCCCCGACGCCTGGGGCGAGGACAGCCCGTGGCTGCGGCTCTTCCGCAACGCTCGCGCGTTCGTCGGCTAAGCCTCGAAAGGAGGCGTCCGTGACCCGCAGTGCGCTCCGCCTCGCACCCGTTCTCCTCGCCGCGCTCGCTCCCGGCCTCGCCTCGGCCGCGGCGGTCGACTGGAGCAGCGACCTCGCGGGAACGTTCCGCCGGGCCCCGGAGACCAGCCAGCCGGTGCTCGTCCACGTCACGGCGAGCCCGTGCGGCCACAAGGCCCCGATCGGCGACCCGAGCGACGTGCACGAGACCGACTGCGAGAGGTTCGAGTCCGACACGCTGTCGAAGCCCGCCTTCGCGGAGGCGGCCGCGCGCTTCCTGCCCGTGATCGTGAACTTCGCAGCGCGCACCGGCGATAGCCCGCTGGAGCGCGACCTGATGCGCCGCTGGAAGTTCGGCACCATCCCGACGCTGCTGATCGCCGACCCGTGGGGCAACGAGGTGATCCGCCTGGTCGGGCCGACGCCGCTCGAGAGCACCCTGCGGGTGCTGCGTGCGATCCCGGCTGACTTCAAGCCGCTGCGCGCGGCCGGCGAAGCGCTGCGAGACGACCCGGACCGGCTCTCCGCGCTGCTGGCCGCGGCCGCGTTCTACGAGGCCTCGAGCCTGCGGCTGGTGGCGGAGCGCTACTACGTTCGGGCCGCGGAGACGTCGGCGGCGAAAGCCGGGACCGACGCGCGCCGGGCCGTGGCGCTCCCGCGCGGCCTCAACCTGCTCCAGATGGGCCAGGCCAAGGAGGCCTCGCGCGTCTTCTCCGACGAGGCGGGGCGGGGTACGGACGGCGACAAGGCGGACGCAGTGCTCTTCGGCTGGGCGATGGCCGAGCTCACGGCCGGCGATCGCGCCAAGGCGCAGTCTGTCGCCGACGACCTCACCAGGCGCTTCCCGCAGTCGCCGTACGCGCAACGGCTGCAGCAGAACCTCAAACGCTAGTGGCGTCCAGGCAGCCGGAAAGGGGCACGCGGATGACAGCCAGGGGGATCGTCGCCGCCGTCCTCGTGATGAGGGAGAAATGACCGAGCGGCTGATGCCCTACCTGCTTGTGGGAGCCGGGTCTTTCGTCGGCGGCAACGCACGCTTCATCTTCGCCCGCTGGGTGGGTGGGCTCGTCGATGGGCGCTTCCCGCTCGGCACGTTCCTCATCAACGTGGGCGGCTCGTTCCTGCTCGGGCTGATCGGCGGCCTGCTCGCCGACCGCGCGCTTCCGCACGCGGACATGATCCGCCTCGCGCTCGGCACCGGCTTCTGCGGCGGGTTCACCACATTCTCGACCTTCGAGTACGAGACGCACGCGCTCTTCGAGGACGGCGTGTGGCTGCCCGCGGTGATGAACATGTTCCTCAGCCTCTTCGCCGGCCTGCTGGCGGTCCGCCTCGGGGTGGTCGCCGCGAAGTCGTGGCTCTGAGCAGGGAGATCATCCGTGAAGCTCGAAGCTGAACAGGTCCTCTGTCGGGTCCAGCTGTCGAACCGGGTGCACCACGGAGCGGAGCCGCTCTACGAGTGGATCGTCGAGGCCGCGCGTCGTGAGGATATCCAGGGCGGGACGGTCCTCAAGGGCTTCATGGGGCTGCAGGCCGACGGCACGATCTTCCGCGAGCACGCCTGGACGGTCTCCCAGGAGGTCCCGGTCATCGTCGAGATCGTGGACGGTCCCCACCACGTCGAGAAGCTGCTCGCGCAGATCGAGCCCGCGATGACGGATGGCACGATCACGCTGGAGCGGGCGCACGTGGCGCTGTACAGGAGCGGCGACGCCCCTGCCAGGGCGCGCGACGTGGCGCCGCGCTGTGACGTCGTCGCCACCCAGGACCAGAGCGCGGCACTGGAGGTGAAGACCATGACGATCCCGGAGTCAGGCGCGCTGCTGCGGATCTTCATCGGCGAGAGCGACCGCGAGCGGGGCCGCGACCGCCCGCTGTACGAGGCAATCGTGCTGCGGGCTCGCGAGGCGCAGATGGCCGGCGCCACCGTCTTGCGAGGGCCGATGGGGTTCGGAAGGCACTCGCGGATGCACTCGGCGAAGCTGCTCGAGATCTCGACGGACCTGCCGATCGTGATCGAGATCGTGGACGCGGAGGAGAAGATCAACGCCTTCCTGCCGGTCGTCGACGAGCTCGTGACCGAAGGCCTGGTCACGCTCGAAGCGGTGCGCGTCCTCAAGTACGTCGCGTCGCCCAGGCCCCGCTGAAGTGGACGAGGATTCCCCCAAAAGCACCTGGCTCAACCGCACGACGCTCGGGATCTCGGCGGCGAGCCTCTTCTCCGACGTGTCGCACGAGCTGGCGACTGCCGTGCTGCCGGCGTTCCTGCTCGCGCTCGGCGCCGGACCCGCCGCGCTCGGCTGGATCGAGGGCAGCGCCGACGGGCTTTCCGCGGTGGCCAAGCTCTGGGGCGGGATCGCGGCGGACCGCGTGCAGCGGCGCAAGCCGCTCGCCTCCGTCGGCTACCTCGTCACCGCTGTCGGGACGGCGGCGATCGGCCTGTGCAGCGCGGCCTGGCAGGTCCTCCTGTGCCGGGTGGTGGCCTGGATCGGCCGCGGCAGCCGGGGCCCGGCTCGCGACGTGCTGATGGCCGAGGGTGCGCCGAAGGAGGCGCACGGCCGCGCCTTCGGGATGGAGAGGGCCGGGGACGCGGCCGGGGCGGTGATGGGGCCCCTGCTGGCCATGTTCCTGCTGGCCCGGGGCATGGAGCCGAGGCACCTGATGCTCGTCTCGCTGCTGCCCGGGCTGCTGGCGTTTCTCGCGATCGCCTGGCTCGTCGCGGAGCGGACCCACCTGCCCCGGCGAGAGCGCTTCAGCCTGCGCAGCGAGCTGGCCGGGACGGGCCAGCCGTTTCGGAGGTATCTCGTCGGCATCCTGGTCTTCGGCGCCGGCGACTTCTCGCGCACGCTGCTGATCCTCTACGCGACGCAGCACATCACCGGCACGGTCTTCTCGCTGCGCGGGGCCGCGGCAGCGGTTGCGCTCTACGTGCTGCACAACGCGGTCAGCGCCGCCGCGGCGTTTCCGATCGGGGTCCTGGCCGACCGCGTGGGGCACCGCCGCGTGATCGTTGGAGGATACGTTCTCGCGGCGGCGACCACGTTGGCGTTCGCCCTCGCGCCCCCGACCCCATCATGGCTCCTCCTGCTGTTCCTGTGCTCGGGTGTCTACATCGCGAGCGAGGAGGTCGCGGAGAAGGCCTACGCGGCCACGCTGCTGCCCGCCGACCGGCGCGGCGCCGGGATGGGGCTGCTCGCCGCGACCAACGGCGTCGGCGACATGGTGTCGAGCGCGCTCGTCGGCTCGCTGTGGGCGCTGGCGCCCGCCGCGGCGTGGGGCTTCGGCGCCGCCGCGGCGCTGCAGGGGCTGGGCGCGCTGATCATCGCAGCGCAACGTCAACCCTCCGGGAGGAGGACGTAGTGACGACCACGATCGCGTCGGCCCACGATCGAGGCCTCCCGGCGGGGATCCGCCCGCGGAGCTCGGCCTCGTCCGTCAGCGAATCTTGCCCGCCTCCGCCTCGAACAGCACGAGGGCCAGGCACTCCGCCGAGAGCAGCTCGGCGCTGAGGCGCACGGCCGAGGCGATCGCCGCCACGCGCTCCCGGGCGACGTAGAGGATGACCCGCGGCGGCTCGAGCTCCCGTCCGACGGGTTCGCGTTCGTGACCTTCCGCGATCAGCCGTTCTGCTTCGTCGCGAGGCAGGACGTAGGCCTCGCTCGCAAAGGCCAGCGCCCGTCGCGGGCGGAACCAGACGCCCCGTGCGTGGCGACGCCGCCGGTAGTCGAAGGCGCGCACGAGCACCCGTGAGCGCAGCTCGCGCAGGCGGCGCTCCTGGACTGCGGTCACGCGATCTCCGGGTCGCCCGCTTCGAGGCGGCGGAGCAGCGCGGTCACCTCCGCCCGGCGCGGCTGCGGGTCCGGCATACCTGACCTCAAGGCGAGCAGGGAGAGGATCGTGAGGTTGGAGCGGACCGCGTGGCGCAACTCCGGCCGCAGGCGCCGGTAGAGGCTCAGGAGCTCGTCGAGGTCGCCGGGAAGAGACGTGGCGAGCACGCCCAGGGCAACGAGCAGGTCCCGCTCCCCTTTCTCACCGGTGCGAACCTCCGAGCCGACCACCAGCACCCCTGGCGACTCGAGCACCGGGCGCGCCGCACGGATCGTGGCGATCAGCCGATCGCGAAACGTCACGCCGATCCGTATGGGGAGCGGTGCCGCCGGTCCATCCGGGAGCCCGCCTTCAGCGGCTGAGCTCGACCGCCTTCGTGGTCACGTAGTACTTCGCCAGCATGTTGGCCTTCTCCCACTTCGGCAGCGAGGACGGGTCCTTCATGTAGCCGAGGAAACGCTCGGTCACCTGCGCGAAGTGGGCCTCGTGGCCGACCCGGTAGACGTCCGGGACCACGACCCGCAGCCGGGCGCCCTCGGCCTCCACGGCCAGCCCCGGCCGCGCCTTTGCGAGCACGGCGACGCGGGCCTCGAGCGCCAAGCGCAGCGCGGGGCCGTCCTCGGCGCGCAGCGGCACCACGTACAGCTCCGGCCGCCACTTCTGCTCGGCGCCTTGCAGGATCTCGAGACGGGCCCGCGAGCCGCGCACGATCGCGACATGGGTGTCTCCCCCGCCCTCCGGCGCCTCGTAGTTCCAGAGCACCTTCACCCGCGCGTGCGTGCCCCGGATCCTGTAGGACACCTCTCCGTTCGCGACGTAGTCGAGCCGGTCACCCTTCAGCCGCCCCGCGAGCGCCGGATCGAGCTGCTTCTCACCGGTCAGCCTGAGCAGTTGCGCTCGGTCGAGCGGCGTCGGCCACTTCCTCGCCGAGAGGACCGCGATCTCGCTGCGGTAGTCGATCGCCTGCCCGGGGAACAGGATGAAGGGCACCAGGTCCACGAGGTGCGCGGCGACGTCGCCCAGGCCCTCGCCCTGCACGCCGGTGTCGAAGAACCACGCCGGCCGCAGGTTGACCGAGCCGGCCACCACCGTCATCAGGTGGTGGACGCTCGTGAGCTCGATCGCGGGCTCGGCCGGGCTGCCCTTGCCGATCGTGCCCACGACCGCGGCGTCGTGCGCCAGCTCTCCCTGCAGGATCGTCGTGACCTCGTTCCGCTCCGTCATCACGTCGAACGCGACCAGGCCCTTGCGGTCTGCCAGATCGAGCGCGCGCTCCAGCTTCGGGAAGTCGGAGGCCGCGATCAGCCACGGCTTGTCGGCGAGCACGTTGAGGCCCGCCTCGACCGAGGCCGCGATCGCGTCGATCTTCCCGTCGTTCCTCCCCGAGAGCACCACCACGTTTCCCGGCTTCTCGCGCAGCATGCGCGCGAGCGGGTCCGCTCCGGCGTGGACCTCGAGCTGCCAGCGGGTCGGCCTTTCGGCCCTGCCGTTGAACGCCGCGATGCGGCCGAGGTGTGCGAGCAGGTCCGGGCCGAGCGGCGCGTAGACGTGCACAGTCTCGGCGACGCCCGGGTACATCTCCTTCTGGATCAGACCCGCGTGGAAGTGACCGGGGTCGAGCGTCACCAGGCGCACGCTGGGCTGCTGGACCGACGCGCTCAATGCGCTGCCCAGCAGCGCGAGCAAGAGGGTCGTACGGCGCATGGGGACACCTCCGTTGCGGCGGCCGCCCGTCTCAGGCCGCCGCCTGCGCCTCGGCCTTCGGCGGAAACTCGCCCTCCCAGCGGGCGATCACCACCGTCGCGAGGCAATTGCCGATGACGTTGACCGACGTGCGCGCCATGTCCATCAGCTCGTCGATCCCGAGGATGGCCAGGATCGGCCACTCGGGCAGGCCGAAGGAGGCCGCCGTGCCCAGCAGGATCACGAGCGTGGCGCGCGGCACGCCAGCGACGCCCTTGCTCGTGATCATCAGCGTGAAGACGATCGCCAGTTGCTGCGTGAACGCCAGCTGGATGCCCGCGGCCTGGGCCACGAAGACCGCGGCCAGCGCGAGGTACAGCGTCGAACCGTCGAGGTTGAAGCTGTAGCCGGTCGGCATCACGAAGGCGACCGTCTGGCGCGGCACGCCGAGCTTCTCCATCCGCTCCATGGCCAGCGGCAGCGCCGCCTCGGAGCTGGTGGTCGCGAAGGCGATCGACACCGGCTCCGCGATCGCGTTCAGGAAGCGCCGCAGCGGCACCCGCGCCACGAGCGCGATCGGCAGCAGCACCAGCAGCAGGAACGCCACCAGGGCGAGGTACAGCGTTCCCAGCAGCTTCGCCAGGTTGACCAGGATGCCGAGGCCCATGTGGCCGACGGTGTACGCGATCGCCGCGCCGACGCCGATCGGCGCGAAGTACATCACCAGGTTCGTGAACTTGAACATGGTCTCGGACAGCGACTCGGCGAGCGTCAGCAGCGGGCGCCGCCGCGCCTCGGGCAGCAGCGAGAGCGCGATCGCGAACAGGATGCTGAAGACGACGACCTGCAGCACGTGCCCCTCGGCCACCGCCTTCGCCACGTTCTCCGGGAACGCGCTCAGCAGCACCTCGGTCAGCGTCTGCTTGACGCCCGTCACGCCCGCCGGCTGCAGGTCCGTCGGCGGCCGCACCCCGACGCCCGCCTGCGTCAGGTTGATCGCCCCGAGGCCGATCAGCAGCGCGAGCGTCGTCACCAGCTCGAAATAGACGAGCGCCTTCACACCCATGCGCCCCACGCGACGCAGGTTGGGGTGGCCGGCGATGCCCACCACCAGCGTCGCGAACAGCAGCGGCGCGATGATCGTCTTGATCATGCGGATGAAGATCTGGCTGAGCACGCGCAGCGACACGCCGAGCGCCGGCCAGTCGTGCCCTATCTCGGAGCCGACGAGCATCGAGACCAGGATCCACGCCGTCAGCGAGCGGCGGCCAAGGGCCCACGACGCGACGCCGGAGATCAGCAGCCAGCGGCCGGCGAGGCCGACCGCGGGAGCGAGCGACTGCGTGGAGGCAAGCGCCGCGGTGAGCCCGCCGAGCGCGCACAGCATGACGCAGGCGAGCAGCAAGCGGCGGGAGGGAGCAGCTCGGGTGGAGCCGACGGCCGAGGAGGTCACGGGGCGGGAAGTATAGCCCTGCCGCTCAGCCCGGGATGATCCAGGGGATCACGTAGGCGTACAGCATGACCGTCAGGCCGACGAGCGAGGCGAGCACCAGGCTGTGCCAGAAGACGGCCTTCCAGATGTCGGCCTCCCGGCCCTCGAGCCCGGTCGCGCTCGAGGCCACCACGATGCTCTGCGCGTCGATCATCTTCCCCATCACGCCGCCCGCGCTGTTCGCAGAGGCCATCAGCACCGGCGAGATGCCGATCTGCTCCGCCGTCACCTTCTGCAGGTTCCCGAACAGCGCGTTCGAGCCGGCGTCCGTGCCGGTGAGCGCGACGCCGAGCCAGCCCAGGAGCGTCCCGAAGAACGGGTAGATCCAGCCGGTCCGCGTCAGCGACAGGCCGAGCACGGTGTCCATGCCCGCGTACTTCGTCACGTAGGCGAGGCCGACCATGAAGCTGATCGCGAGCATCGACGGCACGAGCTGGCGGAACGTGCGGCCGAGCAGCTGAAGGGAGCGGCCGAAGCCCATGCCCAGGAACGGGGCCACCAGGAATGCACCCAGGAACACGGCCGTGCCCGGCAGCGCGAAGAAGTTGACGTCGATCGAGGCGGTCTCCGGCGTGGGCGCCGGCACCACCGGCGGAGTGCGGATCACCAGGTTGTGCAGCCACGGCGTCGGGAACGTCAGCGCGGGGACCTTGAGGTAGGCGTTGAAGGCGGGCAGTGCCCACAGGAAGATGAACAGCGACGCCAGGATGAACGGCGACCAGCCACGCAGCACGGCGCCGATGCCGTGGGAGCGCAGCTCCATCTTGCGCTCGCTCGCGCTCACCTCCAGCACCTGGCGAGGCTTCCAGAAGCGCAGGAACGCCACCATCGCCAGCAGCGAGAAGATCGCGGCCACGATGTCGACGAGCCCGGTCTCCTGGTAGTTTGACCAGTAGAACTGCATTGCCGCGAAGGCGCCGCCGCTGACCACGAGCGCGGGCAGCACCTCGAACGTGCGCTTCCAGTCGCACATCGAGCGCACGAGCCACAGCGGCAGGATGAACGAGAACGGCGGCAGGATGCGGCCGACCATCGCGTTCAGCTCGTGCGTGGGAAGCCCGGTGACACCGTTCAGCACCCGGATCGGGTTGCCGACGCCGCCCCAGGCCACGGGCGCCGTGTTCGCGAGCAGGCACACCGTCGCCGCCTGGAACGGCGGGAAGCCGAGGCCGATCAGGAACGAGCCCGCGATCGCGACCGGCGCGCCGCCGCCACCCGAGCCCTCGAGGAAGGCGCCGAAGCAGAACGCGATCAGGATCGCCTGCAGCCGCTTGTCGGACGAGACGCCGGCGATCGACTCCTTCATCACCTGGAACTGCCCGGTCTCGACCGCCACGTTGTACAGGTAGATGGAGGCGATGATGATCCAGGCGATGCGGAAGAAGCCGAACACGAAGCCGTTGAGGCTGGCCGCGGTGATCAGCGCCGCGGGCATGCCGAAGACGAGCGCCGCGAGCAGGATCGCCATCACCATGCCCGAGAGCGCCGACACCCAGACCCGCTTGCGCAGGACGAGCAGCACGAAGAACAGCGTCAGCACCGGCAGCGCCGAGACAAGCGTCGATAGCGGCCACGAGCCGAGCGGGTCGTAGTTCTGGTTCCAGGTCATGACAGCGGCCTCCGCGCCGGGCCCGAGCGAGCGCGGCGACACTACCCGCCGTGGAGCGAGGCGTCAAGGCCGGCCCTCGCGGTGCCGGGCCACGCGGGGTATCCTCCCGCGTGCAAGGAGGCTCCGTGGCCACCCACTACAGCCACACGCAGGTCGGCTGGGTCATGGTCGGCGCGCTGGCCGTCGCGCTGGCCCTTTGCGTTCCGCTGCTGCCGCTGGGCGACGTCCCGCTTCCCGCGCGCATCGCGATCGGGGGCGTGGCGGTGATACTGCTGCTGTTCACGACCCTCACGGTCGAGGTGGACGAGCGCGAGGTGCGCCTGCGCTACACGGTCGGCCTGATCCACCGCCGCGTCCCGATCGCCGAGGTCCGCCGCTGCCGCGCCCTGCGCAACAGCTGGATCCACGGCTGGGGCATCCGCCGGCTGCGCAACGGCTGGATGTGGAACGTCTCGGGCCTCGACGCGGTGGAGCTGGAGTGGCACGACGGCTCGATCTTCCGCATCGGCACGGACGAGCCGCAGGCGCTGGCCCGCGCCATCCAGCAGGTGGTGCCGGCTGCCGGCGACGGCGCGGCTACGGACACGCCAGACCCGGAACGGCGCGGCGGGCCGCGAACGGCCATCATCGCGGGCCTGCTCGTGCTCGTCGGCAGCGTGGCCTTCGTCACGCCGTTCTTCCTGCAGACGCGCCCGCCGAAGGTGACGGTGACCGCCGACGCCTTCACCGTCGACGCCCTGTTCTACGGCGAGACCTGGCCGCTCTCCGAGGTGACCGGCCTCGAGCTGCTGGACGAGATCCCCCCGGCCTCGCGCACGAACGGCTTCGCGGGCGGCGGCGTCCTGAGCGGCCGCTTCCAGGTGCGCGGCCTCGGTGCGGGCAAGCTGTTCGTCGACCTCGGCAACGCGCCGTACCTGCTGGTGCGCCTGCGCCACGGCTTCGTGATCGTCAACTTCAAGGATGCTGACAAGACGCGGGCGCTCTACGACGAGCTCCAGCGCGCCTACGGCGCCTTGGCCGTCAGCTCGTAGCGCCCGGAACCGGCCTCGAACACCGCCGCGCCCGGCTCGTTGCGCAGGGACTTCAGGCCCTCGGCGTTGGCGGCCGGCTGTCCCGCCTCGCGCACGCTCGCGGGGTCGCTCGTCGGCACGAACACCGTCGCCGTCGTGTTCGCCGGGACCTCGATCGTCCAGTGCAGCGCGCCCTCCGCGATCGACCAGTCGCTGCCGATGCGGCCGTAGAGCGACTTCAGCTCGGCCTTCGCGTGCGTGAGCCCACCGCCGGGGCGCGGGCGCAGCACGAAGCGCTTGTAGCCCGGGACCTCCGGGTCGAGGTCGATGCCGGCGACGACGGCGTACATCCACTCGCCGACCGAGCCGAGCGAGTAGTGGTTGAACGAGTTCATGCCGGGGTCCTGGAAGCCCTTCTCGGCCGTCCAGCCGTCCCAGCGCTCCCAGATCGTGGTGGCGCCGTGCTTGATCGAGTAGCCCCACGACGGGAACGTGTCGTTCTTCAGCAGCCGGTAGGCGATGTCGAGCCGGCCGATCTCGGTCAGCACCGGGTTCAACTGGCTCACGCCCAGGAAGCCGGTCGAGAGGTGGAAGTTCCGCTTCTCGATGTCTTTCACCAGGTGGTCCGCGGCGAGGGCGCGCTTGTCCGGCGGCAGCAGCTCGAAGCGCAGGGCGAGCAGGTAGACGGTCTGCGTGTCGCCCTTGATCCGCGCGTCCTCCGCCACGAACTCG
>Ga0302299_10002524_pt1 | contig 11182 bp, 8 predicted proteins | sample III_Fen_N3_4_FD_198795 | JGI IMG/M metagenome (GOLD analysis project Ga0302299, IMG submission 198795) | Peat permafrost microbial communities from Stordalen Mire near Abisko, Sweden - III_Fen_N3_4 | ecosystem: Environmental > Terrestrial > Soil > Wetlands > Permafrost | place: Sweden: Abisko...
TTGATGGTCTTCTCCGAGTAGCCCACGAGCACGGCGATCTGTGCGTTGCTCGCACCCTCGCGCACGAGCTCGAGCACCCGTCGCTGGCGTGCGGTGACCGCCAGCGGGGTGCGACCGGGCAGGTCGGCGGCGGTGTCGAGGGCGCGCCGCAGGGCCACCCACAGCGAGAGCGCACCCACGACGCCGTCGACCACGCGACGGGTCTCCCACGTGCGGGCCAGGCCGCCGGGGCACTTGAAGCCGAGGACGCCGATCGTCTCCCCCTGCGACCGCAGCGGGATCGAGGCGATCTCGCCGTGCAGCCCTCCGGGCAGGGACTCGGCCGCCTGCCGCATGACCGGGTGCTGGTGGGCCGCCTCGGCGACCGACCACACCTCCTCGACGCCGCTGCGGAAGACCCGGCAGGCGACGTGGTGCGCCTCGACGGGCAGCACGGCGAGCTGGTGCAGCAGACCGGGCGGGTAGTTGGCCGCGGCGACGCAGCGCAGCGACTCGCGATCGGCCGACGCCGCGAACACGATCGCCGCCGACGCGTCGAGGAGCGCGAGGGGGCCGCGCAGGAGAGCGCTGCCGACGGCCTCGCTGCGCGGGTCGTCGGCCAGGTAGCGCACGAACGCGTCGAGCGACGTGCCCACGACGCCGGGATCCCCGAGCAGGGGGGCCGCCGGCAGGGGCGACTCCGGGGAGGCGGTCGTCACAGAGCCAGTGGACACCGCGGAGTTAGGCGCACCTAAGGCGTTTCCACGGACAGGAACGGGCACCGCCGACAACCGGCGCGCCGCTCCCGACGACGGCTCCTCGAGGGTGCGGCCCGGATCGGGGAACCGGACCGCACCGTCCTGCGGAGGGGCGTCAGGTCGCAACGGTGAGGAACCGCTCGTTGAGCTCGCGCGAGTGGTAGAAGATCGCTTTGCCGAGCTGGTCGGGCGTCCACACCACGGTGGGACGGTCGCGGAAGCAGCGGTAGCCGCCCGAGAACGTCTCGTTGCGGTTGCCCGAGGGGTCGAAGAAGTAGATCGTCGTGCCGCGCGTGATGCCGTGACGGGTCGGGCCGATGTCGACGGGCACGTCGTCCATGGCCATGATGTCGGCCGCCTTGAGGATGTCGTTCCAGCCGCGCATCTCGAACGCGAAGTGGTGGATCTTGTTCTCCGGCGCCTCGAGCAGGGCGATGTCGTGGTTCGACTCCCCGATCGTGAGCCACGTCGCGATCGTGTGCGCGTCGTCGTCGAGCGTCGTCTGCACACGCTCGGTGGCCCACATGCCGATCACCTCCTGGAAGAACTTCTCGATGCCCGCGACGTCGTCGACCCACAGCAGCGCGTGGTCGAGACGGGGAGCACCGATGCCGACCATGTGGCGCGGGAAGGCGTCGGGGTTGTGCGTGCCGACCTCGAGGCCCCACGCCGTCATGTGGCTGTAGAACTCCATCCGATGGCCGCTCGGCAGCGTCACGCGGATGCCGTCGCCCACCTCGGGGTTCTCGCCGGCCACCATGCGCTCGACCGGGTAGCCGAAGGCGATCGCCTTGGTCTCGATGTCGGCGACGTCCTCGGGGCGCTCGCACTTCCAGCCGGCCTTGACGTAGCCGACGCCGCCCTCCTCGATGACGACCGAGTGGTGGTCCCACTCGTCCCAGCCCTTGTAGTAGACGCGGCCGTCCTGCTCGAGAGTCTGGTAGAGACCGAGAGTGTTCCCGTAGTGCTCCTTGGCCTCCGCGAGGTCGGTGACCTTCACGTGGATGTATCCCATTCGCATGACAGCCATGGTCTGCGAGCTCCTCTCCTCGACGGTGCCGGTGAGCACATCCTGGTGAGGTGAGGCTTCGCTGCGCAGTCCCGCGACGTCCCGACCTCGTTCCGGGACCCCGGGCGCACGTCGCGACGTCGCGCAGTGGAGGACGCCTGCGGTACCCGTGCCCGCACTCGACGGTCAGCCGAGAAGCCCGATCGCGTAACGGTTTTCGGTCTCCGCATCACGAATCAGTCACGTCCGCAGGACGCCCACGCGGGAAGTGAGTCAACCCTTCGCGTTCTCGTTTCCGTATGACGGAACGGGACCTGTGACGACGGTCGGTCCTTCCCTACGTTCCGGCCACTGCAACGCCCGCACCGCAGCGCGCGACCGGGCTCGCTCACGCGAAATGGAGAACCCATGGCACTGACCAAGAAGCTCGGCGTGGTGGCAGCCACCGCGGCGATCGGTCTCGCCGTCACGGCCTGCGGATCGTCGCTCGACAACGGGGGCTCGAGCTCGAGCGCCTCCGGGGCCACCGGCGGCACCGTGAAGATCGGCTACGTCGCACCGCTCACCGGCGCGCTCGCCGCGTTCGGCGAGGGCGACCAGTACGTCGTCGACCAGATGACGGCCTACTTCAAGGACCACCCGATCCAGGCGGGCGGCAAGTCCTACGGCGTGCAGATCCTGCTCAAGGACTCGCAGAGCGACCCCAAGCGCGCGGGCGAGGTCGCCGGCGAGCTCATCAACACCGACGGCGTCGACATCGTCATGGCGCACGCGACGCCCGAGACGACCGTCCCGGTCGCCGCGCAGTGCGAGGCGAACCAGACTCCGTGCATCACCGCCGACACCCCGTGGCAGCCGTGGGTCGGCGGCCTCGGCGCCAACCCCGGTGACAAGACGACGTCGAGCAAGATCAAGTACTCGTTCCACTTCTTCTGGGGCCTCGAGGACATCACCGGCGTCTGGATGGACATGTGGAGCCAGGTGTCGACGAACAAGAAGGTCGGCGCCCTGTTCGCCAACGACGCCGACGGGCAGGCGTTCACCGACACCGCCCACGGCGTGCCGGCCATCGTGACGCCCGCCGGCTACACCTGGGACAACCCGGGCCTGTACGCGAGCGGCACGCAGGACTTCTCGTCGCAGATCTCGCACTTCAAGAACAACGACGACCAGATCCTCACCGGCATCGTGGTCCCGCCGGACTTCATCAACTTCTGGAAGCAGGCCAAGCAGCAGGGCTACAACCCGAAGATCGCCACGATCGGCAAGGCCATCGAGTTCCCGGCCGCCGTGAGCGCTCTGGGCGACCTCGCGCAGAACCTGTCGACCGAGGTGTGGTGGGCCCCGACCTACCCGACGAAGTCCAGCCTCACGGGCCTGACGTCGCAGCAGTTCGCCGACAACTACACCAAGGCGACCAGCAAGCAGTGGAACGTGACGCTCGGCTTCTCGGAGTCGCTGTTCGAGACCGCGGCCGCCGCCGTCGTCGCGGCCGGTGGCACCGACAAGGCCAAGATCGTCACCGCGATGCAGACCATGAAGCTCAACGCTCTCGTGGGCACGCTCGACTGGAACACCGGCCCGTTCCCGAACGTCGCGAAGACCCCGCTCGTGGGTGCCCAGTGGCGCAAGACGAACGGTGGGCAGTTCCCCTACGAGCTGGTCATCGTGTCCAACTCGGTCGCCAAGGCGCAGGGTCTCGACGTACCGCTCGCCGGCAAGGTCGAACCGCTCGGCTGATCGAGAACCACGGCATGCGTGCGGGGACGGGCGACAGGCCCGTCCCCGCACGTGCCGCGTAGCGGTAGAACATTCCCCGACGACCCGAGACGAGAGGTGCTGCCATGACGGACATCCTCGAGGTGCACGGACTGTCCAAGCGGTTCGGCAAGGTCGTGACCGCCGAGGACGTCACCTTCTCGGTGCGCCAGGGCACCGCGCTGGGCATCGTGGGCCCCAACGGTGCGGGCAAGTCGACGCTGCTCTCGCTCATCACCGGCGTGCTGTCGCCGGACGCCGGCGCCATCAGCTTCGACGGCAAGGACATCACCAGGCTGTCGTCCGGAGCCCGCGCGACCATGGGCATCGCGCGCTCGTTCCAGATCCCCCGTCCGTTCGTCGACATGACCGTCTTCGAGAACGTCTACGTCGGAGCCGCGTTCGGCGGCCGCAGCACCGGCCAGGCCGGCTACGACCAGGCGGCCGAGGCGCTCGAGATCACCGGCCTTTCCCATCTGGCCAACATCCCCGCCGGCCAGCTGCGCCTGCTCGACCGCAAGCGCCTCGAGCTCGCCCGGGCACTGGCAACGCAGCCCGAGCTGATCCTGCTCGACGAGATCGCCGGCGGGCTCACGGAGAAGGAGCTGCCGCCGCTCATCGAGATGATCCGCGGCCTGCGCGACTCCGGCGTCACGGTCATCTGGATCGAGCACATCGTGCACGCGCTCCTCGCGGTCGTCGACGACCTCATGTGCCTCGCGTTCGGGAAGATCCTGGCCATCGGCGACCCGCACGAGGTGATGCGCAGCCCCGAGGTGATCGAGGTCTACCTCGGCTCCACGTTCGACATGGGGGAGGCGTCGTGAGCCTGCTGTCGGTCTCCGGCCTCGACGTCCACTACGGCGACTTCCAGGCGATCTACGGCCTCGACGTCACCGTGGAGGAGGGCAAGACGCTCGCGGTCATCGGTGCCAACGGCGCCGGCAAGTCCACGCTGCTCAAGGCCATCGCCGGCCAGGTGCCGGCGACCAACGGCACCATCAGCTTCGACGGCGCCGACATCGGGAGGCTGCCGTCGTACAAGCGGGTGCCGCTGGGCATCGCCCTCACGCCCGAAGGGCGCCGGATCTTCCCCAGCCTCACCATCGAGGAGAACCTCCTGGTCGGCGCGCACGCCAAGCGCAAGGGCCCGTGGAACCTGACCAAGGTCTACGACGCCTTCCCTCTCGTCAGCGACCGCCGCGCGCGCCTGGGCGCCAACCTCTCCGGCGGCGAGCAGCAGGCAGCGGCCATCGGTCGCGCGCTCATGAGCAACCCTCGCCTGCTCCTGCTCGACGAGGTCTCGCTGGGCCTGGCCCCGGTGGTCATCGAGCAGATCTATGCCGCTCTCCCCGCGATCACCGGCCAGGGCACGACCGTGCTGGTGGTGGAGCAGGACGTGAACCAGTCGATGCGCGTCGCCGACCGGGTGCAGTGCCTGCTCGAGGGACGCACCGTGCTCGAGGGGGCTCCGGCCGACCTCACCCGTGACCAGATCGCTTCCGCCTACTTCGGGATCTAGGGGACGAACAGATGGTCTGGATCAACGCCCTCGTCCAGGGGATCCTGCTGGGCGGGCTCTACGCGCTGCTGGCGGCCGGCCTGTCGCTCATGTTCGGCGTCATGCGCATCGTGAACCTCGCGCACGGTGCGCTGGCCGTCCTCGCCGCCTACATCGGGCTGGCGATCGTGCAGGCCACCGGCATCTCGTCGTGGCTCGCGATCGTCGCCGTCGTCCCGATCATGGCCGCCGTCGGGTACGTGCTGCAGTGGGGCATCTTCAACCGCACGCTGAGCCAGGGCGGCCTCGCTCCGCTGCTGGCGGCGTTCGGCCTGTCGGTGGTCATCACCCAGCTCCTGCAGCTGAAGTTCACGGCCGACAGCCGCAGCCTCCCCACCGGCGACCTGTCCATCGCGAGCATCCACATCACCGGCGACCTCTCGATCGGCGTGCTGCCGCTCATCACCTTCGTGGCGGGCGTGCTCGTCATCTTCGGGCTCCAGATGTTCATCTCGAAGGCGCCGCTGGGCCGTGCGATGCGCGCCGCGAGCGACGACCCGGCCACCGTGCGGCTCATGGGCATCGACAACCGGCAGGTCTACGCGCTGTCGACGGCGATCGCCCTCGGCACGGTCGGCCTGGCCGGGATGTTCCTCGGCATGCGCGGCAACTTCGACCCCTACTACGGCGGGGCCATGCTCATCTTCGCGTTCGAGGCCGTCATCATCGGCGGGCTCGGCTCGCTGTGGGGCACCCTCGTCGGGGGCATGGTGCTCGGCGTCGCCCAGGCGATCGGCTCGCAGATCAACCCGAGCTACGGCATCCTCATCGGTCACCTGGTGTTCCTCGTGATCCTCGCCTTCCGACCGACCGGCCTGCTGCCGAAGGCGGTGACGACGTGAACGAGCCCATCCACACGTCCGTGGTGCACAACCACGCCAAGGTCCGCCGCACGACCCGCTCGTCGTGGATCGGGTTCGGCGTCCTCGCCCTCCTCGTGCTCGTGGCGCCCGCCGTGCCGTACGTGCTCAACCGCGGCACTCAGGGCAGCCTGGTCACGCTGTTCTCGCTCATCACCATGGCCACGATGTGGAACCTGCTGGCCGGCTACGGCGGCATGCTCTCGGTCGGTCAGCAGGCCTACATCGGCATCGGGGCCTACGCCCTGGTCTACATCTCCGACCAGATCGGGCTCGACCCGTTCATGGCCGTCCCCATCGCCGTGGTGATCGCGGGCCTGATCTCCATCCCGATCTCCTACCTGGCCTTCCGGCTGCAGGGCGGCTACTTCGCCATCGGCACCTGGGTGATCGCCGAGGTCATCGGGCTCATCGTGATGCAGATCCCGGCCCTCGGCGGCGGCATCGGCCTCACGTTCCACGGCTTCGCGGGCCTCACGGCCGGGCGCCGCATCGGCTACGTCTACTGGCTCTCGCTCGCGGGCGTGATAGTCGCGGTGCTCGTGACCTATCTGATCATGCGGTCGCGCCTCGGTCTCGGCTTCACCGCCATCCGCGACGACGCGACCGCCGCCGGTTCGCTGGGAGTGCGGGTCACTGCCTCGAAGCGCTTCGTGTTCGTCGTCGCCGCGATGGGCTGCGCCCTGGCCGGAACGATGATCACCGCGAGCACGCTGCGGGTGCAGCCCGACTCGATGTTCTCGGTGAACTACTCGGTGTTCATGATCTTCATCGTGGTGATCGGCGGGCTGGGCACGATCGAGGGGCCGATCCTCGGCGCGATCGTGTTCTTCGCGCTGCAGCAGTGGCTGTCGAGCCTCGGCGCCTGGTACCTCGTGATCCTCGGCGTCATCGCCATCCTCGTCACGCTGTTCCTCCCCCGTGGCCTGTGGGGGCTCATCTCCGGCAACGGGCGCATCCGCCTGTTCCCCGTGGGCTACCACGTCACGACGCCGGCGCACCTGTTCGGCATCGACAAGCACGACGAGGTCGAGCCGGACCCGCAGCCCAGCGGCGCGTAGCGGCGGCACGACGTGTCGGACGCCGTCCGCTTCTGGTTCCGCGGCGCTGTCGTGGAGCTCGGCGACGTCGCGCCCACGCGCAGCGTCCTGCACTGGCTGCGCGAGGACGCCGGGGCCTCGGGCACCAAGGAGGGCTGCAACACCGGCGACTGCGGCGCCTGCACCGTGGTGCTCGCCGAGCATGGCGTCGACGGCGTCGCGCTGCGCACTGCCAACGCGTGCCTGCTCACGGTGCCGATGCTGCACGGCCGCGCGCTGCTCACGGTCGAGGACGTCGGTGACGTCGACCGCCTGCACCCCGTGCAGCGCGCGATGATGGAGCACGCCGGGTCGCAGTGCGGCTTCTGCACACCCGGCTTCGTCATGTCGATGTGGTGCGCCACCGAGGGCCGGCGCGGGACCGACCAGGTGCCGACGCGCGACGAGCTTGCCGACGACCTCACCGGAAACCTCTGCCGGTGCACCGGCTACCGCCCGATCCTCGACGCCGCCGTCGACGCGGCCGAGCAGGTCGTCGTCGACGGCGCGGGCGAACCGGTCGACCTCGAGGCGCTCTCCGCGGGTCTCGACGTGCTCGACGCCGACGGCCCGCTGCACCTCGACGCCGCGGGCGGCACCTTCCTCGCCCCGACCACGGAGGTCGAGCTCGACGCGCTGCTCGACGCCCACCCGGGCGCGCGGATCATCGCGGGCGGCACCGATCTCGTGCTGTCGATGCGCGCCACGGGCGAGTGGTCGCGCGACGACCTCGTCCTCGTGTCGACCGCACGGGTGGCCGGGCTGGCCGACGTGCGCCGGAGCGACACCGTGCTCTCGCTGGGGGCTGCGTGCAGCATCGACGCGGCGTGGGCGACCCTCGATCACAGCCTCCCGTCGCTGGGTCGGATGCGTCGGCGGTTCGCGGGCCCGGCCGTGCGCGGCACCGGGACGGTGGGCGGCAACCTCGTCAACGCCTCGCCGGTCGCCGACCTCGTCCCGGTGCTGGTCGCGCTCGACGCCGTCGCGGTGCTCCGCTCGCGCGGGGCCGAGCGCGTGCTGCCGGTGTCCGAGGTCGCCACCGGCGTGCGCACCACGGTGCTGACTCCCGGCGAGCACGTGACGCGCGTCGAGGTGCCCGCGTCGTCCCTCGAGCGCACGGTGCGCGTGCACAAGGTGAGCCGTCGCTTCGACGACGACATCTCCACCGTGAGCGCGGTGCTCGCGGTGGAGCGGGCGCCCGACGGCGTCGTGACCGACGTCCGGCTCGTCCTCGGCGGGATGGCCACGACCGTGCGGCGTGCGCCGCGGGCCGAGGCCGCGCTGCTCGGAAGCCGGCTCGACGACGCCGCGGTGCGCGACGCCCAGCAGGCGCTCGCACTGGACTTCTCGCCGATCGACGACCATCGCGCGTCGGCGTCGTACCGGTCGCGGGCGGCCGCCGGCCTCCTGGAGCGGATCTGCCGCGAGATCAACGGACCCGATGCGGGGCTCGACGTGTGGGGCGGGCGATGAGCGCGCACGACGCACCCACGCGCGTCGTGGGTGCCACGGTCTCCGACGAGTCGGCGGCGCTGCACGTCACCGGCCGTGCCACCTACATCGACGACATCCCCGAGCCCGAGGGCACGGCCCACGGCGTCGTCGCGCTCTCGTCGCTCCCGCACGCGCGCGTGCGCCGCATCGACGTGTCGGACGCCGCCGCCGCGCCCGGCGTCATCGCCGTGCTCACCGCGCCCGACATCCCCGGGGTGAACTCGCACGCGCCGCGCGTGGGCGTCGACCCGATCCTCGTCGACGACGAGATCACGTGCGCGGGCCAGCCGGTGGCGCTGGTCGTCGCAACCACCCGCACGGCCGCCGAGAGGGGTGCAGCCCTCGTGCGCGTCGACGCCGAGCCGCTGCCCGTGGTGCTCGACCCCCGCGCCGCGCGAGCTGTGGACAGCCAGGTGATCCCGCCGATGCGGATGGTGCAGCCCAGCGACGACGTGGTCGACGCGGCGCTCGCCGCCGGCGCCCACCGGTTGCAGGGCTCGGTGGTCATGGGCGGGCAGGAGCATTTCTACCTCGAGACGATGATCGCGCTCGCGACTCCGCTCGACGACGGCGCGATCGTGGTGCGCTCCTCGACGCAGCACCCCACCGAGGTTCAGCACGTGACGGCGAAGGCCCTCGGGCTGCCCTACCACCGCGTGCGTGTCGAGTGCCGTCGCATGGGCGGGGCGTTCGGCGGCAAGGAGTCGCAGGCCGCGCAGGTGGCGGCGCTCGCCGCCCTCGCCGCGATGCGGCTGCAGCGGTCGGTGAAGGTGCGGCTCGACCGTCACCAGGACGACAAGGTCACCGGCAAGCGGCACCCGTTCGAGGCCGACTACGACGTCGCCTTCGACGACGAGGGCCGGATCCAGGGCTACCGCGTCGACCTGCTCTCGACGGCAGGCCACACGACCGACCTGTCGGGCCCGGTGCTCTCGCGCGCGATCGGTCACGTCGACGCGTGCTACTGGCTGCCTGCCGTCTCGGTCACGGGTTTCGCCGCACGCACGAACACGCAGAGCAACACGGCCTTCCGCGGCTTCGGCGGTCCGCAGGGCTGCCTGGTGACCGAGACGGTCATCGACTCGATCGCGCGGAGGCTGGGGCTCGACCCGCTCGACGTCCGCAAGGCAAACCTGTACGCCGACCGCGCGACACCCGAGGATCCGCACGCGGGGCTGCGCACGCCGTACGACATGGTGATCGAGGACAACGTGCTGCCCGAGCTCGTCGAGCAGCTCGAGACCACGAGCGACTACCGCGAGCGGCGCGCCGCGATCGCGCTGTGGAACGCCGAGAACCCTGTGCTCAAGCGGGGTCTCGCGCTCACGCCCGTGAAGTTCGGCATCGCGTTCACGCTCACCCACCTCAACCAGGCCGGCGCGATCGTGCACGTCTACACCGACGGCTCGGTGCTCGTGAACCACTCCGCGACCGAGATGGGCCAGGGCGTCAACACCAAGGTGGCGCAGGTCGTCGCCGAGGTCTTCGGCCTCCCGCTCGAGCAGGTGCGCTCGACCGCGACCGACACCGAGAAGGTGCCCAACACGTCGGCGACCGCGGCGTCGACGGGCAGCGACATGAACGGCTACGCCGCGCAGACGGCTTCGCGCACGATCCGCGACCGCCTCGCAGAGGTCGCCGCCGACCTGCTCGGCTGCACCGTCGGCGACGTCGCCTTCGCGGGCGGCGAGGTGCGCGGCCCGTCGGCGTCGCTACCGTTCGCGCACGTGGTGGAGGCGGCGTACGCGCGGCGCGTGCAGCTGTGGGCCGACGGCTTCTACCGGACGCCGGGGCTGCACTGGGACCGCGAGCGGATGAAGGGCCGGCCCTACCAGTACTTCTGCTACGGCGCCGCGGTGAGCGAGGTCGTCGTCGACACCCTCACCGGTGAGCACCGGGTGCTGCGCGTCGACGTGCTGCACGACGTCGGCCGCTCGCTCAACCCCCGGATCGATCGCGGCCAGATCGAGGGCGGCTTCGTGCAGGGCATGGGCTGGCTCACCACGGAGGAGCTCGTGTGGAACGAGCAGGGGCTGCTCGAGACGCTCGCGCCGACCACGTACAAGGTGCCGGCCGTGCACGACGTGCCGACCGACTTCCGCGTAGCGCTGTTCGACAACGCCAACCCCGCCGACACGGTCCACCGCAGCAAGGCCGTGGGTGAGCCGCCGCTGCTGCTCGCGTTCTCCGTCTTCCTCGCGATCCGCGACGCCATCGCCGCGGCCGCCCCGCCTCCCGCCGACGCCGGCGGATCTCCGACGCCCGACCCGCAGCTGCGCGCGCCCGCCACGGTCGAAGCCATCCTCGACGCCCTCGACGCCGTCCGCCGCCCCCCGACCTGACCCGCCCCACCCGTGGTCAGGGGAGGCGGAGGAGGCGGCGGGCGTTGGCCTCGAGGACGGCGTGGCGCTCGTCGTGGGTGAGGCGGGTCGATGCGACGAAGCCGAGCGGGTCCTGCTCGGCGAGGTCGAAGGGGTGGTCGGTACCGAGCAGCACCTGCGAGGCACCGACGTCGGCGACCAGCCGCTCGAGCAGTACCGGGTCGAAGACCGCCGTGTCGTAATAGAGGGTGCCGAACACCTCGCTCGGGGGCACGTCGATCGTGTGCGCCTGCGGCTTGCGCGACCACCCTATGTCGAGCCGGCCGCGCAGCGACGGAAGGCAGCCGCCGCCGTGGGCCAGGC
>Ga0302299_10002525_pt1 | contig 11182 bp, 11 predicted proteins | sample III_Fen_N3_4_FD_198795 | JGI IMG/M metagenome (GOLD analysis project Ga0302299, IMG submission 198795) | Peat permafrost microbial communities from Stordalen Mire near Abisko, Sweden - III_Fen_N3_4 | ecosystem: Environmental > Terrestrial > Soil > Wetlands > Permafrost | place: Sweden: Abisko...
GGGGCCGCTCGTGTCCACGACGACCTCACGGTCGACCCAGTCGGCGTCCGCCTCCGCCAGCGTCCACGGCGCGTGGCAGACCGCCGCGACCGGCTTCCCGGCATCCAGGAAGCCCTTGACGAACGCGACCGCCTCGCGGTCGGTGCGCAACTGGTCGGTGAGGTCGACCTGCTCGACCCCCTCGGGGGCCACCAGGAAAGCGATCTTCTTGCCGTCCAGGGGCACGTGCTCTCCTCCGCTCGGGTGCGCCGGTGTCTCGCGATCGGTGTCTCGCGATCGGACGGCGGCCGGAGCCGTCGAGCGGGCTCCCTGCGCCCTCCGGACCCGACCGCCGACTCCCCCACCCTGCGCGCGGGCGCGCACGATCGCATCCGCAATCGCCCGGAGGGCGAGGGCGTCGCGGTGTGCGGCCGTCAGGCGTCGAAGTGGTCGAGGCGGCGGCGGGAGGCCTCCGGCAGGGTCGCCTCGACGCAGGCCGCGCAGGCGGCGGCCGGCCGGGCCGAGAAGTGCCGGTCCCAGAAGACCGTCCAGCCGGTGACCCACTCGCCGCAGAGCGTCCGGCGGGTGCCGGGCTCCCAGGCGTGCTGCGTGCCGTAGGGCAGCCACTGGTTGGGGACTTCACCCGTGCGGTCACGGACCTTGTGGGTGGAGATCACGAAGTGCTCCCGACGCGGTTCGGGCGCCGGATCGGTGCGATTCGGGGCGGCGGGGGTCGGGGCCACCGCGCCGCGCTCGGGGGTGAGGATCGGGGTCATCTCGGGCCCTCCGTCCCGTGCCGTCGTGATCCGGTCACCGTTGATCCGGGACGAACTGGCATCCAGTGCCATGGTGAAGACACTGAATGCCGCGCGCAAGGGAGCGCGGGCACAAATCATGGGAACAGAGAAGTCCGCCACCCGGACCAGGACCTTGGGTCGTGCCATTCGGCGACACTGCTGCTCAGCGCAACGATCCTCCGCCCGGGGCGACCGACGACGGGCGTGCCGGCAGGCTCGCGCGCCGGAACCGCCGGCATGGCGGCCCCGGTCAGAGCGAGCGCGAGATCCGCTCGACGACGTCGTCCATCGACTCACCGGACCGGAAGATCGCCACGACGACGTCCTCACCGTCACCGGACCCGCCGACCTGCCCCCCGCCGTGACCACCGGAGCCCCCGGCCGGGCCCGTGTCGCGGGACAGGGGGTCACGGGACAGCGGCCGGTCGCCGCGGAACCGGGCGGCGACCCCCTCGAACGCGGCCTCCAGCGCGGGCAGCGGATCGCCTTTCCCGGCGCCGCGCAGCCACTCCCGCAGCACGAAGTTGTGGGCCGCCACGTACGCCGCCGCGACCACCTCGGCGCGCAGCGCGGCGTCCGGCGCCCCGGCGAACCGCTGCCTCAGGTACCGGGCGAAGAGGCGGGTGTACCGCGACACGCTCGCGATCTCACGATCGCGCAGGGCCGGGGACGAGCGGGTGAGCCGGTACCGCTCGACGGACACCACCGGGTCGTCGACGTAACTGCGGAACACCATCCGGACGCCGCTCGCCAGCGCGCTCAGCGGCGGGACGTCGTCCAGCGCGGTCAGGTGCGCCTCGACGAGCTGCGCGATCCGCCCGTGATCCGGGAAGATCGCGTCGTCCTTGGACCGGAAGTGGCGGAAGAACGTCCGCCGGGCGACGCCCGCCCGGTCGGCGATCGCGTCGACGGTGGTCTGCTCGTACCCCTGGACGGCGAACAGGTCGCGGGCGGCCGCGGCGATGCGCACGCGGGCCTGCGACTCGTGCCCTTCCGGGTCACGCCGTACCGGAGGAATCGAGCTGGCCATGCGCCGAAGGTAACGGCCACCCCGGGGCACCCGCATATCGCCCCGCGTGACGCTCGCCACGGGTCGCCGCCCGTTCACCTCCCCGTGCCGGTCACCTCCGCCCGCCGGGTGGCGTCCGGTTCCGGCGTGGCGGCCGTGGCGGCCTCCTCGGCGTAGCGGTGCAGCGCGTCCAGCCGCTGGAGCTGCTCGGGGGTGCGCGGCTCCGCGCCGAGCAGCGCCGGGTCGGCGACGACGGCCACCAGGGCGCCCGCACGCGAGAGCGCGACGGTCAGCCGCTCCCGCGAGGGCGCCTCCTCCGCCGAGGGCCGTCCCGGTACCCCGCCGGTCAGGTCGAGCAGGACCACCGGCGCCCGGAGGTCGGCCGCCGCCTCCACCGCCTCCACCAGGACGCCGTCCCCGGCGTCGGCGGAGAGCCGCCGGCGCAGCGCCCGCGCGTGGTCGCCGTCCCGGGGGACGAGCACCAGGACGTCGGCCGGGTCGAGCCGGCGGCGGACGTCGCGGTGGTCGGTCCACGTGCCGTCCGCGAGCAGGGCGCCCAGGAGGGCCGCGACGGCGTCCACCGGATCGGTGCCGTCCGCGACCGGCACCCAGCGCAGTCCGGCCCCGCGCAGCGGCCCCGCCGAGCGGACCGCGAGGCGCTCGGAGCCCGGCGCGGCCCGCAACCGCCCGTCGTACGACAGGCCCGACACGAACCGGACGACGTCCGGGTGCGTCCGCGAGACGACGTCCAGCAGCACCCCCTCGCCGGGCGCCGGGGTCCCGCGCCACCCGGCGCCGGCGAGCAGGTGGTCGAGGACGGCGATCCCCGCGCCGGGCGGGTGCGCCCCGGAGCCCCGGCGCCCCGGACGGCGACAGGAATCGCCGAGCAGCACCACCCGCCGGGCGGCGCCCGCGGCGACGACGGCGTGGGCGAGCGGCATCCGGTCGGCGCCGACGACGACGAGCAGGTCGAGCCGGTCCTGCAGGGCCGGGTCGGCGAGCCGGGCCGGGAGCCCCGCGACCACCGGCGTTCCCGGCGCGAGCGCGCGCTGCACGGCCGCGACCTCGGCGGCCGAGGTGCCGCACAGCCCGGCCCGGCGTCCCTCCGCGACCGCCCACCGGACGAGGGCTGCGGCCAGGGCGGGACCGCCGGTGCCCGCGGGCGCCTGCACGGGCAGCACGCCGGGGGCGGGACGGCCGTCCGGCGCGACGACGTCGGCCCAGCGCAGGACGGCGCCGTCCGGCCGTTCGCCGACCCGGACCACCAGCTCCCCCGGCTGCGACGGCAGCTCCCCCGGCGGGGACGGACGCCGGCGCAGCAGCAGGCGCCGGCTCGCCGCCCAGGGGCCGTCCGCCGCGTGCGGGCCGTGCTCCGCCACCCAGGCGGCCAGCTGGCGCAACCGCCCGGCCAGCAGCACGTCGTCCGGATCCCCCGGTGAGGCGGCGGGTCCGCCGGGACCCTGCACGGCGGGCGCCAGAGCCTCGCGACGCGACCAGCCGAGCAGCGCGTGGAGCAGCCGGTACGCCTCCGCGGCCGCGGCACCGACGTCAGCAGGGACGTCAGCAGGGGTTTCAGCAGGGGCACGGCGGCCGAGGGCGGCGAGCAGGGGATCGTCCGGAGCCGGGCCCGCACCGGGCGGTACCGGGGGCGGCGGGGCGGGGCGGGGGTGGACGGCGTCCCCGCCGGCCTCGGCACGCAACGCCTCCAGCCAGTCGCGCAGCGCCGCCGTGGACCGGCAGTCCTCCTCGTTGTAGGAGCGCAGGCTCTCCAGCTCCGGATCGTCGGGGCGGGCGCCGCGCAGCAGCCACCGCTCGAAGGCGACGACGCTGCCCATCGCGTCGGCCACGGGGGCGCCGTCCCGCCCGTGGCCCCAGTAGTGGTCCTCGAGCCGCTTGAGCGAGTAGGACTCCTTGCCGACCTGGACGCCCTGCTTGACGACCGGGTACAGGTCGACCAGCCGGCCTCCCGCGAGCAGCCGGTACACCTCCTCGACGCGGGTGTCGTAGCGCCCGGCGAGGCGGCGCAACCGGGTCGGCTCGTACGGCGCGTAGTGGTAGACGTGCATCCCGGGGTCGTCCCGCCAGGCGCGGGTCAGGTGGTCGACGAGGGCCTCGAACGCCGTCCGCTCGTCCTGCGGCCGCGTCGCCCAGAACGGGACGTACCCCTGCGGGCCGAGGACGCCGAACAGGTACTCCAGGCCGCCGTCCCCGGCGTAGGGATCGCCCTCGATGTCGAAGAAGACGTCCCCCGGCGACGGCGACGGCAGCAGGGCCAGCCCGCGGCCGGGCTCGGCCGGGAGCACCCGGTGCTGCGGCCCGGCGCCCGCCCGCTCCCGCGCCTGCAACCGGGCCTGGGCCTGCAACCGGTCGGCGGGCGCGGGCCCGAGGACGTCGGCCAGCACCGCCGGGTCGGACACCGCGAGGTCACCGAGCGTCGTCACCCCGGCCGCGCGCAGGACCCGCGCCTCCCGCTGGCGCAGGCCGGCGACGAGGGTGATCCGGTCCTCGGCGCGCCAGCGGGCCCGGCATCCGGGCTGCCAGCGGCACTGGGCGCAGTGGCGCACCGGCTCGGGCGCGGTCGGCGGCGGGTCGGCGACGAAGGCGAGCAGGTCGGCCCGCGCCCGGCGGGCGTAGGAGGCGCACCGGTCGTACCGGTAGGCCCGCTCGCTGCCGTCGCCCGTGACGGCGACCAGCAACTCGGGCGGCACCTGCTGCAGCTCGGTCAGCCGCTCGGCGTAGCAGGCCATCTGCAGGACGGCCGCCACGGTCAGCCGGCGGGCGAGCTTGACGTCGGCCACGTCGTAGGACCAGCCCCAGCGACCGGGACGGTCCGGACGCCGCAGCAGCAGGTCGGCGTGGCCGCGCCAGGCGCCGTCGACGAGCGTGGCCTGGTAGACGACGTCGGCGCCGTCGGCCATCGCCGCGACCGTAGCCTCCTCGGCCGCCCGCAGGGCCGCCCGGCCGTGGATCCGGTCGGCGGCCGTGATCTCGACGACGCGCAGGCCACGGTCGCGCAACGCGGCGACGTACGCGGCCTCGTGCGCCAGCCCGCGGCGGCGCAACACCTCCAGCCCGTCGTCGGCCTCGACGGGCGCCCGGCGCTCGCCGCGCGCGACCTCGAGGTCGAGGCGGGTCAGGTGGCGGCAGGCCAGGAACCTGGTGAGGTCCGTCGCGCTCACCAGCAGGTCCCCGTCCACCATCTGCACGGGCCCGACCGTACCGCCCCCCACCGACAGCCCACTCGCCTCATGATCACCCCGCCCGCGATCACCCCACCCGCGAGACCCCCACCGGCCCCTTCTCGACCCTGTTCGCAATCATGCATGATCGCCCCGGATTGCATGATCACCGCGGGCGGGGCGGGGCGCGGGAGGAAGGCTCGTCAGGGGAGGGGGACCTCGGTGCCGTCGGCCGCGCGGAGCAGGAGGCCACCGTCGGCGTGCAGGAGCGCCACCGTCGTGCCGTCGTCGCACCAGCGCTGGATGTGCCGCACCGCGGCCTCCACCTCCCCGGACCGGCCGCTCCCGCTCCGGCCGCCGAAGCTGATGTCCAGCTGGCGCCGTTGCCGCTCGCCCCACTCGTTGACGGCGCGCACCCGGTACCCGTCCCCGGCGCGCACGAGGCAGACCAGGCGCAGCGCGGCGAGGTCGTCCGGGGCGGTTCCTGAACAGGGACGGGACGAGCGGTCGAGGAGCACGGCCGGCTCCTTTCCAACGGTGACGGCAGGTGAGGGGGGTGCCCCTCCCCGCCCCTATCGTCGCCGCGAATCCCCCGCTGAAGTCCCCGCCGGAGCCCGCCAGTCGGCCGAGGCAGGGCGGGGGCGAGGAGGCGAGGGGCGCGTCAGGCGCTGCGGGGCAGCGGGACGGCGGTCCCGTCCTCGCCGCGGAGCATGACGCCGTCCCTGGTCGCCAGCAGGTCGACCAGGGTGCCCAGCTCGCACCAGCGCTGGATGTGCCGGACGGCGGCGTCGAGCGCCGCGGCCGACCGCCGGTCGCCGGCGTCCCCGAAGGAGATGTCCAGGTGCGCCCGGGTCTGCCCGGCCGCCGTCAGCCTGCCGGCACCCCGGACGACGTACCCGTCACCGGACCGGACCAGGCAGACCAGCCGCAGCTCGGCCACCCCGGTCCCGTCGCCGGGGCCGGAACCAGAAACAGGGCCAGAAACAGGGCCGGAACCGGCACCCGGGGCGAGGCCGGCGGCCTGGTGCGGCGCGGCGCTGACGTCGTGGAGCATGGCTCCTCCTTTCGACACCCCCCGGTGCATCCCTGCCTCCGGTGTACCGAGGGCCTTCCCTCCTGTGTACCGAGGGAAAGGAACGCCCGTGCTTCGCCACGCTTGACACCGTGTTAAGGCCGGGAGTGTCGTCGACGGCGGGAGTGTCGACCGCGTCCGGTCACCTCGCGGGGAGGTGACGGGCGTCACCCGGCCGCCAGCAGCTCCCGCCCGGTGACGAGCTCGGCGAGCACCTCGGGCAGCGGGTCGATCCCGATCCCGGCGCCCTCGGGGACGGTCAGCGTGCCGCCGTCCAGCACGAAGGGCGTGGTGACGTCGGTCGCGTAGTAGCGCCGCGACCCGGACGTGTCCCCCGGGAGGGTGAACCCGGGCAGCCCCGCGAGCGCCAGGTTCGCCGCCCGCCCGATCCCGGTCTCGAGCATGCCCCCGCACCAGACCGGCACGCCGTGGGCCGCGCAGACGTCGTGGACGCGCCGCGCCTCCAGGTACCCGCCGACGCGTCCCGGCTTGACGTTCACGATCGCGCAGGCGCCGATCGCGATGGCGTCCGCCGCGGCCCGCGCCGAGACGATCGACTCGTCCAGGCAGATCGGCGTCCGCAGGCGGCGGGCCAGCTCGGCGTGCCCGCGCACGTCCTCCTCGTCGAGCGGCTGCTCGATGAGCAGCAGGTCGAACGGGTCGAGCCGGGCGAGCTGCGGCGCGTCCTGCAGCGTGTACGCGGTGTTCGCGTCGACCTGCAGCAGCACCCCGTCGCCGAAGCGCTCCCGGACGGCGCGCACCGGCTCGACGTCCCAGCCCGGCTCGATCTTCAGCTTGATCCGGACGTACCCCTGCGCCAGGTAGTCGTCGACGGCGGCGAGCAGCTGCGGGATCGAGTCCATGATCCCGACCGAGACGCCGCAGGGGATCACCGACCGGACCGCTCCCAGGTGGTCGGCCAGCCGGACGCCGCGGGCGCGCAGCCAGGCGTCCATGACGGCGGTCTCCAGCGCCGCCTTCGCCATCCGGTGGCCCTTCACCCGGGCCAGCGCGGGCGCGACGGCGGCGGGCGTCAGCGGCCCGGCGGCGGCCCGCAGCAGCGGCACGAGGTGGGTCCGCAGGACGTCGGCCGCGGCGACGACGTACTCGCTGGAGTAGTAGGGATCGTCCCCGGCGACGCACTCCCCCCAGCCGGTGGCGCCGTCGACGTCGGCCCGCACGAGCAGGACGTCGCGCTCGGTCTCGGTGCCGAACGACGTCCGGAAGGGCGACACCAGCGGCATCGCCACCCGGACCAGCTCGACCGCTCCCAGCGTGGTCATGCGCTCTCCTCCGCCGTCTCGTCGGGCGGCCGCGGGTGCGGCGCGTCCAGCACGTACCAGCCCTCGCGGTCGACGCCGCGCACGGTCCACCCGCCGTCCAGCGCCGGGCCGAGGACGGCGCGCAGCCCCTCCCGCCAGGCGCGCCCGGCGGCGGGGTCGTCGCGCCGCAGCGTCTCGACGTCCGGCGGCACCTGGGCGAGCGCGACCGCCGTCCCGGGGGGCGGCGGCCAGGCGGGGCCCACCGGCCCCCCGCCTCCCGACCGGCCGGGACCGGCCGCGAGCGCGGTGACGGCGCCCGCGGCCCGCTCGGCGGCGACGTCGACGGCGCCCTGACGCGTCCGGCCGCCGTCCGCGGGCACGTCGGCCAGCGGCCACGCGACGTACAGCCGGTCCGAGGCGTCACCGGCGTTCAGGCCGTCGCTCATCGGGCCGTAGAAGTCGACGAGGTACTCCCGGGGGCGGGCGCCGAGCTTGGCCAGGTTGAACCAGGCGTTGCGGCGGATCAGCGGGTCGAACGTCCAGGTGATCTCGCTCAGCCCGCGGTCGAGGGCCCAAGCCCGCTGGTGCGCCTTGAGCGCGAAGCCGAGGGAGCGTCCCCGGCCCTGCGGCAGGACGCCGGTGACGTGGCTGTGCAGCGCGTGGCCGGCCGGCGCCGAGAGGAACGCCGCGCTCGCCGCGACGACCTCGCCCGGCCGGGTGAGGTCGTCGGCGACGACGACGTACTGCCCGGTGTGGCCGTAGGCACGCAGCAGCTCGGCCGTCATCGACGGGTTGGTGGGCGACGCGGACCAGATGGTGTCGAAGATCTGGCGGATCAGCGCGCACCCGGCGAGGTCGTGCACCTCCCGGACGGCGATGCCCGCCGCCCCGGCAGCCCGCTCGGCCAGGGCATGGGCAGCGCGAACCTCCGGGGCGCCGGACCGCGCGGAGGAGGGGGTCGCCATGTCAGGCATCCAACCACCCGGCCCTCCCGGACTGACGTGAGGGCCCTGACGTGAGGGCCCTGACGTGAGGGCCCGGCAGGGGCGACGATGCCCGCATGGCTGACTACCTGCTGTTCCTCGCCCGCACGGTCACCCTGGTCGTGGCGGTGCTCGCGGCCGTGGCCGGGATCGCCGCCCTCACGGCGCGCGCGTCGCGGCGGGGCCGCCACCGACCGCGCCTGGAGATCACCGACCTCGGTCGCCGCTTCGACGAGCTGCACCGCTCCCTGGAGCAGCGCCTGCTGCCGGACCGCCGCGCCCGCCGGGCGGCCCGCCGCACCGCCAAGGCCGTGGCACGCCGCGCCGAGGTGGCGCCGGGTGCCGGGCGGCGTCCGCGCGTCTTCGTGCTCGACTTCGTCGGCGACCTGCGGGCGAGCGCCGTGACGACGTTGCGCGAGGAGGTGACCGTCGTCCTCGCCGTCGCGGGCCCGGACGACGAGGTCGTCGTCCGGCTGGAGAACCCCGGCGGCCTGGTGCACGACCAGGGGCTCGCGGCGTCGCAGCTGCGACGGCTGCGCGACCGCGGGGTGCGCCTCACCGTGACGGTGGACACGGTGGCGGCGAGCGGCGGCTACCTGATGGCGTGCGTCGCGGACCGGATCGTGGCGGCACCGTTCGCGCTGGTCGGGTCGATCGGGGTGATCGCGCAGGTGCCCAACGTCCACCGGCTGCTCGACCGGGCCGGGGTACGCGTCGACCAGTTCAAGGGCGGGGAGTTCAAGCGCACGGTGACGCCGTTCGGCGAGCCCACCGAGCAGGAACGGGCCAAGTTCACCGAGGAGATCGAGGAGACCCACCGGCTGTTCCGGGACTTCGTCGCCGTGAACCGCCCCCAGCTGGACGTCGCCCGGGTCGCCACCGGGGAGGCCTGGTACGGCATCCGGGCGCTCGATCTGCAGCTCGTCGACGAGCTGGCGACCAGCGACGACTACCTGCTCGCGGCCCGGGCGCGGGCGGACCTGTTCGGCGTCCGCTACCGGGCCGACCGGTCGCGGGGGCGCGGGCCGGTGCCGCGGCTGCGGGCGGCGGCGGTCGGGCTGGAGGCGGGGGTGCGGGCGGCGCTCGACGCGTCTGCTGTCCGCTGATCCGCCGGCGGCAGACATCCCTGCCGCCGGCCCGCCCGGGTCGCGCACGCTGGGCGTGACCGGCGCCCGCGACGTGCGAACCTGCTGTGCGGCCAGTTCCCGCAGCGGGCGTCCGACGTCCCCCGGGACGCGCGCTCGACCCGCTCGGGGCTGAGCTGAGCGACGCCGTCCGGGCTGTCGCGCCGCGGCTCCAGGCGACGCTCCAGGCGACGCTCCAGGCGACGCTTCAGGCGGCCAGCAGCAGGACGCCGCTCGGGGCGCTGCGCACGGGCAGCTCCCGGCCGAACCCGGCGACCTCGGGCGGCGCCGCGACGACCTCCACCGCGGCGACCGGCTCGCCCGCCAGCTCGACGCGGACGGCGTCCAGCAGGTCGACGATCGACCAGCCGAGGGCGGCGCAGACGGCGGCCAGCACCTCGGACGACGCCTCCTTGAGCCCGCGCTCGATCTCGGACAGGTACTGGACGGAGACGCGTGCCTCGTCGGCGACGTCCCGCAGGGTCTTCCCCTGGGCCGCGCGGGCGCGCCGCAGGACGACACCGATCACACCGCGCAGCAGGGTCATGGGTCGAGAATAGGCGCCGACCGACTCCCACGACACCTGCCGGAGGCATCCCGATGACCCAGCTCGACGCGACGGCGCTGCGCGAGCTGCAGGCGCCCCTCAAGCAGCGCTACCGCGAGCACCCCGAGGCCGCCACCGTGCCGGTGCGCGCCGAGGCCGCCTTCGAGGCGGGCGACGAGGGCGTCCTCAGCTGCACGGTGCAGGGCTGGTCCGGCCCGGTGCGAGCCGGCCTGCACCCGGCCACGGGCGGTGACGGCGACGACGCCTGCTCCGCCGACCTGCTGCTGGAGGCGTTGCTCGCCTGCTCGGGGGTGACGCTGCGCGCGGTGGCGACCGCGATGGGCCTGTCGATCGCCGCGGCGTCGCTGCACGCCAGGGGCCGGTTCGACGCCCGGGGCACCCTGGGCGTCGCGCGCGAGGTGCCGGTCGGCGTCCAGGGTGTCGAGGTGGTCGCCGAGCTGACGACGGACGCCGACGACGCTCAGCTCGACACGCTGGGCAAGCTGACGGAGCGCTACTGCGTCGTGGCGCAGAGCCTGCGCGAGCCGGTGACGTTCACCGTGCGCCGGGCCTGAGCGCGTCAGCGCTCCACGACGTCGGACCGGGCCGGGCCGTCCGGCGGCGACAGCGGGGACGCCACCGGGCCGGAGCCGGGCAGCGCCCGTGCCGCACCGAGCCCGGGCGGGCCGGGCCGCGGACGGCGCGGCTCGCGGACGCCGGCCAGCCCGCCGCCGTCCGGGGGATCGTCCGGCAGCCCGCGGGTGACCTGCACCTGCTGGTCCTCACCGACGGGGCCGTCGAAGTACCGCAGGACGCGCGCCCGCTTGCGGCGCTTCCCGCCGTCCGCGCCCGCCGGCGCCCCCGCGGCCACCTTCTCGTCGACGGCGCCCTGCACCCGCAGCGTGACGGCCCGGCCGAGGGCGCCGTGGGCGACCGACCGCCAGACCGTCTCGGCACGGGTCAGCAGGAACTCGAACGCCAGGCGCTGGTCGACGGCCGTGAACTCGACGACGAGAGTGAGCATCCGCCCGTCGCAGTAGCTGAACCGGTGGCCGCGGCCCCAGGCGCGTTCCAGCACGCCGGGCCCCAGCGGCGGCTTGCCGTCGCCGACCTCGAACACGGACGTGATCACGTAGCCGGGCATCGCGGCCCCCTCATCGATGCGGTCGCAGGCGTCCCGACCATCATGCGCCCGTCCGGCGCGACAGGTCCACGGGCCGGGAGGGCTGG
>Ga0302299_10002526_pt1 | contig 11181 bp, 12 predicted proteins | sample III_Fen_N3_4_FD_198795 | JGI IMG/M metagenome (GOLD analysis project Ga0302299, IMG submission 198795) | Peat permafrost microbial communities from Stordalen Mire near Abisko, Sweden - III_Fen_N3_4 | ecosystem: Environmental > Terrestrial > Soil > Wetlands > Permafrost | place: Sweden: Abisko...
CGCCACGGGTCAGCTGCGCGCGGGACGCCGCGTCGAGGTCGGACGCGAACATGGCGAAGGCCTCGAGCGAGCGGTACTGCGCCAGGTCGATCTTCAGCGTGCCGGCCACCTGCTTCATCGCCTTCACCTGCGCGGCGCCGCCGACCCGGGACACCGAGATGCCGACGTCCACGGCGGGGCGCTGGTCGGCGTTGAACAGGTCGGACTGCAGGAAGATCTGCCCGTCGGTGATCGAGATGACGTTCGTCGGGATGTACGCCGACACGTCGTTGGCCTTCGTCTCGATGATCGGCAGGCCGGTCATCGAGCCCGCGCCCAGCGCGTCGGAGAGCTTCGCGCAACGCTCCAGCAGCCGGCTGTGCAGGTAGAACACGTCGCCGGGGTACGCCTCGCGGCCCGGCGGCCGGCGCAGCAGCAGCGACACGGCGCGGTAGGCCTCGGCCTGCTTGGACAGGTCGTCGAAGACGATCAGCACGTGCTTGCCCTGGTACATCCAGTGCTGACCGATGGCCGAGCCCGTGTACGGGGCGAGGTACTTGAAGCCGGCCGGGTCCGAGGCGGGCGACGCGACGATCGCGGTGTACGCGAGTGCGCCGGCCTCCTCGAGCGCGCCCCGCACGCCCGCGATCGTCGAGCCCTTCTGGCCGATCGCGACGTAGATGCAGCGCACCTGCTGGGTCGGGTCGCCGGTGTCCCAGTTCGCCTTCTGGTTGATGATCGTGTCGATCGCGATCGCGGTCTTGCCGGTCTGCCGGTCGCCGATGATCAGCTGACGCTGGCCGCGGCCGATCGGGATCATCGAGTCGATCGCCTTGAGGCCGGTCTGCAGCGGCTCGTGCACGCTCTTGCGGTCCATCACCCCGGGCGCCTGCAGCTCGAGCGCGCGCCGGCCCTCGGTGGCCACCTCGCCGAGCCCGTCGATCGGGTTGCCCAGCGGGTCGACGACCCGGCCCAGGTACCCGTCGCCGATCGGCACGGACAGCACCTCGCCCGTGCGCCGGACCTCCTGGCCCTCCTCGATGCCGGAGAAGTCGCCGAGCACGACGACGCCGATCTCCCGCACGTCGAGGTTGAGCGCCAGGCCCAGCGTGCCGTCCTGGAACCGCAGCAGCTCGTTGGCCATCGCACCGGGCAGACCCTCGACCTGGGCGATGCCGTCGCCCGCCAGCGTGACGCGGCCCACCTCCTCGGCCGCGGCCGAGGCCGGGACGTACGACTGCACGAAGCGGTCCAGCGCGGCGCGGATGTCCTCCGGCCGGATCGTCAGCTCGTTCATCGTCAGCTCTCCTTCAAGGGCGCACGCGGTGCGTGGCGCAGGTGTGCATGCATGTCAGCCCGCCAGCCGCCGGCGGGCCTCCGCCAGGCGGGCGAGCACGGTCGCGTCGATGACATCCGGGCCGGCCTGCACCCGCAGGCCACCCAGCACTCGTGGGTCGACGAGGACGTTGAGCTGGACCTTCCGGCCGAGCACCCCGGTGAGCACCTCGACCAGACGGGCCCGCTGCGACTCGTCGAGCGGCGCCGCGCTGGTCACGGTGGCCACCCGCCGGTTGCGGCGGGTGGCGATCAGCTCGATGACGTCGCCGAGGGCCGCGATGAACCGACGGCCGCGGGGCGACCCCGCGGCTCGGCGCACCAGGACCCGGGTGGCCGGGGCGATGTCGGTGCCGACGATCCCCTCGACGAGGTCCGCGCGCACCGAGGCCGGGATGGTCGTGTCGTGCAGCGTGCGGCGCAGCTCGCGCTGGCCGGCGAACGCCCGGGTGACCTCGAAGAGCTCCTGCTCCACCCGGTCGAGGTCACCCCTCGACTCGGCCGACGCCAGCAGGGCGTCCATCCCCAGCTGGGTGGCGGCCTCCGCGAGGTCGTACTGGCTCGACCACCAGCAGGAGACGATCTGCTCCGCCGCCGCGACGATGCGCGGATCGGCGTCCTCGAGCAGCCGGTGCACGACGCCCGCCTTGACGTCCGCACCCACCGCCGGGTCCGACAGGGCGCGACGCAGGGCGCCGGAGGCGTCCCACGCGTCGACGAGGGCGAACATCTGCTCGCCCAGGCCGAGCGCGTCGGTGCCCGCCTCGGCGAGGACCGGCTCCCACCGGGCCTCCACCGATGCCAGCGACACGCGACCTGTCCCCCGCATCACACCTCCCGGCCGGTCCGGCCGGTCGCGCCGGCGGCCGTGCTGGTCTCGAGCTCGTCGAGGAACCGCTCCACGACGCGCGAGCGCCGGGCCTCGTCCTCGAGGGACTCGCCGACGATCTTCGAGGCGAGCTCGGTGGCCAGCGAGCCGACGTCGGCCCGGAGCGAGACGGCCGCCTGCTGGCGCTCGGCCTCGATCTGGCGCTGGGCCGTCTCGACCAGCCGGGCGGCCTCGTCCTGCGCCTGGCGACGGTGCTCCGTGACGATCTGCCCGCCTTCGGTGCGCGCGTCCTCGCGGATCCGGGCGGCCTGCGTCCGGGCCTCGGCCAGCTGCTCCTCGTACTCGGCGAGCACCGCCGCGGCCTGCGCCTGTGCGGTCTCGGCCTGTGCCATGCCGCCCTCGATCTTGGCGGCGCGCTCGTCGAAGATGGCCTGCATCTTCGGCAGCGCGTACCGGTAGAACGGCACAGCGATGATCAGCACGACGATCAGCGAGCCGACGATGTCGTACATCGCCGGCAGCAGCAGCGCGATGCCTTCGACCTTCTCGCCCTCGGCGACCGCCAGGACCGCCGCGGCGAGCGCGGCGGTGCTCACTGGAAGATGAACCCGGTGATCAGGCCGAGCAGGCCGAGCACCTCGACGAACCCGATGCCGATGAACATCGTGGTCCGCAGCTGGCCCGAGACCTCGGGCTGGCGAGCCATGCCCTCGACCGTCTTGCCGATGAGGATGCCCAGGCCGATGCCGGGGCCGAGCACCGCGAGGCCGTAACCGAGCGTTGCGATGTTCCCGGACACAGCGTCGGCTGCGGCGAGGATGAGAGTGGAGTCTGCCACGGTGGCTCATTCCTTCCTGTGGACGTCCGGCCAGGTGGCCGGGCGACGGTTCGGGGGCCTCGCGGCCCGGTGGGTCAGTGCTCCTCGGTGAGGGACATGGAGATGTAGACGGCGGTGAGGATGGCGAAGATGTACGCCTGGAGCACGGCGACGAACACCTCGAACAGGGTCATCACCATGCCGCTGGCGAAGGTCAGCACGCCGAACGCCTTCATCGCGGGTGCGGCCTCGAGAAGGAAGTAGGCGGTCGCCGAGAAGCACAGGACGAGCATGAGGTGCCCGGCCATCATGTTGGCCATGAGTCGCAGCGCGAGCGTCGCCGGCCGCAGCACGAACACCTGGAGGAACTCCACGGGCGTGAGCAGCACGTAGAGGAACGGCGGCACGCCGGGCGGGAACAGGCTGGAGCGCAGGAAGCCGCCCACCCCCTGCTTGCGCACCCCCGCCCCCAGGTAGACCACGTAGACCCACAGGGCGAGGACGAGCGGCAGGCCGATCCGGGACGTGCCGGCGATGTTCAGCCCCGGGATCACGCCGGTGAGGTTGAAGCCCAGCACCGAGACGAACAGGGTGGTGAGCAGCGGGACGAAGCGCTTCGCGTCCTTCTTGCCGAGGATGTCCTCGGCGATGCCGGTGCGGACGAAGTCCAGCAGCATCTCCACGCCGCTCTGCAGGCGGCCCGGGACGAGCGTGGCCCGGCGCGCGACCAGGACGAACAGCAGCGCCAGGAAGACAGCGACGACCATGCGGACGAACTGGATCCGGCCGAACTCGAACCAGGTGCCCGCGAACAGCACCGGGTCGGGGAAGAAGTCCGCGATGGTCGGCGCGTGGAACCCCGATTGGCCGTCCGCGCTGAGCAGCAGCGCCGTCGCAACGGATCTCAGTGGGAGCTCCCCGGGGTCGTGGGGTCGTGGGTGCCTGCGTCGTCCTGCGGGCACGCCGTCGGCACCCCGGCCGTCATGGTTGTCTGGAAGCGTAGCCCATCAGCCGCACCCGCCGAGGCGCGCCACATGGCGCTCACGGGGTCCCCGCCGGCTCGACGTAGGGCACCCGGCCGCGGGTGATGGCGCGGTAGTCCAGCAGGGCCGAACCGACCACGCCTATCGCGAGGACGACGCCCAGCACCGGCTTGTGCACGCCGTCCAGCCCGCGCGTGACGGCCAGCACGACGATCACCACGGCCACCTTGGCCAGCCAGGTGCCCATCACCACGGCGGCCATCGTCGCCGGCGACGACTGCAGGGTCCGCAGCATCGCCAGCACGGTGGTCGTCGAGAACACGACGGCCAGGCCGACGCCGATCAGCGCACCCCACAGACCGGGTCGCCCGGCCACGAGCCAGCCGCCGGCCAGCCCCACCACGGTGAGCACCCCGAGGAATGCCAGCGTGTCGCGCAGCGCACGGGTGAACGCCGCCCGCGCCGCGCTGTCCCGGGGGGGCTGGGACGCCGAGGGCGCCGGAGGCACCATGGGCGTCGGCTGGGACTCGTCTGCGCTCATGGCGCGACCTCCGCTCGGTCGGGACCGGACCGCCCGCGCAGCGGTCCGAGGGTGAGGATGGTGGCGAGCACCACGGCGACGCCCATCGCGATCAGCACCGCGGTCGTGGAGAACGCGACCAGCGCCATCGCGCCGAACGCGAACACCGTGGTCCACAGGTACATGATCGCGACCGCGCGCCGGTGCGAGTGGCCCAGCGCCAGCAGCCGGTGGTGCAGGTGCAGGCGGTCGGGGTGGAACGGGGACTTGCCCGCGCCTACCCTGCGCACGACCGCCATGGCCATGTCCAGCAACGGCAGCATGAGCACGGCGACCGGCAGCAGCATCGGCAGGAACGCCGGGAACGAGGCGCGCGGCGTCACCGACTGCAGGTCGATCTGGCCGGTGACGACGATGGCGGCCGCGGCGATGACGAACCCGAGCAGCATCGCCCCGGAGTCGCCCATGAAGATCCGTGCCGGGTAGAGGTTGTGCGGCAGGAAGCCGACGCACATCCCGACCAGCACCGCGAGCACCAGCGTCGACAGGCTGGCGTAGTCCTCCTTGGTCGACGCGGTCAGCAGGTAGCTGTAGCCGAGGAAGGCCGTCCCCCCGATCGCGAGCACGCCCGCGGCCAGCCCGTCCAGGCCGTCGACGAAGTTCACCGCGTTCATCGCCACCACCACCGACAGCACGGTGACGAAGATCGACACCCGGCTGGACCACGCCGTGACACCGAACAGCGGCATCTGGTAGAGCAGCACGCCCTGCCAGGCGAGGAACCCCGCGGCGAGCACCTGGCCGATGAGCTTCGTCAGCCAGTCGAGGTCCCACACGTCGTCGGCCATGCCCAGCAGGCAGACCAGCCCCGCGCCCCCGACGATGCCCAGCAGCGGCCGGGGGTTGTCGAACACCGGATTGAGGAACGGGAGTCCGCTGACCAGCAGCACCGCACTGACCAGGCCCACGTACATCGCCATGCCGCCCAGCCGCGGCGTCGGCGCGACGTGCACGTCGCGTTCGCGCACCGCGGTGATCGCGCCCCAGGCCAGCGCCGTCCGGCGCGTGAGCGGCGTCGCCAGGTAGGTGACCGCCGCGGCCAGCACGAGCGCCAGCAGGTAGACCCTCACCGGCCAGCGCCCTCCCCGGCAGCGCCTTCCCCGGCGGCGGGCTCGTCGGCGGCGGGCTCGTCGTCCGGGCCCAGCACGTCGGCGACCTCCCGCAGGACGGCCAGGTCGAGGGCGCCGGCCCGGACCAGCCGCAGCCGGTCCCCGGTGGCATCCACGATCGTCGAGGGCACCAGGCCCGGGGTCGGTCCGGCGTCGAGGTAGACCGCGACAGCATCGCCCAGCTGGGCGTGGGCGTCGGCCGCCGTGGTCGCCGCCGGCCGGCCCGTGAGGTTGGCGCTGGACACCGCCAGCGGACCGGTCCGTCGCAGCAGCGCGAGCGCGACGGCCTGGTCGGGCACCCGCAGGGCCACCGTGCCGCGCGTCTCGCCCAGGTCCCAGGCCAGCGAGGGCTGGGCCTGGACGATGAGGGTCAGCGCGCCCGGCCAGAACGCCGCGGCCAGGGCGCGCGCGGCGCCCGGGACGGCGGTGGCGAGCCCGTCGAGCGTGCGCAGGTCGGAGATGAGCACCGGGGGTGGCATCTGCCGGCCGCGGCCCTTGGCGGCGAGCAGCGCCTGCACGGCCGCCGGCGTGAACGCGTCGGCGCCGACGCCGTACACGGTGTCCGTCGGCAGCACCACCAGCTCGCCGCGGGACACCGCGTGCACCGCCTCGTCCAGTGCCGGACCCCACGACGACGGGTCGGTGGCGTCCATGATCGGCTGGCGACTCACGGCCGCGAGTCTTTCACGTCGCGGCGTCGCCCGGCTGCTGCCGGCGGGCCAGGAGTGCGCGGGGACGCCCGGTGAGGTCGTCGGCCGTGGCGATGTCGCCCAGCACGCCGGTCGCGCGGGCCGCGGCACGCAGGGCCACCGCCTGCACCTCGGCGTGCTCGACGACCAGCAGGCCGCCCGGCCGCAGCAGCCGCGCGGCCGCCGCCAGCACTGCCCGCGGCACGTCCAGGCCGTCGGCGCCGCCGCCGTACAGCGCGAGGTCCGGATCGTGGTCCCGGACCTCCGGGTCCGTCGGTTCGGCGTCCGGAGGGATGTAGGGCGGGTTGGCGACGACGACGTCCACGCTGCCGGCCAGGTCGGCCAGCAGGCCGACGTCACGCACGTCCGCGAGCACCGTGCGCACCTCGACGCCGGCGGACCGGGCGTTCCGGCCGGTGAGGTCCACGGCCTGCGGGCTGGCGTCGACAGCGACCACGCGCGCCGCGCGCACCTCGTCCGCCACCGCGACCGCGATCGCCCCGGAGCCGCAGCACAGGTCGACGACCAGCGGCGCGGCCCCGGACGCGGCCAGCCGCGCGGCCTCGTCCACCGCCAGGCCGGCGACCACCTCGGTCTCCGGCCGCGGCACGAACACGCCGGGCTCGACCGCGAGCGTCACGTACCGGAACCCCGTGCTGCCGGTGAGGTGCTGCAGCGGCTCGCGGCGGCGGCGGCGGTCCACCAGGCCCGCGTAGCGTGCGGCGAAGGCGGCCGGCAGCGGCGGCGCCAGCACCAGGTCGAGCCGGTCGACGCCGAGCACATGCGCGGCCAGCGCCAAGGCGTCGTGCCGCGGCGAGGCGACCCCGGCCTCGTCGAGCACCCGCGTCGCACCCTCGACGAGGGCTCGCAGGCCGGGCACGGGTCGCGCCCCGTCGGACCGCTCGTCGGGCAGGGCGGCGTCGGGCCGCTCGTCGGGCACCGGTCTCACGACCCGGAGGCGGCCAGCTGGGCGGCCTCGTCGGCCTCGACCGCCGAGGCGATCACCGGCCCCAGGTCGCCGTCGAGCACCGCATCGAGGTTGTACGCCTTGTACCCGGTGCGGTGGTCCGCGATCCGGTTCTCCGGGTAGTTGTAGGTCCGGATGCGCTCGGAGCGGTCGACCGAGCGCACCTGGGAGCGCCGGGCGGCGCTGGCCACGGCGGCGGCCTCCTCCTGGCGCACCGCCAGCAGGCGCGCGCGCAGCACGCGCATCCCGGCCTCCTTGTTCTGCAGCTGGGACTTCTCGTTCTGCATCGAGACGACGATGCCGGTGGGCAGGTGGGTGATCCGGACCGCCGAGTCGGTCGTGTTCACGGACTGGCCGCCGGGACCCGACGAGCGGAACACGTCCACCCGCAGGTCGTTCGCGTCGATGGCCACCTCGTCCTCGTCGTCCGCCTCGGGCAGCACCAGCACGCCCGCCGCGGAGGTGTGGATGCGGCCCTGCGACTCGGTGACCGGCACCCGTTGCACCCGGTGCACGCCGCCCTCGTACTTCAGGTGCGCCCAGACGCCGTCCTGCGGCGGGCCCGCGGTGCGTGCCTTGACCGCCAGCTGCACGTCCTTGTACCCGCCGAGGTCCGACTCGGTCGCGGTCAGCAGCTGCGTGCTCCAGCCCTGCCGCTCGGCGTACCGGACGTACATCCGCAACAGGTCGGCGGCGAACAGGGCGGACTCCTCGCCGCCCTCGCCGGCCTTGATCTCGAGGATCACGTCGCGCGCGTCGTCCGGGTCGCTCGGCACGAGCACCCGGCGCAGCCGGAGCGCCGCCGCATCGGCGGCCTCACGCAGCGCGGGCAGCTCGGCAGCCAGCTCGGCCACCTCGTCGTCGGGGCCGTGCCCGGCGTCCCCGGCGAGGGCGACGAGCTCGGCGGCGGCGCGGGCGTCGTCGTCCGCGGCATGCCACTCACGGTAGGCGCCGACCACCCGACCCAGCTCGGCGTACCGGCGCCCGAGGCGCCGGGCCAGACCCTGGTCGGCATGCACCGACGGGTCGGACAGCCGCACCTCGAGCTCCGCATGCTCGGCGAGCAGCGGCGCTGCGACCTCGAACTCCTCGCTCACCGGGACCTCCAGGTTCGACGACGGCTGGACGCACGACGGCGCCGGTACCCCGCGGCGCCGTCGCAGGACGGGCGTCCGCACCGGGGCACCGGCGCCGTGGAGGTGCTAGGCGGGCGTCCGCTTGCCGTAGCGCGCCTCGAACCGGGCCACGCGGCCACCGGTGTCGAGAATCTTCTGCTTGCCCGTGTAGAACGGGTGGCAGGCGCTGCACACGTCGGCGTGGATGATGCCGCTGGTCACCGTCGAATGGGTGACGAAGGTGGCGCCGCACGTGCACACCACCTGGGTGGGCACGTACTTGGGGTGGATACCTGACTTCACGGGGTGATCTCCTGTTCGGGGATGTCGCCGGGTCCGGACGCGAATGAGCGCCGGTGAACCGGCAGACCGACAAACCATCATGCCAGAACCACGGACGAACCCCGAATCATCCCGCCGGCGCCCGGCCGCCGGCGGACGCTCAGTCGGTCAGCAGGACCTGGAGCCGGCGCTTCGTGCGGTTCTGGCGGTCCACCCACACGACGTCGGGGTCGGCGTCGTCGGCCAGCGCCGCGAACCGCGGCAGCCCGGCCTCCGGGTCCGCCGCCACCGCGACGCTCCAGCAGTAGGCCAGACCGAGTCGCAGCGTGCGCACGTCGGCGTCGCGGCGCCGCGCGGGCGACACCGCGCGCAGCACGTCGGTCGCTGCCGCGCAGGCGTCCAGGGCGGCGCCGCGCAGCAGCGGCGACGGGCGCAGGATCGGCGGCTCGCACACCGCCGCGATCGCGGCCCGGGCAAGCAGCGGGTCGCCGGAGGCCACCCACGTGGTCACCAGCTCGGCCAACCGCTGCGGGTCATCGGCGCCGAGGCGCTGGCCCGCCATCGCGGCCGCCTCGCGCACCCGCCACAGCGGGTCGCGGGCGCGCTCGGTCAGCAGGACGACGAGCACGCGGCGCTCGTCGTCGTCGCCGGCCGCCAGCAGCAGCCGGCCCAGCCCCGCCGTGCCGGCGCAGCGCAGGTACTCGTCGTCGTCGTCCGCCAGACGCCGCAGCAGCGCGGGCGAACCGACGTCGCCGAGCGCGGCGATGAGCTCGAGGTTGCCGCGGGGACCGGGCAGGCCGGACCTCGCGGTCAGGTAGGCGGGCACGTCGTCGTCGGGCAGCGCCGCGAGCTCGCCGGCGTACCGCTCGCGTGCCGAAGGGGAGGTCACGGTGGCATCCTTCCGGATCCGGGCCTCGCGCGGGGGCCCGGCGGACCACTCGGCGCCGCCCCTATCCTGGGCCGGTGCCCGCTGACCCGTCGCCGACGCCGGACGCGCGGCCGCTGACCGTCGGTCTGCTCCTGGACGACGGGCTCGACCGCCCGGACGGCGTACAGCAGTACGTCCTGGCACTGGCCCGGCACCTCGCCGAACGCGGCCACGAGGTGCACCTGATCGCCTCGACCACGCGGCGCGAGGACCTGGAGCACCTGCACGTGCTGGGACGGCACCTGTCGGTGCGCTTCAACGGCAACGTGCTGAGCACCCCGCTGCCCGCGCGGCCGGCGGACGTGCGGGCGCTGCTGGCCGAGGTGCCGTTCGACGTGCTGCACGTGCAGCTGCCGCACTCCCCTGTGCTCGCGGGCCGCGTTGTGCGGCGCGCCGGGCCGGCGGTGGCGGTCGTCGGCACCTTCCTCATCCTGCCCGAGTCGGCGCTGGTGGCCGCCGGCACGCGCGCGTTGGGCCTGCTCGAACGGCGCACGCTGCGCCGGTTCGACGAGGTGATCGCGCTGTCCCCGCCGGCGGGCGAGTTCGCGCAGCGGGCGTTCGGCGTGCCGTCGACGGTGATCGGCATGCCCCTGGACCTGGAGCGTTTCCCCGCCCCGGCGCCCCGGCCGGCCGGTGACCCGGTCCGGGTGGTGTTCCTCGGCCGGCTGGTCGAGCGCAAGGGACCGCGCGAGCTGCTCGACGCCGCCGCCGACGTCGTCGCCGGGGGGCTCGCCTCGCGGCCGTGGACGCTGACCGTCGCGGGCGGCGGGCCGCTCGCGGACGACCTGCGGCGACGGGTGGCCGACGCCGGCCTGGGCGATCGCGTCGACCTGCCGGGCTTCGTCGCGGAGGACGCCAAGGCCGCGCTGCTGTCCGGCGCCGACCTCGTCGTGCTGCCGTCCACCGGCGGGGAGAGCTTCGGCATCTCGGTGGTGGAGGCGATGGCCTGCGCCGGGGGTCCCGTGCTCGCCGGGGACAACCCCGGCTACGCGGCGACCATGACGGGCCTGGAGGACCAGCTCGTCGACCCCCGGGACCGCGCCGGGTTCGCGCGCACGCTCGCCCGCTGGATCGACGACGACGAGGCGCGCGCGGCCGCCACGGCACGCCAGCGCGTCGCCGTGCGCCGGTTCGACGCCGACGCCGTGGTGGACGAGATCGAGGCCGTGTACCGCCGCGCCCTGCGCGACCGCGCCTCGCGCCGTCGCAGCACCCGCTGACCGCGCCACCCGCTGACCGCGCCGTCGCCCGCCTCGGACGCGAGCGCGGCGCTGAGGGTCAGACCGTGCGGCCGATGTTGTCCTCGATGATGGACGGCCCGCCCGGGGTGGTCTTCTGCACCTGGAGCAGGAACTCGACGTTGGACTTCGTCTCGCGCAGCTTGCCCACCAGCAGCTCGATCGCCTGCTGCTGGTCGAGCGCACCGAGCAGCCGGCGCAGGCGCCAGACGATCTTCAGCTCGTCGTGCGACATGAGGATCTCCTCGCGGCGGGTGCCGGAGGCGTTGACGTCGACGGCCGGGAAGATGCGCTTGTCCGCCAGCGAGCGGGACAGCCGCAGCTCCATGT